>Ga0209702_10004576_pt1 | contig 19911 bp, 20 predicted proteins | sample FRY01_FD_187210 | JGI IMG/M metagenome (GOLD analysis project Ga0209702, IMG submission 187210) | Freshwater microbial communities from Lake Fryxell liftoff mats and glacier meltwater in Antarctica - FRY-01 (SPAdes) (version 2) | ecosystem: Environmental > Aquatic > Freshwater > Ice > Glacier...
AACGAGCTTCTACTGGCAGGGTAAAGGACTTAGTATAGAATTGATTTTGTACTTGCGAGTCTGGTGCGCGCGAAGGGATTCGAACCCCTAACCTTCTGATCCGTAGAACCACGGTTTCCTTTTCTTTATCTTTGCATGTTTGTGCAAACTTTGCCGGCGTTAAGCCTCCCAGGCTGCCGTGTGGGCGTATCGTGTGATAGACGGTTCGCCAATCTTCAGTAACAACCCGTGCCTCGAGTAGCGAATCGAATAGTTCAACGTTAAGAACCTCATCTGGCGAACCTGCCGTTGCATGGCTCGATGTATCCGTTTTGCCAAGGTGAACCGGGTTCAATGAAATTTGTGTTTGTTCTTTTATCAGCACACCATTTCGCTATTGCATCGGCGGTGAGCTCTGGTCCGTTCTCAAGACGAACAAATTGTGGTTCGCCTCGCTCGGCAACAAGTTGATCGAACAACTGGGCGACCTGGTCGGCTGTGATTGACCGGTCAACATATTGCAAAAGGTTTTCTTTGGTGTATTCGTCGACCACATTGAAAAACCTCAGTTGACCTCCATTTGAAGTTTCATCGGTTTGAAAATCGGCCGCCCAAACATGGCTCGTTTGCGCTGCTTTCAACTTGACGCCACCCTTCCCGCGACGGCGCTTCTTCTGCAATTTATAGGGCACTTTGAGGCCTTCCTCGCGCCAGAGACGCGGTATTTTCTTGCGATTGACCACTGATCCTGCTCTGGTCAAGCACCAGCGCCCTTTGCGCCATCGGCCATCTTGGGTACTCGAGCGAAAACCCTGGAAGTTTGCTGGCCACAACTCATCTTTGGTTGGCGCGGCCGGGATCCGTCGCCTGCGTTAAACGGCTCTGACCAACAACCCTGCAAGCAAATCTTTCTCCAAACCCGCCAAACGCGGATGCAACGCTGCCGTTGCACTCCGCGCCTGCGTTTCGGGGTTAGCAGTTTCCCCGAGAAAGCTCTTTCAACATATCGATTTCAAGTTCCTTATTAGCCACAATTTTCTTGCCCCGACGGTTCTCACTTTCAAGTTCTTTTAACCGGCTAACTTCTGACGTTCTCATATTTTGGTAGCCCGCTTTCCAGCGATGCCAAGTGGAGAACCCGATCGATAGTTGCTTGGTAACCTGATTAAGACCCATCCCCGACGCAATCAAAGCCTCGCCTTCACGCAACTTTCGGATGGCTTGCTCAGGTGAATAGTTCTTGTCTTTCATATCTCCTCCCACCCAATTCTGGGCGATAAGGACTCTCCACGGCAATGGACTCGTTTACTGGGGTCTGGTCAAAGAGCCCCAAATGGGTTGCGCCTGTCGTAGACGGACACACCGGACTCCTAGGCTGCGCTGCCCTTGCTGATGGAACCGACCCCACCCCGGTGGCGTGGGGGACAAGGCTCAACGGCGGCCGTGAATGGACCGGTCGCCTAGTTCGAGGCGTATCCGTGGGCTCCGAGCGAAGCGAGGAGGAGCGGGTCGGCCCCGTCGCGGACGAACACGGGGATGAGGTCCAGCGGTGCTTCTGCAGTGACCGTGCGTCCACCGTGATGGACGGTTCCCGTGGCCGCCTCAGTCCACGTGGTACCACTCGGGAGGAAGACCTCGCGAGAGGTGGAACTGGCCTGGACGACGGGAGCGACGATGACGTCGTCACCGAAGAGGTACTGGTCGTCGACGGTCCAGCACAGTTCATCCCCTGAGTAGGCGTAGAACATCGGTCGCATGACGGGCGCGCCGTCCTCGTGTGCCTGCCGCATGAGATTGCGCACGTAGGGGCGGAGCGCCTCTCGCAGGTGAATGAACCTCGCGAGGATCTCGTAGATCTCCTCGCCGTAGCTCCACACCTCGTTGCCGGCGCCAGTGGGGCAATTGGGCCGCCCGTCGGGGTGGGTGACCGGCGACTCCGGCACGCGGTAGCCGTGCAGGCGCATGACCGGGCAGAAGGCACCCCATTGGAACCAGCGAACCAGCAGCTCGCGAAAGGCTGGGTCGTCGGGATTGCCGCCGTAGAATCCGCCGATGTCCGTGGTCCACCACGGGATTCCAGCGACGCCCATGTGGAGGCCCGCGGTAATCTGCCGGCGGAAGTCCTCCCACGTCGACTGGATGTCCCCGGACCACACCAACGCCCCGTATCTCTGACTTCCCGCCCATGCGCAGCGAACCAAATTCACGGGGTTGCTCTGGCCCGCTTCGATCTGACCTTCGTAGAACCCGCGGGCGTAGTGCTGGGGGTAGAGGTTGCCCACCTGAAGCGTCGGACCTGCATGGTAGCGGTATTGGGCGTAGTCGTAGTTCTCGTACTCCGGTTCGGCTACATCCAGCCAGAAGGTCTTGATGCCCAGGTCGAAGTAGTTCTGCTTGCACTTGTCCCACACGTAGGCGCGAGCGGCGGGATTGGTCGTGTCGTAGAACACGCACGGGTCCTGGAATCGCATGTGAAGGTCGACGCCGGCCTCCGACCGCACCAGCAGGTTATTCTCGCGCATTTCTTTGTAATTCTCCGACGCGACCGAGCTCTGCGGCCAGACGGAGACCATCAACTCGATGCCGAGCGAGCGCAGCTCCTCCACCATCGCGGCGGGGTCGGGGAAGAAGGCTTCGTCGAATCGGAAATCGCCCATCCGGGGCCAGTGGAAGCCATCGGCCACGATGACGTCCATGGGCAGGCCGCGACGCTTGTGCTCGCGGGCAACCTCCAGCAGTTCCTCCTGGTTCCAATAGCGCAGCTTGCACTGCCAAAACCCGAGGCCGTGCTCCGGCATCATGGGGGCCTTGCCGGTGGCCGCCGCGAACGCGCGCACGATCTCTCCCGGGTCGTCCCCCGCGGTGACCCAGTAGTCGGCCTGCCGAGTGGATGTCGACTGCCACTCGGTCCGGTTCATGGCGAAGGTGGCCGACCCAATGCTGGGGTCGTGCCAGAAGAACCCGTAGCCGGCGCTGGACAGGACGAACGGAATGCTGGCCTGCGAATTGCGATGCGCAAGCTCGAAGATGCTCCCCTTCAGGTTCATCACATGTTGCTGGTATTGACCCATTCCGTAAAGCTTCTCGCGGGGATCGGACTCGAATGACGCCGTGAGACGGTGGTCGCCTCCCGGGATGGGCTCGAAGCGTCGCGCCTTGCGGTTCAGGGCGCCTCCCTTCGGGAGCTCCCGAAGGAGGGGCCGCCCATCCGCCGTACGGAACTCGACATCGCACCGGCACTCATCTTGGACTATGTTCTCTGCGTCGTGGACGCTTGTGGCCGTCAGGATGGCCTGGATCTTGCCGTTCCGGAAGGTCACCACGTTGCCGTCGACCTCGATGACTGGATCGCTGTCGGCTGGGGGCACTAGCGCGTAGTCCGTGTCGAGAATCTCCCCCATCATCCGCGACCTGACCCGAAGGCTGTTCGGCCCCCATGCGTCCAGGCGAAGCGTCTCGCCGTCGCCCCACCATACGACCGAACTGACATTGACTTCGAACATCGCAATTACCTTTCTATTGGTTTCGCTTGTGAGGGACGGTTTGCGGCTGATCTGCAACTCCGCGTCGAACTGAAACGTCGTTGTGTCGATTTCATTGTTACCTTCCTTGATGTCTGCTTCCTGGCGAGTTGCCAAGCTTTGGGCCCACGACGGGTACGACTGTGTCGTCAAATGGAGAATATGGGAATGCGTTCGATGGGGGCGTCGGCGACCACTGTTTGGCCGCCTGCAAGTTGCTCACCAGTCCAGACGTTAGTCCATGTCGCGCCGGTCGGCAGATAAACGAGGCGTTGCGTCTGCGCGGGGGCGATGATCGGTGCAATGAGGAGATGGGGGCCGAACATGTATTGGTCGTCGACGTGCCATGCCTGGGTGTCGTCGGGAAAGTCGACGAACAACGGGCGCATGGGCGGTAGGCCGGTGCGGGATGCGGTACGCATTTGCTCGTGGATGTAAGGACGTAACCTCTCTCGCATGTGGATGGCCGCTGCGATCATCTCGTATGCCTCTTCGCCATAGGACCAAGGTTCGTTGGGGCCGCCCGTTTTCAGATAGCCCGTCGGTGTGCGAGGTTCGCGATCCCCATGGAGTCGGAACAGTGGGCAGAAGACGCCGAACTGGAACCAACGGATCATGAGTTCGCGATAGCCAGGATCTGCCGGGTCGCCGCCATGAAACCCACCGATATCGGTCGTCCACCAGGGGATTCCCGCGATTCCTATGCTCAGACCCGCGCGGACTTGAATAGCCAGAGACTCCCACGTCGCCGGAATATCGCCGGACCAGACCGCGGTCCCATACTTTTGTGATCCTGCCCACGCCGGCCGAGAAAGCAGCACGTTTTGCGGGAGGCCATCGGCCGCGGCTCCCTCGGCGAATAGACGAGCGTTGTCTCGTGGATAAATATTGGCTACCTGCCCACCCGGGCCCGCATACAGTGAGAGGTTCGCAGGATGAGCTGGGTTGAGTTCGGGTTCGGACGCGTCCAGCCACCAGATTCCGATGCCGTGAGCGACATAGTTGCGGCGAATTAGGTTCCAGACATACTCGCGCGTCCTTGGGTTGGTGGGGTCATAGAACCCGACCGGCAGGGGATGTTGCATTCCCTTGTCTCGAATCATCTGGTGGACTTCGACACCCTGATCGGTACCAACCAGAAGGCCACCGTCGCGGTACTCGGCGAAGTTCTCGGACAAGGGTGACACTGTTGGCCAGATTGAGACCATGAGCTCTACGCCAAGGTCATGCAACTCGCCAACCATTGCTGTCGGATCTGGCCACTCCTCGGCGTCGAAACGGTAGTCGCCCATGGCTGACCAGTGGAAATAGTCCGCCACGATCACCGAGAGGGGAAGCTCGCGACGCGCGAATTCGCGCGCCACTTCCATGAGTTCGGCCTGGGTGCGATAGCGCAACTTGGATTGCCAGAATCCGCTAGCCCAATGGGGCAACTCGGGCACGTGGCCCGTCGCATCCGCATAGGAGGCCAGTATGTCCGCGGGCGTCGCCCCGGCGGTGATCCAATAGTCAATCTGTGTGCCGCGCGCGACCTGCCATCTCGTTGCATTCGCAGCTTCTCTGACGACCGTTCGGCTTACCTGGAATTGGTCCATTAGTTGTTTTTCCGTCGGCAAAGAGGTCCCAGGCTGGAGACCTTCGCTTACGATTATTTCTTCAATCTTGGCAGACACAATATCTGGGAGGGATTGACGGAGTGCTAGCGTCGAAATTCTATGGTTTGGAACCGTTATACCTCTTGACGAACTCTTCATTTTATCCCTATATATTAGGCTAAGGTAATGTTAGTCTATTATCAGAAGAAAGTCTATTATCAGAAGAAAGTCTATTATCAGAAGAAGTGGTCTATGGACACATTGTTAGGGAAAGCTGGCGACCAGAGAGATTGGGGCGCAATTAGAGGCTTCAATTATCAGCCAAGTTACACCTCCAGTGGCTTAGAAACTTGGCGTAATTTTGATGCAAATATATTTCGCACTGAACTTACACGTGGCAAAAGATATTTTCCTGGAATTAACACTGTACGCCTCTGGCTTTCTTGGGATGCATTTATTCGAGGACACAATTATTTCTGCGAAAGTTTTGAGGAAGCTCTTAATATTTGTGATGCACTTCGCATCAAAGTTATTCCGGTAATTTTTAATAGATGGCACGACCAAGGCACTGATTTTGGTGGCATCTATATAGATCACTTCCTTAAAGGTAGCAGTTGGGTTCAAAGCGAAGGCATGTTTGATTCATATATCGAAAAGGTTGTTGGCGGCCATGCAAAAGACTCAAGAATACTCTGCTGGGATTTATGTAATGAACCTTTTTCTTATACGGATCCAATTGAGACTATAAATTCGGTAATTGTTCAATCCGAACGGGATTGGCTATCCCAAATTAACGACCGCTGTCGAGCATTTGATCTAATTCAACCTGTTGGGGTAAGTGTCCACACAAATCATGGCATAGTCGGACTTGAATACGTAGAACCATTGAGTGATGTTCTGCTAATCCATCCGTACAGCAATGACGGTGGAATTCTCGATTTATTTGAATCTTTTTCAAAGAAGGTAGGCAAACCTCTTCTCGCGACAGAAACCTGCTGGGGCGCAATTGAAGATTCAGAACGTGTGAAAATAATTGTAGGTACTTTAAAAGAGCTGGTTGCTCGGAATATTGGGTTCTTACCGCACCTATTGCATCACAGCATGGTCTCAGATGGTCATAGGCCTGAATTTGGATCGATAAACCGCCCAGGGTTTCATTTTATAGAGGTAGACGGTTCGTTACGTCCTGGTCATCAAATCTTTAATAAGTATTGACATGATTTTCCAAAAAATAGTTCATAAGGAGGTGATTTTCAGATATTACTTTTTGCAAAAAAAGTTCAAAAATTAATGTTAATCATTGACTTAAAACTCATAAAAAGAAAAGGGGAAAAATGAAAACGGAAAGGCAATTATTCAAGATTGTATCCATGATTGTAATTTCATTAGGCTTAATAGTTTCAAATATCTTGCCAGTCTCGGCCGCTCCAAAGGCACCCTCTGGATCCATAACTATATGGGCAGACGGAACTGAAATGGTAGCGATGAAGAAAATGGCCAAGGCATTTGATTCGAAATTCGGAGTTAAGGTTATTGTCACAGAAGTGAACTTTTTTGAAATCCGGGATAAATTTATTCAGGCTGCACCAGCAGGTACAGGCCCGGATATTATTGTTGGAGCACACGATGTTTTGGGAAGCTTGGTTTCTAGCGGCTTATTATCAAGGGTTACAATACCGGCCAAAACTAAGCCCAATTTTGTACCAAATACTTTAGCCGCGTTTACCTACAACAAAAAACTATACGGAGTCCCTTACGGGGTGGACGTATTGGCAATGTATGTAAACACTAAATTAGTCCCGGTAATCCCAAAAACATGGAATCAAATGATGGCAACTGCAAAAAAGTTACAGGATTCTGGTGCTGCAAAGTATGGAGTTGTTTTACTTGATAATAATCCATTTTTTGCCTATCCATTATTCACTTCCTTTGGAGGCTATGTATTCGCAAAAGACAAAACCGGAACATACGACCCAAACGATTTAGGTCTAGATAGCCCAGGATCGATTGCCGCTGCACAAGCAATTTCCAAAGCCGCACGTAGTGGACTTTTAGCGAAAGGGATTGACTACGGAACTATGCAGAGTTTATTCACTAATGGCCAAATTGGGATGATGTTTGATGGACCGTGGTCTCTAGCTGGAGTGCAGAAATCAGGTGTCCCATTTGATATCGCTGTAATACCTTCAGCTATTTCGGTTGCTCGTCCATTTATAGGCGTTCGTGGAATGATGATTAGTTCATTTAGTAAGAACAAACTCGCCGCGGCTGTTTTCCTCAATAATTTCATGGCGACTACTGAGGGAATGTCGCTCATGATTAAAGACAAGGCCACTGCATCGGCATGGAAGCCGATAAATAAAGCTACAAAAGATCCGATCCTGGCCAAATTTGCTGCGTCTGCAGTAAATGGTGATGCAACTCCTGCAATTCCTGAAATGGGTTCTGTTTGGGACTCTTGGGGCAAGGCAATGGTTGCTCTTCTTTCTGGTTTGGGTGATCCCGCAGAAATAATGGAAAAAGCTGCTAGTGACATTCGTGCAGCTATAAACAAGAAATAAAGATCTACCAGTTAATATAATGAGAAATGCCGCATGAGTTGTGATTAAGCGAAGGCGAGTTTTGCGAGCTGTCTGGCGAATAATTAGGTTTTTTTTCGTCGCACTTGCGATAATGTCTCTCGCCTCCGTTTCATTCTTCCTTTTTATGAATGGCGATAATCCACTAAGTTTTTTCTTCGCTGCCCTCGTACTTCTACTCACTCTAATCTTCACCTTGAAACGCTTATATCCAATTAGATGGATGGCGCCAGGCTTAGTTTTATTGGCCATATTCTTTCTGTACCCTGCAATAAACACGGCCGTAATCAGTTCAACTAATTTTGGCGCCCAACATTTACTGTCCAAGGAGCAAGTACTTCAGCAGATCAAATTAATTACAACTGATAAAGAAAATATCGATACTTACTCTTGGTCTGTTTATAGGAGCCAGGTAGGCGATTTTGGAATTTTACTTTTGGGCGAAAAGGAAATTAAATGGGCCCAGCCAATCTCGCTACCTAAAATGGCATTTAAGTTACCGGAAGTAGGCGAAACCTCACCGAAGCAGATGCTAAATTTTGTATTGCTTAGTGAAGATGAAAAAATTTCTAATTTACAGGAGATCAGTCAGAAGAATTTTCTCACCAATGAAGGCAGAATAGTATTTCTAAATTCACTTTCTGAAGCAAAGATAGAAGATTTAGCTTATAAATATAATTTAGAATTAGATCAATTCACTACAACTGAGTCTGGGAAAATTTTCTTGCCAATATCAGGTGTATATACAGCAATTGACGGGGATGAAATTTTGCCTGGCTATAAAACTGGCGTAGGTTTCCGCAATTTTCTTTCAATAATCCGCGATCCACTAGTAAGCGCACCTTTTTGGCGTATTTTTAAATGGAATATTTTCTTTGCGGGATTTAGTACTCTAATTGCGTTCGGTCTCGGTTTCATGGTCGCATTAATCATTAACCAAGGTGGGGTTGTTCTAAAACGGTACTATAAAATTGGGTATTTAATGCCGTACATATTGCCCATATTCATCACCGCTCCAGTTTGGGTCGGATTACTTAATCCCGCATATGGACCCATAAATACTATTCTTTTTCATGTCTTTGGTATTCAACCCGATTGGTTTTCAAACATCATGCTTTCCAAAATTGTACTTTTAATAATCAGTTTGTGGTTGGGCTTCCCATTCGCAATGTTAGTTTGTCTTGGCGCCTTACAGTCAGTACCAAAGGAACTGCACGAAGCGGTTGCTGTTGATGGTGGCAGCCGACAAACCGCGGTTCGATTCATAACCGTTCCTTGGGTGCTTTCTTCAGTCGCCCCCATTGTAGTTGGAGCTTTCGCTTTTAATTTCAATAGTTTTGCGTTGATAGAATTGGTAACCAAGGGCGGACCTCCAGATCTTTCAAGTTCTAGCCCTGCTGGTTTCACTGACATTTTACTTTCCTACACTTATCGTTTGGCATTCACACATGGTGCAGGTCTCAACTACGGGCTTGCCGCAGCTATATCTTTGCTAATTTTTTTCATAACGGCAAGCCTCTCAATTATCAATTTTAAATTAGCGAATCGAGTGAGAATTCATGAAGTTTAACTTATGAAAAAACTTAAGGTTACTAATCTCTTTCCCAAAGAAGAGAAGGAGACTTGGGATATTTTTGCTGGAAAAATTGAATCAAAAATATTTCGAGTTCCGAAACTTGGCAAACTCATAAATTTAGTTTTTGCTACATTTATTCTAATTTTCTCAGTAATACCAGTATTTTGGGTTGTTATAGCTGCCTTCGACGCCTCTAATACTTTGATTAATCAAAGCTTATTTCCACGTATTCCCTCGTTTGAAAATTTTGCATTGCTTTTAAGTAATAGTGAAGTGCCATTTCTTCACTGGATGTACAATTCTTTAATTATTTCTCTGACCACTACTTGCATAGTGGCAATCTTAAGTGCATTTTCTGCCTATTCTTTTTCTCGATTCCGATATCGAGGTAAGCGTTCTTTTTCCATCTTGCTGCTTGTTTTTCAACTTTTTCCAAATATTCTCGCAATAGTAGGGCTGTATTTATTACTTGACTCTATTGGCGCGATAATTCCATTTCTTGGCCTTGATACTTATGGTGGACTGATAATGATTTACAGCAGCGGGGCTACAGGTTTTAACATGTGGATTATGAAAGGGTATTTTGACACCATACCTATAGAGCTTGATGAAGCTGCAAAAATTGATGGTGCTTCGAACATCCAAATCTTTTTACGTATCTTTTTACCTTTGGCACGACCTGTTATAGTTACTGTAGCTATGCTCACCTTTATTGCTACCTATGGCGACTTTTTTCTTCCTAGAGTGTTACTCACAACTCCGGAGAATTTTACCTTGGCTATAGGTTTGTCGAAACTGGTTGTCGGGCAGTACACGACAGCTTGGGGAATTTTTGCTGCCGGCGCATTGCTAAGTTGTATACCTGTCCTAGCCATTTTCAGCATGTTTCAAAAACAAATCACAAGTGGAGCTACCTTGGGAGCTGTGAAGTTCTAATGAATAAAAAAAGTGTAATAATTACTGATTCGGATTTTGGTGACATTGATGTTGAGCGAGTTATTTTCGATCAGGCGGGTTATAAATTGGAACTGCGCCAATGTCGCACCGAGGAAGACATAATAAAATTATGTGGGAGTGCTGATGGATTATTAGTGCAATACGCGCCTATGAGTAGCACGGTTCTCAGCCAATTGCCTAACCTGCGTGCCATAGTTAGATATGGCACTGGATTGAATGGTATAGATCTTGCATTTGCCGAAGAAAAAAAAATTAAGGTTTCATCCGTCCCGGATTACTGCACACAGGAAGTGGCAGAACATACGATTGCATTAATCTTGGCAGCAACTCGTGGAGTCGTTTCCTCGGCAATTCAAATTCGCGACCATACTTGGCCCAATGCTGTCTCTTTTTCTTCAGTGCGTACCCTGAAGGGTTCAAGTCTAGGTTTAATTGGATTCGGTCGAATCTCGAGAAGAGTGGCCTATTTAGCACAAGGTTTTGGTGTATCGATCAAGGTTTACGATCCATATGTAGATTTCAGTTCTCTCGGAGAGATTGGCGTAGTTAGCGCGAATTTTCAGGAAGTCGTGGCTTGTGATGTCGTTTCGTTGCATGTTCCACTTACTTCAGAGACTGAGGCAATGGTCGATTCAACATTTATTCGGGCAATGTCAAAAAATTCAGTTCTAGTAAATGTTTCTCGTGGCGGATTGATTGATGAAGATGCATTACTTCAAGGGTTATCACAAAAAACTCCATTGATCGCAGCGCTAGATGTGCTGACTATCGAACCCATCCAAGAGAACCATCCGTTTTTAAATCACCCGCAAGTAATCTTGACCCCTCATATTGCTTTTTATTCGCAAAAGTCATTGATTAGATTGCGAAAGAATGCGGCTGAAGAATTAGTAGATTTATTAAGTTCAAAAATAACAGTGTCTAAGTAGTCGGAGAAAATTTTGCTACAAATCAGCGAACTTTACTCAAAAGTGGATTGGTGGAAAAAAGCTGTTTTTTATGAAGTTTATATAAGAAGTTTTCAGGATAGCGACGGTGACGGTGTCGGTGATATAGCTGGGGTCACATCTAGACTCGACTACTTTCAAGAATTGGGAGTGGATTCGATTTGGATCACACCTATTTTTGCTTCACCTATGCAAGATCATGGTTACGATGTTTCTAATTATCGTGTGATTGATCCTCTTTTTGGTTCGATGGTAAGCGTTGAAAACCTAATCACAGAAATTCATTCGAGAAGGATAAGAATCCTACTAGATATTGTTCCCAACCATACGTCACGAGAGCATAAGTGGTTTCAAGAAGCGCTAAGTGATGATTCCCGACCAGGTCCAAGGGATCGCTATATTTTTAGAAAAGGGGGAGCAAATGGTAGTCCTCCAAATAATTGGCAATCTGTCTTTGGTGGATCGGCTTGGGAAAGTTATGGTGATGAGTACTACTTGCATCTTTTTGCCGAATCACAACCAGATCTAAATTGGAGACATGCAGATGTAACCAAAGAGTTCGAAGAAATTTTGAAATTTTGGATATCAAAGAATATAGATGGGTTCCGAATTGATGTCGCACATGGATTATTCAAGGATAGATTGTTAAGAGATGAACCTAGAGAAATAGCTCGAGTCCCAGGCACAGATTATCAAGGGCTTGATCAAATTATGGTATTTGATCAACCTGAAATCCATGATTTGTATCGTAGATGGCGAACCATGACTAAAGAATTGAACTCCCAATTTGTGCTGCTAGGCGAAGTATATTTACACGACCCAATGAAGGCGGCTAAGTATGGCTCTCCAGATGAACTCGGTTTAGTATTAGCATTTGCTCTTACAGCAATAACGTGGAATGCAGATGAAATTGTTAGAGTAATTTCACAGAATATTGATGCCTTCGCCTTTTCAAAAGCTACTCCTGCCTGGGTTCTGGATAGCCATGATGTTTCACGAAGCGCAACGAGATTTGGGGGAGGTTACACTGGTCAGCGCCGGAGTTTATGTGCCAGTGTTTTGCTTTTATCTTTACCTGGGGCCTGCATAATTTACCAAGGCCAAGAACTCTCTTTGGAAGATGGAGAACTTTCACCTGAGGACAGAACAGACCCAATTTTCAGAATGTCGAACGGTCATCTCTTAGGAAGAGATGGTTGTCGCATTCCGTTGCCTTGGGATAATTCATCTCCAGCAAATGGTTTTTCAACTGGTAAATCCTGGCTTCCACAAGAGAAAAATTTTAGTGAGAGAAGTGTTGAACAACAAAATTTAGATACAAAATCGTCCCTGTCAATCATTCGTAAGGCAATAAAGCTAAGAAAAGATATACCTCAAATGGCGTCTGGCGAGTTCGATAGTATAAAAAATGATAATGGGAGAATCATTATCTGCTGGAAATATGAGGCGCTTAAATTAATTTGTGTTTTCAATATCACTGGAGAGCCAATATATATGACTTCAGGGAAGGTAATTTTTGAGACCTATTCAAAAAATTCTCATCAAGATGTAGGCTTGTTCCAAATTCCTCAAGGAGAAGCGGCTTGGATCTTGGAATGAAATCAGATCAAAGACATTCTTGGAACCAACTTGTGGTAACAAAACCAAAAGTGTGGTCAATTGAGTCTGTCCATGATCTTCCCTCTCCGCAGGATGAAGAAGTTTTAGTCCATAGTGCCGCTTTTGGAATATGTGGGACTGATATTGAAATATTAAATGGTCAACTTTCTTCACGATGGGTTAAATATCCCTGTTCAATCGGGCATGAATGGGTCGGAATTGTTGAAAGAGTAGGTTCAAAAGTTACTGAAATTAAGATTGGAGACAGAGTAGCAATCGAAGCCATGAATGCTTGTTTAAATTGTAAGAAATGTAATATCGGTCAGACCAACCTTTGCCTTAACTATGATCAGTATGGATTTACAAAGCCGGGAGGTAGTAGCGAATACGCGCTAGTTCCAGAGAGGCTACTCCATATATTCCCATCTAGCACGCCTCTTGTTTATGGGATCCTTCTTGAACCGATGGCAGTTGTAATTCAAGCGATTGAAAAGGTGGACCTTCGACCAGGCGAAAGTGTTGGAGTCATCGGTTTGGGCACACTCGGATTGCTCGCTATTTCACTCTTACAATTACGATCTCCTAGTTCATTGATCGCTTTTGGAGTGAGCAGAGTAGAATTAGAGTACGTAAATAATTTAGGCGTCACTCAAATTTTATCAGTAGAAGATATTTCTGCAATTAAAAATCTTGAAAAATTGGACGTAGTAGTTGTCACGACAGGGTCAGCTCAGGCTTTTGATATGGCTCTGCAAGTTGTCACCGAGGGCGGTCGAGTTGTCAGCGTTGGAATAAGTTCACCCGATGACTTATTATCTTTTTCACCAAATAGTTTGGTATTTAAAGACATAAGTGTTTTTGGAAGCATCACCTATCGGTCATCCCACTGGCTGAAAGCGATAGAATTGGTAAGGTCATTAAGGCTAAATCTTGGCACTATTATTTCGAAAATATTACCGATGTCAGAAATAGAGAACGCACTAGAATTGTTTCGTAATCCAGATAGAAAGCCAGGGCGGATTGTTGTGGTCCACGAGTGGGATGATTTCTCTCCCTAGAATCTAGTACATTTATTTTTTATTTTTAAATTTTGGAACCCACCATCCACCGCCAAAGAAGTGCCCGTGGTGGATGCTTGTCTTGGGTTTGCTAAATATAGTATTGCGTTGCATACTTCAGACGCACTGATCAGTCTTCCCATTGGTTGCCTGCTTTCTAAATTCCTTCTTTCAATTGCGGAATCTACTGAATTATCTAAAAGCCTGGCGACCCAAGGAGTGTCGGCGGTACCTGGGTTCACGCAATTAACTCTAATTTTTTCTTGCAGTAAATCTACCGCCATAGCTAAAGTTAAAAAGAGTACCCCACCTTTACTAGCGCTATAAACGGCTCTGTTCTGGACTCCAGATGTCGCAAGAACTGAACAGGTATTAACAATGGAGGCGCTAGAACTCTTACGCAAAAGGGGTAGAGCTGCTGAGCTGACTCGGCCGATTCCAGCCACGTTGATATTCATCACCTGTGACCATTCTTCGTCTGTTGCATCTTCGATGCTTCCCGTAGATCCTATTCCGGCATTGTTCACTAGGACGTCAATTTTGGGAGTAGTTGAAGCAATTATTTTAAACGCATTTTTCACGCTTTCCGAATTTCCAACGTCGCAGAGAATCCATTGAGCAATAACGCGCAAGTTACCTTCTTTAATGTCAAGCCCAAAACAATTGCTCCGAATTCGCTTAAGGCAGTACAAACTTCAAGTCCAATCCCAGAGCCAGCACCAGTTACAACTACACTTAATCCACTAAATTCCGAATGCATCATTCAATTTCCCTTCCAAGCAATGACACGAGAATTAATTTCGCCTATATGTTCGATACCAGATCTAACCCGTTGATCTGCTTGTAAATAACGCGTGGGTTTAAATCCCATCCCAACCCCGCTGGGTGTTCCTGTATTTATGACTGAAGTGGACCCCGGATATTGGACAGCTTCTTAAGATGGGAGCACTGACATATCCTGGAGGTAAAAATGCAAGGAAGAAGAAACAAATTCAAGCCGGACTTTAAAGCCAAGGTGGCCTTGGAGGCTTTAAAGGGTGACAAGTCCATCGCCGAACTAGCTCAGATCTACGAGGTGCATCCCACTCAGATCACCGCATGGAAGAAGCAACTGCTGGAGGCGGCATCCAGTGTTTTTGAAGGCAAGCACGCCAAGGCCGAAGAGGTCGTGGACACCGATGCGCTCTATAAGAAGATCGGTAGGTTGGAGATGGAGCGCGATTTTTTAGCCTCACGGCCCGGGGTGATCGCTCATCTAAAGAGAGACGCCAAATGATCGAACCAACCCTTGAACTACCCATCACGGATCAGTGCCAGTTGCTCGATGTTGCCCGCTCGAGCTACTACTACAAGTCCGGGCACCATGAGTCCGAAGAAAATCTGGCTCTGATGGCCGAGATTGACCGACTCTACTTAGCCCACCCGGAGAACGGCTCGCGCATGATGGTGCGAGTCCTTAGGCGAAAGGGCCACAAAGTCAATCGCAAGCGGGTTCAGCGCCTGATGCAGTTGATGGGTACCCGAGGAATCATGTCAAGATGCGCGCGTAGATTGATTCGAAGAATCATTTGATAATGCGCGCGTATCGGGCTTTAGTTTCGGTCCTTTTTTGCTGGTCGTTAGGATTAATAATTGTTCGGTGAGGACCTGAATTTGGCGTTGGATCGCAGCAGGGTTCAACGCCTCATTCTGTTGGAGGAGTTGCGTTTTCACGCTCTTGCGCACGGTTCCTAAATCGCCTAGAACACGTTGGAGTGGCGTCTTTGGAGTGTCGTATTTCTTAGTGATTTTCGCACCGTTACGGGTTTTAGAAAGAAGTTTTTGCTGCGGCGCGAAATGATTGGTGAGTAGCCTTTGCAGAGCCCAGATTTGATTCAATAAGTCCAGTTCATCGGGGGTGTCATAACGGTGATAGCCAACGATTTGGCGCACTATGCGCCAGTTCTTCTGCTCGACATGGGCACCATCGTTCTTATTGCCAGGCCTGGACCTGGTGAAGGTGAGCTGGTGTTCGTGGCACCAACGGAAAAGTTCCCAGTTGATGAACTCAGAACCGTTATCACTATCAATGCCCAAGATTGGAAATGGGAACGAGGCGGTGGCTTCCTTAATCACAACAAAAACCCATTTCTGGGCTTTATTCTTCACCGAGAGCGTCTCAGTCCACCCAGTGGCAATATCGGTAATATCGAGCGTAAAACAGAAATCGCCAGCGCTATTGCCACCTTCATGGCCCACCAAATCAATCTCCACAAAGCCTGGCACTGCATCATTCCACTCGGCCCAGGTCCGCATCGGAATGGAATCTTTGAGCAGTGAGCCCGGCTTAGTATGAGAACGCCCACGCAGCCTCAGTTTGACCCGATCCGCTGCCAAGCGTCGGTCGATGGTGGCCGGTGCGATCTTCAATAACAGCGCAGCCGTGTCGTCGTCGATATTAAGTTCTTTAAACCTTCGCAGCCTTGGCACTAAATCCGGTAGCGCAGCAGCTAGTAACCGCCCACATGGGGTGCGCTGGACCGCCCATAAGAAACGTAACGCCGTAATCACTTGCTCCCCATAAAGCGGCGCCTTCACCGGTCGCGCCTTCACCGGCCGCAACACCAGAGCCTGCTTCAGCGCCTTGCGTGCATGGCTACGATGCCATCGGTTCAGTTCACAGAGCTGATCTAAAATCTGACCCTTACGAACCTTGCTACCCCGCCCATATTCAACTGCCATTTTCTTCGTTACTGCCCTGCGTTCACTCATAGTTAGCTCCATAGAAAAGGGTCTACCGAGCCGGGTTCACCGAGACCGTTAGACACACCGTTACGCGCGCATTATCAAATGATTCTTTGATATCTAATACGCGCGCATTATCTATGAGTCAACACGCATGTTCACTGCGACAACAAAAGCTATTGATTGGCGATCAAATAAGCACGGCAAGAAAACGCGTGTTTACGACAAGCCCCGCACCCCATACCAGCGCGTCATTGATTCCGGCGCCATGACTGCTGCGAAAGCCGCCGAGTTTGCCGCCCTGTTCGAGGCCACGAACCCGGCAGAGCTGACTCGGAAGATCACTGCGATCCAAAACCGACTCATTAACCTCGCGAAAGAGAAAACTAAAGCGATTACCACCAGCGTTTCGCGAGCAAAAATAGATGAGGCACGCACTCAACTTTCGCGAGCATATTGACATGAGGCACTACGGGCTCCGCTATACCCTAAATAAGGCGGACGTTGGCGTTACAGCCCTTTTTATTAAGGGGTTGGTATGAAGGGGAGATAGGTCTAGCCTCGCTATACGCTTAAAACGGCGTACAGCCCGTATTAAAGGAGTATGAGCATGAGTTTCACAACCACCGCTATAAGGGCGAACCTAAACCACGAGCGTCAGAACTACTTACCTTTTGGCTTGCCCTTGGGCGACTTTCTTTGGGCTAGGTCGCTACCTGCAACTGTCTTTTGGGTCTTTGTAGACGCTTTATTACTCAATCCGGATGCCGATGTCCGTTTTGATAGCACTTATCCTTTTTATACACTTATTTCACAGTAAGTCTAAGGTGTAATTGTAGTATGAGATACAAGCATTTTGACGCACTAACGGCACAGTAACGGAAGAGGAAACCCTCCTCTATAAAATTTAACAAGACAAGGAGATGAACATGAAAATAACTCGAAAGGCGAAAGGGATAATCTCTACCGCCGTCGCGCTGTTTCTTGTCTTCTCGGTGTTCCCAGCAATTGCTAGCCCCAACACTGATAAGAAGCCAACTAATACGATCGTTGTCTCGACCCACACTCAAGTATGAAGATGACCGGACCCCGTTTGTGAGTCCACTTTCTTAGAGTAAGCGAGAAGCACCAACTCAAGTGGCTTCTATGCGTATTTTACCGCATTAATTCGCCAGTTTGTATCATCACTTCTCACCGTGTTTCATTTGAGTGGCTGACTCCGTGGCTGACTCAATAACAATCCCTGTTTCGCAAGGTGGTACGGGAAAGTTCTCAAAGGGCTCAATTAGTTTTGCAGGTTTTGCTTGTCTTTTAGTAAGTGCAAAAAAGAATAACAACAATTACAAATTGTGTGTGTGGATTAACTGCATCTCAGCGGTTGCCTTTAGCGCGATTATGCGTTCTACAGAGCATTTGGCAGTTTTTTAAAGATGTGGCTCCACCATCACTCCAAGGGGTGGCGTGGTCAGCATCCATTTCGTCTAGAGTCCAAATCTTGGTTTTGTTATCTCCGACTCCTGAAACGCATGTAGGACAGTTCGATTTCCCCTGCGCTTCTGAAGTCTGTTGAGCATAGACTGCACGTTTTGTGGCTTCATCGAATAAGCGGACGTTGAGAAGTTTCGTGTCCTTTTCGCCGCCAAGGATGTATTCAAAGATGCCTTTAGAGTCTTGGATGGAGGGATCGCCAAAGTGTTTCTGAACTTTCTCGGATACTTCGGCGGGACTGTATGGCTTGTTGTGATACTGCTCGTAAAGCCGACCCCATTCCAAGCCGCGCATCTGGGTTGGGGTTTCCTTGAATACAGTGGAAACCCAATCAATCACGGAGTTGAAGTAAGTTTGAACTTCTTTAATCTCAGTGTCATGACGGTGTTGGCTCATGTATCCACTGATGTTCTCTTTGCTCTTGCTGACCCATTCTAGGGCTCGCTCCCAATAGTCCTGTCGGTCAGCACTGCCGTTAATGTAGGTGCTCCACATATGGGTACTTGAGTTTTGCTTATTACTAAAGACCTCTTTCCCAAGTGTGACAAAGGCGCCTGAATAGACGGCATTTAGTAACTCTTGCTGCTTTAGTGGGACTCCTGTGATATTGATAATTTTGAACCATTCTTTGATCTCGCTTTCAGTGCCTTCACACTCGTAGACAAGAATGATGGATTGCAAGATTTTTTCTTGGTTGGCTGCAGCAAGCCCACTAAAATTCTGCTCCATCCCCGATTCATCTTTGATGGCGAAGTTGTCCTTAATAAAGCGCCCAAAACTGGTTATCCGTTGCTGACCGTCGAGGACTTCCAGTTTCTTGTCATCGCCTTTAACGAAGTAAATCAAGCCAAGCGGATAGCCCTTAAGTAGGGAGGTGATCACGGCTACATCTTTTTTACCATCGGCGTAAATATAATTGCGTTGGTATTCAGGTTGGATCGTGAGACGACCGTCCAAACCAAATAAACCCCTGCCTTCCAGTTCGTTATAGATAAATCCTTCCGAAATCTCTTTGACGGTGTATTGCTTGAGAGTCGTTTTCATGTAGTGGGACTCCTGTGTTTGATGAGGATTCGTTTATAGATCTTACGTCCATCCACGAATATTCCAGACGCTAGCGAAAAACCATCAGGTGCGTAGGAACCAGCATTTCCTACAATCTCAAACTGTTCAGGCGAGTACTTATCGAGGAAACTAATTGGCACTCCCATCACTCCGTCATAATCGCTAGGGATTGCGTCAGTGAAGGGTACCTCGATAGCGTCATAGTTATCGTATTTTGTGTAACCGATTGTACCCTTGATTTCCTTATGCTTGCTAAACCTCAAGTTGGCGGCGACAGTCATTAGGGGTAATGGCTTATGGCGGCGTCCGTGGTCCAGATTTGTAAACCAACAAACTCCTGGGACTCTATTTACTTTTTCTCCATCTTGTTCTCGTTCAAACTTATAGGAATCGGCATAAACGAAGTCCTCGGGAACTTTGAAATACATCCCCGTATTGAAGTTTGTCGCGCCTAACCACATTTTATTGTCCTTAATCAACGGGAAGACCTCCTTGTAGGTGATTGCATTCATGTTTCCGATAATCATGAACTTCTTATCTGCCTCGACAATCCATGCTAGGAATTCTCGAAATAATGAAAATGGAGGATTAGTGATAATGACATCCGCCTCGTCGCGTAGCCTCATAATCTCGTTACTTCGGAAATCACCTTCACCTTCAAGATATTTCCATTCCAAGTCTTCAACATTTATTCGTTGATTGCCATTTTTATCCCTGAACAGGGTGAAAATTTTCCCATTAGAGGATGTCTTTGATTCATTAAACTGTGGACTTTCGGATTCGAAGAGTGTTGGCTGCTTTAACATCTGCATCAATTGGCGCT
>Ga0209702_10004578_pt1 | contig 19902 bp, 17 predicted proteins | sample FRY01_FD_187210 | JGI IMG/M metagenome (GOLD analysis project Ga0209702, IMG submission 187210) | Freshwater microbial communities from Lake Fryxell liftoff mats and glacier meltwater in Antarctica - FRY-01 (SPAdes) (version 2) | ecosystem: Environmental > Aquatic > Freshwater > Ice > Glacier...
TTTGTCTTGACGACAGGGTCCACTTCAGTCATCCGCATACGGATCCTCGTCTTCGTTGTATTTAAATGACTTAACAAAACTGATTATTCGAAGATCAAAATTGTTCTGCCCAATTACCTTGGTACCAATAAATATATGACGAAAGTTATAGTATTTATTGGTACTTTTGTCTTGTAAACTCAAAGGCGTATTTGTATATAATGCCCATGAAATAAGTAACTTTTCTAATCCTAAGTTGCAGAAACGTGCTGAAACAACAACTGTTGAAAATAAGCGAAAAGGAGCGATGGATTGCATCGGGCTTTGTGTTCGCTTTGTTACTTTTGCCGCTCGTTCTCCTCTTGATCATAAGAGAAGCTAATCTTTACTACTATCACTATTTCTTTTATTACACAGCTTTCATTACACTTTTAGCAATCGCGGCAGTCCTTGTATTCAAACGCACAGCAAACCAGCTACAGACAGCCAATCTTAAGCTCACAAAAGCGAAAGATACAGAAGAAAAAATATCAACCGATTTACGCAGCAAGGTCCGAAAGCTCGAGCTCTTGGAAGCAGTCGTTGAAAACTCAACGTTTGGTATCAGCGTATCCGACACAAACATTCACGACCTACCTTTGGTCTATATCAATCCAGCATTCACAAGTATCACAGGCTACACGAAAGAAGATGCAATCGGTCAAAACTGCCGATTCATGAAAGGACCTGAAACCAACGAGGAAGCGCTGATCGGCATACGCGAAGCACTCAGAAATAAAAAAGTGCACAGCGTAGAGCTAATCAACTATCGCAAAAATGGTCAAAAATTTTGGAATAGACTGACTCTCTTTCCTGTTTGTGGAACATCAGGTGAACCTGATTTCATTGTTGGCTATCAGATTGACGTCACCGCAATTCGCGAAGCCGAAGAGGAACGCGAATCCATGATGGCTGAAATTCAGGAAAATCAAAAACTCGAATCACTCGGTGTCATCATCGCCGGCGTAGCACATGAGATTAATAGTCCTATGGGCAACGCATTAACAGCGACAACGCATATCTCGCAAATAGTCACTGAAATTAAGAACGAACTACGACGATTGGGTAGCCTGAGTGCTGAAGTAGAAAGTTTCCTCGATGAAGAGGAAGATGCCATTAATCTGATTCACGAAAACCTGTTAAGAGCGGTTGCACTTGTTACAAGCTTTAAAGATATTGCGACTGACTCAACTCAAGATACCATTCGCCAAATTGATCTAAAGCAATATCTGAATACAACTGTACAAACTGTTCGGCCTATATTGCGACGCGACAGTTGCACCTTAACGGTTAAAGTGAAAGGCAATATTACAGTCGCACTGAGAACAGGCTCTTTTGGGCAACTCATAAACATCCTCATCATGAATGCGACAACTCACGCGTTTGACGGAATCAAGTCCCCTGCTATTTTGATTCAAGCTGAAAATAATGGAGATGAAATCATTTTGAGTGTTTCTGATAACGGCAACGGTATACCTGGCAACATCTTGCCAGAAATATTTACGCCTTTCGTTACGTCGAAAAAGGCCTCTGCTAGAACCGGTTTTGGTCTTTATATCGCACGCAGAATTGCTGTGGATACCTTGCATGGTTCGCTCACAGCAAAAAATGATCCTCAAGGAGGCGCAGTATTTACTTTGCGTTTTCCCACTCATTCATCTCAAGGACTGACATGACCACGAATATAAATTCTCCTTGGCGCATATTAATTGTTGATGATGAACCCGGTCTGCATGATGTGACTAGGCTGATTTGTCGACGTATGAAATTCAAAGAAAAACCAGTTGAACTAATCAGTGCTCACTCCGCCGCAGAAGCAATGGAAATTCTTTCAAAAAACAATGACATCGCCGTCGCGTTAGTTGACGTGATTATGGAAAACGACCATGCAGGTCTGGATCTAGTTCGAGACATTCGGTTGTATTATCCTCAACACCAAAGTATGCGAATTGTCTTGCGAACGGGTAACCCCGGCATGGCGCCACAGCGCGAGGTGATTCAACATTACGACATTGACGATTACCGTGAAAAAACTGAGCTGACAGCCGATAGACTGTTTACCTCAGTATTTACGGCGATACGTTCCTATGAAACACTTGAATCACTTAATAAAACCGTCATCGGACTCGAGCACATTCTGAGCTCCAAAGAAGAACAAGCCGAACATTCAAGCCCATTAGAATTGTTGCAGTCGTTGCTAGAACAAATCACCCAATTTATCTACAAAATGGACTCAGGATTTGTTCACAAAGACGGCTTCATCGCTCAGCGAGACCAGCAAGGTTGTTCATTCGCACGCGCATGGGGCAGATATGCACACCTTGTAAGTAAGCCCTTCACAGGCATTGAGTCTGATGAAGAACTTAACACCACAATATGCCATATTACTGGCAACACGTTTCAAGTTTCAGACAAAGGCATCGCGCTTTCACTCAGCAGCCAGTCAGATATTGATTATATTTTATGGATCAAGACAGAGACGTTATTAGGTGCTAATACCTTACACATACTGAACGTGTTCATACACCGTCTATTACTCAATATTGAAAATAGTAAGTTACATAGAGATCTTCTTGAGGCGCACCAGGCCGCATTAAACAAACTCTGCGAAGCCATTGAAATGCGGTCCAAAGAAACAGGACAACATATTTATCGAATGGCTAAATACTCCAAGCTTTTAGCCCAACTGTATGGCCTACCTCCGCGTGAGGTCAGCCTCATCGAAGCCGCTGCCCCCCTGCACGACATTGGCAAGATCGCAACGCCAGATGCCATTCTAGGGAAACCTGGCAAACTTGATGATGATGAAATGAAGGAAATGCGTCTTCATGTTCAGAATGGCTATGACATGCTCAAAAACTCAAATAGCGAAATGCTTAAACTCGGCGCCCTAGTCGCCCTGACCCATCACGAGCGCTGGGATGGGACCGGCTACCCAAACAGCACTGCTGGAGAAAACATTCCGCTCGCAGGACGAATTGTCAGCCTAGCCGATGTGTTTGACGCGTTGATGTCGCGCAGAGTCTATAAGGCAGCGTTCTCCTTCGAGCATACCATGGCCATCATTACAGAAAATGCTGGCAAACATTTTGACCCTAAGCTAGTCGATCTTTTACTAAGACATGGCGAACAGTTCCAGCAGATTTTTATTGACAATCCTGATGCCCCGATTGAGCTTGTTGAATCGCAAAACGCATAACTTTTAGTTGTTGCTCTCAATGTAGGAAAATCTTTATTGAGTTCATCATTGACGAAGAAAATGTTGTAATTGGTATTCGTGATAACAACATGCAAACACAACTGTTTGAATCAGACCAACCCCATTCACCACTGAACATCCTACCCAAGGACGGTTGTGTTGACTATTTGCCTAGCGTCTTTGACCCAGACAGCTGCACGGCGTTATTCGAGGCCCTCAATGACGCTTTAGACTGGCAAGTCGATCAGATTTACATGTTTGGGAAAAAAATAACGACCAAGAGAAAAGTCGCGTGGGTCGGCGATGAGGGATGCTCTTATACCTATTCAGGCGTAAAAAAACATCCGCAACCCTGGACGCCAGAATTGCTAACCATCAAGGAGAAGCTTGAATGCATCGCACAGTGGCGATTCAACTCGTGTCTACTCAACCTGTATCACGATGGTAGTGAGGGGATGGGCTGGCATAGCGATAATGAAAAAGAGCTTGATCGGACAGCGCCCATCGTATCCTTAAGTCTGGGCGGGGAACGGAAGTTTGCGTTCAAGCACAAAATCGACAAAACAAACGCATCACTGATATTGGAAAATGGCAGCGCACTCATTATGCATGCTCCCACCCAGGAGTTTTGGAATCACAGCTTGGTTAAAACCAAACTGCCCGTCGCACCTCGGATTAACTTAACCTTTAGAGCGATTCAGTCTTAAGTTAATTTTATGCAGCTAGCAACTGGCAGCGCTCAATTTTTTTCAGGACCTCGCTCAGTTTTTTTCTAGCCATGGCCGTGTCATAGTTAGCCTGACCTCGCAACCACCATCCATCACTCAAACCAAAATACTTACAGAGACGTAAGTCTGTATCTGCGGTGATCGCGCGTTTGCCGGCAACAATGTCACCAATACGCTGAGGTGGTACGCATATGTCTTTTGCCAACCGATATTTTGTTAATCCCAATGGTTTGAGAAACTCTTCTTCTAGCATCTCACCTGGTGAGACGGGTGCAATCATAGTCATCCTATTCTCCATTTAGTGATAATCGATATACTTAAAATTATCGCATATGGTTAATTACGCTCGCATATCGTTAATAACGCCAAGCGTTAATTTATGACTACCTTACGAAAGACGTGCTTCGAATCCTGATGGGTGGACAGGTGCAACTGATGTTTGCAGACAAGCAACGTATCCAATCAGCAGGCTTTTCTGCCATGGCTGCCCCTGCGGCGAGTGATGCTGGCATGCTGATCCAATCTGAAATATCAGGCGAGCATTGGGTCGCTGCCGGTGATGCGATGGCTTCTTTGGATCCATTGTCCTCGCACGGCATGACACAAGCGTTGCAAACTATCCCTTATGGCAAAGACCTGCGTCGCTTAATTTCCGGACGGCTGATTGACGGAGTGCGTCCTCTATGCACCCGTACTCAGGCACTTTTTAAACATTGATCATCGTCTTGCGTGCACCATCCCAATTGATCCAGTCACTCAGTGGTAAAAAACTACCGTCATCTTTGCCAATCTCGCGCTCGATCAACGTATTAAGTTTCACGTTCATCGACCAGATGAGTGCCTTATTTTTTTCAAAATTATATGCAAGATTAATGCGCTCTTGAGGATCGTTTTGTAAGTCATACAACTCAAGATCATTCTTGGCCCTCAACTGCTCCAGTGTATTGGGGGTATGAAATTCTTTAAAAGAAAAATAGCGACTGAATTTGTATCGCTCATCGACGATACTGCGGATCGATACACGCAAGGACCAGTCCACTGGAAAGGTCTCGATTTTTTTAAATTGCTCTGTCCGCGCGACATCGCCACTTTCGATCATGGTGTAAAGTGTTTTGGTAAATTCTGGATCATGTACCATCAATTGGCTATAACAAAACAGCACACCTCCACGCTTTTTTGTGAATGATGGATCAACCGGATTTTTTAGTAAGGGTGAGAGATCTTGCCCCTTCATCTGTTTCATCATGTCAGCTGCCGGTGTCATATCTTTTTGAGTCAGCGCCACAATCGTCGGCAATATATCAATGTGTGACGTCACTTCCTTGCAACGCTGTCCACCCTGTATTTCCGGATGCACAACCAAAAAAGGCACGTGATTTTGTTGCTTGTAGGTCGTCGTTCCTTTGCTGGACAACCCCCCATGACTACCGAGCAAGTCACCATGATCAGAGGTAAAAATCACGATCGTATTTTTGGTTAAAGCTAGATCATCAAGTTGCTGTAATAACGCATCTATTTTTTTATCGACGTCCTGTATTGCGTTGAAATAATAATTTTGACGTCTCCTCAACCGTTGCTCATCATTCGGAATCATCCCCGTCAGAAACGCATTTGCTTCGTGATAAATCCGGTGTGCCGGAATTCGATCTGGTCCATCCAAACTTTGCTGCCAGGTCTGTTGCAACGGAATATCATCCCAACTTTTTTTGTATTGAATATTGTCTGGCGGGAAAGCAATTTCAAGCTTGGCGTCCTTGCCCTGCACCACTGGACCAGCAGGGTCATCCGTGTTAACCCACATCACATCATGCGGATTGACAAAATTAACGGCTAAGAACCAAGGCTGTTTTTTTGCAGTCATTGGTTGACCTTTTGCTTTTAGCCATTGCGTGGCTTGCGCAGCCGTCATATCGTCGTACTGATAACCGCCCAGCGCACCTTCAATGTAATCTCCTGAGCCGGTGTAATCATAAAACCCATAGTCCTTATCCATCATCGACTCAAATAAGCTCTTAATGTGATCAGGTTTATTTTCTGACGCAATCGCACCATTCAGATGGACCTTACCCTTGTAGGCTGGGTAATAACCAATCTTGCGCAAGACTTTTCCTACAGTTGGTAACTTTGGATCCAAGCTTTTCATATAAGGGATACCAGCATTGTCGAAGATGCCGTTATGCGGCATATGTAGACCGGTATAAATAACGGCTCGCGAAGCCGAACACATATCGGCTGCGATTTGATGATTTTCAAAATATGTGCCGGTGCGACGCAATCTCTCATGACCAGGTAAAGGAATCGGCCAAGAGGGGCCCATGTAATGCTCTTGATCGGTCAGAATAAACAAAATGTTGTATCCACCGTCATTGGATCCAGGCGCATCTGCTGAGGGAAACGATGACTCACTCCCACCAGTGATTTCGGGCAAACATGTTGTTTGAGACAGCCCGCTTGGCTTGCTCACATTAGCATTTGCCGTCGCGGCAGAGGCTGGGCCGTAGGGGCCGAGCAAAGATCCGGCCGCTAGCGTTGTGCTGGCTTTTAAGAAAGTTCTGCGTGTCTGGTTTTTATTTGACGGCATGGATCGTATCCTCAACATTCGAAAAAATCTTGTACTCACTGAGCTTACAGCTTTACCATCGTGTTTATCATAAAAGCTTGTTGCCAAGATCTGCACTGACGCCTAGCATGTTAAGAATGCGAAAATATTGCAAAGGCCTAGATAGGTCTACGTGCGAATGACAACATACCTAAGTCGGGATGAGACAGATGCGTAAACAAATATATCTCTTATTGAGCTGTCTGCTTGTGTCGCATTCCGCTTTTAGCCAAACCAGCAAGGACATCGACTTTAAACCTCCAAGCATCACCGATGCGCCCTCTGGGCCGCTCGGAGATGCAATACGCCAAGGGCATCAACTTTTGACTGAAACACGCCTGATGCTGCCTAAGAATGTCGGCAACGGCATGAACTGCAGCAGTTGTCATCTGGACGGCGGGACAAAACCGCATGCTGCGCCTTTGGCAGGCTTGTGGGGTGTGTTCCCTGCATACTCTTCGAGAGTCGCAAAAGTGATTACCCTAGCGGATCGCGTCAATGATTGCTTTGAACGCTCGATGAATGGCAAACCGCTTTCATATGACTCCTCTGAAATGACTAGCATATTGTCCTACGTGCAATTCATCTCAACTGGCGTACCAACTGGCACAAGTACGAAGGGTCGCGGTGAGGGAAAAATTGATCCGAACCTCATCCCAGATCCAATCCGTGGCAAAACAATTTATGTCAATAAGTGCGCGTCCTGCCATGGTGCAGAAGGCCTGGGAATTAAGGTTGAGAACAAATATGTGTTCCCGCCATTATGGGGTGACGATTCATTCAACGATGGTGCTGGCATGGCCAGACCTTATACCGCTGCGGCATTTGTCATTGCCAACATGCCGATTGGTCAAGAAAACTCTCTTACGCAACAAGAAGCTTTGGATGTATCTCAATTTTTTACGTATCAACCACGACCCGTCTTTCCAGACAAAAAAAATGACTGGCCCAAAGGTGGAAGACCCAAAGACGCACGCTAAGGGCACACAGCATGCTTGAACTTCATATCGCGAATAAAAATTACTCTTCTTGGTCTTTGGGACACCCTATCCATTACCGAATACCTCGCCGAGGACTACCCGACAGTCTGGCCAGTAGATAAAATCAATCGAGCCTGGGCGCGTAGTGCATGCGCAGAAATGCACTCTGGCTTTTCTGCATTGAGAAATGAATGTTCGATGAGTGTGGACATGAGTTGGAAACTGATACGCATAGCAGCGCATGTGTATAAATAATCACATTTCTTATACATGACCGTATTGGCCTGTATAAATAATCGCTTTTTTTATACATTAAACCTCTCACACAGCCAGTTGACACGATATGCCGTCTAACAGCAACAAAGTATCTTGACGCATTAGAGTCCCTGAAAACGGAGAACGACATGAACATCACTACGCAGGAAGGTTTGGTCTATACCTGCCCCATGCACCCGGAGATCCGACAGGACCATCCCGGCAACTGCCCCAAGTGCGGCATGTCGCTTGAGCGGATGCTTCCCGCACTGGATGAGCAGGAAAACCCCGAGCTCCTAGACTTCCAGCGTCGCTTCTGGTGGACACTGCCGCTCACCGTGGTCGTCACCGTTCTGGCCATGGCCGGCCATAAGCTGGGTTGGTTCGACATGGCAGTGCAAAGTTGGATCGAACTCGTGCTCACCGTGCCCATAGTCTTATGGGCAGGAGGGCCTTTCTTTGTGCGCGGCGCGGAGTCGATCGCGAACCGCAGCCCAAATATGTGGACCCTGATCGGGCTCGGAACCGGTGCGGCCTTCGTCTACAGCGTGGTAGCCACTGTGGTTCCGCAAGTCTTCCCCGATTCGTTCCGTTCCATGGGACGTGTGGCGGTGTATTTCGAAGCGGCCGCAGTGATCATCTCGCTCACCCTGCTGGGCCAAGTGCTGGAGCTCAAGGCACGCTCGCAAACTTCGGCGGCGATCCGTTCCCTACTGGGCCTGGCGCCCAAGACCGCGCGCCGCATCGGCACCGATGGTCAGGAAGAAGACGTGCCTCTAGCCCACGTACACGTGGGCGATCTGCTGCGCGTGCGACCTGGGGAAAAAGTGCCTGTGGATGGCACGGTGGTTGAAGGGAGCAGCGCACTGGACGAGTCCATGCTCACCGGCGAGCCGATGCCGATCACTAAGCGGGTGGGTGACAAGCTCATTGGCGCCACGCTCAACACGAGTGGTGCGCTGGTGATGCGCTCCGAACACGTGGGGTCGGCCACCGTGTTGGCGCAGATCGTGCAGATGGTGGCCATGGCACAGCGTTCGCGCGCGCCCATGCAGCGTATGGCCGACCAGGTAGCGGGCTACTTCGTGATCGGTGTGGTGGGCATCGCCTTGGCCACTCTTCTGGGCTGGGGCCTGTTCGGACCCGAACCGCGCTGGGTCTACGCCTTGATCAACGCCGTGGCGGTTCTCATCATTGCCTGCCCTTGTGCTCTGGGCTTGGCTACGCCCATGTCCATCATGGTGGCGACTGGTCGTGGCGCCACGCAGGGCGTGTTGTTTCGCGATGCCGCAGCCATCGAAAATCTGTGCAAGGTGGACACGCTAATTATGGACAAGACTGGCACCCTGACCGAAGGGCGCCCGACCTTCGAGCGGGCGGTAGGCTTTGCAGACTTTTCTGAAAGCGAAGTGCTACGTCTGGCCGCCAGCCTCGACCAAGGCAGTGAACACCCACTGGCTGCCGCCATTGTGGCCGCCGCGAAGCAACAGGGTCTGACGCTGGACAAGCCCGAGCAGTTCGACTCCGAGTCTGGCATCGGCGTGCGGGGAGTCGTGGGCTCCCAGTCGCTGGCGCTGGGTAACACCACGCTGATGCAGCAGCTTGGAGTGGATGTGTCGATGTTGGACGCCGAAGCGGAAGCCTTGCGCACTCAAGGCGCTAGCGTCATGTACCTGGCCGTGGGCCAGTCACTGGCCGGCCTGCTGGCAGTCTCGGACCCGATCAAGGTCACGACGGCTGATGCCTTGGCTTCGCTGCGCCAGGCCAACATCCGCCTGGTGATGGCTACAGGCGACGGCCTGAGCACGGCGCGCGCCGTGGGCCAACGTCTGGGCATCGACGAGGTGCACGGCGAGGTCACGCCCGCTGACAAACTCAAGCTCGTCGAACAACTTCAGGCCGAGGGACGCGTGGTAGCGATGGCGGGCGACGGCATCAACGACGCGCCGGCGCTGGCGCGGGCTGATGTAGGTATTGCCATGGGCACCGGCACCGACGTGGCAATGAACAGCGCCCAACTCACTTTAGTCAAAGGGGACCTGCGCGGGATCGCTACCGCCCGAAATCTTTCCGTCGCTACCGTGGCCAACATGAAACAGAACCTCGCCTTCGCGTTTGTCTACAACGCACTCGGCATTCCGCTGGCTGCGGGCCTGTTGTATCCATTCACAGGCTGGTTGCTCTCGCCCATGATCGCTGCGCTTGCCATGAGCCTAAGCTCGGTGTCGGTCATTGGGAACGCCCTGCGTCTAAAGACCCTCCCACTTCAACGCAAGGAACCGTGAGCGACGGCACAGCCAAGCTATGCATGGCCCAATCGAGTGCGCGTTGTTTTCGCAAGCTTCTTCCAAGGTAAATCGGCAGGGTCTGCGGCCATCGGCCCTGCCGCTTTTGCCACCAAGATATGCGAGGCGATCGGTGTGAAATCGGCTCGAAAATGGTTTGAGCTTTTCACCACCAACACTTTCATCGTCTCGGGGTGCACCCCCAGCATCCTGAATAGTTCTCGATCAAGTAGTTGTTTTTTACCGCTGGCTACCGCCACTAACACGCCTTCAATTTCAAGCAAGGCGCATCGCCCAAGCGTGATCATCGAGCCTGTCATCATTGGACCCTTGAGCGTCACCTTGCCATCCGAAAGCGCCTTGACTTTAAAGGTACCCTGCACCGGCGGGTCGCTGAGTTGCCCAGTAAAGGTTGGCACCGCAGTACCGATCGATGTGGTGATCGATGCGCCTAATCCAGCCTCATGGGCCATCGTTGCAGTCTCAGGATCAAAGAGCAAACCGAGCGCAACTTTGCCAGGCAAACGTTTGCCAGCACCCTTTTCAAGCAAGGCCCGCAACAGACCCGTCGTGTTGCTATCGCCCCCTGCACCTGGGTTATCTTGCGTGTCAGCAATCACCACCGGCTTTTCATTTGTCTCGCCTAGCAAGCACGCGCGCTCAACCGCGTCGCGTGCAGAAAAAATTTCTAATGTCCACTGTGCTGGATCGCTGACCTTGGCGTACAGTTGTTGTACTGCTGTCTCGGCACGATCTCCATACCCCCAGACCATCGGTGCACACTCAGCAATATCCGAGGCTGGAAACGCCATGCAAAAACTCAGACAGGTATCGAACTCACGATCCAGATCAAAGATCTCTTCGTAGCGCGATTTTGCGGGTTCAAGCCAAGTGCTCTGCGCATTCAGGGGGATCAAATAAGGAAGACGACGATACGACAAAAGTTCTTTTGTACCGCGCTTGAGACGTCGTTTTAAAAGTGTTGCCGCTAGCTCCCCCGTCTTGGCCATATCCACGTGAGGATAGGTACGATAAGAGACCAGCGCATCGGCTTCGGCCAGCATGCGATGTGTGACGTTGGCGTGGAGATCCAAGCTCGCCACGATGGGCATGTTGGGACCCACGATCGCGCGGATGCGCGCAATCAACTCACCCTCAGTGTCATCAATGTGCTCCGCCACCGCTGCACCGTGCAAATCAAGATAGACGGCCTCAAAGCAACCTTGACGGATATCGGTCAGAATCGAATCACTGATCCGCTCAAAAGCATCACGCGTAACATGCGCCGACGGAATCGCACCACACCAAGAGCCAGGCACAAGTTGCCAGCCCTCAAGCCGTGCCGCCTCGATAAATCCACCAATGGGAATATTGACGCCACGCAAACTATCCAACATGGGCTGGCCTTTAATAAAAGCCGGAAATGATTCGCCGCGATTAAAAGCGGCCCAGTCTGCTTTAGTAGGCGCAAAGGTGTTTGTTTCGTGCTGATAGCCTGCAACGTAGATTTTCAACATCTCACTCCAGAGGGACTGCTTTGTTTACGCCAATAGTATGCACCAATCAAAAACTTAGGTACACTAGAGTGTTTTCAAAAATATCTACGCCTAAATTTGGGCGTCAATCGCTTTCTAAAAAGCGTCAATTAGCCTTGCGTAAGCGAGGTGCCAAATGCTCTACGAGCAGCCGTTGTCTCCCCCTCGGGAGGCATACCAGCGTCATTTATGGCGCATTACCGGACATGTTGTGCGTCGCTGATGGCGAGCAACACCTATCTATCGGGTCTTTAACCTGACTGTGTCCTTAAGCCAATCTGGTTTAAAACAACGGAGCACAAACGATGAAGATTACTAAACCTTCCTATATTGTCGCCATTGCATTTGCCTTGGGTGTTTTAGGATCCACCGCTGCGCAAGCCGCCTGTGGCAAAGTCACTATTGCAGAAATGAATTGGGCGAGTGCTCAAGCAGCCGCAAGAGTCGACGCATTTATTCTGAAGCACGGCTACGGCTGCGCATCGGAAACAGTCCCTGGAGATACGATGCCGACAGCCGTCTCGATGACGGAAAAAGGACGTCCAGACATTGCACCTGAATTGTGGCTCAACAACATCAAAGAGCCTATCGATAAAGCAATCAAAGAAAAACGATTAGTCATCGTTGGCGATGTGCTTCAAAACGCAGATAAAAATGCGGGTGAAGGATGGTGGGTGCCGCGTTACATGCTTGAAAAAACACCCGAGCTTACGACCATCGAAGGTGTTAAAAAACATGCATCGCTTTTCAAAGATCCTGAAGATCCAGGCAAAGGTCGTTTGCTAGGTTGTCCGGCAGGATGGGCTTGTCAGATCAGCACACAAAATCTGTATGACGCTTTTGCAATGAAGGATGCTGGATTTAATCTAGTTGATCCGGGATCAGGTGCCGCATTGGCAGGCGCAATCGCTAAAGCCTACAACCGTGGTGAAGGTATTTTGACCTACTACTGGGCACCGACCTCACTACTCTCAAAGTTAGATATGGTCCGTGTCGATATGGGACCTCACGATAAGAACGCATTTGAAAAATGTATCGGTATTGCGGATTGTGCCAATCCAAAACCAAATAGCTTTCCTGTCAGCGAGATTAAAACTGTCGTTGCGACAAAATTTGCAAATACAAATCCAGCGCCTATGGAATATCTGAAGTCTCGTGTCTGGACGCCAGAGGCCTTTGGTGCGGTGCTGACTTACATGGAAAAAGAGCAAGCGAATGGACAGGCCGCAGCGGTATGGTTTTTGAAAAATCATGAAAAAACCTGGTCTGAATGGGTACCAGCCAATATAGCTGCTAAGGTCAAAGCGGCGCTCTGATGATGTGGTCAAACACCTTTCCCCAAATAGCCGAGAGTACGCTCCGCACGCTTTCGCGTGCTATCGACAAAGGATATCTCACCTTTTCCAGAGAATATGGAGCGGCAATTGAAGCATTTTTTGAGCCGCTATTATATTTTCTGATTGGGTTTGAACGGGTGTTACTTGGATCGCCTTGGTGGGTGATTATCGGCACCATCGGCCTGATTTCTTACGCAGCTTCGCGAAGCTGGAAACTCGTTTTGGGCGTAGTGCTTGCGCTATGTCTGATTGGTGTGTTTGGCATGTGGGAAAACACCATGCGCACCATGGCGATGATTTTAGTTTGCACATTATTGTCGATTCTAATTGGCATCCCAATTGGTATTTTCATGTCTAGGTCTGGACGCGGTCAAAAGATCATTCTTCCCATTCTTGATGTGATGCAGACGATGCCAAGCTTTGTGTATTTGATCCCTGTCGTGATGTTGCTAGGAATCGGACGCGTGCCAGGATTGATCGCAGTTGTTATTTATGCCATTCCTCCTGTCATTCGATTAACAAATCTTGGGATTCGTCTGGTTGAGAAAGATGCTCTTGAAGCTGCGGAGGCATTTGGTGCCAGTCGATTACAAAAATTGTTAAAAGTCCAGTTACCTCTTGCTTTGCCAACAATCATGGCGGGTATCAATCAAACCATCATGATGGCATTAGCCATGGTAGTGATCGCCTCCATGATTGGTGTGAGAGGATTGGGACAGCCTGTGCTGCAAGCGGTGACAAATCAATATTTCGCTTTAGGCTTGTTTAACGGAACCGCAGTCGTAGTGTTGGCAATTATCTTTGATCGTGTCACTCAGCGGTTTGGTTTGCGCTTACAAAAGCATCGTGAAGGAGCGCGTTGATGACAACAGATACCATTATTTCTATCCGAAATCTGTATAAGGTTTTTGGTAAAGATCCGGCGAAGGCCATGCGTTTGATTCATCAGGGAATGAGTAAAGACGAATTGCTGGAAAAGACTGGACATGTCATAGGTCTAAACAACGTCAGTCTGGATATGGAGCGTCATCGCATACAGGTTGTGATGGGTTTGTCTGGCTCAGGCAAGTCCACGCTCATCCGTCACATCAATCGTCTCATTGTCCCAACGGCAGGACAGATACTGGTGGATGGTGAAGATGTACTCCAGCTCAATCCCGTGGCATTGCGTGCATTACGCCGTTTCAAAATATCGATGGTGTTTCAGAAGTTCTCTTTATTTCCACATCGTTCAGTTTTTGAAAATGTTGGATATGGTCTGGAAACTCAAGGAGCGACTAAATCCAAGATTAAAGAAACATCAATGCGATGGATTAATCGTGTGGGTTTAGCGGGCTTTGAAAATCATTACCCAGGTCAATTGTCAGGCGGAATGCAACAGCGCGTCGGCTTGGCCAGAGCCCTGGCAACAGATGCTGACATTTTGCTGATGGATGAAGCGTTTTCCGCTCTAGATCCTTTGATCCGCACCGAAATGCAAGATGTATTGTTAGACCTTCAAAACGAGCTACAGAAAACCATTGTTTTTATTACGCACGACCTCGATGAGGCCTTGCGCATTGGTGACAATATCGCAATTTTGCGAGATGGAGAGATCATCCAAAGTGATGATCCGCAAAACATTCTGCTTAAACCTGCTGACGCTTATATCGCTGACTTCATGAAGGATATCAATCGTGCCCGTGTATTACGCGTGCGAGCAATAATGAAGCCACTCGAACCTCTCGATGAAGGCCCTGTCGTAAAGGGCACGACAACCATAGAAGAGGCCCTACAAATTTTTGCTGAAACATCAGGGGATAAGTTGATCATCACCGATCGTCAAGGTAATCGCATCGGTCGGCTGACAGTTGAGGATATGATCAGAGGCATGCGAAGACCTACCGCAGAGGAGATACATGCCTAGGCGTTGCGGCGCTTGAGGCTCCTCTATATCGCATGGCAATAGCCACCATAAACAATTGCAACGTATACTCGTTAAATTGATCGTCATGAAAATCTAATCACAGATGAAAGGTTCTCGAGACTCACTCAAAACGCTAGTGATTTTTCAAAGCGCAGCTAGCACACTCAATTTCAGCCGTAGCGCTGAAGAGCTCAGCATCACCCAAAGCGCAGTCAGCAAGCACATAAAGGCGCTTGAACAACGACTCGGAACTGCGCTGTTTCACCGTAGAGCTAACGGCTTGGAGTTGACTTATGCGGGAACACAATACTTTAAGCGCATTGTGCCCGCCCTCACCTTAATCGATGAAGCAAATGCTCTGGTAGCACCTTCTGATGTCAGGGAAGCGATTAATGTCGCTGTTTCACCTTCTTTTGCGCAATACATCCTGATCCCGCATCTGCCGCAGTTTTATGCCCAGCACCCAAATATTAGATTGAATATCCGACCGCGCTTGCTTTTTGAGTCAGCGGATATGGAACCGTTCGATGCGGCGATACAGTTGCACTCCAGCAGCTCTGGCGGGTTGGTAACAAATTATCTCTGCGGACGTGAGATGTCACTCATCGTTAAGCCACAATTGCTCATCGACAAGCCTATGCGTGATATCAGTGAATTTGATGCATCTCATCTTCTGAGGCGTGCTCAGCGTGGTTACAGCTGGAGTGAATGGCGAGCTGAAGCTGCCCCTCATTGGGCGGGACCTACAGAAACCTCGCCAGTGTTTGAAGGCTTCTCGATGCTACTTCCTGCCGTATTTCACGGGCTTGGCGCAGCAATCAGTCCACTTTGTATGGTGTTGGATAGACTTGAGTCTGGTGAGCTCGTTCGCCCGTATGGAGAGGTTATCAGGGGTCGTTATGCCTATTATTTAATGCGACCATCCTCAAAAAGATACGATCCTCACATTGAAGCTTTTTCAGAATGGCTTTTACAGCATGCGGCTTCGTTGGGAGGACGCCTGAACTCTTATCTCGAAGCAGGATAGCCATTCCAAAACGGAATGGCCTATTCATATTCTTCTCTTCTGATTAAATATCCTCATTGCGTAGACTAGGAACTGCCCACAATGATGGACTTCAGGAGCAGAAAATGAAGCAATTTAAGCAGCTAATAAGTATGGCAGCATGTTCAATAGTGATGTCGCTAAGTGCGACATCTGTTTACGCTGCATATCCAGAAAAACCAATCAAGATCGTTGTGCCTTACTCAGCGGGTGGTAGTTCAGACCTGATGGCTCGTATGATCGGTGATTTTCTTAGCAAAGAGATCGGACAACCTATAGTGGTTGAGAACCGTGCTGGAGCCGGCAGTATGATTGGAACGGCCTTCGTTGCTGAGAGTGCTCCAGATGGATACACCATGCTCCTTGCCGATGTGCCTTTTACGATCGTGCCCAGTCTGTATGCGGGTCGTATTAAGTACAACGCAAAAAATGATTTCGCGCCCATCGCACTGTTAGGTACATCACCAATGTACTTGTTCATTCATCCCGCATTCGCAGGTAAGACCCCTCAAGAGCTGGCTAAGCTTGCCAAACAATCACCCGGAACAATTACGATTGGCTCCGGTGGAAACGGCTCTTTTACCCACATGATGGCTGAATTATTTATGCGGGAGACAAATACTAAACTTGTGCATGTACCCTACAAGGGTGCTGCAGCAGCTATACAAGATCTAGCTGGCGGTCAGCTTAACGTGAGTTTTACTTCCATGCCCAGTGCTGCCGCTTTTTACCAAGCAGGCAAGATTGTGCCCATTGCGACCTCTTCACCCGAGCGTCACCCCGATACCCCCAACGTTCCTACACTCAAGGAAAGTGGCTTTGAAGGTATGACTATTCAAAGTTGGTGGGGTTTGATGATACCGGCTAAGACGCCTAAAGACATTCAGGTCAAACTGAATGAGGCAATGAGCAAAGTGCTGAAAGAACCCGTCATTAAAGAACGTATGTCTCGCCTAGGGGTGGAGGTTGCCAAACAAACGGATTCCCAGACACTGCAACGCTTTCTTGAACAAGACTTCGCAAGATGGAATACGCTGATTCGCGAAGCAAACATAAGTTTGAACTGATTACGTGGAAAATAGCCTGGCCAATTAACGCAAAATAGCGGAACTATTCATGGAACACTGGTTGAATGAAGTAACGTCGGACGCGGCCCTCATGGATGATTTTATGAAGGTCTGCTCCTTCGGTGGGAGACGTTCAGGCTCCGGTCAAGATAGTGATGCACTAAATTGGGCGTTAGGGCGTCTTGGCGAAATTGCGCACAGCACGAAACGTATCGACGTGCCTTATGCGGGGTGGCAATGCATAACGGCTAGTCTTATGCTTGTCAATCATGGGACATCTCTACAGTGCAAGCCACTGCTCCGTTCGGCGTCTACGTTGCCCGAAGGGATTCAACTTGAAGTCGTTGATCTTGGGAAAGGCCGCCCTGAGGATTTCAACTCTGCCGGGGACAGTATCAGGGGGCGCGCGGTTCTCGTAGAGCACGAATATCCTTTCTCCCCCAATCATATGCACCGGAGAAAAAAATACGACTTGGCTGTTGCTAAAGGAGCTGCAGCTTTTCTCATCGCTAGTCCTTGGGCTGGTGGCGGTCTACTGTCAGGGTCTTCCGGGCGAGGCTATGAGCAGAGCGGAATCCCTGCTGCATATTTAGATTTTGAATCCGCCCAAAGATTAAGAAAGACTGCTGCCTCGGGTAAAGCCGTCATTAATCTATTAATCATCGGAGAAGAGCAGCCGAATGCTATGGCTGGGGTAGGTGTTCTCGATATTATTGGGGGACAAGAAGGTACGGTCGTAATAAGCGCTCATATGGATGGGCATGATCTCGGACAAAGTGCGCTGGATAACGCCACGGGAGTCGCTGTTGCATTGGCAGCGGCTCGGGCTCTCGCCCCGCATGTCACTCAGAAAACTCCAAGTTTACGCGTCTGCCTATTCTGCGCAGAAGAGTGGGCGCTTGCAGGTTCGGCCAAGTATCTCGATCAGCTACCGATTGATGATCGCAATCGTATTAAACTAAATATCAACTTAGACACCGTTGCAGGTGACGACAGTCTTACGGCGCTCATTAGCGATTTCCCCGCACTGGAGCCGTATGTCGAGCAAGCCAGTCAGATTGCACAGGTGCCAATTGCAACCTGGTTACCTCTTATGTCTAACTCCGATCATGCAAATTTTGCTCGTTTCGGTATTCCTGCATTTCGCCTAGTCGCTGGTTTCGATCGGCCCAACTCACGCGTGAACAACATACTTTCATCTGGGGATCTGCCCGCGATCATCAAAGAATCAGAGTTGCGTCAGGCGTTAAGGGTGACTTGCGCACTGGCGAAGATCGCATTGGATAAAACCGAGGATGAACTTAACGCACTCGCACTTCGATAGCACTCCGCTAGCGTGGATTTATCCCAGCATCGCAATGGAAATCTCTAGTTTTTTCTAAAGCGCAACGCCTAGCGCTCAAGCGCGATTCGCTAAAAACTCATGGCAGACTAAGCCGCTAACGCACCATCAATCGAGCGCCCTAGCCTATCAACAATCTCCTTGATTTGCTCTGCCGTCACAATGAACGGCGGCGCAATCAATACATGATCACCATGCAAGCCATCGATAGTGCCGCCCATTGGGTACACCATCAGCCCATTTTTCATCGCTTCTTTTTTAATACGCGCGTGAAGTTTTAAAGCGGGATCGAACGTCGCTTTAGTTTCACGGTTGGTCACAAGCTCGACCGCCATAAATAAGCCACGCCCTCTAATATCTCCAATATTTTTATGAGATCCAAAGCAGTCCTGCAAGGCATTGCGCAGATGGTCACTCTGGGTTCGGACATTGGCTAATAAATTGTCTCGAACGATGACGTTCTGCACTGCGAGTGCCGCAGCGCAAGCCATTGGATGGCCAAGGTACGTGTGGCCATGCTGAAACATGCCGGAACCGGATCGCATCGCCTCGACGACTTTGTCACTGACCAGCATCGCACCGATAGGCTGATAGCCGCCACCCAACCCCTTCGCGATCGTCACGATATCGGGGACGATACCTTCTTCTTCGAAGGCGAACAGAGAGCCCGTCCGACCCATACCGCACATGACTTCGTCCAGTATCAACAAGATGCCATAACGATCACAGATTTCACGGACCCCTTTGAAATAGCCCGGCGTGGGAGGTACGGCACCGGAGGTGGCCCCTCCGACCGTTTCTGCTACAAACCCGATCACTTTCTCAGGGCCGATTTGCTGAATAGTCTGCTCGAGCTCTCGCAGGAGTCGTTCGGTGTATTGCTGTTGCGTTTCATCATCGCGACGCTCGCGGTATTCAAAACAAGGCGAAACCCGCCCAGTTTCCATCAGCAGCGGCGCAAACTGTTTGCGTCGCCATTCATTGCCACTCACCGCCAGTGCTCCGAGAGTATTGCCGTGATAGCTTTGGCGTCGACCAATAAATATTGTGCGTTCTGGCTGGGCTTTTTCTACAAAATACTGACGCGCCATTTTGAGGGCTGCCTCAACAGCCTCCGATCCTCCAGAAACAAAATACACATTATTGAGGTCACCCGGTGCCTTTTGAATCAACATGTCGGCGAGTGCCTCAGCAGGCTCAGACGTAAAGAAACCGGTGTGCGCATAACCAAGATGATCGATCTGAGCATGCATCGCAGCCAGTACGTCGGGATGGCCATGTCCCAGACATGAGACCGCCGCACCGCCCGAGGCATCGATATAGGTCTTACCTGCAGTGTCTTGAATATATATACCCTTGGCGCTCACCGCTACAGCAGGCGTTTGCAGAAAACTGCGGTGAATGATGTGCGACATGGGTAGCTCCTAGATTTGGATGATCTATTTTGGAGCTAAATGATGGCGATGGCAATCAACTCGGACGTGAGGCCGATGGATCAAAATCTACCCGAGGGAGATTTGTTCATGCGCATTCGCGCGCGATATCCCAAGCAACCAATGACCCCCATGCATGTGCTCGCGCTCATTGGTAAAAATGGGATTGGTCG
>Ga0209702_10004579_pt1 | contig 19901 bp, 18 predicted proteins | sample FRY01_FD_187210 | JGI IMG/M metagenome (GOLD analysis project Ga0209702, IMG submission 187210) | Freshwater microbial communities from Lake Fryxell liftoff mats and glacier meltwater in Antarctica - FRY-01 (SPAdes) (version 2) | ecosystem: Environmental > Aquatic > Freshwater > Ice > Glacier...
CTTCCCCCTTCCCCCTCTTCTACACGCGCCCTTGACCTCTCCTCTTCTAAGATTAGGTTTAGGCTTGGGTTTAGACTTGGGTTTAGGCTTGGGTTTGACCCTCGCCTTTGACACGTGCCTCTTTGGGCTTAGGCCTGTCTTGGTCAGGGTTGGGTGGTTATGCTGACGGCATCGTTATGGCTTGAGAATAACCTGAGTCTTTGGTGCAGCGCTCATAGGCCTCAATTGATTTCTTCTTGGTGGCTTTGCCTAACTCAGTATTGTAATACTTCTTGTAGTACGCCCACATACCATCGACATCCTGACCGCTTGGAAGGGCTTCAGGTACGCGCATGTAATGAACCCTAGCCATGGCAGCCGCATAGTCCAGGTCGTACACCACTCGCTCGCTTGGGGGTATACCATTCGTGTTGAATTTGAGAGAGAAAATCATGGTCAGTCTTGTGCGGTGGATAATGTAATTCCTCCACAAGTCGGCATAGGTCGCAGGCTCGCATTGAAAGATTCCCAGCGCAGGGCCTTTAATCTGATGCAAGTACTCTCCACCGTTTGATTCGGTAGCGCACGTAAACACAAGCAACTCCTCAGCATCCTTTGAGTAAGCGTTTAACTTAGACAACGCAGGTATTATTATGTATTCTCTTAGTTGTTGTGTATTTATCATTTAGGAGTTTTCCTCAAAGGTTTGTTATATAATTGTAGCAGATTGGGGCATATAATATGAAAATTAACTCTACAGCACTTTACAAAGCACAAAAAGATGGCTTGCATAAATACGAAGAAGCCAAGCATTGCAAGATGATAATTGAATGCATGAATACCTCAGGCACCATGAGCGCATTTTGTGTAGAGGCAGGCATAGGCGATTCGTCATTTTATCGGTGGATACACAAGCACGATATGTTCATGGATTGCTACAGAATTGGTTGCATGATTGCGCGAGAGAACTGGGAGCGCGAAGGTGAGGCCGGAAAGGGTGATGAGTCGTTCGATTTAGAGTTATGGAGAACTCAGGGCGCAGCACGATACGGCGTAGGGAAGACAAACCGTGTGCGCGTCCACCTTGATGCTGATTCAACACCGTACGAGCAATACAAGCAGTTGCTTGCTCAGGCTAGTATGGGTGATTTTACAGCGTCAGAATTAAAGCAGCTCATGGAGTCAATTAACATTGGCATTAGAGCGTACGAGTCCTTTGAACTTCAAAAAGAAGTAAACTTAATGCGCAATGACTTAGCCAAAATGGGGCAAGATGGCCACAATATTGTCTCAATTAAGACAGCTTAGAAAGTCAATTAACATACCTTGGCATATGGTCATGGTAGACCGTGTTATCGAGCCTCACGAGTTTGAGGAAAAAGTCATCTACGTCCATATTTGGATATAGGGGTAAGTTATGAGTATGTTATCAAAAGGCCTTAAGTCGGTAGAAAAAAGCATAAGTAACACCATTCCACACGAACATTCTGCTGATAGACGAGCAAACATGTACGCAGCTCGCGACCAAATGCAATTCTATAAGGAACAAAAAGAAGCCTTGACTAAAAGTGCCGAAACCTTAAGTGCACAAAAGGCAACGGAAAGCCAAAAGCTACACCAGAGCCAGATTCGAGCGCTTAGAAGCCATTACAAACGACGAAGTGGCCTTATGACTTCACCGTCAAGTGATGCCCCTAGTGATACATTGGGTTAAGGTATATTCATGCTGACAGAAAATGAGTTAGAGACGTTTAAAAAGCGTTATGAGCGAGCACGCAGCACGGCTTTATTGTGGGCCGGCTTGCATGAGGCTTGTTACTTCTACGCAATCCCCAATAGAAACAAGTTTTGGCGAGACAAAAACGACCAGGGCGAGCAACGTGGCCAACGTGTTTATGACACCACAGCTATTGAAGCTACAAAAACATTCGTCTCTAAACTTCATACAGCTATGACACCACCGCAAACTCAATGGGGTTATATGTCCGTTGATAAACGATGGGCCATGAATAATCCGGAGAAACTTAATGAAGCTCAAACAGTGCTTGATGACTACATTAGGCAGTTATTTGATTACATTCATGAGTCTAATTTTGATGTTGTTATTAATGAATGCTATTTTGATTCGGCAGTTGGCACAGCTTGTTTAGTGGTTAATTCGTACACCGACAAACAGCCGCTTTTGTTTACCTCTATACCTATGGACAAGCTTGCTGTTGAAGAAGCGATGACAGGCAGGCTTGAATCTTGGTACAGGGACTGGGAAGGCGTAAAAGTTGCAGAAATTACTGTGCGCTGGCCTAAGGCTAAAATTCCTCAAAGAATGCTTAAAGAAGTGAAGATGGATAGCTCAGTCACGGTTGAAAAAATACAGGAAGGCGTTATGTACCTTCCAAGCAAAGGCAAAAAGCCGTATGTGTATGTTGTATGCGCGGGTGATGATGAATTATTCAGTGAAGAGTTTGAGACGAATCCAGGTATCGTATGGCGGTTCCAAAAAACGAATGCCGATACATTTGGTCGTGGGCCTATTATGGACGCACTACCGTCAATCATATCCCTTAATGAGCTTGCACGAATTGAGTTAGCGTCTGCTAATTTAAATACGTTTAAGCCTTTGATGGCGTTTAGTGATGCGGTATTTAATCCTCACACCTTTGTTATGCAGCCTATGGCTATCATCCCCATTGCTCCAATAAGCTCAAATCAAGGCCAACCTCCTATCATTCCTTTTCCTGATACGTCGTCGCCACAGTTTGCTCAATTGACCATGGCAGACTTAAGAATGCAGGTTAAAGAACTGTTGTTTGCTCAATCACCTTTGCAAAGCGATTCTAAGCAGCCTATGTCAGCCACAGAATCAATGATTGCACAGCAGGAGTTGGCCAATAAGATTGGTCCGCTGTTCTCTCGATTACAACAAGAGTTCTTGTACCCACTGCTTGAGCGATGCGCTTACATTTTAGAATCCATGGGTATTTTGCCAAAGCCTAAGATTCAGGGTGCAAAGCTTAGCTTTAAATACAAGTCTCCATTGGCGCTTGCTAAGAACCAAGAGCAGATTGGAAGGCTTACGCAGTTTGTTCAGATTATCCAGGGAACCATGGGGCCAGAAGAAGCCAAGCTTTATATTAATGCCTCTAAGTACCCATGGATGATTGCTAACCTCATGCAACTTGACCCAGACTTCTTAAATACTCCTGAAGGCGTGGCTCAAGCGGCACAAGCAATGCAAGACCAAATGGAAGCACAGCAACAACAACAGCAAGAACAAGGGGCGACAGGTGGATAGTGTTTTAGGGCAAGAAGATTATTTTAAAGGGTATCAGGATAGCGTAGACCAACTTAGAGAGAAGGGTGGTCATGTTGAGTTTGATAAAATGTGTTTCGAAGTATTTGGCAATTCTGAAGCAGGCAAAAAATTACTTGATTACCTTGCTGAAAAAGTTGTTATGGCATCCGTTCCCAATCCAATGGGTAATGGTTACGCTGATGCTTGTATGTATTACGAGGGTTATCGTGAAGGGTATCGGCAATTAATACACGCCGTTAAAAGCTACCCAGTACGCAGAGAAGCTGAAGAAAAAGCTAAATTAAGAGGTGCTGAATGACTGAAGAGGTGATTGGAGATGAAAGCATCGCAGAACCGGTCGAACCGACTTGGTGGTGGGACAAATCAACGCCAGGAACTGGGGACCGTCCAGGATGGCTCCCTGCTAAGTTTAAAACAGCTGAGGATGTCGCGAGCTCCTTTAAGGAACTTGAAAAACGTCTCGGCGCAGCACCCGAAAAGTATGACTGGAGTAAAGGGCAGTCTTGGGTAGACCCTGAGTATGAGCCATTCCAAAAGATGGCTGACTTTGCTAAGTCAAAGCATGTGCCTCAAGAAGTTATGGACAACATGCTCGAAACGGTTGGTGATTACTTTAATGAGTTCAATACCGACTACACAGCAGAGCGTGAAGCCCTGGGTGAGAACGCCGATGACCGATTAAACACGGTAGATAACTGGGCCAAAGCAAACTTCAGTGAAGAGACCTATGATGCTTTAGTGGGTAACATGCGCACAGCTAAAGACGTTCAAGCAATCGAGGAAATAAGGAATAAAATGATAGCCGATACCACAGTAATACCCAGCGGAAAAGAAACGGCAGAACCTAAATTAACAGTAAAAAACATCCAGGAAGAAATGGTTCAGAACTATGCGCGTTATAAAACTGACTCACGATACCGCGACGAAATAAAAAGCAAAATAGCTAGAGCGGTTGAGAGTTGACATAAGAAGACGAATGCTGAACAATTGGGTATGAGTTCTTCCAGCCTTATTTAGGGCTGGCTAAGAGGACAACTTATTCTGCTGGACCCGCAAGGGCAATCCAGGTCAGTGAGCCCTTATTAGTGAATACGGTTTTTTCACGTAGCTAATAGGGGTACACCATGTCTCAATCATTGAGTAATGTAGAGCAAATTGACTTTGACAGTCTTGTTAAAGCCGAATACCAATCAAGCGGGCACTTGCTTCGCGATACAATCCGAACCAAGCATGATGTTATTGGTGCGACCATTGACTTCCGTAAAGTTAACGAAGTTATTGCCGTTCCAACAGCTTACCTTGCTGCCGTGACCATTCAAGACCCTGGTTACAGTAAAGTAAACGCTACCATGCAAAAATACACCGCTCCAACCGCAGTCGATGAAGTTCAAGAAATTACAGTTAACTTTGACACCAAAATGGAAAATGCAATGCTTGTTGCAAAAGCCCTTGGCCGTCGTTCTGACCAAATTTGTATTAATGCAATGGACTTAGACCCAGGTACTACGATTGCAAACGGCGGAACTAACTTTAACTACGCTAAATTCATCAAAATCAATGAATTTTTTGATGACAATGCCGTACCTCATGATGAGCGTTACGTTGCTATGAGCGCAGCTAACCGTCGCAGTTTGTTAAGTGATGAGCAGTTCATTTCTTCTCGATACACACATAACTACGCAGTTGAGAGTGGTCAAGCAGCTCAGTTCTTGGGTTTCAGAATGATTATTATCCCAGCTATGGTTGAAGGTGGCTTGCCAAAAACAGGCAATATCAATACCGTTCTTGCTTGGCATAAATGGGCTGTTGGTATGGGTATTGGTAAGAACTTCAGAACCGAAATTAACTACATTGCTCAAAACACATCGTGGTTGATTAACGGTATCTTTAGTGCCGGTGCTGTGGTTGTAGATAACCAAGGTGTTATGGCGATTGATTGCGATACGTCTGTATAACTCACACTACCTATAGGGGAATAACATGGCTTTTAATTTAGATAGATTCACCCGCTCCACACTTGCGTTCAACTCAGGTGCACTTACCCTGACTGACGCTTCGATTGTTAATGGACCTACTGTATTCACATACGCTTCTGCTAGTGATAATGCCGCTGCTATCGCCGCTGCCGGTTACTTCAACCCTGAGTCTGTAATTTATGACTTAAAGGTTGATGACATTATCATGGGTACAGCAAGTGATGCTTCATTTGCACTTGTGGTTGCGACCGTAAATACAACCGCAACACCTAGAACAATTACGACTGTTAGCATGGGCTTAACAGGTGCGGTTGATACAGCTAACATTGCTGATGGTGCGGTTACTAATGTTAAGGTTAATGCTGCTGCTGCAATTGCTTTCAGTAAATTGGAAGTGATGACAAGCGGTAATGTGCTTGTTGGCTCCGCTGCAAACGTTGCAACTGAAGTTACGATGAGTGGTGACGCGACCATTATTGCCTCAGGCGCTTTGACCATTGCTGCTGATGCTGTAACGAGTGCCAAGCTGGCTGAAGATACCATTCAAACAATAACGGTAACCATTTCCACTGCTGAGCTTTTGGCTTTAGCAACAACTCCAAAACAGTTGGTTGCTGCCCCTGGTGCGGATAAAGTGGTTCAGTTTTTAGGTGCTGAGTTAGTGTTAAATTATGCTGGTGTTGCTTACACAGAGGCTGGTGACAACATGGCAGTTAAATACGAAAACGCTGCTGGCGTTGCTGTATCTGACACCATTGAATGCACGGGCTTCATTGATGCAACGGCAGACACTTTAACAAATGCCGTACCTGTTAAAGATGTGATCGTTGCCGCAACTGGCTGCGTAAACAAAGCTCTCGTAATGGATAACATTGGCAGTAACTTTGCGGCAGGTACTTCGCCCGTAGATGTTATCGTTGCATACAAAGTAGTAACCGCTGGTCTGTAACATAAACGATTCCTGCGCTCACTTATGTGGGCGTTTTTTTTGGGTGGAATAAAGTGATTTAAGAATGTAAGATGTTTTCAGAAAATGATAAGCCCACATACGAGCGACAACTCAGTGGGCCTGTTTGCGTCATAACTAGTAACACAGAAGGATTGTAACATGAGTATCGAGTTAGTGACAACATGTTTAAGCTTGAAAAAAGAGCATATGTAGGTGTTAAAGCAGAAGAAAAGAAAAAGCCGGACTTAAGGGTGGCAACCCATCCGGCTTTGTATTCGTTAACAGGAATTAACAAAGGGATTATACAGCATGGCAAATAAGAATTGCAACGTACAGTATGACCAGATTCCGCACATAGTTATCAACCATCCCGACACTACCATGGACCACGAAGGAATCATGGGGCGCTTATACAAAATACTTAAAGATAAATCCATTTGCACTTACTCAAATGAAGCACTTGCGCTAGCCTGCAACACATCCGAGAGCACAATAAAAAGAAGGTTAGCCGAGCTTAAGTGCATGGGGTTTATAAATATTCATGGCCAAGGCTATAGTAGAAGAATCTCACTTGGAAGGCTGTTCTTATGATGACCAACTGGGTCAGATTGACCTGGTTTTATGTTGCTCAACTGGGTCAATCTGGTCCGTAGACTAGGTCAATCTGACCTACATACTAAGAACTAATACTAAAGCACTTACTATTCGCTCGCCGCTTGGCTTGCAAAATCCTACCGCGCTTTGCTTGCTGATTCCCTCCGCTATCGCTACGGCGAATTCCTTCAACATCAAAACACAAAAAATAGATTGGTGATTATTAGACTGTCTAATGCTAAACTCTTAGTATAAGCCTTTACCATAAAGGAACCCGTAATGGCACTGTCCAAACTTGACATAGTATCTCAGTCACTCATGAAATTAGGCCATAAGCCAATCAGCTCTTTGTCTGGCGGTGATGCCCTAGTGACAGCTGCAAGCTCCGTTTACGACTTCAAAATAGCTTCGGTCTTAGCTAGAAGTAATTGGCGTTTTGCAACACAGATTCAACAACTCTCACAGCTAACAGAATTACCACCTCCGCAGTGGAAGACAGCGTATCAATTACCTGCTGGTTACCTTAAAACCATTATGCTTTATCCAAACATTTATGTATGGGATATCTACGCTGACCAAAAGATTTACACCCAATACCAGGGCGCGCTTTCCATGGAATATGTGTTCCTCCCTGACGTATCGTTGTGGCCACAATACTTTTCAGACTACTTTTCCTGTGAAATCGCTACAGCTCTTGCGCTATCAAATGCCCAGAAGGCAGAATACTACCCACTCCTTAACGCTGAAAGATTACAGCTCCAAGGCCTGGCAATGGCTATTGATGCTCAGAATAGACCTAACTTTTTTCAAATTAATATACCCGTACTCGACCAGCGCAATGTGTCTACTTATGACGGCTATGGGTTTACAACTTAACCAAGGAATATGAATGGCTGAGGCTATCTGGTCACAAGACATCTTCTCCAAGGGTGAGTTATCGCCGTTGATGTACAGTCGCGTCACAGTGGATGCTTATTACAATGGCTTGAAGACAGCCAGGAACTGCATTACCTATCCTCAGGGCGGTATTGGCAAGCGGTTTGGTACGATATTCCAAGCTGAGATATCTGGCATTACTAATTACAAAGACTCGCTTGTTGAGGTGTTCACGTACAACGACCAATGCGTCTACGTCATTATTTTAATACCCGGCAGTATACTGATATACCTGGAAGGTGTTTTGATTTACACCGTGACATCTACGGCCATTACAGCGCCCATGATGCCGTTGATTGACACAACGATTATTGAATCAAACTTCAGAATGACATCGAGCGCTTTTAAACCTCAAGATTTGGTTAGAAGTTCAGAAGACTCAAACGATGTAGCAAGTGTTACCGCAACAGAAATCACACTAACCAATGTGACCACAAATGCCGTGATTGTCCCTATTTTTTTCGAGGTAGCAGGTGGGACGATAATACAAACATCCCCCCAGGTTCTTGTTAATGAAATTTACTTCCTAAAAACAAGCTCAACGACCACGGGTGTTATTTACCCTACCGCGGTAGACGCAAAAGCAGAAACGAATGCCTTAACCATCAGCTCAATTGGCACTGGAACTACTTCAGCTTTTATTGAGAATGTATGGACCCTGGGTAATGTAGTTTTTGCCAAGTTTTCCTTACTAACCTTTGACTTTAATGACCCTGGCGCTAATTACAGTGGCACGACATTTACACCAACAGCTCTTGCAGGCTCTGGGATAACATTAAACGCATCTATACCGGTAACGGTTCCCGTAAGTACTGGATTTACACCAGCTCATGTAGGCGGTTCATACGTGGGTGATGGTGGTGTTTGCAGAATTATCTCATACGCAAGCGCCACGTCGGTTGGCATTAATATAATCCAAGACTTTGATACCACTGCAACGGCAGGAATACCAGGGACTAGCTCGTTTCTTGCTGAGCCTGCTTGGAGTGATGTTCGTGGATGGCCTTCAAAGTGCTCATCGTTTCAAAATAGAGCCGTGTTTGCTAACACGCGCAGCCTTCCTAACGCATTATTTTTATCGATTACCAATGACTACAACAACTTTGATGGCCTTGAAGGTCAACCTGATAGTGCTATCTTGTGGTACCCATCTTCAGATAACGTTAATGTTATACGGTTTATCGTTCCCTATCGTAGCTTAACAATCCATACAAACTCAGGGATTTACTCAACACCCTTGACGTTTGAACAGGCTATCACACCGCTGACGTTCTCAATGACCCTGCAAGACTCCACAGCCGCTAATAAAGTTCAGCCTAGGGCATTGGATAACCAAGTCATTATAATCGCAGGCAATGATGTCTATTCGATGCTATGGGATGGTTTCAATAACTCCTACACCTCGACCATTGCATCCATTGCTAATGAACACTTGATTAGAGACCCAATCGATGAGGCAGGTTACGTTGATATTAATCGGGCTGGCTCGCGGTATATGTTCATCATCAATAGTGATGGTGGCTTAGTTATCTTCCAGACGCTTGTATCAGAAAATGTAGCAGGGTTTACACCAAGCGACCTTACGCAGACCTACGGTAACGCATACTTCAGATGGGTGGCTGAATCTTTCGGTGGACGATGCTGGTTTATGACTGAACGTGAAATTGCTGGAGCGGTTGCAGGTGATTTAGTTGCAGGCTTTACAACCGATACTTTAACACTCACCACTGCATCTACATTTACACTGGGTGTTATAACAGCGTTTAAAATCTCTACCACAGGGACTTTGCCTGCTTCTTCAATCACCATGGTAGCAGGGGATTATTACTGGGCTGTTGCAACGGACGCTACCAACATAACCGTATACCTTACCCATGCTGACGCTGTTGCAGCAGAAGGAGCACTTACCTTCACCAGCGCAGGCGTTGACTGCACGATTACGCCTTGGCCTTTGTCTACCAAGTTTTACCTTGAGGAGTTAAGTTTCGATGTTTTTACCGACTGCACCTATATCTATTCTGGAACGGCTGAAAGCACGTTTACGGGCCTATCGAGATTTAATGCGCAAATGGTTAAAGCGGTTGGCGATGGTTATGGTTTCGAGGAAGAAGGAAACAATGACGAAGTCATCTTAGACGCCCATGGTCAGCCGGTTGATGCGGCAAAAGTATCGATAGGGTTCCCGATATCTACGCATATTGAAACGCTGGATATTGCTGTTCCTGGAGCACTTCAATTCAAAGGCTCATCACTGACCTTTCCAAGTCATCTTCGCGCCGCTAACTTAATGTTTAATGAGACGATTGGGGGCTTTGTAAATGACACGCCAATTCAGATTGAAACGCTTGAAGAAACAGTTCCAGGCGAACCACCCACGGCTATGTCAGGTGTGATGGAAATAACACCCATGCTTGGGTGGGATAATCACTCCGGCCAAATCTCCATTACCCATGACGACCCTTTTGATATTAAACTAATCGGTATCTTCTACCGTATCGAGACTTAACTATGGACCCGTACACAATGTTCTTGCTGAGTATGCAAGCCGCAGGTGTAGTAACAAGCATCTGGGAAGCGAAAGGCGCACAATCAAAGATTCAGCAAGGTAGAAGCTTGGAGAAGGCTGGTATCGAGATGAACATGGCCGCAAATAACTATGAGTTCCAAGAGTCCTCCTTGGCCTCTATGCGAGAACTCAGGACTAACCTAGGCACCCAAGCTGTTATGAATGCCGCACGTGGCAATGCTTCAGGGACGGAAGGTACGGCAGTTCAGACAGGTAAGTCAGTATCAGCTACGGGCGGTGATGTTGAGGCAAAACGCATGAGAATGCTGGCAAGAGAAGCTGATTTAAGGGCAAGCAACATCCTTTCTGGGTTGCATACACTTAAGTCTGAAACGGATTTAGGCCGCCAGTTATCAAGCAATATATTTGAGGCTGCATCTACAGGTGTAAGACAACTTCAGCTTGATGCTACAACCGCTAAACAAACCAAACTCTTAGCTAAATTCGCATCAGGTGGGGCATAACACATGGCTAACACAGTAGGAAGTAACCCAATATCCCAAGGCACCCTCCCAGGGGCGGCTCAAGCTATACCAACGCTTCAAAGACAGACAGCGACGCAAGCTGAGTCACAAGTGCCTGGGTTTGCTCAGGCTTTTGCAGGGGAAGCATTGACCCCAACGGCGCTTGGGGATATTTCGTCTAAAGTTATTTCCTCGACAGGCATGAAGCTGGGTGAAATTCAAGGAGCGGCCCTTGCTGAAAAGAACAGTAACATCAAAAATCTTCTTCCAGCGCTTACAAAATCGGACCAGGCTTTTGCAGATGCTTACTCTTCGCGCTCCCAACAGATTTTAGGCCAGCAAGCCAACCAATTGATTAATAAGTCTCAGGAGCAAGCGGCATCAGCAGGTCAGCTATCTGAGGGCGTTATTGGCAGCTTTCAACAAAGTGCGTCTCAAGGTATCGATGATATTTTGAAGAATGCACCCGATTCTATACGCAACCAAATGATGTACAGCTATCAAAATCAAGTTAGCGACACAGCGCATAAAATGCGTATGCAAATGATTTCTGACCAGCAAGCTCAGCAAAAACAACTTCAACAAGCTCACAACAACACAGAAGTTAGTAACTCTTTTCAGAATGCTTTTTCTAACGGGGCTGAAGCTGGAAAAGTTAATCTTGACTTATTTACGCAGGATTTAAACAGACAAAAATCTGCTGGAACGATTACACCTAAAGAGTATGAAACTTTAAAAGATAGCGCCACACTTAATTTTTATACAGGGGTGAGCTCGCGCGGCGTAAGCGATGCAAGAGCAAATGAGCAGCTGCCTGAGTCAGAGCGTAACAAGAAGATTCCTACCGTTGGAAAATATTTAAGTCAGGTCCATGATTCACTGCCTAAAAGCATGTCAGAACTTGAAAAGATGTCCGTGGTCAAGAACGTTGTTGAGTACGCTAAAGAGGCGCACGCAGCTGAGGCACAGAACAACCAGATTATAACTTCTGAACTGGGCAGGGCACTTGCTGACGGGACTACGGACAGGGCGATGATTGCCCAAGCAGAGCAGGATTTACCGCCAGCAGAATTCAATAACTTTATGACAAAGTATTGGACGAACAGAAGTAAGAAAGACGCTGAAAACGAAGCGGTAAGAAATGTCGCTAATAATTTTGATAATCCACTTGCTGCAAACTCAGGAACGCCGGACCAGATTAACAAAGCATTCTATGCGCTTGTTGACAGCTCTATGAATAAAAACCCAGGCCAAGACCCTATGGTGGCTAAGGTTGGCATTGCTAAATCAGGTGGAGTAGAAGTCCCGGCATTCTCTAAAGAGCTTGATACGATGCTTACACGCGGTACACCTCCGCAAGTTTACGCAGCTATGCGAGCTTACGATGAAGTTAGGGATTACAATCCACAGAACGTAAAAAGCGTATCAAAGCAAGGTCAATCCATGGGTGCCATGATGAACGACCTTCACGAGGTTGCAGGACTGCCTCTTGATGAAGCGTACACGCAAGCAAAAGAAGCCATTTTTAACCAAACGCCTGAACAGCTTGAGATGCGCGAACTGCAATATAATGAGGAAGTAAAAGCACACCTATCCTCCTCTCAAGAAATTACGTCTAAAGCGCAGAAATTACTAAACGTGCCCTACTTCACAAACGTTCCAAACATGCCTTATGTCGCCAACACAATTATGCGGCTACGTAAAGATTACTTCATGATGAGTGGTAGTACGTCAATTGCAGATGACCTGACAAAAAAAGCCTTGCAAAAATCGTACGGTGAAACCCACGCAAATGGCTCTAAGCAAAAAGTATTTATGCCGATTGAGAGTCTTGCTGGTATAGGTACAGACGCGCCTGAGGTTGTTCATGCGGACATGGAAGACAATATTGCCACTCAGTTAGAAGCCACAAAAGCCGCTTATGATAGTGGAAATATAGATTGGTACTATCGTGTGGGTGATAGGGTTAAAGGTCAGGTTAAAGTCGATAGAGTTTTTCGAGGCGTAACTAAAACTGAGTTGCCAACTCAGGGCTTAGTGGAGAAAGGCAACATAGATTTATTTAATCGTCCACAAGTTAAAAATAAAGACGGTGTAAGTACTGTTTTTTCTATGTCGATTGGGACGGATAAGGGTGAAGTATTAATACCCAGAGTAAGTGACAGCGGAAAAATTCTATCTGAAGAAGATGCAATTAAGCTTTACCGTGATACAGGCAAAAACTTAGGTATCTTTAAATCAATAAAAGATGCCACAACGTACGCTGAAGCTCTCCATTCACAACAGGATGAATTTTATTCGTCCCAAGTCGTGCAGCCTCTCAGCGTCAGTATTGCCGCAAGCAACAACCTGCAACGAACACAAAACCAAGCCGCACCTTATGCTGGTTATTATGACATATCGCTTATTGATTCAAATGGCTTTCCTGCTCCCATTGCAACGGTAAGTACTGGTCCAATACATCAGTTTGCTTACCGGCCAGATTTAGCTCGCATTAAAGCAATGTACGCATACAAACATAACAAAGGCATGAGCGCCCAAGAGCTTGAGCGGTCAGCTATTAAAGATTTCTTTAAAAGCCATGCTGAGGGGTTACGGAAAAAAGAGCAGTACCGGCAAGATGAGCAAGTGACGATGAATCAACTCATGGGCGGTGTTTGATGGATAGTAAAGAAGAGTTACCCGTACCTGAAAACCAACGTCATCGATTCCGAGATATTTTAGATAACGGTAATTCATCACCTCCATTATCCATTAACATGCCGTCTGGAGTTGAAGGAGCTATTCAATCAGTTGATATGCAATCCTTTGAGAGGCCTCTTGATACACTTCCTCAAAACGAACCAGAAAGACCTGGGTTTTTTAGCACAGCTTTTCATACAGTAAAAGAGCTTGAGATGGGCGCGCACGCCATTGACTATGCGTACCACGAAAGCAAAAGGCATGAAGCCGAGCAGGGATTAGAAAACCAAAACCCCTTAGCTGATGTTACGCCACCCAATTGGACTCCATTTGAGGTTAAAAACTTCGAGGGGTTTGATAGAAATTATTTCTCATATTTGGCTGATAGTCACTCACCTGCTCAACTGCAAGCAAAACAACAGGAAGTAACACGTTTAATGCAGGAAAATGAAGAGTACAAAGACGGCTCAGTGTGGGGGAAAATTTTTGGGTTTACTGCTTCAGCTGCAATGGACTACGCAGTATTAAGGGCTATACCTATCGCCACAAGCGCGAAGTATGCAAAATATAGTGAGTCAATTCTTCAGTCTCTTAAAGCTAGCGCACCAGGTACTTTGATTCAAACTGGAGCTTACACAGCAGCTATTGATGCCACGACAACTGGCAAGACGATGGCTGACTTTGGTGAAGATTTTTTAATTAACAGTGTAGCTGGATTAGCCTTAACAGGAGCCGCAGCAGGCCTTGGCAGGGGTATGACAGGTGGCCAGATGTTTGCGGCGCGTCACGCGCTTAAGATGAACTTCCAGGGGATAAAGGCAATACAGGTGTTTGGTAAGGATGGCGAATTACTTGGGTTAAAAGCAGAGCAGATGTACATTGAAGGCGTAAACGAAAATTTCAGCCAGGCTCAAAATGCGATGCATATTGCAGAGGCTCAGAAATTCCTAGACTCTCAAATGACACAAAGCGGGTTTTTTGCTATCCCTTATGTGGGTGGAGCTTTAAAAAAGGGTATTTCAGCCGTAAGCCCTGTCTTTAGGTTTCTCAATAGCGAGTGGAGAACTTTGCGTGGTTACATGAACCACATGGCTGACCATAGCATTGAGGTTCAAGGCGTTACCACCGGAAGTGCCCAGCCTGACAATTACGAGTACATGGTTGGAGAATACCGCTCTCAATCTATACAAATGAAAGATGTAATTACTGGTTACATGGCCGAGGCTAATGGGTTTGGAGGCGGCGTAACAGGCGCCATAAAGAACCTTAATCAAAAAATCACAAAAGACCCTGAGTTCTTTACCACGCCTACATGGGGCTATAAGGTTATGAGCTCGCGGTTTACCGGCATAAAAAGCGAAGTAAATGCAGTTAATAGCTTGAATGGTGATTTAGATGTCCATTTTTCAGAAATGCTTGGAGAATATCAGCGAGCTAAAGGTTTGGAGGAGATAGACTTTCCCGTTAGGACGGCAGAGGCATACCTTAATCGGCAATATGCCACAGGGTACATGGCAACGGCAGAAGGTGAGGATAGATTTATAAACTCAGGCCTGGCGTTCTTAACGAGGGGCGATGCTGCCATAGCTAAAGCAATAAGGCCACTGGAGTCGATTGAGGCCTCTATTAAACAAACAAGGTCCAATATCCATGAGGGTATTGATGCTGAGGCAAACAGGGTAGAGCTTCGTAGATTAAATAGGTCATTTAGGCAGGCAAATGACGAATTAAAAGAAAACATACGCAATGACATAGAGGCCAACAATAAAGAAGGGCTTCATAATTTATTAGATGAAAACATACTCCCAACTAAAGCGGATGAAAAATTCTTAATAAAAACATTAAAGCCTCATAAAGAGTCACTGGCTAAACTTAAATCTGCTGAAAGGCAGTCAGCCTCAATTAATAGTGAGCTTAGCAGTCAGCGTAAAAAATTTGAATCAGGCACAAAAAAAGGTTCTAAACCAAAAGATTACGCAGAGATTAAGAATTCAATCCAAGAGCTTGAGGCTAAAAGCAAATTGCTTGAGGATGAAGAGTATAAGGCATATAAGGACTCAAGAGATGAGTGGAATGAACTGATGGCCAAAGTAAGGTCGGGCGAGATTAGGCGCTCAATGTATTACCAAGACTTAGAAACGGGCAAAGTTACATTTAAAAAACCGAATCAAAAACCTAAATTTAGACCTATGTATAGTCGTCACCCTGTTGATGGTGGCGCTCAAATGTTGCTGGATATGAATGCCACGTATACCAAAATTATGGGTAATGACCCTGATAAACTAGCGCATTCCATGCTTGAGACGCTTGAATCCCGTGTTACAGGGAATCCACTAAAGGAGCGCTCTTACTTAATACCTGACCAAATACTGCTTGAGGAAGGGCTTCTCTCAACTGATTTAGCTAAAAATGTTGCTTCCTACACAATGACCCTTGGCAAAAGAATTGCTCACGCAAAAGCTTTAAAGACTTTTGGTCAAGAGTATGGGCAAGGCGAAGGTGGATTTAAAGGTGTTATGGATGAGCTTGCTAAAGATTTTGAAAATAAAAAAGGTGGACTTAGGGCGGCTGGGCTAACTCAAGAAAAGCTGGATAAGGCGTTTAAAAAACTAAATAATTCTTATAAGAAAGCGCAGGCTGACCTTCAAAATGCAGAATCTGTTGCAGCAGGGACTTATGCAACATTTGGTTACAATAACACCTTACGTCATGTTTTTAATACATTACGCTCAGGAGCGGCAGCAACTAAGTTAGGTAACTTACCCATTGCTCAGATTCCTGATTTAGCAGTTGCAACGTTCAAGAATAGCATTTGGCGGTGGCTTCGTGATGGTATAGGACCTTTGCTTGGAAGTATGAATGGCATAATAAAAACCGAAGCAGGAATAAGATACAGAAAAACAGCAAGTTCAGTAGGTCTAGCGTTAGAGCGCTCAATGCATTCTAAAGCCGATGAACTATGGAATATGCAAACTGCCCTGGGGCAGACTACAGCATCAAGGGTTTCAGATTCTATGGCCTGGCAAGCTCAAAAAGCCAATACACTTTCTTTAAGCGCGTCAATAGAAAACATGAACCAAAACATCATTGCAAATATAAGTTCAAGCAGCCTTATTGAGCATATGTATTCATATCGAGATGGAACAATAAGCCCAAGAGATTTAAGGATGTTGCTTCAATTTGGGATTGACCCTGCAAAAGAATCTTCCTTGATTATTAATGCGTTTGAGCATTCCCCTACCAGCATTAAAAAGAAAACCGGTGGTTACGCAAGTGACTTCTGGAACTGGGAAGATAAAGAAGCTCGCGTTGTCATGGCTAAACATATTCGTAAATCAGTCGCAGCTACACTTGTTCGCAAGGGTATGTTTGACTCGCCACTTGTATCGAATGACCCTGTGATAGGCATGGCGTTCACATTCACAGGGTGGGCTTTTGCTGGTTTAAACCGATTCGCAGTGCCTGCTTTGCAGCGACCGTTTGATGCTTACATGCTCCAGGGCACGGTAATGACATCTGCTCTTGGTGCACTTGTTGACCCTCTTCGCGTTTGGTCAAGAGGTGAGGAATTTGATATGTCCGACGAGGCTTGGTTTGGCTCGGCAATATCAAGCAGCCCTCCGTTAGCCTTGGCTTACACGGCATTAATGAGAGCCGCTTCTTTCGTGGATAATGATACGCTTAATAAAATGAAGGGCGATAGGTATCGTAACCTTTCTAGACGGGGTGGTTATGGTGGAGCTCCCGCAGGCATAATAGAGGATATGGGTAACTTTGCCCAAATGTTTGGTACAGGGCATTGGAATAGGCATGACATTAAAGGCTTTGCTCACTCTATACCTTTAATTAACCAGTGGTATACTCATAAAATGCTAAACGATTTTATAGATGACCAAACAAGTGATTTACCAAAAAATTACGGCCGAGCATCACGATAAGGACACGGAATATGTCAACGAACCAAGTTATAAATGATGTAGAACCAAGAACCCAGATTACTGCCAGTAACTTGCAAACGGTTTTCAATGCCGCATGGACCGCCGACGTTGCTGCCAGTGTCCTTGTTTATGCTCGCGCTGCTGGAGTGGCTGCAAGTGATGCGACTCAGTTGGTTACAAGCAGTAATTACGACGTGACTTTTATTGGCTCTACCGAGACCGTGCGTGTTACGTTTGCAGAAGGCAGAACCACAGGCGATATTATTACCCTGGTTCGAAATACTGATTCATCAAGAACCAATTTGTACACAAATACTGCTTTTACTCCATCTATGTTAAATCAGGATTTTGGAACTGAAACCCTGGTTCAGCAACAAAACCAGATGAACCGAAGTTTTGCTCCTCACTATAATTTCTCTGCTTCATACACCAATGATGCCAATACTAATATTGATTTAATTCTTCCTGTTCTTGGCGCAAATCAGGTGTGGGCTATGAACCCAGGTGCTACTGCAATTCTAGCTTATGACCTTTCAGAAACCGGTGGGCTTGTTAATACGGTTGTTGGGACGGCTAATCAAATTAACGTGAATAGCGCAGACCCTACCAATCCAGTCCTAAGCCTATCAAGCACGCTTCTCGCTCCAGGAACGATTCAGTCAGGCAATATCAAGGTTAACGGCAATACCATCACAAGTGAAAATGCCGAAGGGGATATTAACTTAAACCCAAATGGCACGGGTAGTGTGGTGGTTGATAACGTTAAAATTAATGGGAATACTATCTCAAGCGGAGATACCAACGGCAATTTAAACCTAACTCCCAATGGTGCGGGTATTGTAGCGATTAATAACTTAGGCCTAGTCGGTAATACACTATCAAGCACCGACACCAATGGGGATTTAAACCTAACTCCAAATGGTGCGGGTGATTTAATTCTTGATGCTGTTAAGTGGCCACAAGCAGATGGAGCAGCGGACCAGGTTTTATCTACCGATGGGGCAGGTCAAACCGTGTGGGTAGATGCTAGTGGTGGTGCGTCAGTTGCAACCCAAATACAGATGGAAGCAGCCGCAAGCTCAGCAGTATTTAGTGCTCCATCGGTTCAGCAGTATCATCCAAGCGCGGCTAAAGCGTGGGTGTTGTATAACCAGGCAACAGGACCGAGCGTTGTTGCTTCGTACAATGTGACGAGTGTAACGGATGGCGGTGCAGGTCTATATACTGTTAACTGGGGTAATGATTTTGCCGACACAAATTACGCTGTAAATGTAAGCACAATTGGTGCGGGCGCAGGTAATAACGCTGTAACTTGCTCAGTTACAGCAGGGTCGCGATCAGTTGGCGCTCAGCAATTTCTTACTCAGCAATTAACCTCAGCACTTGATAGAGATGGCAACTGTGTATCAGCTTACGGAGAACTAGCATGAACCATGACACACGAATAGCTTACAGAAACTTAGATGGCGGTGTGTCGGTTGTGTGTCCTACCCCTGAGTTTTGCGCTAACCCTGCTAACACGATTGATGTGTTGATTAGAACGCTGCCACTGGGCGTTCACTTTGAGGTTCATCAAGCTGAAGACATGCCGACCGACCGTTATTTTAGGAACGCTTGGCGACTTGATGCTGGTGTTAGTATTGACCTGATGCAAGCGCGCGAGATTCACATGGATAAGCTTCGTGTGATTAGAAACGAAAAGCTTACCGAGTTAGACGTGTTTTTTCAGCGTGCGTTAGAAGACAAGGATATTATCATGCAAGATAACATTGCAGATAAAAAGAATGCGCTTCGAGATATGCCACGAAATGCGGATATGTCGAGCCTGGACACACCAGACAAAATCAAGGCGTTTATGCCGGATGTTCTAGTGTAGATAACTTAGGTATACTTAATTAAAACGATATAAGGAATTATCATGGCTACAGCAGCACTTAAGTTTGCCAAGAGCGCTAAGGGAGACATTACCTTTGCAGCTACACCCACCACAACCATGTACAAGGCTGAGCTAACCAACGGCAATGCAGACAGCATCACCCTTAGTACAGATGCAGATTTTTACACCGTGTCTTTTGTGTTTCAGCCTGGAACATCCTGCTGGGTTGATGTCACGGGTGTTACTGCTTCAGGCCCGACAACAGCTACATTTGCCGTAACTACTTCGCGCCTTAACCCAGCCTCTTATCTCTTGCCGGCCGGAGCTGTTATTAGCGTTGTTACTGAGAGCGTGACTGCCCAAGTAAGTATCGCCATATGGCAGGGTGGAAATTTATAATGCCAAGTCCAGAACAGCCGTTCATGTTTGATGTCAACTTCTCATTTGGTTCAGGTAGTGTTTTTACTGAAATCAACAATGAAGAAGCTGGCGTTATTCCGCATGGGCCAGCTTTAGAGGTCGCAGTCGAAGCCAAAGCAGAACCACAACCCGAGGAAGAAAATGTTTAAAGTAGAAGATACTGTTTTTAACGCAATAGCACAGTACTTGATTGAGCGGCCTTACAAGG
>Ga0209702_10004580_pt1 | contig 19895 bp, 20 predicted proteins | sample FRY01_FD_187210 | JGI IMG/M metagenome (GOLD analysis project Ga0209702, IMG submission 187210) | Freshwater microbial communities from Lake Fryxell liftoff mats and glacier meltwater in Antarctica - FRY-01 (SPAdes) (version 2) | ecosystem: Environmental > Aquatic > Freshwater > Ice > Glacier...
CAGTTCAGACGATTGCGAAAATTATGTCTACTGCTTCGCACCCCACCATCCCGCGAAGCCAGTGTTTATGCGGTGTTTGAAAAAATCCGCGCTGCTACTATTCATAACAGAGAACTATGCATAAGCAGCCGTTGCGGTCGGTGGTGGCCGGCCGGTGAATTCACAGTCTCGGCCGCATACCGGTCATCGCGGCGCGGCTGCGCCGGCGGCGCCAACGGCTGGTCTACAACGGATTGCAGACTTTCACGGACACGGCCTGCGTCATTCGCCATTGACGACCTTTTGAATGACTGCTGCTCAGACCACAGAATCGACGCTACCGACCCAGACTGGTCACTTTCCCCGCGTGGTTGCGCTACACGAGTTCGAAGGCCTATGCCCGACGCGCGATGTAACGAGCAAGCCCCGCGACGACAAAGCTCGCGAATCCGTCAGGCATTGCGCGCGCGTGCCAGTTGTGGTGTGTCAAAGCGAACAGGAGTCTCGGGTGCACCAGCCAGGTCAGCGCGCGCAAACTGAAAGCAGTCAGTCGCGGCAGGAAGCACTACACCGGTTTGCGCTGAGCTGGTCCAGATATGAGAGTCAATCGAAACCGAGTTCGGTTCGTCGAACGTGCCACGGGATATCCCACACAAATGGGGCCAGCGTTCAAAGGTGAGCGCAATCGTCGTACCACATCTGCGACAGAAGTTGACATGGACTTGCTTCGAACTACCTTCCGAAAGATTGGAGTACCGCTCCATCGGTTCACCAGAGAACCCAACCGCGTCCAAGGCGTACATTGATTCCGCATACGACGTGGATCCCGTTACGCGCTGGCAGAACTTGCAATGACAAATCAGGGTACGCAATGGCTCGCCCTCGGCCCGAAAGCGAACCGATCCGCATAGGCATCCACCGTCACGAAATGTTGTCATACTGATTTCCTTGGCCTGTCTAAATGCGAAAGCTGAGTTCGTCGGCGCCACTGCGCGCCCTGCCAGTCAATTCGAATGAGCTGAGATTGGCCGACACGTGGTGGGTCAGGCAGCTTGCTTCTCGCATCAGGCGCTGCATGACCCCGGCACGGCGAATCGCGCTGGCGCCTGACACGTCGTAGGCGGCACGCACGACCTCGGAGCATCGGTGCACCGCCGTAACTGCGGCCACGCGCACCGTCACACGCATGTCGGCCGTTGCAGGCTTTCCGCGCAGTCCGCTTTCCCAGATGGTCTGCAGGGCCTCGCGCAGGCCGGCCCGGCAGGCGAACCACAAGCCCTCGGCCGCTTCAAGGCTGCGCAGCGTGGACGGATGCTCCAGCAGTGGCCGCTGCGTGTAACGGTCGGTCTTTCCCATCAACTCTGCGCGCGCCTCGTCCAGCGCCCGGCGGGCCAGTCCTAGATGCGTGGCCGCCGCACCGATCGTAATGAACCAGGTGCCAGGCACGAAGATCGCCGCCGGGTATTCGGACACCGCGATTCCCGACGGCCACGGAAAGGTGCGACTCCAAGGCACGAATACGTCGTCGAAGTGGACATCGTGGCTGCCGGTACCAGCGAGACCGACCGGATCCCAGGTCTTCTCGATTCTCGCTTCGGCCACAGGCGCGAGTGCGGCGACCATGCGCGGCGCTCCCCCCTCAGCCAGCGACTCCAGCAACGCCATGCCGCCCACGAACGTGGCCGCGGTGCAGCCGGACTCGAACCCCCAACTTCCGGTGATCCGCAGGCCATCGTCCTGCTCGCGCGCCTGGATGCGGGGCAGATTGCTCCAGGCGGCGCAGGCTTGTGGGTCGGCAAAAAACTCGTCACGGAATCTGGGCTCGGCCGACGCGTAAATCAGTCCGGCGCAGATATTGGCGTGAGCGGTGACCCAGCCGGTCGAGGCGTCCGCCTCAGCCAACGGCATCATGAACTCTAGGAACTCGACCAGCGAGCCACCGAGGCCGCCCGCTGCGGTCGGCACGAGCACCCGAAAGGCGCCACAGGCCTTGAGGCGGTCTACGAAGTCCGGCGCGAGCTGGCGTTCGGTCTCGAATTCGTTGGCGCGCGCGCGGGCCTCCGCCATGAGTTCTGGCAACGCTGAGTGAAGCGTCTGCATCGTCTGCGAATGTGGCATGGGGATCCTCTGGGTTGAAAGGAGGCACGGGCGCCGGATACCTGTATTTAAGTCGACGAGCCCGCTTGTGTCACGAAAGACCGACGATAGATTGACGCTAAACCGGTGAATGACGTATTACCATGAGCCTGTTCAGGACTCCCCGGCTTCGCGTTGCAATGTCCAAAAGTGCCGTGCGCTTTGATGTCTACACACTCGACCCGCACCAGTGCACGCTGTTGCGGGGGACCGAGCCGGTCGGACTGCGTCCGCGGGCCTTCGACGTGCTGTGCCACCTGGCGCGCAACCCCGGGCGTCTGGTGCGCAAGCAGGATCTGATCGAGGCGGTGTGGAAAAACGTCGCAGTCACCGATGACGCTCTGGTCCAATGCATCCGCGACATCCGCAGGGCCTTGCGCGACGGGCAGCGCCAGTGGGTCAAAACGGTGGCGGGGCGTGGCTACGTGTTCGACGCGCCTCTGTCCGAGAATACGCAGTCGGCTGTCGAGTCGCGCCCCGCCCTCGAATACCGACAACAATGCCGCACACCCGACGGCGTTCGGATTGCCGTGGCCTCGACGGGAAGCGGCCTGCCGGTCGTTCGCCCTCCAACCTGGTTCAACCACCTGGAGCTCGACTGGAGCGTGCAGTTTCGCGCAGCCTTTTACCGGTTCCTCGCCGAGCGCGCGCAGCTCATCCGATACGATGGCCGCGGCAGCGGGCTGTCGGACCGCTACGTGCCACAGTTCGACTTCGCGGCGTTGGAGCAAGACCTTGAGACCGTGGTGGACGGGCTGGCGCTGCAGCGCTATGCGCTGCTAGGCATCTCGCAGGGCGGACCGGTAGCGATTGCGCACGCGGTCCGCCACCCGCAACGCGTGTCAAAACTGCTGCTGATTGGCGCCTACTCCCGCGGCCGAAATCAACGGTCGAGCACGCGCGACGAGGAGATAGCAAACGCCCAGCTTACGCTGATGCGTCACGGATGGGGCGACGAGCACTCTGCCTACCTCAAGACATTTTGCATGCACTTCTTTCCGAGCGCGCCAACCGACGAACTGCGGGCCTTGGCCGATCTGCAGCGCATGTCGATGTCCGCCGACAACGCGTTGCGTATGCGCATGCTATGTGACGACATCGACATCACCGCGATGCTGCCGACGGTGTCAACTCCCACGCTCGTAGTGCATAGCCGGTACGACAACGCCGTGCCTTTGGCCGAAAGCGAGTACCTCGCGGCCGCGATTCCGAACGCCAAGCTCCTGGTGCTTGAGTCAGACAACCACCTGCCATTGCCGCAGGAGCCGGCTTGGCCGGTGTTCACTGACGCGATCGAGGCCTTCCTGCGAGGGTAAGACGGGCGGGAGAGGTCGAACGTCGCGCTTGAACCGCAACTGCATTCGGCAACGACGCCTTGGCCATCAACCGCGTTCGTCCCCATTGACCGGCGAAGGTAGTCATCAGCTTGGCCTCCCACTAGATGTAGCACGGGTGCGACGCATTCTGCGCGAAGCCGGAAATCCGCAAACGACCAGGGCAGGAAGTGGTCGGCCAGGCGTAAGTACGCGGTTGCGCCAGGAAGCTGAACTCCAACCGCATGAGCCTGAGTATCGCACCCAAAACGGGCCTCAAAAGACCCGCGCATCCACAGCCCCCAGTCTAATTGCCCAAGAATTTGCGCCGCCGTCACCACAATGAGCCGCAAAGGTGCCCCACAGGCACAGCCCCGCCCCGGCGGCGGTACCGCCACAGTTGTCGAAGTCCGCACGCAGATCCCCGTAAACACGCATGACCGACCCTGGGCAGTTGCAGTTTCGCAGGTGTTCATCTAGAAACTGCCGGATGGACCTCTCTTCCACCTGGGGAACTTGCAGGCAGCCCTGCGACATCCAGTGCGCGAAGTGAGCAACACAGGTGAGGTAGCCCCTGGTCGTGACGCTCGCATAACGGCCCTGACGCAAATATGCCGCGTAGGCATCAATGTGTGGCGCAAGCGCGCTATTGCGTAACCACGCCTGCGGCGTGGGGTGAAGTGAGGCAACGTAATCCATGGCAATCTCCTGTAGTGGAGTTGCCAGTTCAGACGATTGCGAAAATTATGTCTACTGCTTCGCACCCCACCATCCCGCGAAGCCAGTGTTTATGCGGTGTTTGAAAAAATCCGCGCTGCTACTATTCATAACAGAGAACTATGCATAAGCATTATGCAGAGCTCTACATAACGCTGCAAAACCGACAGTCGGGTCAAGGTAGTTTGCTCCCCAGAGAGCAGTGGCTTACTTGCTACGACGGGCGTTATGTTTAAGCAGTTTCGGGGGGCAGCGCCAAGATCGGCGAGGGGAAGGTTAGGGCACTGCGCCCACTCGCAGGGTCTTAGCGTACTTTAATTCCGAATTCTGAGACGACCCCTAGTTGGTAGCTGGTGAACGGCCTGCCAGAGGTGTCGCGCTTGTCAGGACATATGCGACACGGGTGACTGGATCGGCATGCTCCGGCGTACGCGTTGCAAATGCCGCGTTGACGTGCTTTAATTGCAGCATGACAAAGGCCATCACCATGCAACACTCACCGATCACCCCAACCCGGAGCGTAGCGCTCTCGTCCATCTGGCAATTGATTTTGAGCCAGGATGATGCGCTCAAATCGGCTCGCACCCAAGTGGCGGCCAGCTCGCTGGTAGGTTTCAAACTCGGCAATGACCTGGCGTACAAAATCCTCAAGGTTGGCATCACGAGCAAGGCGCTCGACCCTGTGGGCAACTTCCTCGGCCTGAGTAAGTCTCTGATTGCGAATTACCTTGACCTTGACCGTGGAACGGTCAGCCGTCTTGCCGCAAAGGACCAGCTCCTCCCGACCCATGCGGCGGAGAACGTTTTGCGCCTATTGGAACTGGACGCGATAGCGGCAGAAACGTTCGAGACCGAGGCTGAAGCATGCGCATGGTTGAGCAGGCCGCATCCGATGCTGGATGGCGAGACGCCGCTGGCGGCGGCCAAGACTTCATTCGGATCGCAGCGTGTGAAGGACATCTTGCTGGCGATCAAGTACGGCGGTGTCGTTTGATATCGGTCTGGCGAATCGGATATTGCACGAGCCCCCAGCCCTCCGACGACGCAATCCTGTCTTCGCTAGGGTATGGCTCGACGCTTGGCAATGGCCGCTGGCACACGAAGGGTCCAGCGCAACTCGTCTATGCAGGCGCGAGCCGGGCGCTTTGCCAGCTCGAAAAACGAGTTCATTGCAACGGGGCAAATCCAGCGAATCAGGTGCTCATGCGGCTAGACCTCCCCGCTGGTGCGCCCGTCCTCGATGTCAAGGATTTGGGTTTGCCTGCAAACTGGCGCGCCAGCGAGGCGATCACGCAGTCGTTGGGCTTGGCCTGGCTCTCCAGTGGGACGAGCCTGGGCCTTTGGGTGCCGTCAACCATCGAGCCTGAAGACAAGAACCTGCTCATCAACCCGGCCCACCACTTGTACGGTTCGATCACGCTGACCGTCGAGCGCAACCCTTTTGCGTTCGATCCCCGCCTGTTCGCTCCTTGAGCTGCCCCGGCAAAGCCGTGTGGTTGGTTGATCATCATGCGAGGATTCGCGTCTCGAAGGGTCCTTCGAGAACTCGTTTGAAGATCGCGTGAGATGTGGTCGCGAACCCATCGGCGTCGCCGCTTTCAAGGCCAGACTGACGGAAAGGAACTGGATGTCTCGCCCATCGCCTGATCCATGCAGGCCAGCCACTGGTCACGCTCGGTGATACCGATGGCAAATGGCATGTGGCGTGCCCGCAGCCGCGGGTGACCAAAACGTTCGATGTAATGCTGCGGACCACCGAGCCAGCCGCACAGAAACCAGAACAGACGCTGGCGCGCGTTGGCCAGGTCGCTGCCATGTGCGGCGCGCAGTTGCGCATAGGCAGGCTGCAGGTCCATCAAGTCGTAAAACCGCTCAGTCAGCGCCTGCACGCGGTCTTCGCCGCCGATCCACGCAAACAGGGTCTCGAATATCGGTTTTTCTTGAATCATCACGCCGCGCGCTCCAGGCCGCTGCACCGCGGCAAACACCTATTGCGGTGCACGGCGCAAGGTCTCCACTACCGGCCGGCGCAACACGTCGCGCAGGCCCCACCAGCCGGCCAGCATCGCCAGCACCGCACCGGCCAACGCACCTTCGAGCGGCACCAGCAGCGAGGCGGTCCAGGCGAAACCGAAGACATACCGGGCCAACGCCCAGCCCACGACCGTGGCCACCAGCGCTGCCAGCAAGCCGGCCAGCATGCCGACCCCGGCGAGTTCGGCGCGCTGGACCTGGCGCAACAGTCGCGCTTGCGCACCCACGGCCCGCATCACCGCGAACTCGCGCGCGCGCTCGTCGCGCGTGGCGGTGATGGCGGCGAACAACACCACCAGTCCGGCAGCGAGCGTGAACAGGAACAGGAACTCGACCGCACGCACCACCTGGTCGAGCACACCCTGAATCTGCGCCAACGTGGCACTGACATCGATGCTGGTGATGTTCGGAAATTCGCGCACCAGCGCGTTGTCGAAACCCTTGTCCGGTGGCGCCTTGAAGGCCGTCATGTAGGTCACGGGCACATCGGGCAGGTCGTCGACCGGGTAGATAACGTAGAAATTGGCGCGCATCGAGCCCCAGTCGACCTTGCGCAGCGACGTGATCTTCGCATCCACCGGCATACCGGCGATGTCGAAACGCAGGCTGTCGCCCAGCTTCAGCCCCAGGGTTTTGGCAACGCCTTCCTCGACGCTGATCGCCCCCTTTTCCGCGTCGGTCCAGCGTCCAGCCACGATGTCGTTATGCGGCGGGCGCGCGGCACTGTTGGACAGGTTGAATTCGCGATCGACGAGCCGGCGCGCGCGTTCCTCACCCATGGCCTCGGGAACCACGGCGCTGCCATTGATGGCAATCAACCGGCCCCGGATCATCGGGTACCAGTCATACCCTTGCACACCGGCGTCCTGCAAACGGCGCTGGAATACGGCGCTCTGGTCCGGCATGACATTGATGACGAATCGATTGGGCGCATCGGCCGGCGTGGCCTGGCGCCAACTGCTGATCAGATCGGTACGCAGCAGCACGAGCAGGATCAGCGCCAGCAGACCGACCGCCAAGGCGCTGACCTGCACCACCGCATAGGCTGGTCGTGCCGAGATCTGGCGCGTGGCCAGCACCAGCCAGCGCGGCGCGGTGGTCTCGTTCACGCTGCGTCGCAGCACCTTGACAGCGATCCAGCTCAAGCCGGCAAACACCACCACCGCGCCGGCAAAACCGCCGACGGCAATGAGTCCCAGCATGATGTCGCTGCTGGCGGCCAGCAGCAACGCCGCAAAACCAGCCACACCCACGCCCAGCACGGCCAGCGAGGCCGGCTTCAGGTTGCCGACATCGCGCCGGATCACGCGCAGTGGCGGAACCTGCGCCAGTTGCAGCACCGGCGGCAGACCGAAGGCCATCAACAAGGTCATGCCCATACCCAGACCGAACAACACCGGCCAGATGCTGGGCGCGGGCAAGCCGGCTTCGACCAGGCCGGCGAGCAAGGCGACAAAACCGTAATGCACGCCGAATCCGATCAGCAGACCTAGCACACTGGCCATCACGCCAACGGCGGCAAATTCGACGGTATAGGCCCAGGCGATGGTGCGCTGGCTCAGGCCCAGCACGCGCAGCATGGCGCAATCGTCCAGATGGCTGGCGGCAAATCCGCGCGCGGCCAATGCCACGGCGACCGCACTGAGCATGGCGGCAAGCAAGGCCACCAGATTGAGAAACTTCTCGGCCCGCTCCATGGTCTGGCGCATGTCGGCCCGTCCGCTCTCGAGCGACTCGACCCGGGTTCCGCGCAATTGCCCGCTGTCCACCATTTGCGTCGCCCATTGGCCGAACTGGCGCACCGGCGCTTCGTCACCGGCGACCGCAAAGCGGTAGGTCAGGCGACTGGCCGGCTGCACCAGACCGGTGGCAGGCAGATCGACCTGGTTGAACATCACCCGCGGGGAGAAATTGACGAATCCGCCGCCCCGATCCGGCTCGATGACGATAAGCTGGCTGACCATGAACCGTTTGTCACCCAGCAACAGATCGTCGCCGATGCGCAGATTGAGCGACTCCAGCAAGGCCGGGTCGATCCAGGTCTGGCCCGGCGCGGGTATCTCGCGCGTTTTCGCGCCGGCACTGTCGGCGGTGGCCGATACCGTCAGGCTGCCGCGCAGCGGATAACCGGTAGGCACCACCTTGAGCGCCACCAGCTTGCTGGCGCCGCCGCGTTCGTCCGGCGCGCGCGCCATGGTCGGGAAACTGATGGTGGTGGCACTGCGCAAACCCAGCGCGCGCGCACGCTCGAGCACCGCCGCCGGCGTGGCCTTGTCGGTCGACAACACGAAATCGCCACCGAGCAGTTGGCGCGCATCGCGCTTGAGCCCGCCCTGCAACCGATCGGCAAAAAAACCGACCGCCGTGAGCGCGGCAACCGCCAGCGTCACCGCCACGATCAACAGACGCAGTTCACCGCTGCGCAGGTCGCGCCAGAGAGAGCGAAGGCCCAGTCGCCAGAAAGACGTATTCATGCCGTTACCTTAGCCGATCGGGGATGCCCCTGCGCCGCCGGGGCCTGACACGACCCCGTTGTCAGGCGGCCGCACGCAGCCTGGCGCCGGCCAGGCCGGGTTGCAGTTGCAGCCGCTGCGCCGCAGTGAAGCACAGGAAACGGCGGTTCGTCAACATACACCGTCAACGCCCACTCGGCCGGAATCGATACCGGATGCAGATCGCCATGTTCGTTGACGACCTCGATGACCTGTGTCAAAGGAGCACGGGCAGGCGGGTATGGGCCTTGTCCGACGTCCACTGCGCGGCCGACCGAGCAGTGGCTGCACACGGTGCGCTTGACCTCGATCTTGCTCTTGCCGACGGCCGGTGCAGCCGACGATGCGGTCTGAAAGAGTGACCTTGGTGCCCCGGTCACCGCCCGACTTGGGCGCGCCCGGTGGAAAGTTGCTGATCGAAATCCGGCGGGCAGAAAAACATTTCAGCAGGGGGTATTGACACAGTCGTACACTTCGGCCGTGTCTGATTTTCTGCTGCAGTCTCCCGGCCCGGACGTCGCGATCCATCGCCCCTGCGTGGCGGTGGCGGTTGTCATGCGCCATGAGCGCATCGACAACCGCTGGCAGCCCTGGCGCTGGGTCCTGGCCGACGTCGTACCGAACGAGGACAGCTTTGGCGCGCAGCCTCGCTTGCTTCTCAAGGACGACCGGGAAGAACGCTGGTTGCATCCCGGCTTCAAGGTGGAGCTGTTGACCACCGATGCGGAAGGCTACTACCTCAATGTCACCACGCAGCAGCCCTGTTTTTGGGTGGTCTGGCGCATGGAAGAAGATGCCGCGCTGGCCGACGAGCCGGTGGCCGTGCCACAGATTGTCACGCTGAGTTACCACGACGCCGGCCGCTGGCTGGACGCGCAGGAAACCGTGGAACAGGTGGCGGCGCCGCGGAACGTGGTCGAGTGGATGCAGGCTTTTGTCGATGCCCATTACGTGCTCGAAGCCAAGCGCCGCCAACGCCCGCAAAGTTTCAAGTCGCTGCAGGATAGGTTTGGCAACCCGGCGCGGGTGAGCACGGAGAAGAAATTCGGCGGCGGAGGCGGCCATGGCTGAAGAAGCCAGTGGATTTCTGGGTCGCTGGGCGCGGCGCAAGACGGATGCCCTGCAGGGCAAACCGCTTGACGAGCCGGCTCGCGCAACTGCGCCGCCTTGGGTGAAGGATGGCGCAAGCCCCAACACGTCTGTCGCAGTCCCGGCTGCATCCGCACCGGCCCCAGCCGATGCAGCAGAGCAGCCCGAAAAAAAGCTCCTGTCGCTCGACGACGTGAAGCTGCTGACCAAAGACTCCGATTTCGAACCCTTCATGGCCAGCGATGTCGGGCCTGAGGTGCGCAACGCCGCGATGAAAAAACTGTTTGCCGATCCGCACTTCAACGTGATGGACGGCCTGGACATTTACATTGACGACTACTCGAAGTCCGACCCTATCCCCGAGTCCATGCTCCGGCAGATGGTGGGTGCGAAGTTTCTCAATTTGTTCGACGACGAGAATGACGCCAAGAAACAGCACGGCACGGCCGCTTTACCGCCGGAAAGTCAAAGTAAGCCTATGGCTGAAACAGTGGCACAGTCGAATGACAATGGGGATCCAGCCATCCCGCAAGCCATTCATTCCGAACGGTCCAGCCAACCCGAGTCCCTGACCGACTCCGGTACCAGCCAGGAAAACCATACCCACACTGATTTGCGATTGCAACCAGACCCTGCCGCTTCAGCCCCGGACGCTGGGCGCGGTACGCAATGAAAATCTGACCCTGCATTCGATGCTGTATTGGCGTGAAGCGGGTGCGTTCGAGCAGACGATTCATTCCTGCCAGGACATCGTGGTGTCGCCCATTAATTTTGTCAATACTTAGCCGGCATTGCCGGTAACCAGGAGGCTTCATGAACGAAGAAACTTTTAACCTGAAGTTCCTAGCCATTTCCAGCATCAAACCCGTTGTTTTCTCCTTTTTTCCCCAGTGGAGGCCGTTTTCGCGGTCTTTTTTTGGCCTCTATTTGTAGTCACTAAAAATACTTTGCTATTTTTGTTTGGTGGCTATAATGCGCTTTATGGCATCACGAACAGGAACATCTCATGTAGTCACAACAAAGCGCGAGTACAAAGGCAAGGTCTATTGCACCCATTTGTTGCGCCGCAGCTACCGCGAAGACGGTAAGGTCAAAAACGAGACGCTGGGCAACTTGTCGCACCTGCCCGACTCCGTGATCGATCTGGTGCGCCGATCTTTGCAGGGCGAGACTTTTGTCAGCGCCCAACAGTCCTTGGAGATTTGCGCCTCCCGCAGCCACGGCCATGTGCAAGCCGTGCAACTGGCCATGCAACGCCTTGGCTTTGCCTCCCTGCTGGCCTCCAAACCCTGCCCTGAGCGTGACCTGGTGCAGGCCATGGTGGCCTCACGCATTCTTTGCCCGGCCACCAAACTGGCCACCACGCGGCTGTGGCACACCAGCACCCTGGCGCAGGAGTTTGGCGTGGTTGAGGCCACCGAGGACGATTTGTACGCCGCCATGGACTGGCTACTCGCGGGACAAGACCGGATTCAAAAGAAGCTGGCCGCACGCCACCTCCAAGAGGACTCTTTGGTGCTCTACGACCTCTCGTCGAGTTACTTCGAGGGCAGCCACTGCCCGTTGGCCAAATTGGGCTACAGCCGCGATGGCCACAGCGCGGGCACGCTGCAGGTCAACTACGGCCTGCTCACCGATGGTCGGGGTTGCCCGGTGGCCATCTCGGTACACCCAGGCAATACATCAGACAGCGTGACGTTCATGCCCGAGGTCAAACGCCTGCGCGAGCAGTTTGGTATCGGGCGCATGGTGATGGTGGGCGACCGGGGCATGATTTCGCAAAAGGCCATCGATGAGATGAGCAAAGACAGCGACATCGACTGGGTCACAGCGCTGCGCAGTGCCTCGATTCGCACGCTGGTGGAGCAGGGCCATTTGCAGATGGGGCTGTTCGATGAGCGCAATTTGCTGGAGATCAGCTCACCCGAATTTCCCGGTGAGCGTCTGGTGGCGTGTCGCAACCCGGAGTTGGCTCGGTTACGAGCTCACACCCGTACATCCTTGCTGGCAACCACCCAGGAGAGTCTGCAAAAGATTCAAGCCCGGGTACAGGCCGGCAAACTTGTAGGCAAGGACAAGATTGGTGTGGCCTCAGGCAAGGTGGTCAACCGCTACAAGGTGTCCAAGCATTTCGAGATGACGATCACCGATAACGCTTTGAGCTTTGTGCAAATCCAGAAGAACATCGATGCCGAGGCGGCGGTTGACGGGTTGTACATCATTCGCACCTCGCTCAAGGCTGAGCGCATGGATGCGGATACCTGTGTGCGCACCTACAAGTCCCTGGCGCAGGTGGAGCGGGCATTTTTGTCGATGAAGATGATGGACTTGAAGGTGCGCCCGATTCATCACCACCTGGAGGGCCGGGTGCGCGCACACATCTTTTTGTGCATGTTGGCCTACTACGTGGAGTGGCATATGCGCGAGGCTTGGGCGCCGCTGATGTTTGCTGATGAAGATCAGGTGGCCAAGCGCACGCGCGACCCGGTGGCCCCTGCCAAGCGCTCAGATGCGGCGATGAAGAAGGTAGCCAACCGCACCCTGGATGATGGGTCGCCGGTGCATAGTTTGCAGACGTTGATGCGGGAGCTGCAAACCATCGTGCGCAACACGTGTCGCACCTCCAAGGGCGCCCAGGATGCGCCTACGTTCGATCTCATCACGATACCCACGCAGAAACAAAAACACGCTCTCGAATTGATCGGTCTCATCAAACTGTAGACAGAATGTGGAACCTCAAAATGAGGTGGTTTCATTGGGAGAACTTGGGTTTTTTGGGGAAGAACTTCAGCTTAACATCAGCATTCGCAAATTCCTGAAAATGGTCGGTGTCAACTCGCAACGCGAAATAGAGCAGGCCGTGACGAAGGCTATCGCCAACGGCGTCATTGCCGGCAACGAAACGTTTCCGGCGAATGTAACCCTGGAAATCCCGTCTTTGCAACTTAGCGTCAAGTTCGATGGCGACATCAAGCTGGATTAGCATCATGCTTATCGACCCTCTGAATGCCAGAACCGGACAATAGAACTGCCGCAAATCCGCGGCACCACTGGAAGGAACTTTTCTCCGTGAACGGTAAAACCGAAACCGTCATCGACCGTCTGGCCTCACAGGAATCCGGCCTCGAAACCTGGCTCTGGCTGCCGCTGCTGCGGCTCCTGGCCTCGGGCGACCCGGTCGACGTGATCGACCTCGCCGCTGCCGCCGGCCGCCCTGTCGGGGACGTTCGCCGGGCGCTGGTCGCTGTCCCGGACACGGAGTACGACGGCTCCGGGCGGATCATCGGACAGGGCCTGACCCAGCGAAGCACACCGCACCGCTTCGAGGTTGACGGCGAGCAGCTCTACACCTGGTGCGCCCTGGACACCCTGATCTTCCCCGCCGTCCTGGGAACGGCAGCCCGCATCAAGTCCTCCTACCGGGGTAGCGGGACACCCGTGCGGATCAGCGTCGACGCCGACGGCGTGAACAGTGTCGAACCCGCTACCGCGGTCATGTCCCTGGTCAATCCCGCCGACATATCCTCGGTGCGATCGACGTTCTGCAACCAGGTCCACTTTTTCGCCTCGCCCGAGGAAGCCCGGCCCTGGCTCGACGCCCACCCGGAAGGCGAAATCGTGCCGGTGGCTGAGGCCTACCGGCTCGGCACGACGATAGCGCACAGAATGCTCCGCGACGAAGGCCCGCGGCCGTCCGGAACAGCGGGCATCAGCTGCAGCTGCTGATGACAGCCCCGTCCCCGATTCCCTGCCCCGACAGGCGGGCGGGACAGGGCACACGGCCGGTCGATGAATGTGAAACCCGAACCGATGAAAACGATAACGAGCTGGAGGCGAGAGTTTGCTGACGCGCACTTCGACGTCATAAACGGGCTTAACAGCTATATCGACGACGTTCCAAGTCCAAGTCCAAGACCATACCCAATACTGCACGGATAAGTGAAATAACCATTCCCCGGAAAAGCCGCGGGATTTCAATCTTTCTTAGCGTCGGGCGAGGGGCAAGTTCAGCAAAAGATTCTGGGGTTTCAAGTTGAGCCGATGATTCTCATCTATCGCCATCGCCAGGTAGACTGGTCGCCCCGCCACCTCGGCCAGCATGTCGGCCGGGTTGACGAACTCCAGGCGGAACAAGCACATCAGACGCTTCATGCGGTCTTCGTTGACCTCGGCCCCGGTGTACAAGTCGTTCAGAATACTGCTGGCCTGTGCATCCAGCCCGACATGCCAGACCCAGTGCTCGTCCACGATCTCGCGGTCAGTCTGGATGCGCACCGGCAGCTGCAGGAAATGCGCGATCCAGCGCTCCAGCACGTGGCACAAGGCATCCAGCGCCGGTTGGCCATGGTTGAGCCGCAACACCAGATCGAATTGTTCGCTGCGCGACCAATAGGCCTCCAGGTCGTTCTCGCTCAGCACATCGAGGTCAACGCTGCGCAGCGGCACGCCGCCTTGTTGGAGCAACTCGCCGATCAAATTTAAACCGCCGGAGATGGCGTGGCGCTGGACGGTTTCGTCATCCGCTGCCATTACCGCACCGTCTTCGAGGATGGAGATTTTCTGGGTCCGAAACAGCATCTCGGCCGCACGCACATCCAGCGCGGTCGCGCTCGCCTCCCCCACGGCTTGGCCCAGCACGTGGTGCAGCAGCACCTGGGTAAGCTGCTGCACCAGCACCGGCGCCACATCCACGCCCTCACCCTGAAACAAGGCGAGGTAGCTGGCCTCCAGCGTGGGCGCCGCCAGCAGGCGGGTCCGAAAGCGCAACCAGACGGCGTAGTTATCCGCCGCGTCACGGTCCTGAAACACTGACAGTTCTGCGGGCGCCACCTCACGCTGCGGCGCTTGCAGCAGCCGCTCGTGCAACGCGATTTCGCCCGCGCACGACGATGCGATGGGCGCGAGCTCGGGCCACGTCAGCAGGTGTCGCAAAAACTCGTCGGTGACGACCAGATAGCCGTCGGCATTCTGAGCGAGCAGGCGGTAACCGCAAGACGGCCAGAAATCCCGCCCGGCACGTGTTGGGAAAAGGCTTTCACGCACGAACTTCTCCTTCGCACAACACCACGTGTTTAAGGGAGGTCAGGCCTTCAATGCCGACCGGGCCCCGGGCGTGAAACTTGTCGGTGCTGATGCCTATTTCAGCGCCCATCCTGTTCTCGAAGCCATCGGCAAAGCGGGTGCTGGTGTTGACCATCACACTAACCGAATCGACCTCGCGCACAAAGGCCTGGGCATGCATGTGGTGCCGGGTGATGATGGCCTCGTCAAGACCCGCCACAATTTTGATGCTGATGATGGGGGCAAGGTATTCCTCGTACCAATCACTCGCCTGGACCAGCACCCATTTGGCCGCCACACCCGCTACTGAATTAATAGCTGTATTTTGAGCGTCTACGGGGCTCATTGGCAAATTTTATGCAAAAACAGCAAGGGACTAGGCATCACGGCGCATCTCCACCCCTTTGGCGGCATAGATGGCGCTGATTTTGGGCAGAAAGTCTTGTGCCACGCCGCGCGCCACCAGCAAACTCTCGGCCGCATTGCACAGACTGTATTGGGAAATTCAACCGCATGAGCCCAAGTATCTCACCGTATCGCGTCCTCAGAAAACGAGTATTGAGACCATACCCAAGTCAAGGCTCCAGTAGCTGGCGGGGGCGAATAACCCCAACGGTGAAACTGTGGCACATTCCTATGAGCCCCGGTTCCAGTCGGCCCGCAACCCATCCGCCCTGAAAATTCCAGCCAACCCGAGTTGTTCACCGACGCAGGTAGCAGCCAAAAATTCCATGCCCATCCTCATTTGCGACTGCAACCAGACCATGCCCCTACAGCCCCAGGCACTGGGAGCTGCACTCAATGAAAATCTGACGCTGCATTCGACGCTGTGCCGGCGTGAAGCCGGGGCGTTCCTGAAGGCAATTCAATCCGGCGAGGACGTCGTGGTGGCTTGCACCCAGGAGAAGCGTCTCTTTGCAGCACTGGGGCAGCAGACCGAAGGCGCGACGCGCAGCGCAGAACCGATTCAAGCAAGCGCGAGCCCCCTCGGGGGGCAGCGTAGCGCAGCGCAGCGTGGGGGCTCCGTATCGTCCATCAAGTTTGTCAATATTCGCGAAACCGGTGGCTGGGGCAAAGACGCCTCCAGCGCCATGCCAAAAATTGCGGCGCTGCTGGCCGCCGCACGCCTACCCGACCCCGAGCCGGTGGCCACTGTCACCTACAAAAGCGCTGGCCGACTGCTGATTGTGGGTGAGCTTGACCAGGCAGAGCAGGTGGCTGCGCTGGTGGCAGACGTGCTGGATGTGACAATTTTTTCGCAGGGCGTGTCGCCCGGCGCGGAATCGGCTCCGCCTGACCAAGAGCGTAAATACCCGGTCATCAGCGGAAGTGCCCCGCAACTTAAAGGCTGGCTGGGTGCGTTTGAGCTGGCGTGGGAGCGCGACAACCCGATTGACCTGGACCTGTGCACGCGTTGCAATGCCTGTATCGCGGTGTGCCCTGAAGGTGCGATCGGCTTCGACTACCAGATTGACATGAATCGCTGCAAACCAACCCAATCAGCGTGCGTGACTGCTTGCGCTGCGGCAGGCGCGATTGACTTCAGCCGGGCTGCGCAAACCCTTAACGAGCGTTTCGATCTGGTGCTTGATCTGGGGTCCAAGCCCTTGGTGGCACTGCATGCGCCTCCGCAGGGTTATTTTTCATGGGGTGCGGCAGGCACTGCTACAGAGAAAAGTCCGGCAGCAACACCAGCAGCGCCAAACATAGATGCTCAAAAGTTGCCAGCAAACAAGGCCCAGATCAAGACCAATATGGTTTATCAAACGGCTCGTGGTCCTGCAAAGTGGAACGGCAGCGCATTTGAAAGCCTTGGCAGATGACTAAAACCTTTTCGTTTGAAGATGCAACTCAGCATGCGGTGCGCGTCGGCCACCACTTCGCCTTCGGTACCACGCAGCAGCATGGCGTTGGCCCCGATCAGCCAAAAGGACCGGTGGGAAAGAGTTTTTCGGTTTTGGGCCTGGCTTCGCCAGGTTTTTTGGCCACGGTAGTCAAGCTGCGCGACATGGTTGGCGAGTTTGAAAAGCCCAAATTTTTTGCCTACAAACAAAATATTTGTGCGCACAGCCGCAACGAAACCGTCGGTTGCAATGCCTGCGTGGAGATCTGTTCGGCGCAAGCTATTAGCAGCGAAAAACACCTCAAGCAGATCAAGGTCAACCCCAACCTTTGCATAGGCTGCGGCGCCTGCACCACGGTCTGCCCGACGGGTGCGCTGACTTACGCTTATCCCCGTGCCAGCGAGCAGGGCGTGCGGCTCAAGACCCTGCTTTCGACTTACGTCAAAGCTGGCGGCGCGCACCCGGTTCTGCTGTTTCACAGCCAGGGCCACGGCCAGCAGGCTGTGGAAGCCCTGGGCCGCGCCGCTCAGTTGCAAAAAACCGTGCGGGGCGTGCCTGCCAATGTCATTCCTCAAGCCCTGTTTCACACCGCCAGTCTGGGCATGGACGTCTGGTTGAGTGCCATCGCATTGGGTGCCGCACAGGTGGCCGTGCTGGTCACGGACGAGGAGGCGCCCACTTATCTGGATGGCCTGGCAGACCAGATGCGGGTGGCGCAAGCCATTCTCAACGGCCTGGGCTATGCGGGTGTTCACTTTCATCTGGTGCGCGCCCCAAGCGGGGGGGCTGCTCAGGCTGTCACGAGTCTGGATGCCAGTCTGCAAGCCCTTGGCCGAGCCCGGCCCACGGTGCCTTCAAGCGCAGCACGCTTCGCGATAGTGCAGGAAAAGCGCAGCACGCTTGATCTCGCGCTGGACCATTTGATAACCCACGCACCTGCCGCCTTGCCCGAAGCGATTGAACTGCCCAGACAGGGTTCGGCGTTTGGAACTCTGGTTATCAACAAAGACACCTGCACGATGTGCCTGAGCTGCGTCAGTGCCTGCCCGGTTAACGCCTTGCAGGACAACCCCGAGCTTCCCCAGCTCAAATTCATCGAGAAAAATTGTGTGCAATGCGGCCTGTGCGCCACGACCTGTCCGGAAGATGCCATTACCCTGCAACCGCGCCTGCTGCTGACGCCGCAGCGCAAGGAGGCACGCGTGCTTAACGAGATGCAGCCCTATGCTTGCATCCGCTGCAGCAAGCCTTTTGGCACACTCAAGGCGATCGAATCCATGCTCGGCAAGCTGGCCGGGCATGCGATGTTCCAGGGCGCGGCGGCCGAGCGCCTGAAAATGTGCGGGGACTGCCGCGTCATTGACCTTTACTCGGCCGACAACGAAGTCAAGATCACCGACATCCGCTAAACGTTTAATTCTTCATGCCCCTACAAGCCCAACTCGTGTCGCCCACGCTTGACGAAGAAACCGCCCGCGCAGAAGTTTACGGCTTGCTGTCCGCGCTGTATTACGCGCCGCCGACCGCAGAACTGATAAGCAACATCCGGGTGGCCGTGACCGAAGCGCCTGCCGCCGGTGCGTTGCTTGAAGCCTCGTGGCGTGAACTCGTGGCGGCTGCCCGCAGGCTGTCCCCCGAGGACATGGCGCGGGAATACGATGCGCTGTTTGGGGGTGTCGGAAAGCCTGAGGTTTATCTGTTTGGCTCCCACTACCTCAGCGGTTTCCTGAACGAAAAACCGCTGGTTGCCCTGCGTACCGATCTGGAGCGGCTGGGTCTGGCGCGTGATGAAGGCATGCCCGAGACCGAAGACCATGTCGCCTACCTGTGCGAGGTCATGCGTTACCTGATTGCGGGCGACGATGTGGAGGTCGCCGACCTGACGCGGCAGCGGGAGTTTTTTGCGCGCCATCTCCAGCCTTGGGCGATAACGCTGTGCGACGCGGTCAGCGTTCATCCGAAAGCTGATTTTTATCGCTGCGTAGCAGGATTCACGGAGACCTTCATCAGCGTTGAAACCCAGGGCTTTGACATGCTCGCCTGAATTTGAGCTTCGCAAGATAGTTTTCTCGAATTGAGACACTTTCGACGGATTACAGTACTGCAGGCAAGGTAAAAACCAGATGTCCTATCGTTTTCCCTTACGCACCGTGTTTGACCCCTTCGAGTCATTGTCAGATAGGCGGGTTTGGCGTAATGTATGTCAATCGGCAAATTTGCTAGCGTTTAAAAATCATGTTGATAAGAATGTAATTTTGAACCGACACTGTATGCAAACCAGTTCATAGCAGCAAACTTCCTTGGAGACAACCATGCAAGACAGCCAGCCAAAACCCTCACGCCGGGGTTTCTTCTTCGGTGCCGCCGCCGCCACCGGCGCAGCAGTAGCCGTGGCAGTCGCCCTGCCAGGCATGCAAGTTCCTGAGGCCGCGCGCCAGGAGCCCAAACCAGCCCCGGAAAAGGGTGGCGGTTACACGCTCTCGGATCACGTCAAGCGCTACTACCAGACCACGCGCGTCTAATTCTTCCCGTTCCCCTTCTTACGGAGTGCTCCATGCTGCTCACGAAAAAAACTCACACTATCCATAGCGATCCAGCGCACCGCGCAGGTTCGGCACGGTTTGTACAAAGCCTTTCGCGCGGCCTGTCGAATGCGCTGCCCACCATGGACCGGCGCGCCTTTCTGCGGCGCTCGGGCCTGGGGGTCGGCGTCGGCTTGGCCGCCACGCAGTTGACGCTGGTTAAAAAAGCCAGGGCGGCGGCGCCGGGGGTCGGCGACGGCAGCGGGAAAATCGAGGTCAAGCGCACGGTGTGTACACACTGCTCGGTAGGCTGTGCCGTCGATGCCGTGGTGCAAAACGGTATCTGGATCAGGCAGGAGCCGGTGTTTGACTCGCCCATCAACCTTGGAGCGCATTGCGCCAAAGGTGCCGCACTGCGTGAGCATGGCCATGGCGAGCACCGCCTGCGCTACCCCATGAAGCTGGTCAATGGCAAGTACGAGCGCCTCACCTGGGATGTGGCACTCAACGAAATCAGCGCCCGCATGCTGGAGCTGCGCAAGGCCAGCGGCCCTGATTCGGTGTACGTGATCGGTTCTTCCAAGCACAACAACGAGCAGGCCTACCTGCTGCGCAAGTTTGTGAGCTTCTGGGGCAGCAACAACTGCGACCATCAGGCCCGCATCTGCCACTCGACCACGGTAGCTGGTGTTGCCAATACCTGGGGTT
>Ga0209702_10004581_pt1 | contig 19886 bp, 19 predicted proteins | sample FRY01_FD_187210 | JGI IMG/M metagenome (GOLD analysis project Ga0209702, IMG submission 187210) | Freshwater microbial communities from Lake Fryxell liftoff mats and glacier meltwater in Antarctica - FRY-01 (SPAdes) (version 2) | ecosystem: Environmental > Aquatic > Freshwater > Ice > Glacier...
GGTCTGCCCCAATGAGCTTCGCCAGCGTCTGCTTCCAAATTTCCTGCATCTGTGTGGTGATGGTGAGTTCCATCCAGACTATTAACATTACTTAACCAATTGGCGATTTATTTTTGTCCGAGTTCCTTAGTCTGGAGGAGTTTGGCTATTACCCAGATGTCATGGTCGTCTGCCAGAAGGACGATAGGAATCCGAATTACCGCACCCAGCCTGCGTTACTGTTTGAAATTTTATCCAAATCAACGCGCCGCACCGACCAAGGGGAGAAACTCAAGGCCTACCAGCAGATTGAGAGCCTTGAAGTTTATGTGACACTGGAACAGCTCACGCAGCGTGCCTACGTCCACCGCCGCTCGAACAACTGGTGGCCAGAGATAATCGAAGGCGCGAACGCCGTGCTCACGCTGGATGAGATCGAGGCGAGATTGTCCTTCACAGACATTTACGAGCGCGTGGATTGGAATGTAGAGGAGCCTGAACCCGAGGCATAACGCTTCAATCCCACCGCCATCTTCGGGGAGAGGTTGGGAGAGGTTGGGTGAGGGGGCAGTTTTGCCGTCAGATCACCACCCGTGGCTCCAACTCTCTCACTTTGCGCTTCGCGTTCTCCAAATCGTTTGATTCATCCGTTTCGACTAGCCAGTGGGCGGCGATGAGGGCGGAGCGTTGTAGGCCGAGCTGGCAGTGGATGAAGACGCGGCGGCCCAATGCGTGCTGCGCGCGGATGATTTTGAGCGCGGCGGCGATGTGTTCCGGCTGGAGTGACACGAGATCGAGCAGCGGTAGGTTCTGGTAGTGCGCGTGTTCGCGGAAGGCTGTGGGCGCGTTCGATTCTGCGGTGAGATCGAGCACGGCGAGGTTCTCCGACATCGACTTCGCCTCCTGCGCGGTGACTTTGCGGCCGAACAGCACGCCTGGGGCGACTTCATGCCATCCAGGCTGACGTTGCAGCCACTTTCGCTGAACGAAGCGTGTGCCGATGAGCACTGGCAGCAGGCACCACTCGGCGGAGGGCGAGAGCGTGCCGTTTTCTTTGCCGAGCAGTCGGGAAAGCCCCGTGGCATAGGCGAGCGCCATGATGCCGCAGGCCACGGTGGGCCAGACGAAGACGATGGAAACCAAACTGAGCGCCGCGCATGCCGCCGCGCCGATGCCGTATCGCTTCGCGTATTTGGGAGAGGGATTGCGCGTTCCCATTTGTCGCGGATCGGGAATCAACGCCGCCACGGCCCAACCCATGACGAAGCCGCTGGCGACATCGACCAGGTGATGCTGCCAGACGAGCAGCGTGGAGAGACCGATAAGGATGAACCAGACCTTCACGGAGCTGCGCAGCCAGCCGGTGAGATGCGCGCCGTAAAACACCCACACGATCGAGCGCAGGCTGATGTGCAGGGAGGGGGCGAGGTTGTAGGGCAGGTCGTTGAAGTAGAGGGCGTGAAACAGCGGCGCGGTCCAGCCCACCGGCTCCGGCCGTGGCAGTGCCAACTTCAAAGGAAACAGCAGGTAGCATAGCCCGCTGAGCACCGTGACGGCGATGAGCCGCTTCGTGAGGAGATTCAGCTCCACCTTGCTGCCACAGATGAAAAACGCGCCGCAGAAAAACAGATCCAGCGACCAGTAGGGCACCACCATTTCACGCAGGAAAGGGATGTGCGGCTCCCATTCGAACATCAGTGTCGGCACGTCGCCACGCGTGGCGGTGAGATGATTGCAGCCGCTGTACACGAGCACGAAGGTGGCTCCCGCGAGTGCAAGTCGCCAGAGTGCGGGCCACAGTAGGCCAGGCTCACGCTTTGCACGGTTCATGCGGGCTTGCGGGCGATGCTGACGGTGAAGATGCCGAAGTCGTCGATCCACTGCTTCTCTTTCTTGAAGCCGGCTGCTTCGACGAGTGCATCCATTTCTCCCTGCGGACGGCGGCGCATGACCCAGAACTGTCCATCGCGGTTCGTCAGCGTTCGCGCGATCATTTCGACCTGCGGATGCCATGGCTGGCCGGTGTAGATGAGCCAGCCACCGGCCTGCACCGCGCTGAAGAGGCCGCGCAGCGAGCGCTGGAGTTTGTCGTTCTCTGGGAACAGCTCATACAGCCCGGAAACGACCGCCACGGACGGTTTCGGCTCCACAGCGGCCAGAGACGCCTCGTCGAAGGCATCGCCGCGCAGGTGTGTGATGCGGTCGGTTAAACCCATTTGCTGCGCGGTGGCGCGGCCCGTTGCCAGCGCGGATTCGCTCCAGTCGCGGCACAGGATTTTTAAGTCCTCGCCGCATTCCGAGTCCGCGAGCACATCGAGCAGATAGCGCCCCGCGCCACCGGCGATGTCCATGAGTTGCAGTGGCATGCCGGCATTGCGGACCTGCTTCAACGCGAAGCGCAGCGCCTGATTCATGCACGCCCGACGCTGGCGAATGCCACGCCAGCCGATGGCGTTGAGGTAAAAGTAGTCGATGACTTTGCCGGCCAGCAGATTCCCGCGCGGTTTGTTTTCATAGACGTAGTCAAGCGACTCGCCCGAATCAAAACCCGTGGCATGACCGATGCGGATGCCTTGACTGAGTCTGCCGGTCGTGCCGAGAGCCGCACGCTGAATGATGTAGGACAAGCCGCGAAGCGAGGGCGAAAGCAGCGGCTTTTTCAATTCGGCAAACTCGGCGTTCGTCGCGGGATGCGTCAAATCGGCTTCCAGTCGCGGCGGCGTGAAATTCGCGATGCAGCGCTCGGCGAAGCGTTTGATCATGCCGCAGACCTCGTCGCGGCACAGATCGTGGAAGATGGCGTGGCGTGCGCCTTTGAGTGTGATGTGGGTCTTTTGCTCGCTGCCGTAATTCGTGTAGAGCGTGTCGATGGCGGTCTTTTTGACCACTTTGTCAGCTCCAGCGGAAAAGAGGAGCAGCGGGCGGTCCATGACCTCCGCGTCGCTGATCACGCGCTTGGCGGTGTCAAACAGCTCGACGAGGATCCGCGCGGAGATGTCCTTTGAGATCAGGGTGTCCGCATCGTAGGTCGCGGCAGCGCTCACATCACGCGTCAGCCATGAGCCTCGCACATAGCTCTTGATGGTGGCTTCGGTGTTGAGCTTCTGCATCACGCGGATGCTCGTCAAAGCACCCGGCACGATGAGGTTCACCTCCAGCGCCGGAGTTGCCAGCACGAAGCCTGCGATGCGCGGTGCGAAGTCGTGAACCCATGTCGCCGCCACCACGCCGCCGACGCTGTGCGCGATCACCACGGTGCGTTCTGGCGTCAAACCGTGTGCCTTTTGCAGATGGCGGAAAAACGTGTCGAGGTCGCGCACATATTGCATGAAGCCCGGGCCGTGACCGCGCTTGCCCGGCGACTGACCGTGGCCGCGTGCCTCCCACGCATAGATCGCCGTATTCGGCATGGTGAGTCCGGGGATCACCGTGTCCCAGCGGTCGGCATGCTCATGGCCGCGATGCAGCAACACTAGTGCGCGCGTGGCTCCCTCAATGTTCCAGGCCTTGTAGTGCAACGACAGATCGTCGTCGGTGATGAATTGAAGTCGTGTGCTCATACGTTGGATTTTTGTTTCAAGAGGATGCTGAGATGACCGATGCGACGCCAGCAAGTGATGAGGATGCCTGCATTGATGACCACAAGAGACACCATCACCAGCGGCCAGGTGAGATGCAGCAAACTCAGTGCCAGCATCCCCAGGCAGCCCAGGGTGACCGCCGCCATGCGGTGTGGTTTTGCCATCGGGCCGCAGAAATCATGCTTGCCAGTGATGCTGGCACCCAGGGCGCGGATGTACGCGGTCAAAATCGCGCCACCCATCGCGGCCCAGCCCAGTGCGATGGTCCACTCGGTGCCACCGGCGTAACCGAACGGCACCAGAATAAAGGCGTCGCCGATGCGGTCGGGGATTTCATTGAACAACTCACCCGTGGCTGATTTGAGGCCGCCTTCAACGGCGAGCAGGCCATCCATCATGTTGCAGAACAGGCGGAGCTGCACTCCGGCGGCGGCGATGAACCAGAAAGCCATGCTGGTTCCGAACGCACCGCCATCCACGCAGCGCCACCACCCACAGCGGCGCACAGAATGCTGAGCAAGGAAACCGTATTCGGCCTCAACCCCATGCGCAGCATCGCGCGTGAGAAAAACTGCGCCCAGGCCGTGCTGCGCGATTTCAAAGGACGGCGTGCCGAGGGTTCGCTGGTCATGACGGTGAAGCAAGCAGCCACGCTACCAGATGTCAATCAGCCTGCTGGCATCGCGCGGAAATAGCTTCATGCTGCGTCACGTTTGGTTTTACGCATATCCTCCCCCTTCAATCCTACCGCAGCCTGCTCTCCGCAGGCGGTTTGGGCATGTTCAAACTGACGATCAAGGTCATTCAGGAAATTATTGCATGAACATCACCAACTGGGATCAGGCTTATCAGGAAAACTTCACGCCGTGGGACAAGGGTGTGCCGTCACCGCCGCTCGCAGAGTGGCTCGCCAGGAACAAGATCGCAGGGCGTGTGCTGGTGCCGGGATGCGGTGTCGGGCATGATGTCGCGCATTTGGTTTCACTCGGCCTCGACGCGCATGGTCTCGATATCGCACCGACTGCGATTGAGCGCGCGAAGGCACACTACCCGCCGTTGGCCGGGCGGTTTGTGCTGGGAGATCTGTTTGAGTATCGCGACCAATTCGACGCCATCGTCGAGCACACCTGCCTCTGCGCGCTGCCACCCGAATGGCGCACGCGGTACCGGGATGCGGTGGCCGCGTTGTTGAAGCCGGGCGGGTTGTTGGTCGGCGTGTTCTTCATCAATCCAGAGATGGACCCCGGTGAAACCGGGCCGCCGTTTGGCATCTCGACCGACGATTTATCAGCGCTCTTCGGAGAGCACTTCGAGTTGATCGAAACCTATGTGCCTGAGACGGCTTTTCCAGGTCGTGACGGCCGCGAATGCGTGCGGGTGATGCGGCGGAAGTGAAATGGGCTGAGCCGGTCTAGCCGTTGGCGTTGGCGTAATCAATGGCGGCGCGGCAGATTTCCCAGAAGCTGCCGTGCTCCATGCTGGCACCACCGACGAGGGCTCCATCGACGTCCTTCTGGCTGATCAATTCGGCCATGTTGCTCGGTTTCACGCTGCCGCCATACTGAATGCGGATCTTCGCGGCGGCATCTTCGCCAAACAGCTCACCAAGCACCTGACGCGTGAACGCATGTGCTTCCTGCGCCTGCTCGGGGCTGGCCGTGCGACCGGTGCCGATGGCCCAGACCGGTTCATAGGCGATGACGCAGTCGAGGATGCGACGCGGGCCGACTTCAGCGAGCGATTCGCGAAGCTGGCTGCCGAGCACGTCTTCGATCTGACCGGCGTCGCGCTCAGCGAGCGTTTCACCGATGCAGACGATGGGGTGCAGACGGGCTTCGAGCGCGGCCAGCACCTTGGCATTAACGATGGCGCTCGTTTCACCGTAGATGCTGCGGCGCTCGCTATGGCCGAGGATGACATATTTGCAGCCGCATTCCTTGATCATGCGGGCGCTGATCTCGCCGGTATAGGCACCGGCCGTGTGCTGGCTCATGTTTTGCGCGGCGAGTTCGACGCTTGGCTCACGGGCAGCCGTGAGGGCGTTGTGTGCGCGCTCGAGGCTGACAGCAGGCGGTGCGATGACGATCTGCACGGGGCACTTGTCCGGCGCGAGGCGGGAGAAGGCGCGGATGAATTCGTCCGACTCCTGTGGAGTCATGTGCATTTTCCAGTTGGCGGCGATGATCGGTTTGCGGAAGTGGGCGAGGGCCATGGTATGAGAAAAAAGAGGGCGGAAGAGAGACGGTAAGAAGTGAGAAGTGAGAAGTTTTACTTTTCCTTCAAGCAGGCGACGCCGGGTAGGATCTTGCCTTCGAGGAGTTCGAGGGAGGCACCGCCGCCGGTGGAGATGAAGGTCATCTTGTCGTCGAGCTTGGCTTTCTTGACGGCCTTCACGCTGTCGCCGCCGCCGATGATGTTTTTCGCGCCGGTATTGGCCGCCATGGCCTCAGCGATGTCGAAGGTGCCTTTGGAGGCTTCCTTGATCTCGAACACGCCCATCGGGCCGTTCCAGATGACGGTCTTCGCCTTGGAAATCTCCTCCGCGAAGAGCTTCACGGACTCAGGGCCGATATCGACGCCTTCCCAGCCGTCCGGGATGCTCTCGCCCACGCCGGTGAACTTGATGTTGCCGAACTTCTTCGCATCGAAATCGAAGGCGTCGGTGATCATCGCATCTACGGGGATGAGGATCTTCACGCCGCGCTCCTTGGCCTTGTCGAGAGCGGCCTGGGCGATCGGTTCCCACTCGGGCTTGTAGAGGCTTTTGCCGATGGAGATGCCCTGGACGAGTTTGCGGAAAGTGTAGGCCATGCCGCCGCCGATGATGATGGTGTCGGCCTTTTCGAGCAGGCGGTTGATGACGCCGATTTTGTCGCTGACCTTCGCTCCACCGAGGATGACCACGAACGGGCGCTCGGGGTTTTCGAGTTCGTCGTGCAGCCAGGTCAGTTCCTTCTCCATGAGGAGGCCGGAAACGGCGGGAAGGTAATCCGCGATGCCCGCTGTGGAGCTGTGGGCACGGTGCGCGGAGCCAAAGGCGTCGTTCACGAAGATCTCGGCGAGATCGGCCATGCCCTTCGCGAGTTCCGCGTCGTTCTTTTCTTCACCGGCGTGGAAACGGGTGTTTTCGAGCAGCAGCACGTCGCCGTCCTTCAGCGCGAGCGCCTTGGCCTTCGCATCTGCGCCGACGCAGTCATCGGCAAAGGCGACCGGCTTGCCGAGCAGTTCGCTGAGGGCAGGAGCGACGGGCGCGAGGCTCTGTTTCGGATCGTGCTGGCCTTTTGGGCGGCCAAGGTGGCTGGCGAGGATGACGCGGGCACCTTTTTCGATGAGGAAATTGATCGTGGGCAGCGTGCCCTGGATGCGGGTGGCGTCCGTGATGACCATCTGGCCGTCTTTTTCGTCGAGCGGGACGTTAAAATCGACGCGCACAAAGACGCGTTTTCCGGCGAGGTCGATGTCACGAATGGTCTGCTTGGGCATGGTGTTTTTTGGGGTAAAAGGGGCGCTATCCATCGCGAATATCGCGTGAATGGCAAGGGCGCAATCTTCGTGCCGGAACGGCACCGATTACTGGACGCTGAGGCACACCATGTCGCCTGCGGCATTGCGGACGTAGATGCGGCCATTCGCCAGCACGGGGGCGCTCCAGCAGCGGCCTTTGAGCACGGGCGTGCGGGAAATCGGCTCAAACTTGGCCGGATTGGCCTTCGCGATGATCAGTTCGCCTTTGGCGCTCATGATGATGAGTTTGCCATCGGCGGCCATGAGCGAGCAGAAGCCGACCGCGTCGTCGTTCCACTTCTCCGCGCCGGTGGCGAAGTCGATGCACTTCAGGCTTGCCGCCTTGCTCTCATCGCCGTCGCTGCCGTAGAGATGGCCGTCGATGAGCACGCAGGAGTTGAACTGGTTGCGCATCACGCGGCTGCGCCAGACCTCCTTCGGCTCGGCGGAGGCGAGATCGAGCAGGGCGCAGCCCTTGTTGTAGCCGGAGGAGATGAAAAGCTGTGTGCCGCTGAGGATCGGGTCCGCCGCATTCACGCCGTAGCTGGTGCTCCACGTATGCTCCCACAACACACTGCCGTTCGCGGGATCGATGCCCTTGTAGCTGCGGCCGGAGCTGATCACGACCTGCGCCTTGCCGTTCACCGTGATCGGATACGGCGTGCTGTAGCCGGCGTTCGCCTTGTCCGAGGTCCACACCGTCTTGCCCGTCGCCTTTTCGACCGCCGTGCCTGATTTGCCGACATTCACGATGAGCAGATTGCCTGAAACAAGCGGCGAACCGGCATAACCCCAGTCGGGAATGTCCGCGCCGGTTTCCTTCTGGATGTTCTTCTGCCACACGACCTTGCCCGTGGCTGCATTGTAGCAAAACAGATCGCCCCAGCGGCTCAAATGATACGCCTTGCCGTCTTCGATCGTCGGCGTGGCCGAAGTGCCGCCTTCGTAGTATTTGTCGCCAAGGTCCGCCGCATAGTCGTGTTTCCACACCGGCTTGCCAGTCACCGCATTGAGACAGAACACCGTGTCCTTGCCATCGGCATGCCCCGTCGTGTAAATCCGGCCATCGGCGACCGTAAACGACGCAAAGCCGATGCCCACCTGCGCGTCCCACAGCTTCTTCACCGCAGTCCCCGCCAGTTTCTCGGTCGAATGACCATCCCGCGACGGCCCGCGCCAGATCGGCCAGTCGGCGGCTTGAGCGAGAGATGCGGAGGCGAGGAGAAGCAGCAGCGGGATTTTCATGGCGGTGGCATGAGAGCGCGAAAGCGGCGGCGTTCAATCGCGGTTTCACCTGGACTGGACTTCGTTTTTGACAGGCCACAACAGAACTGCCGCTGTGTGCGAAACCTGACGAGCTTAAGAAATAGACCCGATCACCTTTTCTTTTTTTCCAAACAAGACTGTTTCCAAAACAGCAACAGCTATCCCGCCGAAAAACAGGGCTGCCCTGCTGAAAACCAAGGCTGGATTTCTGAAAAGCAAAGCAGCCTCACCATTTTTCAGTCGAAGTTTTTCGCGAGCACGGCTGAAAATAGTCGGGCCAGTCTCGTTTTTGACACCCCCAAGGCTTCTTTTTGGAAAACCAGGGCTGAATTCCAAATAGATACCGTTCATTCCTGCCGACCCAGTGCTGGGCGGAGGAAAAACAAACCTACCCCGCAGAAATTCAATCCTGTTTTTTCCTCTTTCAGGGCTGCCCGGCTGAAAACCAAGGCTGCTGCAATTCTGCCAGCGTTCCTTTTCAAAGTTTCAGGTCTGGCTGGGGAAAAACCAACCCTGTTTTCCACGCGGTCACACCCGCTCCCCTCGCCGCCGTTGGCGTCCACGGCGGGACCGTTGGAGTCCACAGCACGACCGTTGGCGTGCTCGGCGGCGCGAGAAACCCGTTTTTCGGCCCGGTTCCCTGGGGAAAGCCCCTTTCTCACCGACCAGCAGCCCCGAACCCCAGCCCTCCTGAGGCGCCAGCTTGAGCCATCATCGCTCTGCGAGACGCCTGTTTCGCCGTATCATTTGCCATGCATTATGACCACGCCTGGAATACAAATTCCAATGAGCGTTAAGCCTTGAAGCCTGATCTCGGAGCGCACATAAAGTGTCTGCCCCTTGATCCCTGCCTAATGGTTAACCGCGCAGCCAATCCATCATATGCCAGACCTCGACTTACAGACCAGCTATCGGCAACTTCAATTTTGGCCGCCGATTCACTCAGCACTGGACGTTTACATTCGACGAAAGGCGGGCGGGGCAGAACCCTATGAACTGATTTGGCGTCTCATTCATGTTTGGGAGTGTACGACCATCATGCTCGCATCTGCTGCCGCCTCCCGTGTTCGCTGCATGACTGAATCCGAAACCAGTCTTGATCGAACTATCCGTGAAAGATTATTCGGGTATTCGGCAAATGAAGCAGACGGAAGACTTCAAAAGAATGGTGCGGGAGCACTTGATGGTTCGATTGATAAATGGCGAGAAATTCTCTGGATGGTGGCAAAGGGTGAACCTAAAAGCAGTGGATTCCTCGAATCACTATGCCTGTTTCTCAATTCGCAACGGCGAATTAAACCTGAAGATGGCGGAGCAGAAGTAATCGAAGTCTGCTCCAAACAGAAGATAAACTTGGATGCGCTAATCACGGCATGGCGAAAAGCGTGCGATGTCCCGCCGAATGTTTTGAATTCAGATCAAGACATCAATCAAACACTGCAAAGCATCAACACTTTCAGAAACCGATTTGCACATGTGCCGTTTCCAGCCCACCGCCTGAGCGAATTGCACGTTGCCTTTGAGATTGCCACGGATGATTTTTTCAGGTGTGCAGGCGGCGGCCAACAATCGTGCTTATGCGGCGCGATTCGTTCTAAAAATATCCGAATTCAAGGGAACGGGCCAGCAACTGACCAGTGTTCAACAAAGCCTGAGCGCGATTTATTCGCGTGGGGGCACAAGAACAAAAAAGACTCGCCGCCTGAGCAATGGGTGGCCTCTCCTTTTGTGCTTCTGGATGAGATGACTAACGTTTATCTGTTAACGCGATTGAAGGACATTGCCGGATCATGGGAATACACACGATATTTTTCAGAGGGCGACACCATTCGCTTGGTGGTATCCCCGGCTTTATTAGGCGACCTGCCGCCGCCCAAAGAAGAGGAATACCTGATAGACCTTCCAAGAGTCGAATCCGAAGAGACTCCTGAACAGCCCGTCCAAAACGAAGATTTCACGTCGCCTGTAGAACAGCCCGCAGAAACACCTGCACCGCAGCAAAGAGAACCAGATAGCCTCTCGATTCAAAATCCAGAACCGCCTTCACCGCCACCGACTCGGCGTGAATGTAGGACATACTATGATGCGCTTGATGCCATATCTGCGCGTGACTATGCGCCAGCCATCGAATGCTTGGAGAGAGTTGTGCAAGAACGTCCGAATTACCATGTGGCATGGCAGCGCCTTGGATATGCTCAGCGAGAACGTGCGGTTCAACTGGATCAGGCTGGTAACTCAGACGATGCAATTGCTATGCTAAGCCGTTCACTGGCTAGCTTTAAACAGTCGGCAAAGCACAACGACCGGGAGTATCAGGCTGAGGCGCACTATCAATCTTCAAAGAGTCAGTATAGACTTCACTTGATTCAAGGCAGTCTATCTAGATGGAACGATGCGTTAAACGATGCGTTAAACGAGGCTGAAACCGCCGCCAGGATGTCAGCATCATCAAAGTTCATTACATGGTGTGAGTTTCTCGAAGCCTCAAAACCTACTGGTGAGTGAGGAAATCGTTACCCATCGTCCAATGCGGTTCGGTGGTTCAAATCAACTCTCTCAACCGCGCGCCCTGGTTCACGATGAAGAGTGGACGCATGAAAGTGTCAGGGGGCAATCGCTGACAGATTCACCGAAATCTATCCTCAAATCACACGAGCTTCGCGAGCACGTCTGGCAGCGGCAAAACGAAGTCCATTTTTTCTTCGGTGGCGGGATGGATGAAGTGGAGTTCGCTGGAGTGGAGGCCGAGGCGGCGGGCGGGGTCGGTGACGGCGCCGTAGGGCTTGTCGCCGATGATGGGGTGGCCCATGTCGGAGAGGTGGACGCGGATCTGATGGCGGCGGCCGGTTTCGAGCTTGAGTTCGACGAGCGTGGTGTTGTGGGTGCGTTTGAGCACCTTGAAATGGGTGATGGCCTCGCGGGTGTCTTCATCCGGCGGGACGCTGCGGACGCGGAGGGTGAAGGATTCGTTCACATGGCAGCGCAGGGTGCCGGCATCGCGTTTGATGATGCCTTCGGTGACGGCGAGGTAGGTTTTGTCGAACTTGTGCCAGTTCTGCTGGAGGATGCGCTTGTAGGGCTCGGTTTTGGCGAAAACGATGAGGCCGGAGGTGTCGCGATCGAGGCGGTGGACGATCCAGACGCGGTTGCGGGCGTCGGTGGCGCGGACGTGGTCGGTGAGGGCGGCGTAGGCGGTGCGGCCGTTGCCGGCGTCGGTGGCGACGGTGAGCCAGCCTGAGCCTTTGTTCAGCACGATGATGGCCTCGTCTTCATAGACGATGCTGAGGCCGGCGGGCATGGGCGGCACTTTGACACGCGGGGCGTGCTCGACCTTGATGGTGATCTTGTCGCCGGGCTTGAGCTTGTGGTCGTGGCGGGTGACGGCGTGGTCATTCACGCGGACGCTGCCGAATTTGAGCCACTGCTTGAGGCGGGTGCGCTTCATATCCGGCCAGTTCTCAAAGAGAAAGGGCAGCAGTTCGGCGGCGGTGGTGACTGGGCGTTGCTCGTGCATGGGACGTTCATGCCACGGGAAGAAGTTGCTGGCTAAGGAAAAGCGGGATGGCACGTTTGTTCCCGTCCCAAACGCGCTCCTCATGTCCCTGCTCCGTCTCACCTGCCTATTCACGCTCCTGTCTTTCACCGCTGCTCCTGCGGCGGATTTCAAGAAGGACATCCAGCCCATTTTGGAGAAGAACTGCTACGAGTGCCACAGTGAGAAGACTGGCAAGCGGAAGGGCGGCTTTGTGTTCGATGATCTGGAGACCTTCAAGCTCGACATCGCCGACAACGACGTGGCGCAGATCCGCCCCGGCAATCCTGATGGCAGCCATTTCCTGGAAGTGATCGTCGATGCCAGCCATGAGCGCCACATGCCGCCGAAGGACCAGCTCTCGAACAGCGACATCAAAAAGATCACCGAATGGATCGTGGAGGGTGCGAGTTTTGAAAAAAGCACCCCTGGCACGAAACCAAGCGTGGTCGCAGCGCCGGCGAAAAAGGATCTGCCACCCATCATGAGCTGGACGAATGTGGATGGCAAAACGATCAAGGCGGGCTTTGTGCGGCTGGAAGGCGAGAACGTGGTGCTGAGGATGCCCTTGAATGCTGCCGAGGTGCCTTACCCGCTGGCCAAGCTGTCTGCGGAGAGCCAGAAGCTGGCCCAGGAATGTGCGGCACCCTGAACGGCGGGAATGGCCGCAAAGAGACGCAAAAATCAACAGCAGGGATGATTCATTCCGGCTTTGGCTTCAGTCTTTGCGTCTTGTTGCGGCCAACTCCTTACCTCTCGCTCAGCACCATGCTGATGGCCGATTCCAGCGGACGTGAGCCATCGCCGCCGAGGCGTTCGTCGAGCGCTTCGAGGCGCTGGATCAGATCCGCGACGTGTTTGCGCGGGTAGATGCCGCCGGCTTCGGCGCAAAAGTGGGTGCGGCAGCCGAAGGGGCGATGCGCATAGATGGTGCAGCGGCCGTCACGGCCCAGCAGCGGGCAGGCACCATCGGGGTGCGGTTTGAGCGCCTTGCGGCCGCTGGCGCGCACGCCTTGGGCTGCGAATAGGGCTTCTCCCCTGGTGAGCAGCGGGGTGTGACCCGCGATGCGGAAGTGGCAGCAGCCCGTGCGCATCTCGCACTGCCGGGCCAGCGGGCGGCGCTCCAGCTCGGTGTAGATGGCCTGCATCTCGGCGCGGTGGTCGGGCTGGGGGTTTTTCATGCGGTGTGCAGTCAGCATGGGCGCGCTGGCAGTTGTGGCACGCGATTTTTGCAAAGCGGCAATTGAGATTTGAGATTTCCCATTCCGCCCCCATCGTACACGCCCGTGCTGCGAGCCTAGCCTGTTGATGTTGAAGCTGCCGGGTTCATCCAACCCCATTTAGAGAAACCCGAAGCGCGCATGAGTCTGCCTGAAATCGCCGGACACGAACTGCAGGACCTGGTCGGCAGCGGGAGTTGCGGCGCTGTTTATCGTGCGGTGTCCACGCATGGCAAGGCCTGTGCGGTGAAGGTGTTCAGCTCGATGGCGATCAACCGCAAGGCGCTGAACGCTGCCTTCCGCGCGCTACAACAGATGCCCCACCATCGCGGGGTGCTGCCGGTGGAGAGCCACTGCTTTGACAAGACGCCCTACTACTGCGTGATGCCGCTGGTCGGCGTGATGACGAAGGATAGCCATGGCCGCCGCCTGTGGCAGACGCCCACGCTGGAGTCTGCCTGCAACGGCCTGCCGCCGGAGCAGGCCTGGCGGCACATTTATGAGGTGTCTGACGCGCTCGCCTGGCTGCACAAGCACGGCCTCCCGCATGGCAATCTGCGCCCGGCCAACGTGCTGCTGGAGGACGACGCGGAGTCCTCGGTCCGGCTCTCCGACATCGCGCAAGGCTGGGTCGGCGGCATTCATCATCTCGAATTGTCGGACCACTTTGTGCATCTCTGCCCGGAACAGGCGGAGAATCCGGACGGGGTGTTCGCCGGGTACGGGCCATCATGGGATGTGTACAGCTTCGGCGTGCTGGCGTACCGCCTGCTCAACGGCATGCTGCCGCGTGGTGCGGAAATGTGGGACAGCGAGGTCGAGCGCGCACGGCAGCAAGCAGCTGCTGGCCTAGCCGTGCAGGTGGACAGCAATGCGCTGCTCGCTGCCGTCAAGGCGCAGCCCAGAGTTGTCTGGCCGCAAGCGGCGCAATCGAAGTGGGAGGAGCGCCGCCGCAACATCATCGAGCGTGCGCTGGATCTGAACCCCGCCGCGCGCTGGGCGGACATGCGCGAGGTGGTGCGCGAGTTCGAGGTGCTGGAAAGCGATTACCAGCTCGAAGAATCACGCGCGCAGACCGTCCGCGAGCGCCAATTGCAGGCCAAGAAGGTGCTCGCGCTACAAAGCACCGCCATCACGCTGCTGACCATTTTTGTCTTCTGCTTCATCTATGCCTTCATCACGCTGCGCCGCGCGCAGAAGGCGGAGACGACGATCTCCAACATCCACGCGAACTACAAGATCGAAAGCGACGCGCAGAAGGGCCTCAACGCCACGCTGACGAGCGAGCGTGATACCGCGCGTGCCGCGAAGGTGGTGGCGGACCAGAATTTGCAGAACTCGCAGAACGCGGTGGACCAGTTCCTCACCCAGTTGCTGCAAACGCCGACGGGCAATGAAATGGAGGCCGGTTTTTCACGCGACCAGCTCAAGGAGGCGCTGGCCTACTGCATGCGCGGCCTGCCGGACCTGGAGCAGGCACCCGCGCTCGGTGTCGAGCGGCTGCGGGCCTATGGCAACATCGGCCAGCTTCACCTCAAGCTGCGCAACAGCGCCCCGGCGGTGGAATACCTCACGAAGGCCCGTGATCAGGCGGCGGAACTCATTGCCAAAGGGACCGGCGCAGACGGCAAAACCGCGCTCTATCAGCAGTGGCTGGGCCGCTATAGCCTGCTCCTCTCCGACATTCGTGGCAATGAGGGCCGTCATGCCGAGTCCCTCACGCTGCTGAAGGACGCCACGGTGAATCTCGAAAAAGGCCTGGCTGCCGATCCGAAAAACCGCCTCGCGCGCAATGAGTGCGCCCGTGCCTGGCTCGAATACGGCCTGCGCACCCTGCGCAACGGGGACGTGGCCGACTCCGAGCAGGCGCTGGCCCGCGTGCCCACCATCCTTGATCCCAAGCTCATCGGTCACGATCTCATCAACGACGAAAAATTCATCCTCGCCCGGGCCAAGTTCGCCAAGGGCGTGAGCCAGCGCGATGCGGGCAAGATCGAGGAGGCGCTCAACACGCTGATCGACTCCGTCAAGGACATGGGCGAGCTCGTGCTTGGCAGCAGTCCGCGCAACCAGGACCAGGCCCTACTGCTCGCCGAGGCCTACACCGAGCTGGCAGAGCTCATTGGCCGCCATTTCAGCGGCCCGGACGCCAAAGAGGCGCACAGCCAGGCCCTGCCCATCTTGCTTGAGTTGAACCGCCTGCTGCCCGAGTGGAGCGAGGTCAAATACCTGCTCTCCCGTAACTACGGCTCGCTCGCCTCCCTGGCCCGCGATGCTGGCAACCCGAGCGAGGCCGCCAAGAAAAAACAGGACGCTATCGAGCTGGTGAATGAAATCATCTCCAACGAGCCCGCCAACGCGCGCTACGGCTTCCTCCTGGCCAAGCTGCGGGGCGAATACGCCGAGCTGCTCGCGGACAGTGGCAAGACCACCGCCGCCATTCCCATCGCTAAGCAAGCTGTGGCATCGCTCGAAACCATGATTGCCGCCCAGCCGCCGTCCGACCAGCTCACTCCCGAGCGCCGCATGTGGGCCAGCCAGCTTGCGCAGTTGTACGGCTCGCTCGGCCACACCAGCGAAAAGGCCGGCAGCAAGACCGAGGCGAAGGCTGCCTTTGTCAGCGCCGTCGCCATCTGGGAAAAACTCGCCGCCGCCATCGCCAACGACGAGGCCATTCAGGCCGGTCTGGCCTGGAGCAAGGGCCGCCTCGCCAAGATCAAATGACCCTGGCGGCGAAACAGCAGTCGCTCATCGACGACCTGAACATCATTGACGATCTGCACGAGCGCCTGAACGCCGTCGTCTCACGCGGATCGGCGATGAAACTGGACGACGCGCACAAGATCGACACCAACCTCGTCCCTGGCTGCCTCTCCCGCGTCTGGCTGCACGGCGCACTCGCCGACGGCCGCACTCAGTTCGCCTGTGATGCCGATTCCCCGATGGTCAAAGGCCTCGCCGCGCTGCTTTGCGAGATTTACACCGATTCCGCCCCCCAGGAGGTCGCCGCCGTCGAGCCGCGTGTCTGGGAAGGCTGTGGCTTCACCAAGATGCTCTCTCCCACGCGTTTGAACGGCCTGGCGAACATGCGGAAGCGGATTCGAGAGATGGCGGAAAGCTTCGCAATGACGAATGACGAATAGATTTCATCGCGGAGCATTCGACATTCGTCATTCTGCATTCGTCATTTCCACCCATGCTCCGCCTGCAAAACTTCCACGGTCCCGAACTTGAACCGCACCTTGATGCGCTTGGCACCCTGCGCATCACCGTCTTTCGCGAATACCCGTATCTCTACGACGGCAGTCTGGAGCATGAGCGCGACTACCTGCGCACCTACCTGAATTCAAAAGGCAGCCTCGTCGTGCTGGCTTTCGATAGCGACCGCGTCGTCGGTGCCACCACCTGCCTGCCGATGTTGGATGAAGGCCCAGAGTTTCAAGCAGCGTTCGTGAAGGCCGGTTACGATCTCGCCACCATCTGCTACTTCGGCGAATCCATCCTGCTGCCCGAATACCGCGGTCAGGGCATCGGCAAGGAGTTCTTCGCGCGTCGTGAGGCCCATGTTCAGGCGCTCGGCCTGAAACTCAGCACTTTCTGCGCTGTGGATCGTCCCGCCGATCATCCGCTGCGTCCCGCCGGCTATCGCCCGCTGGATGACTTCTGGCGTAGCCAAGGCTATGCGAAACATCCCGAACTGCAGGCCACCTTCGTGTGGAAGGAGATCGGTGAAGAAACCGAGTCACCGAAGACACTGACGTTTTGGACGAAGGCGTGGGCGTGATTGGAGAAATAAAATAGGGATCTATTCAGGTCTTCGAGGAAGCCTGAATGGCTTCAGTAGCACAGCCCACGGATGAGCGAGGCACGAGCGATTCTCTGGGTTGAAGGTCCGCAGCAAGGGGAAGCAAAGCGAGGATGTCAGCGGAGCGCCAGAGGAGCCAGCCGCGCCTGGGAGCAGTGCTGCTGGTACGCAAGGTCATGCTCCTCAAGCACGGGGTCATGTCCGACGATCATGAGGTCATGATTGGGAAACAATGACACGGAACCCGTTTTTCAAGGTCCCGCAGCCTCAAACCCGACTTCTCCCGCCCAGATAATGCCAGGCATGAATGGCACTCGATTAAGGACTTACTTCGTTCAATCATCCCCGGCAAACGCGACGAAACCCAGGCTTAATCAAGCGCCATTCATGCCTGGCATCTTTTCGTGCAAATGATCACCGTATGCATCCCGCAAAGTGCCGGGGAGAGCGACAGCGCCGCCGGGCCACAAGTCATCGCCGCGCAGCAGGCCATGGCCGCCGTGCCCGATGAAATGAGTGCCGCCACCGCCTACGGGAGCGACGCCAACGTCGAGCACAGCGCCGCGTGCGGCATTGATCTCATCAGCCCGGTGCCTGGACGTCGGCCCAAAGCCGAAGAAAAAGAACCTGAACCCAAAGCAGATCAGGCAGCCGATCCAGCCAGCCCGGAGGCAGTGAGCGGAGGTGTCCATGCGAGTCCAACGAGCGGACCGAGCAAAGCCGAGCGCATCGCCCAGCGGCGGGAGCGGGAGCAGAGCTAAGAGTGGCGGGGGAAATACCGACGGCGAGCTGGTATCGAGAGCCTGAACCGAGGGTTGGATCGAGTCACCGGCATCAAGCAACTGCGGGTGAGAGGCCACATCGCAGTGAGTCATGCCGTGATCGGGAAAGCCTGTGGGTGGAACATCCTGCAAGCGGCCCGAGCCAAGACCAAGGCCGCGCGAGCCGCCCGCAAAGGCGGCATTGAGAAAGTGGGGGCAGTCCTTCAATCGGCATGGCAGAAGCTCAGTGCACTGATGAGAGCCAGCCTGCTGGCCAGCACTACACGCATCCATGCGCTGGTGTGTCCCGATCCTGCTGCCCAGCATTAAGTATCGCCCAAAACGGCTCGGTAGGTGCAAAGTCCGAAATCATTTTTGCGCTCGCGTCTGCAGAGGACTGATTCAGCAGGCATTTCTCTCTATGCGGTGTCAGTCAGTGTTCCCCTGGAAAACGGCAACAGCGGTCAGATTCATGGTTTCACCCTTCGCGCTGCGACCAACGCTCCGTAGTTTCACACCATGCGGCCATTTTTTCTCCTCCGTGTGGTCGCGCTGCTGCTCGGCCCGGTCCTGTTGTTGGAATCGTGCGTTAGCACGGCTTACCAGAGCATGCGTTCTGAGAGTGAGATTCCTGGACTGGGTGCGCTGATGGCGAAGACGAGCGCCGCCGGGAACCGAACGTTTCAAGTGCCGGTCGCGGGGCAGGGCGTGTCCACTACGCTGGCGGTGCATCAGATCGGCAGCGGTCATCGGCGGCGGGCGCTGGTGCTGGTGCATGGTGTGTTTTCCGATCACTTGACGTGGCGCTTCATCGCGGGCGAACTCGCGAGTGATTACGATCTCTATTTGCTGAATCTCCCTGGTTGCGGCGACAGCGCGGCGGTGAACGTAGGCAAGCTGCCGCCGGAAGCGCTCGCGCCGGAGAATCTTGCGGAGCTGACGTTGCAGGCCATCGACGCCATTTTGAAACAACGTGGTGATGCACCGGCGCTGGGTCTCGTGGCGCATTCGTTGGGCGGTGCGGTGGTGCTGCAGATGTTCCAGCCGGAGATACGCGCACGGCATCGTGCCACGATGAGCCGGGTGGATCGCCTCGTGCTGTTCGCGCCGTGCGATCTGGACCAGCCCAAGCAAGACGCTGATCTCAAGAGCATCAGCGAGGCGCGAGGCTGGCAAATCCAGCTCGCAAAATCACTGGGCAAGCTGAAGGACTGGAACGCCAAGGCCATGCGCAAAAGCATGGTGCGGCCTGAGAACGCGCCGCGTGAGGAGGCGGATCGTGGCGTGGTGATGCTGGCGGATCGCGGCCTGCGCACCTCCGCGCAGGCAATGGTCGCGCAGGCGGTGCCATGGACGAAAGAGCAGCGGCCCGACTGGGCGCACATCCAGCAGCTCAGCGCCGCTTACACACATGTCCATGTGCCATGCCTTATCGTGTGGGGCGCACACGATGAAACGCTGTCGCAAGCGATGGGCTACAAGCTGGCCACGCAGTTGCCGCAGGCGAAGCTCGTCATTGTGCCGGAGACGATGCACTCGCTGCAACTAGAGCATCCGCAGCAGTCGGTGAAGATGATTCGCCAGTTTGTCGGGCAGCGCTCCCTTTGAATTTCTAGCTGCGCATGAAAACATGTGATCAAACCGCCTAGAACGCTAGCAGCCGGGATTCCGACTTGGTGAGACAGCCGTGGTCTTTAAGCCTGAAGTAGTTCAGCTCAGGGATGGACGGCCTCAGCACCGTGCCTCAAATGCCGGTCCAGCTCATACTTGCCGAGCGCCAGGGCTCCGAGCAGGCCTGAACGGGCACCGAGACCGGGGGCGACGATGAAGTCGTCGAGGTTGCGGCCGAGTTCGGGGACGCGGAGATAGCCGTGCATAATGGCATAATGCCAGACATCATTTCTGGCATCTTTTCCTACCGCCGCAGCGCGTTGATCAGCTCGTCCAGCTTGTCGGCGATCTGCTGCACCTCGCTCTGCGTCGGCGGATCGCTCGCCACCAAGCCCAGCGTGCTCACGCCATTGCTGTTGGCGCTCGTGCCGTCGATGGCGCTGCTCAGGTCCGCGTTCGTCACCTCGCCCGGCATGCCGTCGTTACCGGTCCCGCCGTCATTCCCGCGTGGGATGCCGAACTGGAAACGCACGTTGCTGCCATCAAAGCTCACGTCCACCGTCGCGTTGTCGCCGGGGTTCAGTGTCGTCACCCCATCCACCACCGCTTGGGCAAAGGGCGGTCCCG
>Ga0209702_10004582_pt1 | contig 19886 bp, 13 predicted proteins | sample FRY01_FD_187210 | JGI IMG/M metagenome (GOLD analysis project Ga0209702, IMG submission 187210) | Freshwater microbial communities from Lake Fryxell liftoff mats and glacier meltwater in Antarctica - FRY-01 (SPAdes) (version 2) | ecosystem: Environmental > Aquatic > Freshwater > Ice > Glacier...
TTCGGACTCGCCGTATCACTCGACTTCGAGCTTCCATCGGACTTCTCGTCAGTGTCGGTTGAGCCACTTATTTGCTGATGACCTCCGAACGTTAACAGGACGAAGGTGCTCGCGCCCAACACAAGACGTAGGGCAATTCTTGAGACAGAAGATGAAACTTTCATTGATCACTCCTCGGGCGTATTAAAATAGTCCGGTACTTTCATTGCACAATGCAACATGAGCAACGCAGCGAAACTTGGCTTCCTGCCAGGCGAGCTTGGCAGGGGAGCGGTTGTGTCGAAGTGGAATACTAATTTCAACTCTTGCGTTCCTGCCAGGCAAGCCGGCAAGGGACGGAAGTTCAGTCGAGCGTTATCGAAATTGCAGAAAAACTGCCATTTGTCGCGCCCCCAGCCGGAGGCTTCCATCGCTATTGTTTTGGAAGTAGAGAACGAAACGACGGTTCACCGGGATCGCCGCGATAGGGAGCACTAAAATGCGGAGCGATTGCATCGCCGAAGACCGCCGCCTCCGGCTTTTTCCAGACAGTGGTGCCATCCAATTTCCCATCGAGTTCTGAGATGGATAACGGAAGCAACATATATTCCCAAGAGACCACATCTGCTTTTTTGTGAATCTCAATCAGCAGACACACCTCGGGATCAGTTGCGATCACGAAGGTGAACAACGCACCATCAATGATCTCGCCATCAGATTTCCCATAGCGATATGTCGGTCGAGAGAGCATTCGAAGCACATGCGCACTTGGCTCGGAATTGGGCTCACGAAAACCGTCGATGATCTCGAAGCGAGCCGCCATCTGCTTGATCTGACTCAGCCGCAACACAGGGTTTTCCACAGGAACTGGCGCATCCGGCAGGATTTCGAATTTGCTGTATCGCGAACCAGGACTCCAGACCTTGCGATCGCCGCGCCGAAGTTCCAGTTCTCCTGGATACACGTCTGCAAATTCCTGCATCGCCAGACCATTCAGTTTCGCACCGTGAACGTAAAGATGAGAAATCACGGCGGGGCGTTCGCCGGGACCGGTTGAGTAGACTGACATGAGACCGTCCGAGACATCGCCCAGCGGATTCGACCATCGCAGCAGTACTGATGCATCCAGGGTTGCCCGTTTCTCCGAGTCACCATCCATGACGACCGTGTACTTCTTCATCGCATTCAGAATCAGCTCCTTTCTCGCTTTGGAGTGTTCGTCTTTGGGTGACGAATCATCTGAGTCAGCACTCGTTTTTGCGTTCGCGTCCTGTGCGGATACTCGGTCGATGCCCGACACGGCAACGGCAATCAACACGAGTGTCAGCAGGACTGCTGTTCGAAGATTTGCCATTGTGAATCTTTCGTTCTGAGGATCAATCCCGTAAGGAAGTGCATTGAAATTTGACGCATTACACTGTGACTTCTCTGGCTGCATCTCTCGAAGAGTATAGACATTATGTCTTTCCATCAAGCGACACAATGATCTATCCCCGCGATAGCTTTCGTGAATCCGATCGTAGGTTGTGTGCAGCGCAGCGAAACACACCACAACGGTGCTCGTCGCGATGTCGATCGCGGCGTCGAAACATCACAAGCCAGAACGCGTGCGTTACGCACGCTACACGGTACGGATTCGAAATCCGGTTGTGGTGCTGGTCCGGAAAATCCCAATAGTGCGGCTTGCCGCTTTCGGCGATTGTTGCATCGGGCGACTTTCAGAATTTATTTCTGGTCGCGCCGGTTGCGTTTGTGGAGACTCGGTGAGTCCAGGTCAGGACCGGTTTCTGCTCCAGACGAAACGGCTTCTCAGCATCCTTGTCGTGAGCGAACCTGAGTGCCGAGGCTTGCTTCAGGAAATAAAATCTGAGCTTTTGAAGGTTGGCTTGATTTTATAGACATTGTGTCTACACTGATGCCGATCGAATCCGAATTGCTTTTGGTAAGGCAGGTTCCTATGACCACGCGATCGCAGTTTTTTGTTTTGCAGTGTGGCATGGTGCTGTTCTTTGCTGTTTTTTTTAGCAGTCCGGTTTCGGCTCAGTTGCTGAACAATGATTCAATCCGTGACGTTGATCTGCATGCGGGGCGAGTGCTGGCTGACTGGATTGATCAGAAGTCGCAGGCTCATTGGGATCAGGAAGGCGTAGCCTCGCCGATGCTGGTGGATGATGCCACGTTTCTCAGGCGGCTCTATCTGGATCTCACTGGCACGATTCCATCTGTTGCGACGGCTCGTGAGTTCCTCGAAAGTACCGATCCCTATAAGCGCGATATCGCCATTGAAGTGCTCTTGAAGGAGCCTCGTTCGGCAGAACATCTTGCTCGAGTCTGGCGGCGGATGATTGTTCCGACGGGAACTCCGAATGAGCCGATGGGAGAATCGATCGAGCCGTGGCTGAAGGATCAGTTTGCTCGCAATGTTCCCTACGACGAATTTGCGAAGACGCTGCTCACCGTGAAGACCGCAGATGCCAGCGATCCCTCAAAGCCGTATGCCACGTCTGCCATCATGTTCTATCAGGCAGCCGGCGGAAATGCAGAAGGCGCTGCAGACTCAGCGACTCGCTTCTTTCTGGGAGTTCGGCTTGGCTGCGCGAAATGCCACAATCATCCGTTCGCCAATTGGAAACAGGAAGACTTCTGGGGCATGGCCGCGTTCTTTGCCGGCGTGCAAAACGGGACAGTCGAAGACAGCCCTCGAACCACGATCCGTCCGCAGGACAGCGATATCGAGTACGCAGCGAAATTGCTGTGGGAAGAAGAAACAAAGATCGAAGGCGCGTTGCCTCGACAAGTCTTTGCGGACTGGGTCATTTCAGAGCACAATCCCAACTTTGCAGCGACGGCCGTCAATCGAGTCTGGCAGCATCTGAACGGGCGGAGTCTGGCGGGAACGGTCGACGATCTGGATCAGGCGGATGCGGAGCAGCGAGCGATCCTGCTGGACGGTCTTGCCATGGAATTTGTGAAAAGCAAATACGACCTGCGTCATTTGATCAGCGCGATCTGTCGCAGCAAGTCGTATCAATGTAGTACGGTTTCGCCCGAACAACTAGGTGGCCAGCTGAAAATGGCAGACGTGAGACCCGTCAAGACGCTTTCACCTGAGCAGGTCTTTGATGCGATGGAGCAAGCGTTGATGCTTCCGGTGGGACGAACAGATAACGCGGCCCGGTTTAACGGGCAGCGAATCGCAGTCGTGTCGCGAATGAACGAAGCCTTCAGCGATACTCCGGAAGATTTCAGTGCCGGAATTCCTCAGGCACTCATGATGATGAACGGGACTTTGATTTCTGAAGCGACGGATCTCCAGACCAGCAGAACTCTGCGAGCCGTCGTGGATGCTCCGTTTTTGAAGGACGAAGATCGTCTGGAAACATTGTTCCTCGCCACGTTGACTCGGCGGCCTTCCGAACATGAAAAGGAAGTCCTGCTCGCCAACGTGACGGCCGATGGCGCGGAACGCGGGACGGTGTTCGCTGACATCATGTGGGCGTTGTTGAATTCACCGGAGTTCGTTTTAAGTCGGTGATGTCTCACCTCGTTCCAGGGCTCCAGCCCTGGAACGCGATGAATGGAGGCTCCTGCCTCCCGGTAGCATGTGAAGGCTGGAGCCTTCGGGGCAGTGTGTTCCGAGGCTGGAGCCTCGGAACAAGATGTTGGGGAGAGTTAACCATGTCACGCTTTGATCAATTCACACGACGCGATGTTGCTCGCATGTTGATGGCGAGTGCTGCTGGAGTTTCCCTGTCGGGCTGGATGCCCCGTCTGGCTGCGCAGTCGGAGACTGCGAAACAGAAAGGCCGAGCCTGTATTCTGTTGTGGATGGGTGGTGGTCCAAGTCAGCTGGATACATTTGATCCGAAGCCAGGTCACAAAAATGGCGGGCCGGTGAAAGCGATCGACACGGCAGTCCCCGGGATGCAGATCAGTGAGTATCTGCCGGGGCTTGCAAAGCAGGCGAAGGATCTGGTGCTCTTTCGAGGCATGACCTCTAAAGAAGGCGACCATGGTCGAGCCACACAGCTGATGCTGACGGGCTATCGACCGGTCGAAGCGGTGAACTATCCGGGCATTGGTTCCATGCTGGCGAAGGAACTCGCGCCGCCGGATGGTGAGCTGCCTGGCTTTGTCAGTATTTCACCGTTTCGTTTCGGCGGTGTGGGTGGTCCGGGATTTCTCGGTCCGAAGTATGCTCCGCTGACCGTCAGTGGCAACAGCGCCGATCCGAACGCGCGAGCCGACTTGACTGTCGAAAACATGTTGCCTCCAGCGCATGTGACCCCTGGATCAATGAAGTCTCGTATCGACATGCTTCAGTTTCTTCAGCAGGAGTTTGCATCCAAAGTCGCGAGCGAAGCGGCAAAGGTGCATCAGGCCAACTACGATCGAGCGATCCGAATGGTGGAAACTCAGGGCCGTAATGCGTTCAAGCTCGATGAAGAACCCGAGGCCCTGCGCGACGCCTATGGCCGAAATCGGTTCGGTCAGGGATGCCTTTTGGCTCGGCGATTGGTAGAACGAGGCGTTCCTTTCGTCGAAGTTTCCCTGGCAAACTCTGGAAATGCGTTCGGCTGGGATACTCATTCAGACAATTTTGCTCAGGTGAAGTCTCTCTGCGATGTTCTCGACCCTGCCTGGTCCGCTTTGATGAATGATCTGCGTGAACGCGGCCTGTTGGAGACGACGACCATTGTTTGGATGGGAGAATTCGGACGAACTCCGGCGATCAACGAATCTGGCGGACGAGACCATTTTCCTCTGGCATGGTCAACAGTCATGGCGGGCGGGGGGCTCAAGGGCGGTCAGGTGATTGGCGACACCGGAAAGGCGGGCACGGAGGTCGTCAATCGTCCGGTGCAAGTGAAGGATTTCTATGCAACGATCTGCAAAGCGGTGGGAGTTGATCCGGCAAAGGAAAACATCTCGACAATCGGTCGACCCATTTCTCTGGCAGAAACCGGTGCTCAGCCGGTGACGGAAGTTTTGGCGGAAGCGTAAAGTAGGGTGATCGAATTGAAATTTGAAATTTGAAATTTCAAAAGCTGCATGAGAACAAGCCTCCGACATTTTGCCGCAGCACTTCTGACCCTCGTGGCCAGTCGCTTGCTGCACGCGCAGACTTCGGAGCTCACGGCGATTGAAGCGACCAGCAAGGATGCGCCAACCGCCAATGTTACACCGGCGAATGTTTTGCCGGCCGACGCACCGGCGGCAATGAGCAGTGAAGATCCTCCACTCAGCGCGTTTCTGTTGCTGGACGAGCGGCCGCTGCATCTGCAGTTTCAGATTACGATCGACGGCGTTTCGCTCAGTCAGGCCCGCGAAAATGGCGTGCAGGAGTTGATCCGGAAGCTTGATACCAACGTTGACGGAAAACTCAGCCATGAAGAATTCCAAAAGTCTCCGCTGGTTCGAAAAGTCGCTCGGCCCAAAGCCGCAAAGTTTCTGAACTCACTTGGCACACAGCCGGATCTGAAAGTCGACGATATTCGCACGCAGTTCACGCGCGTCGCTGGTGGCGCGATGCTGTCCATTCGTGCTGACGCATCCACGGCACGGGACGATACGCTGATCTTTGATCTGATCGATTCAGACAAATCGGGGCTCGTTGATGCCGACGAGCTGGCTCGTGCCGAGGCGCGGTTGCGGCAGAAGGATTCCGACTACGACCAGTGTGTCAGCTTCGAAGAATTCCAACCGGTCATCATGAATCAGCAGCTGGTCGTCGCAAGTCTGCCGGAGGACGAACAGGCGAAGTCGGTGCTGTCGGACATGATGATTCAGTCTCAGTCATCGCGACAGCTTCGTCCTGCGATGTTGAAGAAGTATGATCGCAACAATGACAAGCGTTTGTCGGCCGATGAGCTGCACTGGTCTGCCGAGCTTTACGATCGCATGGATGCCAATCGTGACGGAGACTTGAATTTCCAGGAACTGCAGACTGCTCCTCAGGTGCCATTTGATCTGCAGGTTTTGGTCGAGTTGAATCCGAAGGACGATACAGTTCCGTCGATCCTGCTGTCTCAGTCGGCGATGGAAGCGGTGGCCGAAAGCACTCGCAATGACATGGTCACGATCAAAAGTACGGGCTTCCGACTGACGCTGGTGTCGCGTCGAAATGACCCGATCGAAGACGGCGTTGCGAACGCGATGCAGGGATTCAACGAACTGGATACCGATGCAAATGGTTACATTGATGTGACCGAAGCCAGCCAGCGAATTCGCATGCAGCGAGGCTTGTTCGATATGATTGACACAGATCGAGACGCCAAGATTTTTGGCCCCGAGATGAAGCAGTTTGTGTCGGTCGCAGGGATACCGGTCTCATCGACCTGTCGACTTAATGTGTACGACACAGGTTTCGGTTTCTTCCAGATCCTGGATACTAATTCCGACGGTCGGTTGTCGGCTCGCGAGATGAAGGACGTCCGGAAGTCGCTCGGAGCGATGGACCACGACGGCACGCCGGGTTTGTCGCCGACAGAACCGACTCGCAACTATCGCATCGAGTTTACTCGGGGCAGTTTTGTGCTGTTTGGAAAGATCGAACCTCGCGGTATGCAGGCGACCGCAGCTCCCGTTTATGTCAGTCGAGTCGCTCAGGGGCCAGTTTGGTACCAGCGAATGGACCGAAACAACGACGGCGATTTGACGTGGGAAGAATTCCTCGGCTCACGCCGCGACTTCGATCGATTGGATGTCGACAAGGACCGGCTGATTGACCTGAAAGAAGCGGAGGCGGAAGGCGATTGAACGATGTGTATTTCGAAAAGTGAAGTTGTGCCTTTTCAGATTTTGAAACCCGACACGTCAGTGAGGGATTGGGTTTTGGGTGATCGGCACTGCAAAAACAAATCCCTCGCTGACGCGTCGGGTTGTGATATTTGTATTAGGGAAAGGGGCAACGCCCAGGAAATTTACCGGGCTCAGCTCAACGAGCTGGGTAAAGAGCAAAGTAAGCATCGTATGGAAAATAAGTGTCGCCTTTCGCTCCGCGAAAGCAGCGTTTTCGCGTTCTTTCGCGGAGAGGTTGTAAATCTATTGTTTTCGTAGGGTGGGACCAGCGAGCATCGCGAGCGCCGGCCCACCATTCTGCGGCGTTGACGATGGTGGGCCGGCGCTTCGCTGGTCCCACCCTGCATAAATTCACAGCCTCGGAGCGAAAGGCGACAATAGAAGGCCGCACGATCCTAACTCAAGTGAAACGTACATAGATCACTCAGAACAATTTAAGAGTCAGAAACATCGTCGGAGAACTACATGACAGATCAGGGTAACGGTGTTGCGGTGGTTTCCCCTCGCACGGATTCGAAGGCGGATCTTGCGATCGTCGAGAAACTGCGGGAAGCTCGGCAGCGAGTGCGTGAGCAGATGAAGAAGGTGGTCGTCGGGCAGGAAGGCATCGTCGATTCGATGCTGATCGGACTGCTGTGCCGTGGCCATGTGTTGCTGCATGGAGTGCCTGGACTCGGCAAAACGCTGATGGCTCGAACGCTGGCGACGACGTTGAATATGGACTTTCGTCGCATCCAGTTTACGCCCGACCTGATGCCGTCCGACATCACAGGGACGGACGTGATGGAAGAAGATCCGGCGACCGGTCGGCAGTCGCTGAAGTTTATGCAGGGACCGATCTTTACCAACTTTCTGCTGGCCGACGAAATCAATCGAACGCCTCCCAAGACTCAGGCAGCTCTGTTGCAGGCGATGCAGGAAAGTGAAATTTCAATCGGCCGTGAGACTTATAAACTCAAGCCGCCGTTCTTTGTCGTAGCGACTCAGAATCCGATCGAAATGGAAGGCACCTATCCACTTCCCGAAGCGCAGGTCGATCGATTCATGTTCAGCCTGAAGGTGAAGTACCCGACAGTTGATGAAGAGATCCAGATCATCAAAAGCACAACCAGCACACTGACTTCCAAAGCCGATCAGGTTCTGGCGGCCGACGAACTGATTCGTCTGCAGGAGCTCATTCGAGGCGTCCCGGTGGCTGATTCTGTCATTCGTTACGCCGCGACGCTGACGGCGGCTACTCGTCCTGGCCAGGGCGTCGGTGATCCGTCGCTGCACAAATACATCAGCTACGGAGCCAGCCCGCGTGCGTCGCAGTACGTCGTGCTGGGTGCTAAGGCTCGCGCAATCATCGAAGGCCGCTACCACGTCGACTTCGCCGACATCCGCGCGGTAGCTCATAACGTTTACCGACATCGACTGGTTCTGAATTTCCACGCCCGAGCCGATGGACTCGACGCAGATGCGCTGATCGATCGGTTGCTGAAAGGTGTACCGGAAGGAAAATAACCCGAGCGGGAATGACCACTGACTCGTTTCCATTGACCAAAGCCTAATGACCAATGTTTGTCTTGCCGAACACTAAAAACTGAAAACTGAAAACTCTGCCCCATGCCCTCTGACCTTCAATCCTTCACATCACCCACGCTGTTTTCGAAGCTCGAAAGTTTCGAACTGCGCGCGCATGGGATTGTGGAAGGGTTTATGCATGGTTTACATCGGAGTCCATTCGTCGGGTTCAGTGTCGAGTTCAATTCGCATCGTGAATATGTCCCCGGGGACGATCTCAGACACGTCAACTGGAAACTGTATGCTCGGCAGAAGCGGCTGTACGTGAAGGAGTACGATGCTGAGACCAACATGAATTTGTACCTCATGCTGGACATCAGCGGTTCCATGACGTGTGCCAATACCGGCATCAGCAAACTGGACTATTCCAAGTCGCTGGCCGCTGCTCTCGCGCATCTGGCGTTGAAGCAGCACGATGCGGTGGGCATCACCTTGTTTGCCGACGAAGTTGTGGCTCATTTGCCTCCGAAGGCAAAGACTCATCAGCTGGAAGACATTCTGAGGACTATTCAGAACTCGAAGCCGCGACCAGTTTTGGACTCAAGCCGTTCGCTGCAGCAGTGTGCGGAACTGGCACGGCATCGAGGAATCTGCGTGGTCATCAGCGACCTGTTTGATGATTTGCCGTCGCTGTTGACGGCCATTGAACTGATGCGGTTTCGGAATCATGAAGTCATTGTGTTTCATGTGCTCGATCGCTGGGAACGCGATCTTCCACTGGAAGGCAACATTCAGTTTCAAGACCTGGAGTCTGCGGGGAGTCTGACAACGTACGCGGATGGAGTGCGAGAAAAATACGTTCAGGCGGTGACTGAATGGCGAGAGCAACTTGATACCGAGTTTCGAAATCGGTCAGTGGAACGTGTCGAACTGGTGACGGATGAGCCACTGGATAAAGCGTTGTTGGATTATCTGGTGAAGCGAGCTGCGAGTTACTAAGGCGCGTGACCCTCAGAAAGATTTTACGTATGAGCAGTTTCAGCAGAGTGACGAGTGACGGAAGGCGTAAATCCTCAATGACAACCACTATTTCACGGTCGATCCTGATTTTAGCTCTGATGGTTTTCTCCAGCAAGCTGAGTGCGGCGGACGAGCCATCTAAATCGGGTACCACAGATATTCAGCTCCAGCGTGAAAAAATAATGCTGGCCGAAATCCAAAGTATCCGAGTTACCTCGACGGAGAGCGGATTTCCGGAGAGTTTTGAAGAGAAACCGATCTTCCGCTACACAGACCCGGCGCGAAGCTATGTTGCCGCCGCAGTATGGAAACTCGGTGCCACCGGACGTCCTCGTGCCATCATCACTACGGAACTCCATCGCCAGTTTCGTGGACAACCAATCATTTCGTATGAGTTTCTCTCCTTGACCGAGTCGGAGTTTACCGCAGCAGGTAACGCGGAAACATGGTCTCCCTCGTCTTCATCACTGGAGTTCAAGCCGGTCCCGAACGCTCCCACACCTGATGCTGCGCCACGCCGTCGTTTTCTGCAGATGAAGGAGATCGTCAACCGGTTCTCGGGTGAAGAGACAAACATCGGAGAGGAATACCGTTTTCGCCTGCTTCCACAGCCAATCGATCGATATAAACCGACCGATGCAGAGGCCGCAGATGGCGGCATCTTTATAGCAGCCTATGGCACGAATCCCGAAGTGCTGCTCTTCGTCGAGTCAGACGGAGCTACATGGCGCTACGCCGCAGGCCGTCTGTCAGGGGCAGACAAAATCTCCCTTTCGATTGATGGCGAACTTGCCTGGACTGGACCGCCATGTCGCTTCGAGTTCGATGCTGATGCGGCCTATACATCATCACGATCAGGGATCGAAATTCCAGGAATTGCGCCTGATGGCAGTGAGATCAAGACAACCTCCAAACCAGGACGAGACGAATGAACTTCGTGCAGACCGGATTTCTTGCAGCGCTGGGGGCGTTGGTGATTCCGGTGATTATTCACCTGCTTTTCAAACGTCGCAGCCGAACGGTTCAGCTGGGGACGCTCAGGTTTTTGCGCGCGGTGCTGGAACAGAATTCTCGTCGCAGGAAAATTAAGCGATGGATGTTGCTGGCACTCCGGCTCGTCGTGGTCGCGATTCTCGTCATGCTGTTTGCTCGGCCCTACTTTGAGGAAAAGAAGCCAGCAGGTGACGGACGTCATGTGGTGCTGCTCATTGACAAATCCGCCACGATGCAGCTTCAAAGCGATGGGCAGCGACTGGTCGATGCCGCCATGTCTCAGGCTCAGGAGATTCTGCAAGCCGCAGGCGACGACACCGGGGTGGAAGTTGCCTGGTTCGATCACGGGGTGACGCCGGTGACCGATTCAAAACAATCGGCCGATCAGGTCACCCTGACATCGCCAGGGTTGTGTTTCGGCGCCACCAACTATTCGGCCGCGCTGACGTGGGCCAGAGACCGACTGGTGGCGACGGATGCTGCAAAGAAGCAGCTTTTCGTGTTCACCGACCTGCAGCGGTCGGGCTTTGCTGGTAATACTCTGGATGGGTTTCCTGAGACCGTCGAAGTCTTCCTGCGAGACGTCGGTGGTTCCATCATCAGCAATGTGTCGGTGGCCTCGACATCAGCGGCAAGCACTTTGATTCGTCCGGGCGATCCGTTTCGGCTGTCGGCCACGATTTCCAATGAGGGTGCGTTTCCGATTGAAGAACAGATCGTCACGCTGACACTGCGTCAGGCTGACCAGAAGATGGCTGTTGAGAAGCGAATGAAGCTCGAAGCCGGGGCATTGGTGACGGCCGACTTTGAAGTGGAAAAACTGACCCCTGGACTCTGGCAGGGAACGATCGAATTGCAGTCGGTGACCGACGATCTGGCGTTCGACAATCTGCGGTACGTGGCAGTGATGGTTGACGACCAGATCCCGGTGCTGATCGTGGATGGTCAGTCCAACGAAACGGCGATTCTGGCTGGCAGCTACTTTCTCAACGCCGCGCTGCGATTGGCATCGACCGGAGAGAAGTTTGAAGGATCTCCGTATCAGACGACCGTGCTGCCATATGACCAGGGAAGCCAACTGCCTTCGCTGGAAGGTTTTCAGATCGTCGTTCTGACCAATGTGGCTGATCTATCGAAACCCGATGCAACGACGCTTCAGACATTCGTCAAAGCAGGCGGAGGACTCCTTGTGTTCTGCGGCGACAAAGTGGACAAAGGCAGCTGCCGCAATCTTGATGAAGCTCAACTGACCGTCGGAACGATTGTTGGCTCGGACCTGGCAACGGATCTGCCCTGGCGGTTGGAATTGTGGAAAGAAGATCACGCGGTCATGGAGCCCTTCAATGATCCTCAACATGGCGATCTGCGGCGGCTGGCATTTCGAGGCGTGACGCGGCTGCAGTTGAATGATGGCTCCGTGGCCGTTGCCTCATTTCGAAACAACGTTCCTGCCGTGGCTGAACGACTCGTTGGCGATGGCCGCGTGTTGTGGTTTGCCAGTAGTTGCGATCGGCAATGGAGCGACTGGACTCGCAGTCGCTTGTTTCTCCCCTTCGTTCATCGTCTCGCCGGACGCCTTTGCGGGCTGACCGACGGCGGACCGGTGCGCGAAGTGTTGCTGGACAGTGAGCACGCTGCGGCGTCGGACACGGTTCCCGGCGTGTTCGAAAAGGGGCGATTCCGCGAGGTCGTCAACTGCAGTCCTCGTGAATCGGAAGGCGAACATTGCACGTCCGAGGAGTTTGCAGAACGATTCGGACTGACGTTAAATCAGGGCGAGGCCACCTCAGAAAAGCAACCGACAACGCTCGTTGCCGATGTGGGGATCGATCTGCGTCAGGATGAATTGTGGCCATGGTGTCTGATCGTGTTGGTGGGTGTTTTGTTGAGTGAGTCGTTTTTGGCGAACCGAACGTTGGCGTGAATGAAGTTTTCAGTTTTCAGTTTTCAGTAAAGTCGATTCTTGTTCCGGGGCTGGAGCCTCAGAACACACTGCCAGGAGGCTCCAGCCTCCAAAGTTGACGGCCTCCAGCGTTAACAGTGAACGCAGAGTTAACAGTGAACGCAGAGCCTCCGGACATTGCGTTCCAGGGCTGGAGCCCTGGAACGAGTTTGCGGCCTCGCCGTTGGCTCGGGTTAAACGAACAAGGATTCCTTTATGAGCACAGTACAATCTCCTTCGCGGTTCCTGCGACGATTCGACGACGTGTGGAGCCGCCTGCGCCGCATCAGCGGAATGAAGGCTGTCGGTATTGGCATTCTGGTGACGCTGATCGGATTCAGTGCTCTGGTGATCGGCGACTTTTCGCTGGAACTGCCGCTGGCTCTGCGCCAACTTCTACTTGGGGCTGTCGTCCTGAGCGGCCTTACTGCTGTGCTTGGCGCGGTCGCAAAAATCATTCGCTGGTGGAATGCTGGCCAAACGGCTGCCGAGATCGAACGAACGTTTCCGGAGCTTGGTCAGTCCGTGCGAACGGCCATCGAATTCGGTCGGATGAGTGAATCTGAACTGCAACAGGCTGGCATCGCGCCGTCGCTGGTGGAGAGCCTGCAAGTTCAGACGGACAAACGAACGCTGGCGATTGATCTGCCAGCGATCGTTCGAACGGGAACTCTGATTGTGATCGTAGGCATTGCCTGCTTTCTGACCGGTGGACTTGTGACCGGCAGCGCGGTGAATACCGAATGGAAAACAGCGGTATCGCGATCATTGCTGAGCAACGCCGCATACACAACTGCGATCGCGAAATCGGGCGACATGACGGTGCTGCAGGGACAACCGGCGTTGATTTCTCTCGAGCTGTCTGGCCGCGTCGAGCGTGAAGTGCGGATGCTCACAAGGCCCCTTGACTTAAACTCCAACGGCGATTCACAACACGGAGGGCTGACGCCCAACGGCTCGCCGGGCAATGGACCTGGGGAATGGAAAACCGTGGTGCTGACCGCGGCGGAGATGAAGGAATCATCGAAAGAACTTCGACGTTACGAAGTCACTCTGCCAGATGTTCAGGAACCTTTTGAATATCGATTTGAAGCTGGCCCGGCCACTTCGGATATTCACAGAATCAGCGTTCGTTATCCGCTTCATATCATTGGCCACAGCGTCGCGCTAACACCGCCGGCTTACACTCAGATTGCCGCCTCGGTCGTTGAAGAACCAGGCTTCACGGCCATTGATGGAAGTCTGGCAAAGCTGGAGATCATTCTGGATCGAGCACCGGCGAAGGCCGTTCTGCTGATGCGCCCGGCCGGAAGTTTTGCAGCGGCGGGTGCGGCGGCAACGGAGATTCCGCTGTCGATTAACGGCACAACAGCCTCGACCGAAATGACGATCACCGACAACTGGCGATACATCGTCCATGCTGTTGATGCTGATGGCGTTGAAGTGAAGTCGGATGAAGCATCGATCCGAGTTCGTCGCGATCAGGCGCCGCGAGTCTGGTTTGAAAAGCCGACCGAAGAACTGCTCGTTCATACGCTGGCCGAGGTCATGATGCGAGTGAAAGCATCGGATGACTTCGGACTGTCGAATGCCGGCATCGTGTTTGAGATCAACAACGAGTCGGCTCACACGCTGTTGCTGAAAGACTATCAAAAGGCCCTTGCGGAGGTTCAGGAAAATGCAGCAGATCCCCCGGCTGTCTCAGAACCCACCGCTGTTCAGACGAATGATGTGCTGGAGAAACTGTTGCCGCTGGAGTTCTTCGAGCTGACTCAACGGGACAGCGTTTCGTACTTTGCATTTGCGGAAGACAGTTTCCCGGAGAGTCCGCATCGAACGGAAACCGAGTTGCGATTTATCGACATTCGTCCGTTCCGACAGCGATTTGAACTGGTCGATATGCCGGATCCCATGGGGCCACCTGGCGAAGAGATCATGCTGCTGGGGGATCTGATTCGTCGAGAGCGAGCGTTGCTGAATCGAACGATCCGAGTGGCTCAGCGCATCAAAGCCGGCGGCACGCCAGAGACGGATACCAGCGATGCGTTGATTGAGGAGCAGCAGGTCATTGCCGACGGAACGAAGCGGTTTGCAGATTTTCTGGTCGCGATGCAGTTTGGTGGCGAAGAACTGATCTTTGAAGCTCACGAAGCTATGCTGGGCGCGATCACGTCGCTGGGAGACGGACGATTCGACGATGCGGTGGCTCAGGAGCGTGATGCAATCAAGTTGCTGGTCGAAGGTCGTGATGCCCTTCGAATCCTGATTCGCAAGAATCCACCAAAGAACCGCGCGGCTCTGCAGGCGTTTAGTCGCAACGAAGCGATGAGGCTGCGACGTCCAAAGTCCGATGCGGAAGAGTTGGCGGAGCTCATCGAACGATTGACGCAGCTTGAGAATGAGGAACGACAGGTTTCGACCAGTCTTGCCAGCTGTATGAACCCTGGCGGTACGAATCCAGACCTCATGACGGAAATTGAAGAACGTCAACACGCGGCAGCGATTGAAGCTCGCGACATTGAAACGAAAATGCAGGAGGTGCCGCTCATTACAGAACTCGCTCGGCAGCGAATGGCAGAAGTCGCGAAGACAGCCGAAGCTGCGGCCGAGGCACTTACGCGTGGCGATCAGGCGGGTGCCAAAGAACAAACCGACAATGCAGAAAAGATGCTGAAAGAACTCCGCAAGCAGGCCGAAGCGTTGTTGAAGGAAGAGATTTCTCAACAGATCGCCGCAGCGCGTGATCTTGCGAATCGACTGGCTCAGCAGCAGCAGCAAATGCAGAAGCGATTGGCTCAACAAGCGCAGGCTCAGGCACAATCCCAGGCAGGAATGACGCCCGGTTCGAAGGCCAACGCGTCGCAGGCCAACGCGTTAAAGGAGGGGCAGTCCGGAGTCGGAGGATCGGACGAAATGAATCAGCCGCAGACTCCGGAAGAAGCGAAGGCCGCTCAGGAGGCTCTGGCGGAGGCGGCCGAAGAACTCGCGGCCGAAGAACTCGCTGAGACCGGTCGAACTCTCGACGATGTCACGAAAGCCATCGCCAATTCACCGCGCGAGCAGGATCAGGAGTCAGCCGCGCAGGTCGGACGGGTTCGCGATGAACAACAAGTGGCGAAACAAGTCGAACAGATGGAGCGGATGGCAGACATGATCCAGAAGGAAGATTACTCCGGGGCTCAGGCGGCTGCCGGGGAATTGTCGGAACGACTGCAGATTACGGCTCAGGAACTGGAAGGCGTTCATCGAAGTCTGGTCGCTCCTCGTCTGGCCAAGTTGATGGAGCTGGAACAGAAGGCCCTGGGACTTGTTGAGAAACTGAAGGAACTGGAGACCGAAAAAGACGTCGCTGCATGGCATCGGGAGGCTCGTGAGCTGCTCGATGAGATCGACCAGAACCAGCTCGCGGGAGCATCGACTGAAAAGCTGAGAGAGTTACTCGCCGCCTATTCCGGAGGAGCAGCTGATGTGAATACCAATCGAGTTTGGGCTACCAAAAACGGCTACTTCGTTCCGCCCGACTTGTACCACAGTGCAACGATCGACGTCGCGAAAGCCATGCAGAAACGAATTCAGGAAGTTTTCCTTGGTGACATGCAGAGTGACACAGGCGACGCTGTGCCTCCCGAGTATGAACGGTTCGTGGAGCGCTACTACGAAGTGTTGTCTTCGGGGAAAGATGATCTGTAGTGGAGGGGTTTTGAGTGTTCGGTTTAAAGTGTTCAGTGTTCAGTTTTGAAATTTAAAATTTGATGTTTGAAATCTGAGATTCATGATGACGAGGTTTGAATTCCAACCGCCGATTTCCATGAGCACACTGGTGCTGTGCGTCGTTGCTTTGGCAGCGGCGTATGGGATCAGTCGATGGCTCTTTGGAACAGCGGAAACCGTTTCTCGCCGCACGGTCCTGACCGTCCTGCGCTGCGCGGTGCTCGTTGCGCTGACGATGCTGTTTCTGAATCCTGTCAAGGTGACGGAAGTCCCAGGGAAGATTGATCGTTCGGAAATGTTTTACGTTCTGGACTCGTCGGCCAGCATGCAGATGGGAAGTGGCTCGAACCGCTGGAGCGATGCGGTAAAGCTCATTGATGATTCCAATGCCGCAACCGGGGACGACGTTGGAGCCAGCATCCGCATGTTTCGATTCGGTCAGCGATTGTCGGCCGTTCAGACGGAACAGCAGCGACTGGCTCAGGAAGCGATTCGTCAGAAAGCGGCAACGGAAACGTCAGATTCTTCGGCGACGAAAGCAGCGGCCAATCCGTTGTTGTCATTGGATCAGATCCAGCCGGTGGACTCCGACAGTCGATTGCTGCAAGCGCTCAGGCAGCTGCCAAGTCGCTTTGGTCGCAAGCGTCCTGCCGGCGTTGTGTTGTTCACAGACGGACGTGTTCGTGATCCGCAGGCCGTTCGCGAGGCCGCGTCGTCGTTTCGAGAATTGGGCGTGCCGGTCCACGTGGCTCCACAGGGAAACATGTCTGGTGGAGGCGATGTGGCGATCGTCGGCGTGGTAGCTCCTCGCCGGGTTCGGAAGTTTACTGAGGTGGAAGTTCATGTGTTTCTGCGGAGCTATGGCTATGACAGTCGGTCGATCGATCTTTCAGTGACGACTCCCAACGACGACGGCACGACGCGGATTCTGAAGAGCATGCCGGTCATTTTGCAGAGCGGGTTTCAATCGTCGACGCTGACATTTCAAACGGACGCGAAGACACGCGATTTGAAGATCGAAGTAGCCGGGCTACCTGACGAAGTCGCGACGAACAACAATACGTTTGAAACAGAAATTGATGTTGACCGAACCAAGATTCGGGTGCTGTATGTTGAGGGCAGTCGTTCGCCGCAACGAGTGGTCATCGAAGGCGGAGTGCGCTCGATCGTCGGCGCCTACACGGATTTTCAGAGAGCACTCGTGGAAGATCCGGACATCGAATGTTCAGTGATCACGGCAGGTTCGGGCATTCTGACGCGGTCTTACGATTCCGGTGCATCGACAGGTTCGCGAGGCTTTCCGGCCACAAAGGCCGAGCTGTCTGCGTTCGACGCGATTGTGCTGAGTGACGTGCCGTCGACGCTGTTTGAGGATGAGCAGCTCAAATGGATTCACGAATGTGTCGCCGAACGCGGCGCGGGATTGTTGATGGCTGGCGGCGAGTTTTCGTTTTCTGGCGGTGAATGGAACAAGACGTCGATCGCGAACCTGTTGCCTGTAACGTTTTCGTCGCAAGGCAGTGACTGGAACTCAGCCGCCACGGTTGCTGTTTCCGTGCCGTCAGGGGAAACAGACCATGCCGTCTGGCGTTTGCGGGATGACGAACAACAGCGGCTGTCGGCGATCAGGAGCTTTCCGGAAATCCAGGGAGCCAACGCAAGCCTGCGACTGAAGCCGGATGTAGGGATCGTGCTGGCATCATCGTCTTCCGTGGCATTGCCTGCTCGTCCTCCTTCGCCGCTGAGGGCATTCTTTGGGTTCGGAAACACTCCAGTGAATGTCAGCGACACATCGCCGACGAGCACTGAACTACTGCCGCTGCTGACAGCAGCTCAGGCCGGGAAAGGTCGCAGCATCGCGCTCGCCACATCAATGACCGCGCCCGGTGCCACTCGCATGATTTCTGAATGGGGTGGTGAGAAAAGCGGGCTCTACGGTCGATTCTGGCGCAACGCGATTTACTGGCTGACAGAAAGTTCCTCGGTGGGTCGTCGGCGTCTGCTGGTTACGGCCGACAAACGCTACTACAGCCTCGGCGAGAAGCTGCGTCTGCGAGCGTCGACGTTTGACGAACACTCCGCAGAGACTCAGGATTACCGCATTGTTGCCATGCTCGAACCGCAACAGCTGAGCAATGATGAATCGTTGTACTCACCAATTCGCTGGCCCGGAAACATCGTTCGCGAAAGCGGCGAAGATGGACCGCTGATTGCATGGGGTGAAGAATTTGACTTGCCGAAGATATCCGATCGTACCAATGGAACAGGCAGCGGTTATGAGATTGAACTCGATCTGGCCGATGCTTTGGAATCTGGCACCGCAAGTCAGGCGCTGAGGTTTGAGTTGACGGCCTATGAAGATTTCACGCAGGTCGATAGCTCATCGCTGGACATCCAGATTCTGCACGACCCGTTTGAACAGCAGAACCCGTTTCCAGACCACGAGCTGCTGGCGGATGTGGCAAAAGCTGCTGGCGGTCAAGTCATTTCAACGTCAAAGGAGCTGGCTTCCCTGATCGGCACTCTGCCGACGACTCAGGGCGGTTCCGAATTCCGTCGTCAGCCGGCGTGGAGCCGCTGGTGGTTAATGGTCACACTTTTGGGATTGCTGACGGTAGAATGGTTCGTGAGAAGATCGGTGGGGTTGGCATGAGTAGACATGCCAGCTCGAAGCGCGAGTGAGTGTTGCGATTCTTGTTCCGAGGCTCCTGCCCTGGAACGAGCAGTGTGTAACTTCAAACGTATATGGATTTCGAATGGTCGCTACAAAAGAATGAGTGCCATTACATGTTAATCACAAATCTCCTTCGAGCTGCGATGACACTGGCGATTGTGGCCTGCCATGGCGACGCATTTGCCCAGCAGAAAACCAGTTCCAAAGAGCTCACGATCAGCGGTGTGCTTCAGGAAGAAGTGGCGGCTCATGAGATTGAATTGCGAGATCCGGCGAAAACAAAACTGACGTTGCATCTGGAACCAGTGCTGTCGTGGGTCAATCCCGTCCGTTACCAGCAGCAGGGTTTGGTTTATGTCTGGACCGACCAGGGCAAGGCTCGCGCGATCGGCGGCGTGTTCACGAATTACTTCTCAGAAACCCGAATGTCTACGTCGCATGAGTTTCACTCGCTGTCTCCAGTTGGCCTGCAGGCAAAGTTTGCGGCAAAGGATGTCTGGTATCCAGACGAGCCGGGACTCATTTTTCAGGCGGTCGTCGATGCACCGGCACCAGCGCCAAAGAAGCCCGCGAGACTTCTGCAGATGCGTCGAATGGCGCAGAACTTTTTCAGCGCACAGCATTACTCAGGAAAGCAGTCGGTACGAACTGCGACTGTTGTCAACGCCTCTGTTTCGCTACGAGACTGCGGAGGACGACATTCATGATGGAGCAATCTTCTCGATGGTCTCCAGTGCCGGTACGGATCCAGAGATCCTGCTGGTTTTTGAAGTGGTTGATACGGCTCAGGGACCGAAGTGGCATTATGCTGCAGCTCGGTTTTCGGATTCAAAGCTTTACCTGAATCTGGAAGAAAAACAGGTCTGGGAATTTGTCTACCCGGACGGTATTGCCGGATACAAACATCAAGTTTAAGAAACAGATCGATATCGACTTTTTGACAATCAGGAGTTCACTGCGAAAGAGATGAAGCAGTTGCTGAAGAGTGCAAAAGAGAAAACGACAGTTCCGGTAAAGCAATAGAATAACATGAGGAAGTGTATGACTTTGTGGGGATCAGAAGCAGGGGATTACTCAGCAAACGCTATAGTCGTCAGTTGATGGAAATTAATCCACCAAGTCATAATTCGAATCAATAGTCGTACAGAGTTCACAAACAGGTCAGATCAACATGGCTCGGAAACCCAAAGACGTCACGGAAGCAGAACTCGCTATCATGCAGCTGCTGTGGGACAAGTCAGCTCGCACGGTGCGAGAGAT
>Ga0209702_10004585_pt1 | contig 19884 bp, 13 predicted proteins | sample FRY01_FD_187210 | JGI IMG/M metagenome (GOLD analysis project Ga0209702, IMG submission 187210) | Freshwater microbial communities from Lake Fryxell liftoff mats and glacier meltwater in Antarctica - FRY-01 (SPAdes) (version 2) | ecosystem: Environmental > Aquatic > Freshwater > Ice > Glacier...
CCTGCATTAATGGTATATAGTTTCATGGGCAGATAATTATAAAGGCTCAACTCTTAATTAATTGTTATCAGTTGACTGTTATCTGTTGTCAGTGTATTAAAGATTCAACTGAAATTTAGCTTTAATGGTAGATATTTCTCAATTATCAACTATCAATTGTCAACTATTAATCAACTAATAATTGTCAACTATTAAAGATGTATCACTTCCCCATAAGCATCTGCAGCCGCTTCCATAATTGCTTCACTCATAGTGGGGTGTGGATGTACAGTTTTAACAATATCCATACCAGTAGTCTCCAGTTTTCTTGCAACGACAACCTCCGCTATCATTTCGGTCACGTTAGCACCGATCATGTGCGCACCCAGAAATTCTCCGTATTTGGCATCGAAAATTACTTTAACGAAGCCATCTTTAACACCGGCAGCACTTGCTTTTCCAGATGCAGAAAAAGGGAATTTACCAACCTTGATCTCATATCCGGCTGCTTTGGCTCCTTTTTCTGTATAACCTACTGATGCGATCTCAGGAGAGCAGTAGGTACATCCAGGAATATTATTGTAATTCAATGGTTCAGGATGATGACCTGCGATTTTTTCAACACAAATAATACCTTCAGCAGAAGCAACATGTGCTAGGGATTGCCCCTTTACAATGTCACCTATAGCATAAATGCCATCAATATTGGTTTTGTAAAAATCATCAACCAGAATACGCCCCTTGTCAATAGTGACTCCAAGTTCTTCAAGGCCGATATTTTCAATATTAGGACTTACACCAATTGCGGAAAGCACAACATCACATTCAATTGTTTCATTACCCACTGATGTCCTGACCAGCACTTTACAACCGCTGCCAGAAGTGTCAACAGATTCAACATTGGTACCAGTCATGATATTGATTCCTGATTTTTTCAAGCTTCTCAATAATTGTTTCGAGATATCTTCATCTTCTATAGGAACAATATTGTCAAGATATTCAACAATCGTAACCTTGGTTCCTATTGCATTATAGAAATAAGCAAATTCAACTCCGATGGCCCCTGAACCAACGATAACCATTGATTTAGGTTGTTGTGGTAAAACCATGGCCTGACGGTAACCAAAAACTTTTTTCCCATCCTGTTGTAAGTTTGGTAATTCTCTTGACCTGCTGCCGGTAGCAAGTATAATATGTTTGCCATTATATTCTTTATCGGTACCATCTGGGCCCTTTACTTGAACTATTCCACCCTTTTTTATAATCCCATTACCTGTAATTACATCGATCTTATTCTTTTTCATGAGGAACTGAACGCCCTTACTCATACCATCAGCAATGCCACGACTTCGTTTAATCATGGAACCAAAGTCAACTGTTGCATCTTTAACGCTTATTCCATAATCTGAAGCATGATTTATGTATTCAAAAACATTAGCACTCTTCAAAAGGGCTTTTGTTGGAATACAACCCCAGTTTAAACAAATTCCTCCCAAAGATTCACGTTCCACAACAGCAACTTTTAAACCTAACTGGGATGCGCGAATTGCTGCTACGTAACCGCCTGGTCCGCTTCCTATAACTATGATATCGTAGTTCATGTTTTATATTAATAATTCAATAGAGATTCAGTGCAAATCTAACAAAATACTTATCGTGTTGAAAATATTTGATTGGACTATCAGCACAGATTTAATCATAGAATGTTGATTATTGTGAATTGTTGAAAAAATTCTTATAAATTAACATTAAGTTAATACTGGAACTGCTTATTATTCAGAATGGCTACATATCTTTGCGCAGATTATAACAAACCAATTAATCAGTCTCACTTAAAGTAAAATTTATGAAGAAGTTTTTACTCTCAACATTTGTTGTCTTATCTTTTGCATTTAATCTGAATGCACAGATTACAACTAGTAGTTTGTCGGGTACTATCCGCGATTCAAAGGAATCGCTAATAGGTGCTACGATAAAGGCTACACATCAGCCAACCGGTACCGTATACGGTTCCTCTTCCGGCGTGGATGGAAGGTTCAACATTCCTAACATGCGTGTTGGGGGTCCCTATCTTATCGTGGTAACCTATATCGGTTACCAGTCGGAGTCATTTAGTGAAGTAATACTGAAACTGGGTGAGCCATTTTTATTAAATGTTTTATTGAATGCATCAGGAAGAGAATTACAGGAAGTTGTAATTACCGCTCAGGATCCTAATTCGGTATTGAATGCAAACCGTACCGGTTCAACAACAAGTCTTGACCGTGCACAGATTCTGAATGTACCTACAATCAGCAGGAGTGTAAACGACTTGACCAAATTCACACCACAAGCTAATGGAGCATCCATAGGTGGTGGAAACTTTCGTCAGAACAATTTTACGGTGGATGGGTCCGATTTCAACAACCAGTTTGGTATTGGTGGTAATTTACCTGCTGGCGGTTCCCCTATTTCAATTGATGCTATTGAAGAAATTTCGGTGAACGTAACACCTTATGACGTAAGAATGTCTGGTTTCGTGGGTAGTGCAATAAATGCTGTAACCCGTTCAGGAAGAAACAACTTTTTTGGAAATGCCTTTTTTGGAATGAGAAATCAAGGTAATCAGGGAGATCGGGTTGGCTCAAATACTATTGTAAATCAGCGTTTTGATGAAACTCAGTTGGCTCTTAGTTTAGGAGGTCCAATTATTAAAGATAAACTCTTTTTCTTTGCCAATATTGACCGAACCGCTCAAGCTAGACCGGGTCAGCTTAGGGTAGCTGCATCACCTTCTGCACCTTTTGGCTCAAATCCAAACATTGCTCGTCCAACAACTTCTGAATTGGACATGATTCGTAGTTATTTATTGACGACATATAACTATGATCCGGGTACTTATCAGGGATATGTCAATGAAAGCTATAATAATAAAATCTTAGCCAGATTGGATTGGAATATCAATAAAGATCATCGTTTTAATATTCGCTACAATCAGGTTGAAAGTGCTTCACCTTTTTTTATTAGCAATTCAACCAGCGGTACGGGATTTTTCTTTCCTAATAACGGTGGAAGGAATAATCCAGGCCACTTACATTTCAGTAATTCAAATTATACTCAAGAAGCTAATCAATACTCACTTGCTGCCGAATTGAATTCTTCATTTGGTTCCAAAATTTCAAATACGCTTAGAGGAAGTTATACCCACCAGAATGATCCAAGAGGCTCAGAAAGCGATGTTTTTCCATTGGTTGATATTATGAGAGATGGTACGGCTTTTACAACTTTTGGATATGAGCCTTTTACTTTTGGAAATTTAAGAGATGTAAAAACTTATAGTTTTACGGATAACTTAACCATGAGTTTGGGAAATCATGAACTTACCCTTGGTTTACAAATGGACTTAAGTACCACCAAAAATGGTTTCCAGCGTTTTGGAACAGGCGCTTACCGTTTTAATTCATGGGCTGATTTTGTGAATGGAGCAAAGCCAAATGATTATGCAATTACCTATTCTCTTTCTCCTGGTTATGCACAGGCTTTTCCAACTTTTAAATTTCAACAATATTCAGCCTATTTTCAGGATAATTTTCGTTTAGGTGAAAAACTGAATGTAACCGCTGGTTTACGTTTAGAATTACCTACTTATCCTAATGTTCCTGAAATCCAAACTCATCCTTTAGTCGCTCCGCTTACTTTTTCTCAAGGTAGAAAAGTAGATACAGGAGTATTGCCTAAAGAAAGAATCATGTTATCTCCTAGGTTAGGGTTTAACTATGATATTAAAGGGGATCGTTCTTTACAATTAAGAGGCGGAACTGGTGTTTTTACAAGCAGGGTACCTTTTGTATGGATTGTTTCTCAGTCAGGTGATGCCGGTTTGATTCAGTTTACACAAAATTGGAATGGAACTGCTAATACTCCAGGTCCTTTCAGCCAAGATATTAGAAGATATCTTCCTGCAACACCACCGGCAGCAGGAAGATCTATTCCTGCAACCCTAAGTGCCATTGATCCTAATTTCAGATTTCCTCAAACTTGGAAAAGCAGTTTAGCTTTAGATGCTAAACTTCCTTGGGGTATAGTTGGAACATTAGAAGGTATTTACAATAAAGACCTTAATATTGCTAAAGGGTTCAACGTAAATCTAGTTGATCCTTTACCTTTGAATGTTTCAGGATATCCTGATAATCGCCCAATGTATCCAGCAGCAAACGTCAATAAGTTTATAAATAAATTAACACCAACCGGACAAGCAAGTTCGACAGGAACTGCTGCCTTAAATCCAATAGTATTAGATAATGTTCAAGATGGCCATTCATGGTTCATCACTGCAACTTTAAATAAATCCTTTAGTAGGGGTTTGTCTGCTCAAGTATCTTATACCAGAAGTGATCAAAGAATTCTGTATGATGGTGGTGGTGATCAGTTATTTAATACTTGGTCAGGTACTCAAACTTCCAACACCGGAGATATGCCTGGTTTAAGCTATTCAAATTTTAACCAACCTCAACGTATTATTGCTAGTCTTTCATATCGTAAAGAATATATCAAAAACCTTGCTACTTCAGTATCTATGTTTTTTGAAGCTTCACATCAAGGAAGATTTTCTTACACTTACTCTACCGACTTTAACCGAGACGTAGTGGTTAATGACCTTATTTATATACCAAAGGATGCAAGTGAAATAACTTTCGCAGCTCGTCCTGCTTCTGCGGCTACAAGCAATGTGGCCTATTCTGCACAACAACAAAGTGATTTGTTCTTCGCTTTTATTGAACAGGATGACTACTTGAAGAATAATAAAGGGAAGTATGCTGAGCGTAATGGAGGAAAGCTACCCTGGAGAAACCAGATAGATATAACCTTAACACAGGAGCTATTCAAAAATTTTGGTAAAACCAAAAACAATTTCCAGTTTACTATGAATATCATGAATTTCGGTAACATGTTGAATAGTAACTGGGGTAATGTTAATTTTGTGAAAAATCCTGGAATTCTGGTACCTCAGAACGTAGCTGCCCTTACTCCGGGTGGAACTGTTAGACCTACATTCTGGTTAAATACTTTTGATAATAAGCCTATAGATTCAATCTTTGGAACTACACAGACTTTTGCGTCAACATATTTTATGCAATTTGGATTCCGTTACAACTTCCAATAACAGATTTTAATAATTATAAAAGCTCCGGATCTGATCCGGAGTTTTTTTTTGATAAAATATTTCTACAATCAGTTTTTAAGTCCTTTTGGCTGTATATTTGCAACAACCGATTATTAACATTAAAAGTTATGAAAAATATAAACTACGCCGTGGCATTGCTGCTGGCACTTGTACTGGGTATTGGAAATCTGGCTAAAGCCGATGAAGGGATGTGGCTGCCAATGCTTATAGGCAAGAATTATGATCAGATGAAAAAGCAGGGCTTTAAATTGACTCCTGAAGATCTATACAGTGTAAATAAGGCGAGTATTAAAGACGCAATTGTATCTTTTGGTGGTTTCTGTACCGGTGAAATCGTTTCAAAAAACGGACTGATTTTAACTAATCATCATTGTGGTTATGATGCGATTGCCACTAATTCAACAGTAGAAAATAATATTCTAGATAATGGATTTTATGCAAAGTCATACCAAGAAGAGAAACCAATTCAGGGTTTATTTGTTCGTTTCCTTGTACGTATGGAGGATGTTACCCCTAAAGTAATGTCTGCATTAAATGGAGTTGATGAAAAGGATAAAGCTGCAAAAATTGCTGAGATCAGTAAAAGTATAATTGCGGATGCAACAGCAAGTAGTACTTTGGAAGCAGATGTAAGGGATATTTACAAGGCCAACCAATACTTGCTTTTTATTTACGAACGATTTAATGATATCCGTTTGGTTGGTACCCCAACACAATCTATCGGTAAATTTGGGGGAGATACAGATAACTGGGAATGGCCTCGCCAAACCGGTGATTTTTCCCTTTTTCGCGTTTATGCTGATCCGAATAATAAATCAGCAACCTATTCAGCAAGCAATAAGCCGTATACCCCTAAAAAATCATTGCCAATTTCAATCAAAGGCGTTAAAAATGGTGATTTTTCAATGGTCTATGGTTACCCGGGTCGCACGGATCGATACCTTACTTCTTATGGAGTTAAATTAGCTGTAGAAAAAACAAACCCAACAATTGTTAAACTGCGCGATATTCGTCTAAAGGCTTGGAAAGAAGAGATGAATAAAAGTGCAGAAACCAAACTTGCCCTTTCATCAATACATGCCAATATTGCAAATTATTGGAAATATTTTATTGGTCAGACAGAGCAATTAAAGAGATTAAAGATATTCGAAGAAAAGCAAAAGCAGGAAAATGATTTCAATCAATGGGCATCATCATCTGAAAATGCTCAGCTAATGTCCTCGTATAAGACAACTTATTCAGCATATGAGCCTTATGCTGTTCATTTTACCTATCTTAATGAAGGTCTGCTTACCTCAGTATGGGTTAGAAATGTTTCTCAACTTGGCAATACAATCAAGTCTATGAATGCCCGGAAGGATGATCCAGCCTATATTTCACAACTTAATCAGAATTTAAATACTATGGTCAATAATTATCAGAAGACTTATAATGAGATAGCTGATAAGAAAATCTTTGCCCAGATTTTAAGCTCCTTTTACCAGGATGTTCCTAAATCACAGCATCCTAAGTTCATTACACTAATTATTGAAGATTTTTGGAAAGGATCACCTGAGGCTAGTTTCCAGAATTATGCCGAACATTTATGGAAAAATAGCAAGCTAATTGACCCTGAAAGCCTTAGGAAATTTTTAAGTGCTCCTTCAATGGAAGAACTAGAAAAGGATCCGGCATACAAATATGCCCTTAATTTAATTCCTCAGGATTATGTAAAGAACAATTTTGGAACGATTTATAGTCAATTTCTGACTGAGAAAAATCGCCTAGATAACCTATACCTGAAGGCTTTATTAGAAAGAAATAAGACTGCTTTAATTTATCCTGATGCTAATTCAACGATGAGAATTAGTTATGGTCAAATTCAAAACTATAGTCCGAAAGATGGAATAATCTATAATATCACAACTACTATTGATGGGATGATAGCTAAGTATCAGCCTGGTGACGATGAATTCGATCTTCCTCAATCATTATTGGAAGCTTATGCCAAACGCGATTTTAGGCAATATGCTGAGAATGGAACTCTGAATGTGGGTTTTATTAGCAATAATGATATTACCGGAGGAAATTCTGGATCGCCGGTGATAAATGGGAGCGGAGAATTGATTGGGATTGCATTTGATGGTAACTGGGAAGCCATGAGTGGAGATATTGCATTTGATAAGCAATATAAACGGACTATATCTGTGGATATTAGATTTGTACTGTGGTGTATTGATGTTCTGGGAGGAGCAAAGAATATTATCAATGAGATGGATATCAGGAGTAATCAGTTACCTGTGCCTAAGGATAAATTGATTATGAAGAAAACGGAATAATTAGTTTTCAGTTTTCAGTTAATAGTTATCAGGCTGGGCGCAAAGTATACCAAGCTAGGTAAATATTTTATGCTTTATGTTTCTCAATGATAAACAAATTCTCCATAGGGAGATCTGATAGTTACCTGCTTTTTTTCAGCGCTTTCAACACGGCCTATGATTTGTGCTTCAACGTTGAATTCTACAGAGATATCAATAATATATTGTGCAATTTTTTCAGGCACGTAGAACTCCATACGGTGCCCCATGTTAAACACTTTGTACATTTCTTTCCAGTCTGTACCTGATTCGTTATGAATCAGATGGAAAAGCTCAGGAACGGGCAAAAAGTTATCTTTTATGATATGCAGATTGTCTATGAAATGCAGAATTTTAGTCTGTGCACCACCACTGCAGTGAACCATCCCATGAATATCTTGTCGATACTTATCGAGGATTTTCTTCACAATTGGAGCGTAGGTACGAGTAGGAGACAGCACCAGTTTTCCGGCGGTTACCGCTTGGGTGCCCTTAATCTCTATTGCATCAGTTAACTTTTTACTACCGGAAAAGATCAGATCATAAGGAACTGCTGGATCATAGCTTTCCGGATATTTTTCTGCAACGTATTTATGGAAAACATCGTGTCTTGCAGAAGTAAGGCCGTTTGATCCCATACCTCCGTTATATTCCTTTTCATAAGTGGCTTGGCCATAAGATGATAAGCCAACAATAACATCACCTGATATGATCTTGTCGTTTGAGATAATCTCAGAGCGCGCAATACGGCAAGTTACTGTTGAGTCGACAATAATAGTTCTTACAATGTCGCCGACATCTGCCGTCTCACCACCTGTTGAGTAAATGCCTATACCCAAAGCACGAAGATCCTCAAGAATATCTTCCGTACCATTAATGATCTCAGCAATAACTTTACCGGGAATCAGATTCTTATTTCGACCTATTGTTGACGACAGTAATATGTTGTCTGTTGCGCCAACGCACAAAAGATCATCCAGATTCATAATAATAGCATCTTGTGCTATCCCGCGCCAGACGGACAGATCTCCTGTTTCTTTCCAATAGACATAAGCAAGTGCTGATTTTGTACCGGCACCATCTGCATGCATGATATTGCAGAATGCATCGTCAGATCCCAGTATATCCGGGATAATTTTGCAGAAAGCTTTAGGAAAAAGACCTTTATCTATATTTTTGATCGCATTATGCACATCTTCTTTATCGGCAGAAACGCCTCGCTTGTTGTATTTTAGGTCTGACATTGATACAAAAATAGTACTTAGTAATGAGATGTTAGATATGAGATGTGAGATATGTGATATGAGATTTGGCTATAAACAACAAAGTTCCGCTGAAGCAGAACTTTGTCTTATTTCTCATATCTGAAATCTCAGATCTATTTAATAAACAACAACTCTCTGAATTTAGGTAGCGGCCATTTTGTATCATCAACAAGTTGTTCCAATTTATCAACGTGATAACGGATTGGATCGAAATATGATTTTACTTTTTCATCATATGCAATAGACTTATCCCTGATATCCTCAATGTGATTGGCTTTCTTACGCTCATTAACCATTTCTAGATTTGCAGTTCTGATGAAGTTAACATGTTCAGAAATTTTCTTGATAATCTCAAGTTGAGCATGGTAGGTTTCTTCACCTAATCCAATTTCTTTCAGCCCTTTAACATTCTCGATCAATGTAGTTTGATAGCTAATAGCCGTTGGTATAATAACGTTGTCAATCAAATCACCCATAACACGGGCTTCGATCTGAAGTTTCTTGTAATAGCTTTCGAGTAAGATTTCATGACGAGCATGAGATTCACGCTTACTGAAAACACCGGTTTCTTCAAAAAGCTTATCTGTTTTAGGGTCTAATAAGACATCCAGCGCCTTCGGGGTAGTTTTAATATTTGATAAACCTCTTTTCGCAGCTTCCTTAGCCCACTCATCGCTGTAACCATTGCCTTCAAAACGTATCGCTTTAGATTCTTTAATGTAGCGCTTAATAATGGTCATGATGGCAACATCTTTCTTTTGGCCCTTTTTGATCAATTTATCTGCTTCAGCTTTAAATTTGTTTAACTGATCGGCAACAATAACGTTTAATATCGTCATCGGGTTAGCTGAATTTGCAGATGAACCAACCGCACGGAGCTCAAACTTATTACCGGTAAAGGCCATTGGTGATGTACGGTTTCGGTCTGTATTATCTAAAAGGATAGAAGGTATCTTTGGGATATTGGTCCACAGAGCAGAATCTTGTTTCATCTTTGATGTTACCCTTGATGTTTCGATCTCATCCAAAAGGTCACTTAGCTGACTTCCGAGGAATGTTGAGATAATTGCCGGTGGAGCCTCATTGGCACCTAAACGGTGATCGTTATTCACCGATGCGATTGAAGCTCTTAACAAATCAGAATATTCATAAACAGCTCTGATTGTATTTACAAAGAATGTAAGGAACATCAAATTGTTTTTCGGGGTTTTACCAGGAGAAAGAAGATTCTTGCCAGTATTTGTAATCATTGACCAGTTATTATGTTTACCTGAACCGTTGATTCCTGCATAGGGTTTTTCATGCAATAAAACCTTGAAATTATGCTTTCGGGCAACTTTATCCATCAGATCCATTAATAAAGAGTTATGGTCAATGGCTAGGTTCATCTCCTCATATAATGGCGCACATTCAAATTGAGAGGGGGCTACTTCATTATGACGGGTTTTTAATGGAATTCCGAGTTTAATTGCTTCAACTTCTAGCTCTTCCATAAATGCCAGAACACGATCAGGAATTGATCCAAAATAGTGGTCATCTAACTGCTGATTTTTGGCTGACATGTGACCGAATAATGTTCTTCCTGTTAAATACATGTCAGGTCTTGCATTATATAAGGCAATGTCGACAAGAAAATACTCTTGTTCAATTCCAAGTGAACTGTTAACTTTTTCAATTCCTTTGTCAAAATACTGTGCAACAGCAACTGCTGCTTTGTCCATTAGCCCGATAGCCTTCAGTAAAGGAGCTTTGTAATCCAATGCCTCACCGGTATATGATATAAATACAGTAGGTATACATAAAGTAGAACCAATTATAAATGCTGGTGATGATGGATCCCAAGCAGTATAACCGCGAGCTTCGAAAGTGCTTCTTATGCCTCCATTTGGGAAACTAGATGCATCCGGTTCTTGTTGTGACAAAGCCTCTCCAGAGAATTTCTCAATACCATGACCGTCTGATCCGGGCTCAAAAAAAGAATCATGCTTTTCAGCAGTGCTACCAGTCAAAGGCTGAAACCAATGAGTATAGTGTGTTGCATTTTTTGACATTGCCCATGATTTCATGGCAGAAGCCACTTGCTCTGAAATGCTTCGGTCAATAGGAGTACCCGAGTTAACTGACTCAATAATACCGTTATAAGCTTCTTTCGATAAAGTGTCCTTCATTTTTTTCTGATCAAAGACATTGATGTTATATAAATCAGAAAGTTTTGATGAAGGATGTTTTGCCTCAGGAATAGTCCGAGAAAGTACTGCATTTAATGCTTGGAATCTTAAAGATGACATCGTTTTGCTTGATTTTTATTAAAATTTTAGTAAAAATAAATGTTTTGTAGCATAAAAACATTAAAAATGTCAAAAAAACCTTAAAAAATGTCAAAATTAGATTAAAATCTAAATACTACTAAAAAAAATTAATTATTTAGGCTGTAACTCTCTTAAAAACATTGACTTTTATTTTCAAAACTTAAATATGTGAATTGGATTAAAATTAGGCATTAATGTGAGTTCGATTTAAAATCTTGCTGGAGTACGTTTGAATTGAATAATTTTCTCGTTTTAGAAAGCAAGGTCTGTGCTTCTTCGGTCTCGATAGTCCCGTGCTCTGACGTAGTTTTTGCAGCAGATTTAAAAGATATCATTAATTATGATTGCAAAAAGCTGCAGTTGCCACCTGGGTTTATTCCAAATGGCTTTGGTCCTTTCTTTTGTCGGGCGGCCCATTCCTATGAAATGCCGCTTTGGGTAAAATAAACCTTGCCGCAGGAGGTAGCTTCCGGCTGCTTGTATTTTGAAACGGAACTCTATTTCTTGCCGGAACTACTCCGAAGGAAAGGGCTGAACCGACCTATACCACACAGGGATTGATTTCAATAATCAAATTAATTTATAGCAAAGCTTTTTTCTAATTTTGAATTTCCTGACATTTTACAGCTGAGAAAATAATGCTTAAACTAAAATCTATACATCATCTTGCAATTATCTCATCAGATTATGAAGTTTCTAAACATTTTTATACTAAAATTTTAGGTCTTCGAATTTTAAATGAGGTTCACAGAACCGATCGAAGGTCCCATAAGCTTGATCTTTTAGTAAATGGGAAATACCAGATCGAATTATTTTCATTCTCAAATCCACCTGAACGTGTTTCCCGTCCGGAAGCAAGAGGATTGCGACATTTGGCTTTTGAAGTAGATAATCTGATAGAATCTATAAATGAATTGAATATTAATGGAGTGATGACTGAGGAAATTAGAATGGATGAGTTTACAGGCAAGAAATTTGTGTTTTTTTCGGATCCCCACGGATTACCTATTGAATTATACGAAAGCTGATGTCAACGATTTTTCAGTTTAAACAGTTTAGTATTGATCAGGCTAATTGCGCAATGAAAGTGAATACCGATGGAGTGTTGCTTGCTGCACTTGCAGAATTCAGCAGTCCTGCCAAAATACTTGATGTTGGAGCAGGTACCGGATTGATCGCTTTAATGCTTGCACAGAAATATCCATCGGCTTTTATTCAAGCCGTTGAGATAGATAAGAATGCCGCTAAAACGGCTAAATCCAATTTTTTAAATTCTCCTTTTTTAAAAAGATTAGAACTAATTCATAGCTCTATTAAAGATCATTTTATGATCAGGGATGAGAAATATGACCTGATTATTTCCAATCCACCTTTCTTTATAAATTTATTAAATTCCTTAAACCTTGAAAAGGGACTTGCCCGACATACAGATATTTCCTTTTTTGAATTACTGCTTGCAGAATCAGGGAATCATTTAAGCCAAACCGGACATATTTGTATTATACTCCCTCTACAAACAGCTGAGCTTGTAAAGAAATTGGTTTTATGTTACGGGCTACTCTATGTTCAGAAGGAAGTTTTGATTTATTCATTCCCCGACTCAAACCCACATCGTATTATTATGGTACTTGGTTTTGAAAAAAACCTTCTGGTAAAGCAGGAACTGGTTATTTATAAAAGCCAAGGGGTTTATTCCACGGATTACAGTAATTTATTAAAGGACTATCTTACCATTTTTTAATGCATATTTCGAAATGAAAACTATTGGACTAATTTCAGATACTCATGGATACTTGGATGAGGCCGTCTTCAAGCATTTTGAAAACTGCGATGAAATCTGGCATGCAGGTGATTTTGGTACTATTGAAGTTGCTAATCAGTTAAATGCATTTAAACCTTTAAGAGGAGTTTATGGAAATATTGATGGGCAGGACATAAGATTACAATATCCTGAGCATTTGAGATTTGATTGTGAAGAATTGAAAGTTTGGATCACTCATATCGGTGGGTATCCGGACAGGTATTCTCCTAGAATAAGGGAAGAAATTTACAGAAACCCTCCGGGGATTTTTATCTCAGGTCATTCTCATATTCTCAAGGTTATTTATGATAAAAAAATAAGCTGTTTACACTTAAATCCAGGAGCTTCTGGAAAACAAGGCTGGCATAAAGTTAGCACATTGCTTCGATTTTGCATTTCAGGACAAAAAATTCATAACTTAGATGTCATAGAATTAGCAAAGAGATAACGTAAAAAGTACACTAAGTATATGAAAGGCATACTAACATTAGGTCAATTTATCATTGAAAAGCAGAGTGATTTTCCATATGCAAAAGGGGAGTTATCTAGATTGTTGAGAGATATAGGAATTGCAGCAAAAATTGTAAATCGTGAAGTAAATAAGGCTGGCCTAATGGATATTCTTGGGGATGTAGGTACGATCAATATACAAGGTGAATCACAAAAAAAATTGGATGTGTTTGCCAATGAGCAATTTATAGCTGCCTTGAAAAGTGGGGGTGAATGTTGTATTGTTGCCTCAGAAGAGAATGATGAGTTTGTTTATATTGATGGTGAAGTATCTAAAAATGCTAAATATATTGTAGCAATGGATCCATTGGACGGATCATCTAATATTGATGTGAATGTGGCTGTAGGCACTATTTTTTCTATTTATAGGAGGGTGTCAATCGACGGGAAAGCGACTCTTGGGGATGTTCTTCAAAATGGCACTGAGCAGGTTGCTGCAGGGTATATAATTTATGGATCATCAACGATGCTGGTTTATACAACAGGCAAAGGTGTTAACGGATTTACGCTCGATCCTTCTATTGGAGAATTTTGCCTTTCACATCCTAAAATGAAAGTTCCTGAGGATGGTACTATTTATTCAATTAATGAAGGTAATTACATACATTTTCCAGAAGGTGTAAAGAAATATCTGAAATATTGCCAAGTTGAAGATGAACAAACTTCTCGGCCATATACTTCACGCTATATCGGTTCTATGGTAGCAGATGTACATCGAAATATGATAAAGGGAGGAATATTTATTTATCCAACTACATCCAGTGCCCCAAATGGCAAGCTTCGATTAGTTTATGAATGCAATCCAATGGCCTTTATTATAGAACAAGCAGGTGGTAGGGCAACCGACGGCTTTAACAGAATACTCGATAAAGATGTCACTTCCCTGCATCAGCGCTCTGCAATTTTTATTGGATCAAAGAATATGGTATTAAAAATGGAGGAATTGATGAGTACGTTTTCATCAAAAACCCCTGATGAGAAAGCAGAGGCAAGAATGGAGAAATTGGGAATTGTTGGTGGCTTAGATTAAAGGTTAAGTCTAAGATCCTCTTTCTCAAAATTAGCATCAGTGAGGAGGTTTTTTTGCTTTGAAGCCTGAACTGCCAGTTCATCACATCGTTCATTTTCAGGGTGCCCGCTATGGCCTTTAACCCAGGTAAAACGAATTTGATGCTGTTTATAGACTTCCAGAAATCTTAGCCAGAGATCTTTGTTTTTCTTGCCCTTAAAGTTAGTTCTAACCCAGTTAAACACCCACTTTTTCTCAACCGAGTCAATGATATATTTAGAATCAGAATAAATCATGATGTGTTGTCCGGGATTTTTAATACTTTCTAAGCCGGTGATTGCAGCGAGCAATTCCATTCGATTATTGGTGGTTTTACGATAGCCCTCAGAAATTTCTTTATAATGTTTACCTGAACGGAGTATTACTCCAAATCCTCCAGGGCCAGGATTCCCGCTCGATGCTCCGTCAGTATAGATATTGATCATTAAAAATGCATTTAATGCGCAATTATAGTGATTTAGTTTTTAAGCGGATCGAATTGCCGATTACAATAACATCAGAAAAAGCCATTGTTAATGCTCCAACCATTGGGTTAAGAAAACCTAAAGCTGCGACTGGAATCGCTACTACATTGTAGAAAAACGCCCAGAATAGGTTCTGTTTAATTGTTAGTAGAGTGTGATTTCCGATTCTTAACATATTATCAATAGCTCCCAATTCATTCTTTAATAAAACAACTTCGGCAGATTGGATCGCAATCTGACTTGAATTACTCATTGAAATTCCAACATCTGAAGTAGTTAAAGCTGGTGCATCATTTATTCCATCACCAACCATGGCAGTTTTGCCTCTTTTTTTAATCAGTTCAATAATCTCAAGTTTTTGATGGGGTTTGGTCTCGGCATATACTTCCTCTATTCCCAATATAGTAGCTAGATCTTCACATTTCTTTTTGAGATCACCACTCAGTAAAATTGGTTTAATGCCCATATTCTTTAAGGTACTGATTAGTTTGGACGCGTCAGGTTTGATTTCGTCTTCAATTGAGATTCTTGCCAGAAGGGATCCGTTCATTTTAAGAAAAAGGCTGTAATCTTCCTGCTCTTCTCCAGGATTTAAGATCTGTCTGGATCCGAATTGATAGGTATTGCCTTCAGAATCAGTTCCTTTCATTCCCAAACCTTTCTCCTCTGAAACCTTTGTGAAAATTATTTTTTCAGGAGATGCGCTGGCAAGCTCCGAAACCAAAGAACGTGCAATTGGATGATTTGAATAGGCTTCAATGCCATAAATAATTGATTCGGCTTTCATCCGGGAAATATTAATGTTGTCGATTTTTTTTATTTTAAAATTTCCGGTTGTAAGTGTCCCTGTTTTGTCAAACACCATATATTTTAACTTCGCTATCTCTTCAATCGTGTTTCCGCCCTTAATCAGAATGCCATTTTTAGCAGCCCTACCTAAACCAACCATTACTGCTGTTGGTGTTGCCAGACCCATAGCACAAGGACAGGAAATGACAAGTACAGCTATTGCATTCAGCATGGATTTTTGAAAGGTAAGGTCAAAAGAATAATAGGCTAAAATGAAGGTAAGAACAGCGATTCCAACCACAATTGGTACAAATATGGCAGCTACCTGATCTCCAAGTTTCTGAATCGGAGGCTTTGCCGATTGTGCCTTTTTCATTAGGTCAATGATTTGCGATAAAATAGTATGCTTTCCAGTTTTGGTTACCAGAATATGTAGGCTGCCTTTCTCGATTAAAGTCCCTCCGATAACCTGATCATATTTTGACTTTTCTATCGGCAGACTTTCGCCGGTTAACATGGATTCATTAACAGATGCCTCGCCCCAGATTATTTCACCATCTACAGGGATTTTATCTCCGGAATTGATTACTAAAGTATCTCCGGTAAGTACTTCTTGTGAGTTTATGATCAATATTTCTCCGTTAAACAGCTTATTTGCTTTTACTTCCTGAAATTTCATCAGTTCTCTAACAGCGGATGTGGTTTGTGAAACTGACCTTTTTTCCAAAACATTTCCTAAAAGTACCAATGAAATAATAGTGGCGGATGTTTCATAGAAAAGAAAATCAGGACCCAATTTCTGAAAAGTTCCGTAAAGACTATAAAAAAATGCAGCGCTAGATCCAATAAAGATCAGCACATCCATATTGGGGATACCATTTTTTAATGAATTGAAAGCACTTTTTCCGAAATGGATAAATCCCAAAATATAAACGGGAATACACAAAGTTAACTGAACCATCGGGCTGTGAAGCCAATGGAAGGGCAAAAACATATGTGAGAACAAGGGAATCGTAAAAATGAGACTGAAATAGAATTTGTTTTCTAATTTTTCATAGAATTTTTCCTGAATTGGAATACTTTCTGCACTTACTTTGTAACCTAAACCTTCAATATCCTTTATAATTAGGGGAGTCTGTGAAGGCTTATTGGTTTTAAATTTTACCTCATCATTGGCAAAATCTACATAAATGTCTTGCAGGCCTTTTTTTTCGAGTAATTTGTGGACTGATAAGGCGCAGTTATTACAGTGCATTCCGCTTACCTGAAGTTCAATTAATTCTTCTTTTTCCATAATATATTTGATAATAGGCCTCTCGCAAATTTAATACATGTGAAGGCTTTATTTATAGGATCAGAATATAATGTTCTGAAAATGACAAGATCAAAAGGTTGGAGGAATGAGATAATGAGCCTGCATACATTCAGGAACGCCATCATGCTGATTATCAGTGTGGAATTTTAATATAAAAAATTTGCATTATCTGTCGAAATGCTTATTTTTGCAGAAATAAAACGGTGGTTGTAGCTCAGCTGGTTAGAGTATTGGTTTGTGGTGCCGAGGGTCGTGGGTTCGAGCCCCATCAGCCACCCAGTCCCGATAGCTATCGGGATGGAAAGCAGTTCTGAAAAGAGCTGCTTTTTTGTTTTAAGTTAGTTCAACTAGTTGTCCTCATACACAATCTCATATAAACATTCTTTACATAATTCCATTGTCATGTAAATAAAATTGAGTTATCTTAACATGATGAGTGGTTCATGTAAATAAATTGTATATGAAAAAAACAGCTAAAATAAGCCGGGATGTACCCTTTAATGAATTGCCGCTGCTACCTCCTGACAATTCTAAAATAGAAACGATAGCTGTATTAAGGCAAGTTATAAAATCTTCAATCGCCCTTGCCGAATTAAAAGGATTAGTTTACACACTACCCAACCCTTCGATACTTTTAAACGCAGTAATACTTAAAGAGGCTCGGGTGAGTTCTGAGATTGAAAATGTAATTACTACCCATGATAAACTTTATCAGGCTTTATCTGCATCTGGCAGACAAGCAGACCATGCAACTAAAGAAGTGCTACGCTACAGAGAAGCGATGCTTGCCGGGTTTAATATAATCATCAAAAAAGGATTTCTAAATACAAATGGGATGATTGCTATACAGGAAATTCTGGAAGAAAACAGGGCAGGCTTAAGAAGATTGCCTGGAACGTCATTAAAAGATGCAATTACGGGTGAAATTATTTATACTCCCCCAGATGACTATAATACCATTCTTTTATTGATGAAAAATCTGGAAGCATATATCAATGAAAGTGACGTGATATCCCCTTTAATTAAATTGGCTGTTCAACATTATCAGTTTGAAAGTATATATCCATTTTATGATGGTAATGGCAGGACAGGGAGAATTATAAACATACTTTATTTATGTCTACGCGGACTTTTAGACAGCCCTGTACTTTATCTTAGCGATTATATTATAAAACATAAAGAAAATTACTACAGATTACTTGAAGAAGTGAAGACGAAGGACAAATGGGAAGAATGGATATTATTTATATTAAGAGCTGTAGAGGAAACTTCAAACCAAACTATTGAGCAAATTAAGTCGATTAAAAAGCTATTTTTGAAATTACAGGATAAAATAAAAATGGATGCAGCTAAGTTGTACAGTAAGGAATTGTTGGAATTACTTTTCGAACAGCCATACTGTAAAATAGAATTTCTTGTGGACAGACTGAAAGTATCAAGAGTAACCGCATCAAAATATCTCAATGGACTCGAAAAGATTGGAATATTGCAATCAAAAAAAGTATGGAAAGAGACATTTTATATTAATACTGAGCTATTTGAATTTTTAAAAAAATAAAACTATTCTTTTAACTCTTTGAAAAATCCCCGATTACAATTAATTTTTCAATAAAGCGGTTCGAATTGAGCACCGTTATCCACCCAGGTTTAATTTAAAGCTTTTATTTCCGGAGGTTTTTAATTAGTCCCATTAGTCATTTAAATTCTTCAAGAGGTAAAGTGTTACAATTTGACCTCAAGAATATATTGTTGAGGAAAAAAAAATGTGTAAAATAGGGTATTTTGTCTACAATTTGGGAAATTCAATTTCGAAAAGGCACTGATTTTCTGAAATTGGTGTTGTTTGCCAAATGGCATGTAAATTGTATTATTAAATTGCCCCCAAAGGGCATGTTTTTCATAGGTAGATGTAGGGTCGAATACTAGTTATTCGGCCCTTTTTTATTGCTCTACCTAAAATTTAAAAATTTTACGAAAATAGAACTGACTATTTGCTCGAAATAATGAAGATTGAATTATTAAATTGGGGATATGGATATCAGATACTTCCGATGGCCATCATTTGATCCATGTTTGGATTGGTACTTCCGCCGCGCAGTTCTAGAGTAACTGCAAATGCCTGAGCATACTTTATTGACTTCATTTTTTTCATCCCGGTACTGTCCACCTCTGAGTCAAAGACCCCAAGATCTACAGGCTTACCATCTACCATTGCCCATAATTGATATTGATGTTCTTTATCATTAGATGGCATTTTAAGTGATGAAAGATCGATCATTACTTCTTCTTCTTCCGGATTGAACGCGACCAGCATACTGGCTGCTGGTGCTTTGGCTGAACCTTTAAGTGTTACAAGCTTATAGGCTGCTTGATTTTGATAGAAATGTAGGGCATTTCGGGTATCCCTTAATTCTTCTTCAATATGATTCACCTGATTTGAAAACTTCTGATTTCCAGTTTGAAGTACTGCAATTTGGGTATAAGAATCATTAAGTTTACTGTTCAAGTTAATAGGTAAGATCATACTGATGAAAAGAAGTGCAAGGGATGCAGCGAATGCATATTTATAAAACTGTCCCGATTTTGACGATGCACCATATAAAGGACGAATTTCTGACTCAGCTTTTTCAAGAGAATTTAAGACTTTATTGCGTAATGCTTCTGAAGGTTCAATAGCATTTGCTATTGCATAATTTAAAAGCGCTGACTCAATCTCTACTAATTCTGATCTTATCTCAGGATAAACCAGAGCATTTTTTTCTACTTCACGAAGTTCTTCATTGCTTAAATCGCCAAGAACATATTGTTCGAGGATACCGCTTTCCAGATATGATTTGAGGTCTTTCACTTAATTAAATACCTTTCTTAACCTAATAATAGCCT
>Ga0209702_10004586_pt1 | contig 19884 bp, 18 predicted proteins | sample FRY01_FD_187210 | JGI IMG/M metagenome (GOLD analysis project Ga0209702, IMG submission 187210) | Freshwater microbial communities from Lake Fryxell liftoff mats and glacier meltwater in Antarctica - FRY-01 (SPAdes) (version 2) | ecosystem: Environmental > Aquatic > Freshwater > Ice > Glacier...
GGATCAGGAGGGCTTCGGCGTTGAGGACAAGCTCTTTGCTCTTGACGATGCCAAGTCGCTGGATGGTATTGACAGGCTTGATCGTGACGCGGTCGCGCACCTTGCAGACTCTGGTGGCTTCCCCGAACTGGCTGCCAAGCTACGCGGTAAGAAGAAAGCGCCAGAAACTCCTGGTGTTCCTGGCGCGGGTGAAGGCTTTGTTGATAACGCAGAAACCAGCAATCCAATTTCGCTTATAGACCTGGAACCGGGAACACTATTCAAACTAAAGAACGGTGATACATACCGGTTGCACAAGCAAACCGAGAACGGTGGCGTGATTGGTAAGCCAGTAAAAATGGCGGACGGCACCACAGGCGGTAAAGCTAAGTTCTTCAACGGTAAGCTTGCCCCGAAGCAAATTAACACTGAGAAGGCTGCTGCTGTTTCTGACGTGCCGAAGCCAGCTAAGCAGCCTGGTGGCTTGAGCCTTAGTAACGTGGGGCCGAAGGGTAATCCTCGGAACGTGAAGGTAATGAGCGACAGCAAGCTGAAGGCGCTTAGTTCGCATCCGGATGTGGAGCCTTTCCTTAAGGCGCGGGTGGACACGGAACTTACGAAGCGCGGGGCTGATGCGCCAGCCGCGCCGCAAGCTCCCGACGTTACCCCCGACGTTGCACCGGACGCTACTCCAGACACTGGTGTTGCAGGAGATAGTGATGTGCCTAAGATTTCGGGTAGCTTGCCTTCCCTTGGAAGCATGTTCGATAAGAAGCGTAAAACAGGCCTAGGCAAGAGCAACCGTCCGATTCATGACGGAAAAGACTTTGCCCTGTATTCGGATAGCGACAACCGCGCTATCAAGAAGCTAATTGATTCAAGCGCTTCGGATGGTCCTCTCGGAATTGATGCTTATCGAGCGTTGCTATCGGGTATTGACGGTCAGTTTGATGGCGGCGGCGATACCGCCGTTCGAGACAAAGTTTATGATTATGCCGTAGATCATGGGCTTGTAACTCCAGCTCTAATTAACAAGACTTCATTGAACGTTGATCGTGACCTGAAGGACCTTGGCAGAGCTAAGGGCACGAAGGCAGGTAAGAAAGAAGCGTTCGATGCTGTTGATGCCCCGAAGACCGTTGCTGCCGAGAAACTTTCGTACGATTCTATTCCAGGGTTGAAGAAGGGCACGAAACTTAACTTGAAGGACACGGGTCCTTCTGGCAAGGTTCGTAACGTGAAAGCAATGCAGCCAGCGAAACTTAAGGCCATTTCTGAGAATCCTGATGCGGAACCCGCGTTGAAGAATCGCGTTAGAACGCAACTTAAAACACTTGGTTACGATGTGCCTAGTGACGAGCCCGCTCCTTTCGGGGAGTACTTCGATAGTGACGTTCCCGATGACCTGCCGTCCCTGGCGGGAACGGGGTACGCTGATTTTGGCGAGCCTGCCACCCCGGCTCAGGTTTCGAGGCTAAAGAAGAAGGCGGCAGCTGCGGCGGCTGAGGAGGATGCTATGTGGGACTCAGTGCTTTCTCCTCTTGTTGACATCCTCGACGCCGCGACCGTTGATGGTCCAGGCGGGAATGCTGCTTCTAAACTTCGGGACACGTACCGTCACGCGCTCAAAAGAGCCAAGGGCCTTGATCCCGGTGAGCAAATGTCAATGGGTCCGGGACAAGACTTCCGTATCCAAAATAAGGACGGCAAGTTCCATGTGCAGAAAGGCACGGATCTTGATGCTGCCCTTGACCCACAGACTGATGAGCCAATGGTTTATAACACTGCTGCTGAGGCTGCAGCGATGGCAACCGCAGCTGAGAGGGCTGTAGACATGGCCGCGACGTGGAAGCTCGCCAACTTGGATAACCCAAGCGGGCAGGATTTCGTACCTAAGAGCCCTAACGCGAGTTCTAACGCGCCGGGGCCGCAAGGTAAGGACGCCAAGAGAATCGCGGCTGCTTGGGCGAGGTATGACGGGAAGCTCGCGGAGTTCAAGGCCATCCCGGACACGGACAAGAAGGAACGGGCTCGTGTTGCTGCTCAGGTGCGGGCAGCGAAGCACAGGATTGGTAAGGCCGGTGGCGATCCCGCGAACCGTCCTGATGGTTCTAAGGACGCGCCTCAGACACCAGGGGCAAGCAAGAAGCCTTTCCGTCGCTCCGCAACCAGAACTGGTCCTGCGGGCGGCGAGATCTTCGGGGACTTCCAAGTGCTTGACAAAGAGGCGGCGTATGCTCTTGTCGATGCACTTAACGACCTTGTTGCCAGCACGGGAGAAGGCGGCATTGACGATGACCAAAAGGTCTATGATCTCCTAAACTCCGTTGATGGTGCGCACCCTGGCAGCGGAGTAAGTGACACGGTGACGCGAGAGCTTGTGTTCAAGGCGCTAACGAAGAAAGGCCTTTATGACGCAGAGGCGGCGTATAGCAAGAAGCCTTTCCGTCGCTCCGCAACCAGAACTGGTCCTGCGGGCGGCGAGATCTTCGGGGACTTCCAAGTGCTTGACAAAGAGGCGGCGTATGCTCTTGTCGATGCACTTAACGACCTTGTTGCCAGCACGGGAGAAGGCGGCATTGACGATGACCAAAAGGTCTATGATCTCCTAAACTCCGTTGATGGTGCGCACCCTGGCAGCGGAGTAAGTGACACGGTGACGCGAGAGCTTGTGTTCAAGGCGCTAACGAAGAAAGGCCTTTATGACGCTATGGGCCAACGAGCCTCTGACCGCGAAGTCGCCAGCAAGCGACAGTAGTAGTAGTTCGTTTGTAGTTATAGCCGAAGTGTGGTTTACGCTTACCGCTGATGACTACCGCTGAACTGATTCCAGAAACAGCTGCGCGTCCAGCTTCCCGGCAGGACTTCCTTCTACGGGAAACCGTTGCAGCACAACCGTCCGCTGTGCAGGAGGACGGAACCGTTCTTATCCAAATCATTCGGCCTGGTCTTGGTCGCGGGCGCGGCAACCATCTTTACGAATCAAGCATGCTGCAAAAGAACGCTGCTGTGTTCGGCGGCTGGAAAATGTACATTGATCACGAAATGCCGGGGGCCCGCAAGAAACGTGGTGGCCTTCCTCGCGCAATGGACGAGATTGGTGGCCGTGTTTTAGAATCTTGGTGGGATAATGATGTTCCTGCCGACGCTGCTGCGGGTTGGGGGCAAGGCGCGGTCGTTGGTCGCGTTCGCCCGGTTCGAAAGGTTCGTGAACTAATTGAGGATGATCCCGCACTCGTTGAAGCTTCTATTGCCGCTACGGCAACGGCCGTTAAGTCCGTTACCCGCAACGGCAAGAAGGTCTGGTTGGTTGAAGGCATTGAGCCTACAGGAACCGTGGATTGGGTTTCGGAGGCTGGTGCGGGCGGACGGGTGCTAGCTGAGGCCACCGCAAACACTGAGGAGGAAGCTGCTATGGCGGCACTAGATAGCATGACTGACGAAGAGTTGGTTGAGTATGTCCGAAATCGTAATCCTGAACTTGCTGAGAGCATGGACTCCCCGCCCGTTGAGGAAAACACCGATGAAGGAGGCGAAGCAATGGGTCTTACGCCCGAAGCGCTCCGTGAAACCATTGAGGCATCAACGGATGTTCGTGACTATGTGCGCGAACTTGTTGAGGCTCAAATTACGGAAGAGCGTGAGCTGATCCGTGCAGATGCTCGTGCGGATGCTGATCGTCAGATCGAACTTCGTGATTTGCGCGATGAAGCACAGAAAATGATCCGTGAATCGGATTTGCCGGATGCGTTCACTAAGCGTCTTGTTGCTGACTACGAGCTGGAAGGCTTGGAGCCCACCGAGAAGCTGGACGTTTATGATGAGGTTGATGAGGACGGTGAAGTCATTAAAACTGCCTTTGCTGCGCTTCGTGAAAGCCTGGAAGTTGATCTGCGTGAGCAGGGAGAACTTCTCGCGGCTGCCCGCCCAACCAGGGTGCGTGGTCAGGGACCGACAAGAATTGAAGAATCCGATTCTGATGGTCCAAAGTCTGATACACCGAAGTCGTTCTGGCGTGAGCACCTTGAAGCAGCGGGAGTTAATACTGAAGCTGCCTACGGTTCTTCGAATGGCGACGCAAACACAAGGAGCGAATAGACAATGCCTTACAGCATCGACTATAAGCGTGGCGTTTACGTCACGAATGGCTCTGGTGATACCTACGATCATGGTCTTCCCGTCGTGGAAGGCAATTTTGTTGGGGTTACGGTGAAGCAGAAGGCTGCCTCTTGGGATGCTGGCCTTGCTGCTCAATCGCTAATTGCTGACAACGAGGAGTACTTCATCATCACTAAGGGTGAGGTACAAGTCGCAAACGTGGCTGGTTTCGCTAAGGGCGACGCGGTTTACATCACGGCAGCGAACGTGCTGACCGAAACGGACAGCGGCAACACGCCGTTTGGCCGTGTGACGGAAACCACTTCTGACAATCGCGGCGTGCCTATTGGGCAAGTTCGCATCGACCTGGACGTTAAGACCGCTGTTCCAGCGGCGGCGTTCTAGGAAGGAGACTAAACCCTATGCGCTATGGCGATTATGGGAAGCCAGTCATGTTGTTCGAGTCGTACATCGAATGGCGTGATGAGCTACAGGCAAATGCAACTGACTTGCAGGAGGCGGACACGAAGGCTGACTTCCCGTCCTTCCTTTTCGGTCCGGTGCAGCAGAGCTTGTGGCACGGTTACGAAATGGTTCAAGGGCAGTACCAGAAGTACGCTCGTGTAGAGAACACTCCGGATTTCCGTGAGCGTCGTCTGCGCGGCCTGAACGGCATGAGCAAACCTGGCTACGTGGGTGACCACGGGCAGCTGCCAGTTCTGTCTCGTTCGGAGCGTCCTTCCGCGTCACTGGTCGTGGACACATACGGTGGTCAGTACTCGATCACCCGTCAGGCAATTATCAACGACGAAACGAATGAGCTTCTTAACTCAGCCCCGGCTGAGATGGGTGAAGCTGCAGGCGTTTTCATTGTCGAAACGATCATTGCGTACATTGAGAGCAATCCAACCGCGCCTGACGGCGAGGTTCTGTTCCACTCTAGCCGTGGGAACACGGTTACGGCGGCACTGTCTGAGGATTCGCTTGTTGATGGTGTTGCTTGGATGACTAAGCAGCTGGATGATGATGGCCGCCACATTGTGGTTCGTCCTCGCGTCCTTGCCGTTGGCTCGCCACGCCAGGAGCTTATTGCTCGGCGTATCCTGAACAGTCAGGTTACTGGAACGACAGTTACTGTCGCTTCAAGTGCTGGTGCTGGCTCTCAGGTGTTTGACAAGGGCACGGATAACATTGTTCGCGGTATCGTGGGCGAAGTTATTTACGACCCGTACTGGAACGACGCTAACGACTGGTACCTGTTCGCAGATCCCAGCCGTGTCCCAGCGTTCGCTGCTGGCTTCCTGAATGGTCAGGAACGTCCAACGGTGTACCAGAAGGATCCTGAGAAGCGCGCCATTCTTGGTGGCGGTGGACAGGACCCTTACACGTTTGATTTGCTGTCGATTGACTTTGAGGTCATTTTTGACTTCGGTGTCGCGGCCGTTGATCCGCGTGGTGCGTACCGTTCGGTGGTGTCTTAGTCATGCCCCGTGGAAATGATCCTGCAGCACTTTCGCGTCTAGCAGACGAGTATGGTTCGAATGCTGGGAATGCGGATGTGCTTATCCAGGCGAACGCTGCACGATTCACTCGTGAACTGCGGGCGGCTGGGCTATTACCCGTTGATGAAGCAGCCACGGAAGCGCTTGACGTTTCCAAGTTGGCTGTTGCCGTTGGCGCTGATGGGGGTCAAGTTATCTCGTACACTGTGCGAGGTAATTACGCGACCGCTGTTATTGAGTCCGCTACTGGCGCGATTCGGAAAACAGCGGTGCCACTTGAGAACGCACTGAAGGGCAAGAAGTTTAAGTCCGCAGTGCTTACAGTACAGGACGCTGAAAGCGTTCAGTTCGCTGCTGAAGCTCAAGCTGCCGCGAAGGTTGCGGCCGCAGAGTTGAAGGCTGACGAAATAATTGCTGAGGCTCAAGTGCAGGCCGCTAAGGTTATCCGTGAAGAGATCGCTAGGGCCGGTACGGAAGCTCGTAAGGCTGCTCAGAAAGCATTCAAGGAAGCTGCTGCCGCAGCGGGGGTTGAAATTGATACTCCAGTTGCGGAAGTTGTTGACGAGGAGCCGGATGAGAAGCCAGCGAAGCTAATTCGGGGGTCCGCGAAGCAGTCGTCGGAGTAATCAAGCAATGAAGTCCGGGCCGGAGCAGCAATCACTGCTTCGGCCCTGCTTCGTTCAGGAGGGAAGGTATGAACGCGCCAACCGTAAATGAAGTTAATGCTTGGTCGCTAGTTGAGTTCGCGTCCCTTCCCGCGCCGGTTGATAACACTCTTCTCGCGGTGTATGTTGCCCGCGCTAATGATTACGTGATTCTCATAAGCGGACAGGTGTTTGCTGGCATGCCTGCAGGGCTTGTGACGTTGGCACAGGAATGCGTTCAAATGCGCACTGAGCAGCTTGCTTATCAAGCGCAACCTGATCAAATTGATACGCGCACCGATGATGCTATTGCTAGCTTCGGTGTGGATGGGTATAACGAGTCGCGTCGTGGCCTTAACGAAGCTGATAAGGAACGCATGGTGAATCCTTGGCAGGGTTTGCATGATCGTTTGTGGCGGCTTATGACTGATGAGAAGCGTGATGAGTGGCGTGAGCGTTGGGCGGGAACAAGTCCTGCGTTTGCCGTGTCGGAAGTTGCTTGGGGTGATTTTGGAACCGGGCAGTGGCCAAGCGGCCCGCCCGATGATTTCAATCAAAGCTTTGGGGTGTAACAAATGGCCTTTCCTGGCGTGCTTGTTGATAGGGCGCGTCCCATCCGTAAGGTCGTTGGTGCGGCGAGGGTGGAAGGAACAACGACCGTAGCTTCCGTGAACGGTGTCTGGTTCCGTGCGCGCTTATCCTTATCGGGAACGCAAGAGCAAGCACAGAACGGCAGGAAAATAACTATGCCTTCCCCTTCCCTGCTGTATACGTTGCGTGACGAGGCAGGCGGACTTATTTCGTTGTCACCTAATGATCGCGTGGAAGTTGAGTCCGTGCAACTAGGCAACAATGTGTGGTTGGTAACAGGTGATCCTAAACCTATTCGTAAGAAACGGTCGCTGCTTGGTTTCAGAGCGGAACTTAAACGCGTTGATGAACATCAAGTAACCATTCCGGGAAGCTAATGGGATATCGCGGCGGTGAAATAAGCAGCTTGTTTAAGGAAGCGCCCTTGAAGCGTGCTGGTGAAAACATCTCGAAGGACGTGCTAAAAGAGTTTCATGACGCGACAGTGAAGAACACCCCAATTGGTGGCCGTTTTGCGCCCGGTGGGCTTGGTGGGAACCTTCGGTCATCGTGGTATACGGAAGGGCCAGCGCATAAAACGTCGCTTTCGGGAATGGAATGGAGCGGGTCTGTGAACACAAACGTGGATTACGCACCGCATGTTGAGTACGGCACTGGCTTGTGGGGTCCGAAGCACGCTAAGTACTTGATTAAACCGAAGGTTCCTGGCGGCACCTTGTCGTGGGTTGATCCCGTAACGCGGAAGCGCCGGTTCGCCAAGAGCGTTATGCACCCCGGTTCGCCTGGTGCGCACATGCTACTGAACGCTGCAGTTAAAACCGAAGCGATGTTTGGTTTGATTGCTGAGCCCGCGCTGAAGGAATGGGCGCGTGAAGCAGAAAGGCTTGCGGACTGATGCGCACTAGCGTTGACGCGTTGCGTTCATTGAAGCGTTATGTTGCTTCAGCACTTGGTGATGATTGGGAAGTGCGTCTCAGTGTGGATGAGGGCACGTTTGCGCGTCCGCAAGCTTTGCTGCAGGCTGCTGGCTCCCCAGTTACCTTGCAAGGCACCCAGCACACAGTTGATGTTCAAGCCCCGTTCGTTATTTACTTGTACCCGGAGTCTGGCTCAACGCACATTGAGAGCTTAATTAGTGCTGGTGACGCGGAGGAGCTTCTCTTTGACGCGTTTCATGTTGGTTCAGGTGCTGCTAGGCCGCTTCGTGTTCCGTTCTACGATTATGCAGGGAAGCTAGGTAGCGTCGCAGCTTTTGATACGGAGAAGCAGCTGGTTACCGTGACGGGTGCGCCAACAGGCGGGTCGTTCACATTGACTTTCTCTGGTCAAACAACGGATTCGTTGCCATGGGATGCTTCGTCCGCGCAGGTTACTGCTGCTCTTTGGACCCTAAGTAATGTTGCTTCCGCAGATCTAGAAGCGTCAGGAGCTAACGGTGGGCCCTGGACCGTTGAGTTCTCCGCGTACAGAGGGAACGTGCCGCAGCTAACGGTCACCGCGACCTTAACGGGAGGAACGGCCCCAGCGATGTCTGTGCAAACGTTACAAGAGCCGGATCGTGGCGCAAGTAATGCTGGCGCTGGAACCGTTTCGCCGCATGGAGATTACCTTCGCATTGACCCCGCCCCGTCCGTGCAGCGAGTTCAAGACCCGGAAGACGAGCTGTTGTTCACGATCATTTGTGAAGTTCGTTTGTCATGGCGACGTTCTGGGCGTTTACCCTTTGGCGAGTCCGTTCTAAGTGTTGATACCCAACTCAACGTTAGTTAGCTAAGGGAGTTTGAGTGCCTGATCTTGAAGAAAAAAGCATAGCGAAGAAGTTGCCGGTGGCAGCAGTACCCGCTGGCTATTCACATGAGCGACTGATTACGGATGCCGATAGCTTCACTGGCTACCCCGCGCATGTTGTTGTTGGTGCCCTTGCGGGAGTTAAGAAGCAAAACCTTTCAGCCGATGAAACCAAAACGCTTGTGGAGAAATGGCTCCTAAGCGAAGCCAACTGAGGTAGGAGCACATGCCCGGAACTTTCTCCAAAAGCAATCGTCCAGAGCGCCCAGGCGCTTACGTCAACTTCTCACCAACCGCAACCACAACGGTTCCCGCGTCCGCTGGTTCCGTTGCTGCGGTTCTAATCACGCATGATTGGGGCCCAAGCGAAACGGTTGCAAGGTGCGTGTCGTTCTCTGACTTCCAAGCACAGTTCGGAAGCAGTGATGATACGGCTGGGTACCGTGCGGTTCGTCAAGCGTTCACAGGTGAGGGCTTGCCTGGTCGTGGCGGAGCGTCCGAAGTGCTGGTTTGGCGTGCTGTTGCTGCGTCAGCTGCTAAGGCGGACGCAGCACTCTTGAATACTGCTGGAAGCCCCGTTACGGGATTGACGCTTACCGCAAAGTATGATGGTACGCGAGGCGATGATCTGAAGGTCACAATTCAGGACAACGCAGCAAACGGCTCTAACTTTGATCTCATTTTGAAGGATGGAACAGTTGAAGTTGAGCGCTACACACTGCCGGATGAGAACATTTCGGAACTTGCTGCAGAAATCAACCTGATTTCGGATTGGGTAACTGCCGCTGCGGACGTTGACAACGTTTCTCTTGCCGAGGTTTCCAACTCTGCTTTCAGTGGTGGTGACGACGGAACATCGCTTCTTGCTGGTGATTACACTGCTGCGTTTGACGCACTTGAAGTTTATCGCTTCGGTGTGTTCGCTGCTGAGAACTTGACGGACCCATCAATTACCGCGTCCTTGGTGGCTTGGGTTGATGGCCTTAACGCTGTTGGCAAATCGCTTCTTGGCGTTATTGGTGGCGCAGCCGCTGAAAGTGTTGCTACTGCCGTTACTCGCGCAACGACCGCTAACTCACCTTACATTGTTTGTGTTGGTGTTGGGTCCGCTGAGGACAGCACGCTTGGCACCGGTGAAACTTCCGTTTCGCTTGGCACCGCTGAGTTGGCTCCTCGTATCGCAGGCATTTTGTGCTCGCGTGGCGAAACGCAATCCATTACGTTTGCGCGACTCGCAAACCTAAGCATTACTGCGGGAGCAACTGAAGCTCAAATCCTGACAGCGTTCGATGCTGGCCTAGTGGTCTTGAGTCGTGACTCGCATAGCGTTGCGCCAGTACGAATTGAGAAAGGTCTTACTACCTTCACCACTACCGATGACCTCACTCGCCCGTACCTGATTTATCGCAACCCGAAGTTTGTGCGAACAATGCAAGGCGTTCAGCAAGAACTAGCGCAATGGTCAGAAGAAAACGTGATTGGTATTCTCCCAATCAATGACACGACCCGCGAATATGTGGTTGGGCACGCCACCTTGCTTTTGAAAGGTCGTGCTGCTTCCGGTGCCATTCAGGAAACGTTCACCGTACAAATTGATCAGAACCCGCCACCTAGCGATAACGATGAGTTCATTGGCTTGGTGTTTGGTATTTCATTCGGCCGCTCACTTGAGCAGCTTTACTTCTCAATCAACATCAGCTAGAAGGAGATTCACAGATGGCTAACGTAAATCAAGGTCTCTACCGGATGGGCGGCATGTACGGTGCGGCTTACGGTCCTGACGGAACGCTTCTTTCTGAGGTTGTTGAGGTCACCGCAGCGGTGGAAGTTAACCGCATTGAAATTCCGCTTGTTGGTTCCACGAAGCAGGGATACAAACCTGGTCGTGAGTCACGCGAAGGTTCGTTGCGACTGCAGAAGATTGACACTCGCTGGGAACTTCAAGTGTTCGACTTTTTGAGTCAGTCGTTAGCTGCTCGTCGTGTGGCTCGGGGCACCCCTGCTGCTGGGCTTCGTCCGTTCACCCTGAAACTTGAGTGGGATGACCCGGATGCGCTTGGGAAGGAAACTTGGCAGCTTGAAGGCTGCTTGATTTGGCGTTTGCCACTTGGTTTCAACATTACGGATGACATTCGTGACCTTGAGTTCCCGTTCACGTGGGAAACGGAAACACCACTCAATTCGTTTGTCAGAAACGGACTGGTTGACGCGGTCACGGGCCTGCCTGCCGTTACATACCCCCACACCGTTTAGTCTTTCCGTCCTCTCATGCTAGTTGACTATGAGCGACTGGTGCTGGAGCTTAAGGCAGTAATTGCCGCCAAGCCTCATCACGGGCAGCGTGAGCTTTTAGCTGAGCTTGGACGTTTAGAAGTTGCTAACACAATTGGTTTGCAGCAAACAGATGGAGATAACCCTATTGCCGCCGCGTCGTCAAACGGGACCCCCATTCTGAACATTCATCGACATGTGCCGGGTTCCGGCGCAGACGACCGAAGGAGTATCACTAATGCAGAACCAGTCCGAGGGTAGTTCACAAGCAGCAGAGAAGATTTCCCCGGAGGAAGTTCCCGCGCAAGCACGTCGCGGGAGTCGGGGACCAGAAACAACCACGAGGACAGCTGACGAAGCTGTCTCTAAGGTTGCGGGAGGCGAAGTGCTTTCTGCTTCGGAGGCAAGCAAAGCTCTTGCTTGGTTCCTTGAAGAAGATCAAGGGAAGGTAAATACGCTCACGTTCCGTTTGAATGTGGGCATGGGCGTGGACCGTTGGATTAATTGGACGGTTCAAGCACTTGATCGTGACGTAATTTCGCAGATTCGGAAGCGCTCTGAGCGGCGTGGCGAAACTGACGAGATGCTTGCTTCGTTGCGGCTTGCCGCAGCTGGCACCATTGATCCACCGCTTTCCGATGCTGCGGTGTTAGGTAAGTTCGCTGACCCTGCGGACGCGCTTCAACATCGCTTTCATTTCAAGCCTGGTTTGATTGATCAGATTGCTGCGAAAGTTACGCAAGCATCAGGCTATGATGATGATGATGTGGAGGACGCGGCCGGTTCTGCGGAGCGGGAGGTCTCTGCAGGGCAGGGTTGATTAGCGCCGGTGGGGAAGCGTACCATCTTTGGGCAGCTTGGCATTTCGGCCATGAGAACCCTTACCGGCTATACAATAAGTGGGGTTGCGGCAGTCCGCAGTTCCCTTCGCGTGTGCGTTCGTTCGTCTACGCTTGTTCTCGTTACAGTTTGGAACTTGAACAAGCTAAGGCAAAAGCGGGCGGGGGGCTAGGCTAATGGCTGCCACGGTTCGCGGCACGTTCACGTTAATTGATCGTGCTAGCGGAACGCTCAAAAACATTTCGAAGAACGCTCTGGTCGCTGACCTTGCTGTTAAGAACCTTGGTGCAAGCCTTGATTCTGTTGGTTCGTCTGAGTCAATGCGCAAACTTGATCACGCGAGCCGCAAAATGAAGGAGTTTGGTGCTGCGTCCAGGGCAATGGCCACTGAGACTGAGCGCAGCACGAAAGCAACGGCCCGTCACTTTGAAAGCATGGCCGTTAAGTCCACGGCAGCAATTGAGGAAATCAAAGTAAGGTTGCATAGCCTTGGTAGGCAGAAAGCTCGTCCTGAAATAGAGATGGGCGGGTTCTCAGCGTTCATGGTGGAATCGGAGCTTCTGATTCGGCAAATGAAACGAATGGACAGGGCAGCAATCCTGTCCTCCTTGAAAGCAAGCTTTAGTGCGTTGATGACAAGCATGACCGCTAGTGCTAAGGCTACGTTTGGGAGCCTTGTGCGGTTAGCGGAAGGCATGGGTCAGAAGCTTGCTGCCCCAGCGAAGGCTTTAACGGGCGTTTTGGGTGGTGTTGCCACTGGCGTAATGGGTGTGGTTGCCAACATGAACTTTCTGGTTATAGCCATAGCTCTTGCCGCAGCCGCAATCGTGCCACTGGTAGGGGCCCTGGGGGCGCTTACAGGCTCACTGGCAGCCGCTACTGCAGGAATAGGCGCGTTCCTTACGGGAGGCCTTGGGATAGGCGTAGTGGGGCTTGCTGCCCTTGCTTCCATTGCGATCCCGGCAACGATGCGGTTAATCAAACTGAAGGAAGCTCAAAATGAGTACACGAAGGCCGTTAAGGCAAGTGGTAAGGGTTCGAAGGAAGCTGCGGCAGCTCAAAAGATTCTGAGTGAAGCGCAGAAAGGCACTGGTGGCTTCAATTTCGCGGATGTAAGCAAGCTTGGTTCTAGCTTCACGAAAATTACGCGTCCTGGGCAAGCCGCTTTCTTCGGGGCTTTGAACAGCACTCTGGAGTTCGCTAAAGAAAACATGCGTGAGTTTGGTGGCATCGCTAATCGTGTTGGTCGCGCAACGAGAGATGCGTGGCGTGACTTCCTTGAGTTGTTTCAGAAGTCAATTGGGCGCGGCGTACTTAAGGATCTTGGGAAAGCATTTAGTGCGTCAATGGGGCCGTTAGCTCGCGCAATGGGCTATGTTGCAGCGGCCCTTGGCGACATTGCTGTCGCGGCATCCCCGCATGTTCTGTCGTTCTTTAAGCAGCTGGAATCTTGGGCTAAGTCATGGTCAAGAGTTTGGAGCAAACCAGACGAAGCTAATAAACGAATGGGCAAAATGATGGGGCACCTGTCGTCATGGCTGAGCTTTCTTGACGCTATTTGGAAACTCATTAAGGCAATCTTCTCCCCAGCTGCTGACGTTGGCAAAAACTTGCTGGACGACATGACCTCCTCCATTAAGAAGCTCACGGACAAGATTGCTAAGGACCCTGAGTCAGTTAAGCGCTGGTTCAAGAAAGCTGCGGATGATGCCACGAAGCTTTGGAACGCGTTTGAGGACATTGTTTCGGCTGCCACGAAGCTAGCAGAAGCGCTACTGCCTGTGGTGCTGGTGCTTTCCGACATGGTTGATAAACTTGACGAGATGAATCTATTGGTACCAGTATTGGCTGGTGCTTTGGCTTTGCTCGCGACGGGGGGGGGTGTTGCGGCAGCAGCTGGGGGCGCGGCCATTGTGCGGGCTGCTGCTGCTGCTGCGGCAGCGGCGGCGGCACTTGGTGGTCGCAAGCCGCCTACCACAGTCGTGCCGCCCGGTGGCGCGGGGCCTCGCAGAGGGGATCCGAAGCCCTCAGGGACACAACCTCCCAAGGGTATAAAGCCAATAAAGCTTGGCCGTCTCGTCAGAGGGGGAATGAAAGCAGGGTGGGCAGGACTAGCCCTCTTGGCACTCGAGGAGATAATGGGAGACAAAGACAAGAAGGGCGATGCTCAGCGCGAAAAGAAGGAAAAAGACTATTTAGACCAATTCATCAAGCCCAAGGCGAAACCAAAGGGCCCTGGCGTTGGCGCGTCGGTTGCGGGCGGAGTTAATCTCGTAGGCGCAGCAGCGGGCGCAGCAGCAAAGATGGTTACGAACGCCAACAAGGTTAGTGCGGCACAAAAGAGGGTTGGTGACAGCGCTGGAAGAACCAAAACAAGGGTTGCTGCCGCTTGGCAAGGAATGAACGCAGTGGTTGTTTCAGTGTCAGGAAGCGTTCTGTCTCAAACGAACGCTTTGCTGCGAGCCTTCGGTGCTGGTGCTGTTCAAGCACCGGGCGCAGCCGCGCCTGACACTAAGGGTCAGAAGGGTCAGCGGTCAGCCCCTAAGAACGCGTTGGGTGGCAGGCTCGCAACGTTCGCTTCAGGCGGCCGCATTCCAGGAACACCCAAAGGTGATCACATTCCGCTGTACGGCAAGGGGGGCATGGTTGGCATAGCTGACGGTGGCGAACTCGTTGTGAATCGTCATACTGAATCTCGCGTTAACAACATGCTTAACCGTCATGGCACATCACTTGGCCGTGAAGTTTCAGGGGAGGGCACACCGCACAGTCGCCCAATGGCCGCTGGTAGAAGGCATGGCGGCCCGTTCGGTGGCTTTGCAACTGGCGGCAGGGTTTATACTGCCTCGCAGTTTGGTGGCGCAGGCGATCCTGGTACTGGATCACAAGGCTACAAGGGTGATGATCTGAACAGGTTCCCGAACTCGTTCGCTGAACTTGGAATGGGAACCGCTATGGGCGGCTTGGCTTACAAGCAACCAATCACAGTGAGCTACAAGGGGAAGAGCATTACGGTACTGAAGCGTGACATTGGTGGCGGTGGAGGTGGCTTGGACGGCAAGGTGCGCGGACCAGACCTTTGGTATCAAGCCGCGCAACGTATTGGTTTGCCAGGTCTCGCTAACGTCATGGTCAACATGGGTGCTGGCACTGGTGGGGGTTCGGGCGAGAGGGTTCGTGCGCCTCGCGTTACGGGTAGTGGGTCTCTGGCACGTATTGCGCAGGGCGCGTCCACTAAGCTCACGGCGGCAGCGAACCGTTTGGTTGACCGTAACCGACCAAGTGATGTTGGGCAGGTTCCTGCAGGGGCGGGCGGAGGCAACGTAAGTGGTTTGCAACCAATCGTTAGGCGAGCAATTGCTTGGGCGCAGAAACATGGGTGGGCAGGCTCAGTTTCTAGCGGGTTCCGTACTCGTGCAGAACAGGCCGCACTTTATGCTTCCAAGGGGCCAAGGATGGCTGCTGCTCCAGGCAATTCGAACCATGAGAAGGGCTTGGCTATTGACATTACTGACCCTGCTGGCTTCGGTCGCGCTATGCAGTCAGCGCCAGCTAACTCTCGTTTGTATAGTCGCATGTCTTGGGAACCTTGGCATTATTCAACTACTGGTTATAACAAGGGTGGGCGTGTTCCGCAGTGGGGCGGTTGGCATGGTCGCGGCGGCAACATGCAGGTCAATAAGCCAACGCTTCTTGGTGTTGGTGAAAGCGGTGCGGAAACAGTTTCGATTCGTCCCGTTGGTAAGGGCGGTGGCGGCATGCAAGTCAAGGTGGACATTGGAACTATTCATTACAGCGGGAAGGGCGAAATTAAGGACGCAATTAAGAGCGAGGTATCACAAGCGTTTTCTGAGCTGTCGTCGGAAATTGACTTTGGGGCGGGTACCTAATGTCAAAGCATACGGGTGGGTTTCTGTTTCCTGAATCACCGGAGCCATCCAGCGATGAGCTTTGGGTTGTGGGCAGCGGGCTTCGTGTCACGTTGCAGAGCGCCCCAGGATACACTGACAAGAAGCTACTGAAGTCACCGTTTCGGTTTCAGGTTCCGCCACTGGAAGAATACACGCAGCAGTTTGCGTTTGATCACGCTGAGTACACAACGTTGAAGAACGGAACGTTCACTCGCAAAACAGGACGTCAGCTTCGACAAATTCAGTTTCAAACACTGTTCTTGGATTACAGCGTTTCGTGGGAAGCGTGGAGAAACCCAGCCGTCGACCCGTTGGAAGCTGCTGAAACCTTGAAGGGTTTGGTTCTAACTGGCACGCCGTTCCAGCTGCTGGTAAGTAACTCGCAGTTATGGGGAGAGAAGCAGGACACAAACATGCTTGCGGTACTGAAAGCTTTGACGGTAACGGAAAAGGCTGGGGAGCCTGACGCTCGGTACTTTGATGTTTCGTTCCAGGAGTGGCGGGCCCCCGCAATCATTAAGCGCAAGCAGCTTGGTAAGAAAACTAAGGGCGGGCAGCAACGGCCTGCTCGTTCGAAGCCTAAGACACCAGCCTACCTTTGGGTTCGCGCTGATGGTTCAGCTAAGCATCGCAGCAAAAGTTGGACGGCCGCGAGACCAGTGACACTGAACGGATTGTCAATCTACTTTTATGGACGGTCAGCTCACTGGCGCACAATTGCTTCAGCAAACAACATTAAGGGAGTGGCAAGCAAGGATAATCTTGGGGTTTATGTTCGGCGCATTGCTGGGGTTAACGGCAAAGCTAATTTCGTGATTCCTCGTGTTGATTTGTCCGGGGGTTCGTAGTGGCCGCTAAAAGTGCGAAAGCTAAGCAGCGTTCTGATAAGCCCGTTAACTACTGGTATAGGGCTGCGCCTAGCATGACGTTTGGGCGTGAGCAGTTTCGTGTGCGAGCCATTTTGGATCAGCGTCAGCGCACCAAGGAAATAGGGGTTCTTGATGATCTTGTGGAAAGCATTTCGTGGGAGGACTCAAGCCCTGTAATGCAAGGCGAAATCGTTATTCGCAAACCGGATCGCAACAAGGAGTTTAAGACAATCCAGGAGGGGCACCAAATCTTGCTGGATTGTGACCGGTTGGGTAGTGGCCAGTTTAAGTCCTTGTGGAGAATGCGTTGCCGTGAAGTTACGGTTGACGGAACGGAGGGAACAGTCACTTTCAAGTTGATTAGTGATCTTTCACGATACGCGCTTGGTGAAGATGACTACGAATTTCGGGTCAATAAGAAGCGTCATCCGAAGCCGTACCGGGGCGACCAAATTGTGCGGGCTGCCGCAAAGCAATCTGGCATCAGGGTTGGCAGGCTCATCAAATGCGAAAAGACCTATAAGACCTATAAGAAGAAGTCCGCAAGCTTTTTGGATGTTGTCAACGACATTTATAAGCAGGAGCGTGAATTAACGGGCCGCAAGTACGTTATTGCTTGGAGGGAAGGCGCACTATATGTCACGGTGCTTAGGCGCCCACGGTACATGTGGCTCTTTGGCCCGACCCTCATTAACTACACGTACACGCGGGAAGCGCTTGCTAAGGGCTTCGCTACTCAGTATGAGGTTCGTGCCACAATCAAAGCGAAAGGCGAACGCAAGAAGCGCAAGATTCACATGAAGGTGGGTTCTTCAACGTTGCAGAAGCGTTGGGGAATCATTAGGCAGAAGTTGAGTTTGGGTGACGTTAAGAGCCGTGCGGATGCCATTAAGCAAGCCAGAGCGAAGCTTGCGTTGGTAGCTTCACCTAAGAGGGAGGTTACTCTCACGCATCCGGGGGTTCCGTCCGTGAAGCGCGGTGATTCTTTGCATTTGCAAATCCCGGAGGACATTCCGAAAGCTAACTGGGTTGTGTTCGTCGAGGCAGTGACTCACAAGGTGACTGCTGGTGACTACACAATGGAGGTGACGCTTCGGTGGACTGATCCGTTTGTTGATAAGCAGGGCGATAAGATTCGTGAGAAGCGCGCTAAGGCAGCACGGAAGCGTAAGCGCAAAACACATGTTCATACAGCGTTGCGTCCTCGAGCCGCTAAGCACAGGGCCCGCAGTGATCAAGGCAATCGCACAAAGGTAAAAAGCCGATGATTCTTGGGAACACAACAATTGGGGCATCACAAGTTTCGCTTGGTGTAAACGAATTCAGGCTTGTGGTTCTTGAGGATTCCTTACAAGAGTCGTTAATTCCAGCGCGCTTATCTGCGTACATGGATGGGCTTGGTGGTGCTGGCGGTGATCAGCGAGTGCGCGGAGTGCTTTACGTGAACGGCGTGCTCGCGGCGGTTTCTACGGAGGTTGTGATTGCGGCAGGAGCGGCAGCAACGTGGGTGAGCTTTCCTTTCTACACGTTTCCTAACTCCGCTAGCTCAGGGCTGCTTTCTGGTACTGGCGAAGTTATTTTGGGGTTGCTAAGCGGGCTTGCTGCTGGTGTTGCACGAATCTTTTATGTGCCTAGTGTCGGAACGGGCGATGTGTATTCACGAACTTATGTTGATGGACCGTACGCAGCTTTTGCGAGTTACTCATCACCAACGCCCGATACGAACTACTTGTCAATTCATGCTGTGCTTTCTCCTGTTTGGGCTCCACCAGGCGTGGATGTTGTGACGGATGATTACTACACGGAGCTTGGGTTCCCTTCCGCGCAGCAAGCCTTGCTGCTGAACGTTGCGTCAGAATCTTCGGTTACTGCAATCGCTGGTTGGCACGGCACGTATGTTGATCCGCAGCGTGGTTCTGTGGCTGTCGTGAACTCTAGTGGGTCACTTGCCGGTCATGTTGGTGAGCGTGTTCGCGTTTCGAGCAGGCTCACGAAACGTTCCGTGGTGGTTCTTGTGCATGCTGAAAGCGATCTGGTTGCGGAGGACATTAGTTTGTCACGCAGGGCTTGGCTTGCTATCGGTACCCTTTCTGACGATGAGCTAACGGTCTCAGTGGAGGTGCTTGCCTGATGGCATCGAAAGGTGTGAAACGGGCAGCTGATTCCATTCGGCGGGTGTCTGAGAAGAGCGCCCGTGCTGAAGGTAGGGATGTCCAGCTTGGGATTGTTCGTAGACTCAACCCGATTCAGGTGGAACTGTCGCACGGACGGGCTTTGCTTGACGAAGGTGACGATGTTCTGCTAGGGCAAGGGGTTCGTGCAACGAAACTGGTGGTTGGAGATAACCTTGTTTTGGTTGACACGCCAGATAATGATTGGCTTGCGGTTTCGGTGCTTTCTGATGATGCTGCGGTTGCGTTCACAAACCTAGCGGCCCCTGTAGATCCTTCTGATGCGGCAACGAAGCAGTATGTTGATGCTGGCAGCGGCGCTACGGGGGCTACGGGGCCGACGGGGTCGACGGGGGCTGCTGGTAGTTCGGGTGCTACAGGACCAACGGGGGGTACGGGAACGACTGGCGCTACTGGAACAACGGGAGCAACTGGAACGACCGGAACTACTGGAGCTACTGGACCGACCGGCGTTACCGGAGTCGCGGGTGCAACGGGTCCAACGGGTGTTACGGGCGCTACTGGTGGCAAGGTTGTCCAGACGGTCAATACACAACCGACCGGGTTCGTTGCGGGCTCGACCACTATTCCGCTGGACGATAGTATTCCTCAACAAAGTACTGAGGGTATCGAAGTTATGACGCTGGCGATTACCCCAACGAACGCGGCTAACATATTGGTGATTGAAGTTGCTCTGTGGGGGTCTATTAGCGCCGCAGATTCGCTAACGGCTGCTTTGTTTGTTGGCTCGACAGAAAATGCTCTTGCTGCAGCGGCCACTCACGTAAGCGGCGGTGATCGTGCCCAACAACTATCGTTTTCGCATCGGGTGGTCGCCGGTGTTACTACCGCGCTCGCGTTCAAGGTAAGGGCTGGGCCGAACGCCGCGAACACGTTCACGTTCAACGGCCGCGCCGGGGCACGAATCTTCGGTGGCGTTGCTTCGTCTTCTATTACCATCACTGAACTTACGCCGTAATGACCCTTCTCCTACTTCTCCAACGTGAGTACGCTGACAGTCTTCTCAGCGAGGCCGCTGCGGTTGCGCATACGCACCCGATTAACTACCTTAGCGCAGGCGGCTCTTACGCTTCTGGCGGTGCCGTGACATGGACGCGTGTGCCTGTCTCGTACATTGACGAAGTTTACTTTGAGGATGTTGGTAAGGGCATTACGGTTGAACTTCGTCAAGAGTGCAGACTATTGAACATCACGGCAGA
>Ga0209702_10004588_pt1 | contig 19872 bp, 15 predicted proteins | sample FRY01_FD_187210 | JGI IMG/M metagenome (GOLD analysis project Ga0209702, IMG submission 187210) | Freshwater microbial communities from Lake Fryxell liftoff mats and glacier meltwater in Antarctica - FRY-01 (SPAdes) (version 2) | ecosystem: Environmental > Aquatic > Freshwater > Ice > Glacier...
ACAAGCACACGTCGCATCTTGCTCCCCTCTCAAAACAGAGGGTGAGGGCTGAAAAAGCCACACGGTAGAATGACCAATGACGGATTGGTCACCGATAGGTGTCCCATTCTTAATTGTGACTGCTGTAGTCGACAACGTCAACGTACTTAATACATCTCCATATCTGCGTAGCGCTGCAATAGTTCTCGCGGACACATCAACGCTTTTAAAAGGGTCCCGTTTCTCCATGAATTCGGCAAGTTTGTATCATTCACCCACAGTGCACGGTGGACTTTGCCCCCATTGCCTTGTTGAAGTAGGCATGGAGATCGGACTGTCCGTTGCACCTGTTGTCCCGCTCTCTAAACGACACATGGGATAGGGCCGGCAAGAACACGAGCCTTTCCGCCTCCCGCTCTCTCAGCGTGTCCAGCCGCTCCTGCGCCTTTGCCCGGTTGCCCGCCTTGGCCTCGATCAGCGAGGCGATCGCTCGAGGACCGGTCAACTCTGGCCGAGGAGTGTAGCCGGGCATCTTCTCGAGCGCAATCCCTAGCAGCTGCAGACACGGCTTCTGGATCTGGCTCTGGATGTAGAGCTTTGTGTCGACCCTGACCGCCGCCCTCCCGCCTGCGGCGAGGCTCTTGCGTACGTAGCCGATGTGCTCGATGCGGTCGCCCATCAGCGCGTCCCTCTTGCTGGTCTCTATGAACACGTAGGGGATGCGGTCGCTGACCTGCAAGGCAAGCTGGGGGCTCAGAGAAAGAGGGGCGTTCGTGCCTCACCCCCCTCTGCCCCCGAGCGACCCCACCTTGCGAGGGGGCCTCCGGCGGCAAGCCAGGGGCTCAGAGAAAGAGGGGTGTTCGTGCCTCACACCCCGTCTGCCCCCGAGCGACCCCACCTTGCGAGGGGGCCTCCGGCGGGGGCATGAGGGCACTATCATATTTTGGTCAAGCTTTTGCTCTTGCACGAGGGGCGCTGGAGACGGGCCCCGCCAGGGTCCGTCCCAACAGCGCCCCTCGTGCATGAGAGAAAAGGTTAAGGTTACCTGCGGCGCCGAGCCGGGGTCGCGCTCGTACATCCGCCGTGCGAGCACCCAGTGCGCGATCTGGTGCGGGAACTTGTAGTACGACCTGAGGTTCTTGCTGATGACCAGGTCCTCGAGGTCGTAGCGTCCCTCGGCGAGGTCCTTGAGCTTGCCCCTGAGGAACTCGACTGCCCTCGGCAGGTCGCGCTGTCGCAGCACGATGTCGATCATGCCCCCGTAGATCTGCTTCACGATGCCGGCGTAGTCACGCCTGCGGAGCGCTATGCCCATCGACTTCTGCTTGGGGACGGCGTCGGGGTCGTCCTCGTACAGCAGGCCGACGTAGCGCTTCTTGCTCAGGAGCAGCAGCGGGAACATGGTCTTCTCGTACTCGAGGTTGTGCGGGGGCGGCAGGAAGGGCTTGATCCCCTTGGACGCCGCCTGCCCCTGGCGGATCGACGCGGCGAGGGCGTCGCGTCCGTGCAGCGCCTCGCCCGACGCGGCGTCGACGTTCTTGAAGACGATGAAGATGGAGTCCGTGTCGCCGTATATGACGTGCCCGTTGCACGCCGGTCCCTCGACAAACGCCTTGGCCTGCATGATCATGGACCTGCCGACCGCGGTCGTGCACGCCGCGACGTGCTTGAGGTACAGCGGGCTCGTGCGGGCACCCATCTGACCGTACAGCGAGTTCGCCGTGACCTTGTAGGCGAGCTGCAGACCGTCGAGCACGGCCAGGCGGAACTCGTCCTCGACGCCCTTCATGCGTGCCCGCGTCGCCTTGCGCTGGGCGAGCAGGTCCTGAAGGATGCACGACAGCACACCCGGCGCTCCAGGCGCCGCGGTCGTCCCCCTCGCGAACCGGCACACCTGCAATGCAAGCCGGGGGCACAACGTGGGTGCCGGAGATAGAGGAGGGCTCGTGCCTCGCCCCCTCTTTCCCCGTCGCCCCCCGTGGGCGACCCCGCCTTGCGAGGGGGCCTCCGGCGGGAGGGTCTTCGGCGTCATTCGGCAGCAGGCCTTCAGAAGAGGAAGCTGCCGACAAGGTGCGGCGCGTTCAGATCGAAAGGGGCTCACGGCTTCCCCCGGAGGCGCACGGATACTCCCGGAAATGGATCTCCGTGCGTCTCCGGGAGATCCCGTGCGTCTCCGGGAGCGCTTGAGAAAGAACAGACCCCCCTTCGCAAGGTGGGGTCGCCCACGTGGGGCGACGGGGAAAGAGAGGGCGAGGCACGAGCCCTCCTCTCTCTCCGACACCGCATTTTGTGCCCCCAGCTTGCAGCTTGCAGCTTGCACCTGCTGTCCGACCACGCGCTTCTCGTCGCCCTTGCCCTCGTAGCGGTCGTAGACGACCTCTGAGTACTCGAGGCCCGGCAGTCGGTCGTAGGCTTCGTCGACGACGAGGCTGTCGTGCGAGAGGTTGTGCGAGATCATCGACGAAGGGTACAGCGAGTTGTAGTCGAGCACGGAGACCGGCTGCTCGAGGTACATCCCGACCTCCGGCTCGAGCACGATCGCGCCCTCGTACCCCTCCTCTTCCTCGTCTTCGCCGCCGCCGCCTGCGCCTGCGACGTAGCCGCGGTCGCCGGGCCTCGGCGCCTGGTAGCGCGTCGGCACGAGGAAGCCGTCGTCGCGGCAGCGCTTGGCGACGAGCGAGAAGATCTTGATGCCCTGGCCGCGCATGAAGATGAACGAGAGCGGCACGAGGCACACGTTGGCCATGCCCGCGTTGTTGGCGAGGATCTCGAGCTTGGCGGCGAGGCGGTTGCAGAGCTCGCAGTCCTGCAAGACAGGTCAATCGATTTTGATATCGACGGGCTTCTGAAGAGCGAGAGGGATCCCTTCCGGCACCAAAGGGGGTCCAAGGGCGCGGCGGCAGTAACGGCAGGGACGCGCGTCGTATGGTCGCAGCAAAAGCAGCAGCAGCAGCAGCAACATAGGTACTCGAACAGCGCCCTGCAGCATGCGCGCGCCGTGTTTTCCCGCCCGAGGCCGCGCTTATTTTAAGTCGGAGCTGGCGCTGGTATTCGCTGTAGAGCCCGTAGTCGGGCGCGAGCGGGAACGGGTACGGCGAGTACGCCAGCCGCGACGACCCGCGCGTGAACTGGCCCGTGTTCTCCATACTCGGGAGAACAAGGCGACTCGTCCTTATATCGATCTACACCTCCTACCTGGATGCAGTACTCGGCGATCACGCGGCGGTCGGCAGAGCTCCCGCGTTGCAGCCTGAACACGTCGGCCGGTGACACGTCGTGTTTGCGATCGCCGAGGAAGTGCTCGGCGACCGCGTCCAGCTTGTACGAGTCGAGGCGGTGGTCCCTCTGCACGACCTGAGCGGCAAGCAGGACGGGGGGATGCACCAGCGTGAGTGAGGGCGGGAGGATGCAACGATGCAAAAATCTCCCGGAGGCGAACGGAACCTCCCGGAAAGACGTGGAACCTCCCGGAGGCGGAGCTCCACTACTCGCCGAGAGGCTCCGTGCGTCACCGGGAGATCCCTCCTGCGAGTGATTGCACGCCTCCTCGCAAGGTGTGGGTCGCCCGGGGACAGAGGGGCGAGGAACGAGCCCCTCTTCTCTCTCCGGGCCCCCAGCTTGCCTTCATGAGGTCGACGACGACGCGCCCGTGCATGTCGAGGTACTTGAGCACGTTGTCGCCCAGAGCGGACGACGACAGCTTCTGCTCGACGTACGCCGACGGCAGCCCGGACACACGCCCGAACCTGTGGAAGCGCGCCGTGCGCCTCGCCTCGCCCATCAGCTCGCCGGCGCGCTCGTGCAGGTACGACAGGTCGAACCCGAAGATGTTGTAGCCGAGGAGCACGTCCGGGTCGATCGCACGCACGAGCTCGACGAAGGCCTCAAGCATGTCCTCCTCTTTCTCAAACACACAGACGTCCGAGCCCGCGATCGGCTCGCAGGAGCCGAGCGTGAGGATGTGCTTCGAGCAGCAGCCCGCGGCGCCGTACAGGCCGACCGTGAGGCCGATCTGGATCACGGCGTCTCCGTGCAGCGGCCAACGGTCCGCGAACGCGCCGTTGAGCACCGCCGTCAGCCGCCCGATCGTCGAGTTGTCCTGCTGCTCTTCCTGTTGCTCGTCCTCCGGGTGGATCGTCGGCTTCGCCTTCGCCCTGCCGGCGGTGCGCCGCGCGTCGGCGGCCGCCTTGTCGTCGTCGCGCAGCAAGGCGTGCACGTCGTCCATGACGCGCTTGACAGTGCGCTCGAGCGCCGCCGCTTCGGCCGTCCCTCTCGCCGGCCTCCTCTTCAGCTCGAGCCTGGCCACCTCCTTGTGCTCGGACTCGTCCGCCAAACCCAACGCCGCAAGCGCGATGGCGACGAGCCTCTCCTTGGCGTCGTAGTCGCCCATGCCGCGCAGGGAGCCGACGGCGCCGACGGCGCCTGTGCACGGACGCGACCACGCTCCCTCGACGTCGATCGCCAGGCGGCGGTAGTCCTTGCGTGCCACAGGGAAGTCGCCGTGCGCACTGTTGCACTCGATATCGAACCCGGCGACCAGCAGCGGGGCCTGGCCCCGCCGGTCCTGCTCCTCCGGCGACAGAGGCGAAACGGCCTGCCACGGGCACGCCGCCGACAGCTGGCACGAGGAGGCGGACGCCTCGAGCCTCACGCCCGTGGCCTTGACCCATCCCACCGGACGCAGCCCGCGCACGTGCAGGAACCTGAGCATCGGGTCCATGTTGGCCTCGTAGAGCTGCATCGGCACCATGGCTCCCCCCAACGCCCCGCCGACCTTCTGCGGCCGTACGAGGCGCGACGCCGCCCGGCGCATCGCAGCCCTCGACGGGAACGTGATGCGCACAAAGTCGAAGAGCTCTCCGTTGGTGAACCCCCAGAAGTCCTTCTTGCGAAGATGCGTGGCGCGCCCGAACCCTCCGAGGTGCTGCAGAAGGGCGCCGATAGCGGCAGAGCGGCGCGGTCCGCGGCAGAGCGGCACTGGAAGCTTGACGTACAGGAACGGCGTGAAGCCTTCGATCCGCAGGCACACCGATCGCCCTCCGGCAGTGACGCCGAAGGCGCGCAACACGTACTTGGTCGACGAGCCTTCCCTCGCGGGTGCTTCGTCTTCGCCGCTGTCTTCTTCTTCCTCATCGACAGCGTGCCAGCTGATGACCTGGAAGGTGAGAGCGCCAGCCTCCTCGTCGTACGCATCCCCTTCTGATCGTCCGTCCACGTGCGCCGCTATCAGACGCTGTCTGGTCGCCGCCTCCCTCGTTGTGGCCATAGGCGATAAAGGCATGCGTGCGTGCCTTCTTCCGTGCATGCACGTGCATGTGCATGTGCATGTGCATGCGCGCCTTTACACCTTCGCTGGAAACAGGCAGGCGGCCTCCTCGTCTCACCGGCTCTTTGAACACGAGCCAATACGCATCCCACGCGATCAGCAGAACCCCGAGCGCCGTCAACGCCACGTCCTGGTACGCGTACCCCTTGCACGCCAGCAAGGGGCCGAACACGAAGACCGCAAACACGCGCCCCGGCTGGTCAGAGAGCTGTAGACGAGGCACGTTCGCCCCCCTGGGCGTATGTCCGCCGCGTCCGTAGATGGGTCTACACCTCATACAATGGACCTCGCTCGACGAACACTGGTTAATAGAACACAAAACTTAAAACGAATTACGGGAACGCGGAACGCTGCATTGGGTGCTCGATGCCAGCGGGTCGGTGAAGCTTCCAGTTTTAGTTTTATCATGTTGCAGAGCTCAGACCGCATTATCCTCTGCTTGTGTGCTTGGAGGTTACTGGCATACTGTATGCATGCATCCGCTTGGTTTACAACTTCATGCGGTTCACCATACAGTCCTGCCAATTGATCCTGGAAACAGCGTAGCCTAACCATTATGTTCCGGCCTCGTCATGTCCTAGCGTACACCAACACCCCCGGAGCCACCTCGCTTCGCGGTATCCCATGGAGACTCAAGGAATGAAGCATCAAAGCTGAATATAGAATGCCCGCGAGGTTCTTGGATAATGATCTGACGCGCGTGCCTACACACCGACCTGCGCAGAATGAACAAAGATGTTCTCCATCTCTCTCTCTCTCTCTCTCACACACACACACAGTGAGAAAAAAATGCCCAGAAGTCGATCCGGGCTCACCTCAGAGCTCCCTTCTGGAACCTCAGTCTCCGTGGGTGGTGCTGACCTGCTTGTATAAATAATAAAAGTCATTTTAATGGAAGACGTTAGGGTTTGTCGAATGGCACTTACGCCGCGATGGAAGAATCCTCGGAGGAGACAGCCAGCGTCTGCTTGGACTTGCTGAAAAGATGCCTAAGCTGCTTCAACAGCCTCAAGGCCAGCAAAAGGAACCAGAGAGGTCTCATCGGTGCGCTTTTGCACACTGCACAGACGACGGTCGGCGCTCTCCCTCCCGACGACCCGCGTGTCATGCTCGTGCCCGCTGCTGCTGCTGAGACTGATGCTGCTGCCGCCGGCCCCGTTGAAGACGCCGAGGACATGCCATTGCGCGAGCGGCAACGGCGGCGCGTCGAGCGCCGCGTCGACGTCGGAGCACGCATCCAAGCGTTGCTGGATCGGCTCCGCGCCAGGCCCGGTCCGGCGGAGCCTTACGATGCATTGCGCAACTGCAATTGCAACGTCTGCTGGTCTGCGTACGACGACGGGATCAGGATGCCCATGACGCTCACGTGCGGTCACTGCGTCTGCGCCTCTTGCCTCGGCCAGCTGAGGCAGCTCAGCTGCCCTCAGTGCAGGGCGCCGATCACCATGTTCGTGAGGCTGCACTTGTAGACGGGCAAGCGAAAGAGAGGGAAGCGTTAGAGGACGCGGCGGATGCATCCTACAGTAGTGTAAAGCCGACGACGACCAACTGCGGACCATGTCTCAAACAGAGTTTGCCTCACTTCGCTTAGACCTCGCACGCACCCAGGAGCTGATCGACTGCACGCGCTCCTTGCTCGGCATGAAGCGCCGTGTAGACAAGCTCGAGCGCGCAATCGCCCGCCTTTATGAAGACAGATACGTAGGAAGAACTCGGGAATGTCCCGCGCTTGTGTATGAGAAGCAGTAGTAGCTGAATATGCCACCTCCTTCGCCGCTCTCTTGGACCGAGTTGTGCGCGAAACACTTTTACGGCAAAGCCATCTCGCCAACGTTCCGTGAAGCATCAAACACGGATGCAGATGCATGGGATGCATGGGATGCACGGGATGCACGGGATGCACGGGATGCACGGGATGCACGGGATGCAGATGCACGGGATGCACGGGATGCACGGGATGCACGGGATGCACGGGATGCAGATGCACGGGACGCATCGTCCGACGTCCGTGCGTTCCTCTCTTTCGTAACTTCGCATCAGTCGACGTTCATCCCCGCATCCGCTCATGCCGAGATCAACGCGTGGGCGATCCACCGCGTCGTCGGCAAGCTCGGTCCGCCCGGTTTCCGCATGTGTTATCTATGCGCTCCGGGCGAAGAAGCGCGCGTCGGCAAGCTCGTTACCACCGTCCTGGCCCCTTCCGCCGCGAGGGCGACGTTGCTCCTCCGCGAAGCTACGGGGCGCTCGCATGAAAGCGTTGACATCGTGTTCGTGGCCACGACGTTGCCACGGCTTCTGCCGGATCAGACCCGTGGCGCAGTCGGCCCCGAGCACATCAACGGCGGCGTCACGTTCTTTCGGTACTCTCCGCCGCGCGTCCTGGTTTGGCGCGAGGAGGACGCCGAGAAGGTGATCGTGCACGAGCTGGTGCATCGGTTCGGGATCGACGAAGCGCTGCGCCTGAACACACCCTTCGAGCTGGCCGCCGAAGCGCGTCTTGCCGCCTTCTACGGGGTCCACACGACCGGAGTACAGCTCGGAGCGAACGAAGCATACACCGAGGCGCTAGCGTGCGTCCTCTACGTCCATCTCTCTTGTGCCCGGACAAGAGCGAACGCGGGCGCGAACGCGGGCGCGAACGCGGGCAGCGGAGCAGATGGGGCACTTATGGTGGCCTCGCAGCACTTTGCCGAGCTTGCCTCTCGACTCGCCACGCACTTTGGCCTCTCGCCCGAGCATCCGTTTGCGTACACTGAGAGTACGCACGCATTCGCCTACGTGGCGTGCCGCGCAGCATTGTTCCAGCCGGCGCACCTCGAGCGCCTGCTTCTCGACCATCCCCCAAGGAGCCCGCCCACAGACATGGAGGCGTTCGTCCTCCGCCTGAGCGTTGCCCTTGACGACCTCAGACATTCCCTGGCGACACGGGGACCTGGCCGGTCATCCGCATCGCGCAGGCTTTCGGCCGTTGCATGGAGTTGATCGATCGCGATTGATCACTCGTCCACCCCGTAGCACAGAGTGGCAAATGTCGCCGCCTCGTCCCAGACGGGGTCATATGTCGTCCACAACGTATCTTCCTCCCCTTCTTCTTCGTCCTCGTCGTCGTCTCCTAGTGCGCCCCAATGTCGTAGACGCACGGCCTCTTCTTCCGCAACATCACCTTCGTCCTCGTCCTCTTCCTCTTCCTCGGTGTCATATGGGATATCGGCCGTGACCGCGATGGCCACGAATCCCATGGCGCCCTCTTCTATTGCATCGTCGGTCGGCAGGAGAAGCTCCCTCTTGCAGACCGGGCAATGCCTACCCCTCTCGAGCCATTTACGGATGCATTCCGCGCAGAACGCATGCCCGCAGACACCGACCTTGTCGACATCTCCGCTCGCCTCTCGCAACGTCCCAAGGCATATCGGGCATAACTCATCTTCGCTCATGGCTGCGACATCTTCGGGGCGAACCCTACGCAGCACCGAATCGACGGACGGTCCCTCCGAGGTCGCCGTCCTCTCCGGGGGGGCGTTGGTTACCTCGAGCCACAGTATCCTCCTGTCACCGTTCATCAGCACCTCTGCTCCGTGGCTAGGCCCGGCCATCCCCTCTACGCCGCTCAGGCCTTCTTCGACGAGACCTTGGTATGCCCAAGGCGGCACGGTATCAAAGTTGTAGGGCGGGATTAACCAGACGGTCTGTGGAGAAGTCCTGCGCAGATCCATCGCATCTCTTTGACAGAGTCTCCGGTTCTTTCTTTTGGAGCACGCGCACCGCCCACACTCTCAGCACTTAAACGCACTCCCTGCTCTGGTCCTTTCGAACGATGTCATCGCATGCTGCCGAGGAGCAGCCTGCCGGCAGCGGCAGGGGGGCACCCCCCGAGGCGGCATACGCGGCATACGCGGCATACGCGGCATACGACGACGCTCGAGCCGCCGCCAATATTATGCTGCAGCAGCAGCAGCAGCACCACCACCATCATCAGTACAACAACGTGAGCAGCAGCCAAGGCAGCGCAGGCGGAGGCAGCATCGGCGGCTGCGGGGGAGGAAACGGCATGATGGGTATCATGAACATGATGGCGAAGCGCGCAACCTTTTCGCACATCGGCGGCAGCAGCAGCAGCATCGGCGGCGGCGTGTGCTCCGTCTGCCTCGGCAGTCTCACACCGGCATCTCCGACCTCTCCAGCGAACGCTTTCGCATCTATGGTCTTCAACAACAACACGGTCGGCGACTACGCGCTCGCGTGCGGGCACCGGTTCCACATCCCGTGCATCGCACGGTGGCTCGACCAACACTCGACGTGCCCGACCTGCGGTCGCATCGTCGCTGCCGTGACACGCGTGATGGTGTCGGCGTGCGCCGAGTCCCTCCCGTCGTCCTCTTCGTGCGCCCCTTCTGTCTCTACCGGCGGCTCTGCAGCCCCTCACTTCCACCCCACCGCTCTCCAGAATCAGCTCGGCAACGGCGACTGGATGCTGTGCGCAGCGCTCTGGGTCGCCGCCATAGCGGCGCTCGCCTTGCTCGCCGAGTGGCTGGCATGATAAATCACCCCAACTCTCTACGTCATGTCTTTGTTAAGTCGAAAGTGAGGCGTCGAACCCGCAGTGCCAGGCTACGAAGCTGAGTTCCGTCTTCTGGGCGAAATAACATGCATACATGCATACCCATCCATCCATGGCATCTCGATGGGGCGACACAATGTTGTCCTTCATCGAACGCGGGATCTGGTCGGGTACGCCCGCCGATCCCTTGAAGGCATCCCGTCGGGGAAAGGGAAATGCATCCCTCATATCCGTCCCGTTCATGGCGTTGGGCGGCGGCTCCCTTCCCCTGAACGACCCCATGGAACTGGCTCGAATGGCGCTCCGGAGTTTGCCCACACCCATTTTGATGGCTCTGATGGTCGGCTGCACGTGCTTCGTAGCAGTCTTGGCCGCCCGCGCCAAATCCTCGCGCGGCGGCGAGGATGCGTCGAAGACCCTCGATCTCGTATTCGCCGGCGTGTTCAACGCGTGCGCGGTGTTGGTCGCCGGCGGGGTAGGCGCCGTGTTCTGGTTCCTTTTTGGATTTAACAGCATTCCGTGGCTCCCGATCGCGGGCCTGGCCCTCTCATGCGTCGGTGTGTGGGTCAGCGTCACTGTCGAGTCCGTCATGCGGCGGCTGGACACGCCGGAGTTCGCTCAGCGTGAGCAGACGCCCGAGGGCACCATGCGCCGTGCGATATTCTTGCACGGCGTCATGGGCGTGACCCTGTCTTTCGTCATCTTTGCGATCGGGGGCGCGCGCCGTGCCGGGCAGGACGGGGCGCGGCCGTGGCCGCCAGGGTCGCCGTTCGCTGTTGACGACAAGGAGAGTAAGGAGGAGGGGGGCGCAAACGCGGAGGATGGCGGTGTGAGTAAGGAGAGTAAGGAGGAGGGGGGCGCAAACGCGGAGGATGGCGGTGTGAGTAAGGAGATGAAGGAGGGTGTAAACGCGGAGGATGGCGGTGTGAGTAAGGAGATGAAGGAGGGTGTAAACGCGGAGGATGGCGGTGCGGCACAGATGACGACTAACAATGCGCAAAAAACGCAGGAAGATAAGAAGGCTGAGGCTTTAGCCCGGATTAAACAGGTTGACCGTAGGAATCCCACATGGGTTGGTAAGGCAGATATCGATAAAAACAATGTGCAGAAACCAGCAGTGGATGGCAAGGAAGAACTCGGTTTCGGTACATGGGCATCGACTCCTGGCAAGCAAGATGCCAATCCGCCGAATAAGGTCGTCAAGAAGCCGCCCTCCGCTCTTGGTATGGCATGGAATACAATTTTTAAATAGATGGACGTGAGTGATTGGTTGACCACATGCAAGTACTTCAACGTCGGTGCGGTGCCTTCGAGACGCCAAGTTCGACGAGCGGTTCGTGACGGATGGGAAGGGCGTCTCGGTCCAGCTGAGGAAGACTAAATTCAGCGATGTCACGTCCCGCTTGCCGAAGGACTGCTGCGCCTGCGTTCGGACGTACCTGGCTGCTCTTCCGGCGTTGCTGCTGGAGTAGAACCCTGGTCGTCTTGGAGGGCGCAAACGCGGAGGAAGGAGAGTAAGGAGGGCAAGAAGGACAACGGCGCTGACCCGCCTGCTGAGAGTAATGAGATCAAGAAGGACGACGGCGGGGCAGCGCCCCGCCTGCCCCCCCAGATAAATGATTGCGTTCTGCCGTCCCTCTATTGTCTGTAATCAGTGTCCAACGTGACAGTCGACACATGTCCCTTCCGATAACACCATGGTCCCCTGCACGAGGTCTGTCGAACCCAACGGGCACGTCGTGCTTCCTAAACGCGATCGTCCAGGCTCTCGCTCACTGCCCGATCTTCGTGTCTGCCTCCCTGAGGTGCCGAATGCGGAGGGCACCGCCACAGCACGCGTCCACCGCTATGGCACACGACGAAGAGGTCGTCAGGGAGCTGCGTCGCGTGCTGAAATCCATGTGGACGCCACCTCGTTCGCCTCTCCATGCGATCCATGCGATCCATGCGATCCATGCGATCCATGCTACGCCGACGACCTCGTGCAGCGGCCTCTTGGCGGCACTGGCGACCCTCTTGGCCCGTCTGGGTGCCGGGGGCGCCTACGAGCAGCACGACGCTCACGAGGCCTTCACGGCGCTTGCTTCGGCTATGCTCGACGCCGGCACGGCGGCCGGAGCCGTGTTGCACGGACAACTCAAAAGGTCCGTGCTGTGCACATCGTGCGGCCGTGAATCTGTTGCACCGCACGAGCCGTTCTCTTCCTTGACGCTCGCCCTGAGCAGCAGCAGCAGCAGCAGCAGCAGCAGCAGCAGCAGCGGCGGCGGCGGCAGGACGTCGGCCGAGCTGTTGAGGGCACTCTTTGCTCCCGAGGCGGCTGACGAGGCGTGGCGGTGCGGCAACTGCAATGCATCCGGTGCGTCGGGCCATCGCCTTTGCGGCCTGCGGCGTGCCCCGGATGTGTTGACGCTGTGCGTCGGGAGGTTCGGATGCGACGGATGCGCCGGGTCCGGCCGCATCGACCGCTCGGCGGTTTGGCCCTCCGCTCAGCTCACCGTGGGCGGCGCAATCCGGTACTCCTTGCGAGCTGCTGTTTGCCACGTCGGTCGCTCGCGCGACTCGGGCCACTACGTCGCCGCAGTGCGACGGCCGATGCAATCCGGCGGCCAATGGCACCTGCGCGACGACGCGAAGCCCGCCTCGTCCCTCGGGCCGCCCGCGTCCTGGCGGGAAGCGCCGGGCAGTGGCTGGGGCGAGGTCGCGAGCCGCGGGTGCTACCTGTTGTTGTACGAGCGAGATGCTTCTGTGAAGGGCTAGACGCGTTTTCCTCAGCAAAGGGGGGAATTAAATCGGCGTAATTGTAAGATGTTTGACTCCTCTGATCATATCTCCTTCGACGGGTGCGCCGTGTTGCAACGCGACATCGACAGCCGCCTCGCCGCCTCTTACACGCTGACAAACCTCCGCCCGGCGCCGCCGGCGTTCGGAAGCGACGACAAGGGTAAACCAAGAAGCGGCGACGACGACTTCGCACTGTCGCATCGCAATCTGCGAAAGTGGGACGGGTACGGTCCGAGCGGGTCGAGGGTCGAAGGCGACACGAGGCTGCGCCTCGACGCAGAGCGGACGCGCCCCAGGGCGCGGCTGCAGCTGTGCTCGCGCGTGTTCTCGGCCGCGCCGAATCTTGCCAGCGCCCGCGGCGAGCCCGGGCTCGAGGCGCGTGTGACCGCCGGCGTTGACACGTCGTGTTCCCGACGTGCGGCCGGTCTGCGCGTGTCGGAGGCGGACTTTGGCAGGTTTGACCCGGGCGTGTGCGCCGTGCCCGTCGACAACGTCGTGCCCACGTGGACCGTCGGCGGTTCGAGCTCGCGTGACATCGCACGTACGAGGCGGTTCCGCAAGGCCCTGGGGCACGCCGAGGCCAGATCCGCGTCGGCCGTAGCGTCGGCCTCGTTCGGCAGCGTCAGCGGCGCTTCCGTCGCGGAGGCGTCGTCGCCCTCTGTGACGACGTGGCGACGCCTGGTGTCTGTTGCGTCGCCCGGCTTCGCGATCCCCGAAGACGGGTTCGGGGCAGGATCGGGCATTTAGCTTCTTCGCCGACCCCTGAAAAAGTGCACCTAAAGAGGTCACCGGTAGTGTTTCCCAGTCTCAGTTGCGTCTGGTGTAAAGGGAAGGCGACCACCCACAGGTCCATGGACGCAGCGCGCCATGTCCCATGGTTCCTTCGGCCGCCCGACCGCGGAGAGCAACGCAATCACGCGGTCGTGTCGGTCGCATACCCTCTGTACGAGCTCTCCGACGGCTCGAGCGGATACTCGACCGACGTGCCCGCGGCGCACTTCCAGGCGATGCTGCGACGCGCCGCGATGCACGCGGGGTACTCCGTGCGTCACCTTGACGTCGTCGATTACTGCGCTCGCGACGTGACGCTGAGGATGCCCGCCGGATGCCTCGAGGAGTCCCCCGAGCACGAGCACGAGCACGGGCACGGGCATCCACACGCGACCGTCACACGGCGCCGCCTCACCGAGGCACGTCCTCTGACGGACGGCGCCGCCGGGCCGTCGGCCGTCGCTTTGCTGGCACGCACGTACCGACTCGACCGTATGCCTTTCTGCGCGTTCCCGTGCGACGCGCCCCTGCACGCCGCGCGTCGCACTCGGCGCCTCGAGCTGCGCGTGCACGCGCGCGCCCGCTTGGCGTTCGAGACGTCGGCGCCTCTCTGCGGCTTCTCCGGCCGCGTCGTGCGGCGAGTGCGCCTCGAGGTCGATGTGGGAGGAGACGTCGCGCGCGACCTCGCCGACCTGCGGCGCACCGTAGAAAACACGGTGCACGTGGTGCTGCTCGGGCTGCCGAGGCTGTTGCGGAGACGCGAGGCGCCGTCGCGGATTCCGATTCCGCCGCCGAGCGACAAGTACGACGACGACGATGTCGGCGCTTCGGCTAAAGCCTAACCCTGAAAGCCTTATGCCCAGGACATAAACAGCGGGACATAAACAGCGGGACATAAACAGCGGGACGCAAAGCGGTCGCCTATTTTATACGAATCGAATGGCCGCCACCACTGTATCCCAGGCCGCGGTCAGTCCTTCGGACGGCGATTGCAGCATCTGCGCCGAGAAGATCAAGAGCTCGAAGTTGATCGCGTGCGTAAACAGCGTTTGCAAACTGGAGGCCTGCTCTCCCTGCTGGACTCGCTGGTTCACGGACGCCGCGATGATCCGCGAGCACTGCATGTCGCCTACCTGCAAGACGCCTTTCAACCGGTCGGTCGTGATGAACATGGTCGGGAAGAGCCGATACAACGTCGAGTACCGCAAGCACAAGGAGGACATGCTCTACGCCGTCGAGAAGGCACGCCTCCCCGCGATACAGATGCGCGCTCAGATGCTGGTGATCAAGCGCGGCCTTTCGGACTTTTCGGACGCCGAAAGCGAGGCCATCAAGACGGGCGTGGTGCACCGCTCGGCGCTGAAGCTCAGGGTCTCTGGCATGATGACCCGTCTGGAAAAAGGCCAGCCGGTCGACGAGGATACGTTTGACGACATCGTGGAAGCAGTCAAGGCCTTGGGCAAGGAGAGAACCCTCAGCAACTCCATCATCGACATCGACGCCATCAAGGCGAGCATCGTCGAGGATGAGCTCAAAGCACGCAGCGCACGCTCCGCGCTGAACAAGCGACGCAGAGAGCTGGAGATGGAGGAGGAAGAGCAGAAGAGGGCTGTCAAGGCAGACGCTGCCGACGAAGCTGCCGAGGCCGCCGCCGACGCGCAACCGGTCGCCGCAGACGCGCAACCGGTCGCCGCAGACGCGCAGCCGGCAGTCGACGACGCGCAGCCGGCCGCCGACGAGGCCGCGCCCGCACCACCGGCCAAGAAGGCAAAGAGGTCCGCCCCCTTCCACTGCCCGGCGCTAGAGTGCAACGGCTACGTCGTCGGCCGCGGCGCCTCCGCCGCGTGCGGGATCTGCGGCATCCGCGTGTGCCTCCGTTGCGAGGCTGCGCTGCCTGTGATTGTGCCTGCGCCTCCGTCGGAGGACGCCAGCCCGCCGCCGGAACCTGAAGTCCACGTGTGCAAGCCCGAGGACGTCGAGTCGGTCAGGGAGAAGCTGCACAGCTCGAAGCCGTGCCCGACGTGCCACGTGCCGGTCTTCCGCATCTCTGGGTGCTCTCAGATGTTCTGCACCGCATGCAACACGCCTTGGGACTGGAACACGGAGGAGGCACTTCCCGTGCGCGCGCCCATCCACAACCCGCACTACAGCGACTACCTGACGCAGCAGCGCCGCCAGAGGGAGCAGGAGGAGGCACGCGAGGCGACGGCGACTCTGCCGCTCCAGGAAGACGCGTGCATGGCCGACGTGACGCAGCGATTCATAGTCAACCGCCGCGGGCTGGAAGCAGCCGACCGCGCCCTGCTGACGGTCGCCTACCGCACGTCCGCGCACCTCGCCGACAGGGCCAACATGGGCTTCGGCAAGGCGCTCTCCGCCCCGACCGACGACCAGCTGCGCAGGGCGCGCCGCGAGGCCATGGACAAATGCGGCTGCGACTTCCTCCTCGCCCTGTCAGACGAGGCCCGCTACAAGAGGGATCTGCAGGAGATGCACAAGAAGACGGAGAAGCAGGACGAGCTGATGCGCATCCGCGAGGACCTGTTCGACCTGGTGCGCGACGTGATCGGCCGCGTCAACGCGTCCAACGCCGCCGAGGTCATCGCCAACCTCGAGCAGCTGCGCGAGGCGACCAACGCGGCGCTGCACGGCGTGCAGGAGACCTTCAACTGCATGGTGCCGGAGATCGGGGTCGGCTGGGTGCTCGAAAAGACGACCGGCAGGTAGAAAGAAGGCAAGGCACGTTTTTTGCTCTGTGTGGAGTAGGAGACGCTGAGTATGGCCGACCAAGAAGCCTTTGTGTTCGTCGATGGCTTGCTAAGGCAGCCCGATCTGCCAGACGCCGTTCGCAAAGCGGTGTCCAATGTAGTTGCGCATGTTCACCTCGGCAAAGACCGCAAAGGCAGAGACCGAATCAACATGGTGCCCTCGGTTGTGCACATGCTCTGGTCGAATGCAGTGGGTGAAGACGTGGTTGTGACGTCTTGTGCTTTTTACAGCAAGGGCGAGAAACGTAGTAACACGATCGTCATGTCGCTGCGGCAATGCTGTGTGAGAAAACCGTTTAATCAGGCGGAAGAGACTTGCTTGGCCAAACTTCTGGAAGGGAGATTGATAGAAGGGCAGCTGACGATCAACCTGACAGGCGTCTTCACGGATGACCGTCTCCGCAAAGCCGCGATGGGCGCGATCCGTGACTCGGCCGCCCGATTGATATGCTCCGAAGTCACAGAAGAACCGCGAGAGGACGACGACATCCTCGTCCTGAACTTCTCATGCAACGACGAGGCAGCGAGGATAGTATCGGCCCTGTCTTCTGAGCCTAGCTACAACGAGAGTGCGGCATCCTCCCGGCTTTCAGTGATGCCTCCATGGCCCACGGCATCCTCCCGGCTTTCAGTGATGCCTCCATGGCCCACGGCATCCTCCCGGCTTTCAGTGGGCAATAGAGGGGCGTCCACCCAGCGTAGGAGCGCCAATTACGCCCATTCGACGCCAGTTCGCAATCCGGGGGTAAGAAAGGTGCAAATCAACGACCCCAACCGGTGGATGCGGGCGATTGAAGCTAATACGAATCAACCCCGTAGTAGTAAATATGCACCCAAATCACATACACCGAGACCGAAATTAGTACATCCTAATATGAAACATGGTCTTCCTTCAGTCGATGCTCGTCGCGGCGGAGGCGATTCAACACCTGAACCGGCGTAGGTCAGTCAGCCAGAGCCATCCAATCAGCAGGGTCCGTCGGGCCCCGGCCACTCCCACCCTGACAGCGCGCCGATCTGTTGGTAGTGGCTCCACGGTGTCATGCCGTTGCCCGAGCTCGCTAACTCTTGAGCGTGCGCGACCGAGTAGGCTACGGACGCCTCGGCGCAGGTGCGCATCCTGGCGAAGCCGGTGACCCCGGGCCCGCTGATCCAGGCCGGATACACCCCGTACGTCCCGGTGACCTGCAGCTGCCCTCCGGACGTCAGGATCAGCGAGAAGGGCCCTTGGTCTCGCGGCGCGGACGTGCGCGAGCTGACCCAGTAAGGCGGGGCGCGCGACCGTCCTCCGTCAGCACTGCCTCCGAGGTACATGCGCACGACGCCGTCGATTGCGTCGACCTCAAGGGTGCCTCCCGAGACGCCTTCCGTGCGCGTGCCCGACGACCAAACCGGCATTGCGGTCGTCGTGTTGTAGACCACCAAGTTGCAGTCGGATTGGAACACGGCGCGGAACTTGCCGGCCACGAGCGCTTGCCCCGGCATCAGAGCCGACCCTCCTTTGACGAAGTTAGAATCGACGCGATTAGGGTCGACTGCGGCGCCGCCCGCAGCGATCCCCGCCATGGCCTTGTCGGGCGCTTCGGAGAACGTGACGGGGTCGGAGTTCAGGAACCCGAGCGCCGCAGCTATGTCCGCCAGGTTCGGCAGACTCTGTGCGTTGTAGGGCGAGAGTCTGCCGCCGGCTACCAACGGCGCCGCCGGCGCCGACGGCTTGTACTTCAGCACGTTCCCTCCGACCGTCATCGCGCGGATCGACGTACGGGTGTCGTCGACGCAAGCCACGATCATGCGATCATAGCTGCGCGACGCGATCACGAAACCGCGCCCGAAGGAGGGCGCCGACAACGGGTCGGACGTTGCGCCCGCAGCTGCCGCCTTGACCGAGGTCGCAGTCGCGTCTCCGCATTGCACGGTCAGCACAGGTGCTCCGGACGCCGCGGTGATGGTGGCCGTCGCCCCCGGCTTGTATTCGATCGCGATTGTCGCGACGCTTGCGCCGTCGTCTTCGCTCAACATGGCCGGGTTCGGTTTCAAGTAACGCAGGTAGTAGAGCACGAGCGCCGCAGAGGTCTTTGTGGGAATCGGGAAGGTGTAAGGCGCCGATTCGGGCGGCGGTTTCCCGTCGGCTGAGATGGACATTGGCTGCTGGAACGCAGCGTCAGAGGTCCGCGAGTCTCCGATATTGACGGCGAGCTCGATCGGCGCAAAGGCGTTGTCGATGTTAGGATCGCCGACCAACGCGATCCGGAGCGTTGCATTGACGCTTCCCTGGAAGCTGTCGTAGGCCATGCCGTCCGTGCCAGGCGCGGTCCAGTCGATGAAGTACAGGGCTCCGTCGGGGCCGGAGCGAATGTACAACGGACGCAAGAGCATGATCGCGCGCGTCGCGAGGTCGACGCGCGGCAGGCACAGCATGAGGTTGGACCCCGGCATACGAAAGATGTGAGCTCGGCTTCGGACGGTCATCTTGAGCAGGGTGTACACGCCGGAGAGTAAGTAAACCTGGGAGTCGGCGGAGTCCGCAGGCTGCACAGAGGCGGCGAGCACCACGTCACGGTCGCGCGTGAGTCCGGGCGGCAGCAACGAGGTGCGGTCCGGCGAAGAGATTGCGTCGATCGGGGATCTGCAGGATTTGCCGGGGTCCATGGTCGAGAAGTCGCACTTCAGATCGGAGGAGGTCGGGTGAAAGAACAGCAGGTACTGAGAGAGAGACTCGGAGCGCGCGCTGGCGCTGTTTGAGGAGTAGAACTGAGCAAAGCCGGCGTCGAGGTAGCGTTTCGTCTTGCGCTCGTGTATCTGGCTGGACGGGCGGGGCAGGACGGCGAAGCCCTCCCTCCGCTCCTCCTTCTCCCTCCGTTCGATCACGAAGTCGGCCACGTCGGCAGCTGCGATACCGCCGGAGCCCTCGATGTCGGCACGGAAGCCTTCGACCATGCGCCCTTCGTGCCACTGCTTTGACATGCTAGAGATCACCACAGCCGCGATGAGCACGACGACCGCCACGATCGCCTTGACGTGCATGGGCTTCATGAGTTTCGACGCGAGGAGTCCTCTCTTGTAAACGGGGGTGATCTTTTTTCACGGGCGCCGCCTCCGCCGCCGGGCGATCCGTCCCACGCCCATGCATTCCTCCTACCCTTCGGGGGCGGGGCGGGAAAGTAGGGTCGAACAAGGTCCACACTGTCGACCTTTGCGCTTTGCTTCAATGCACGTAAAAATGCGTCGACAACGTGTACCATCAGGTAATCGAGGCGTCAAATGTCAACGCCGCCAAGAACATCCTTCTCTTGCTCCGCAAGTGGGTGGACGGGGAACAGAGACCTGCGGCGTTCTGCAGGCCCCAGGTACCTCATCGCCCTCGATCAGGGCGAGGAGGTCAGGCCGAGCCGTTATCCGTTCTGTCTGTTCAATCAGAAATACAAGAATGACAGGCTCACTGAGTACGACGGCGCCCTAAGCTAACCAACGTTGGTGTCCCGGAAATATTCCTCGACTGTAATCGTAAGCAGCGCGATCGCAACTCCTGGCCACGGCATCGACACGCATCTCGACCGACTTCTTACAGCAGAGTCAACTGAGAATGGGACACCCCCTCGTCTACCAACTCCTACGTCCCTACTCAATCTTAGTATACACTGGAGCGGCTTGCTAGCTTCCAGGCTGACTCTCCTAGTCGACGCCTGGGC
>Ga0209702_10004595_pt1 | contig 19856 bp, 17 predicted proteins | sample FRY01_FD_187210 | JGI IMG/M metagenome (GOLD analysis project Ga0209702, IMG submission 187210) | Freshwater microbial communities from Lake Fryxell liftoff mats and glacier meltwater in Antarctica - FRY-01 (SPAdes) (version 2) | ecosystem: Environmental > Aquatic > Freshwater > Ice > Glacier...
TGTTTTTGGTCTAATGTGCTGCCAAAGGAGAAAAATAAACTGGTCTGATTTAGTGGTTTTTGCTTCGCTATCATGTTAAATTATTTGCAAGGATTATGTTGTAAAAATAACGAATCTTGCAGATAAATAACAAACAATTTATGCACAATTAGTTGACTTATAAAGTTTTATGTGCTTTTTAAGGGACGACTATTTAAGCCTGCTGAATTAACAAATTGATTGCCTGAAAAGGTATTGAAATAAGCAAAATCGTAAAAAAGACTAATCGGAATTTTATTTAAAGGTTTGATTTCCGTGCTTGTGGTTATTATTCCTTTGTTCACCTCTAAATTATTGGCTCTAATACCCCTCACGGTTGTTAAATTATCTGTTATTTGATTTGCAAATAAATTGTTGTCGCCATATTGTTCCGAACGCCCAATCATAGCATTTTCATATTGATAGTCTTGCGCTTGGTTATTGTTTGAGATAAAAAATACTTTGTTAATATTGTTGCCATTTATATTTTTAAAATATCCCAAAAATACCTTTTGTTTTATATATTGATTTTTTGAACTTAAAAATAATTTCCCCTCTATTTTTACCCCAGTTTTGTTGTAAGTTGAGTCTGAGTTAAAATACCCATTTGACTTCCCAAATTCATAAAATGTGCTGACACTTATTGGTAAAACACTATTTTTAATTAAATAATTGTGGTTGATGTTGTAATAGTCATAGAAAAATGATTGTCTTATTAAATTATTAGGCTGCTGAGAGGTTTTATCAGTTAGGCTGGTTTTGTTGTAACTTAATTTTAAACTGCTTTCATATCTATCATTATTCTTGTGTGCAAAATTGAATCTTATAAATGGATTTAACTTTATATAATTGTCGTAAATTTCTACTATATTCTGTCCAAACTTTTGCCCTATTAAACTAAATTGAATGAATTTGAAATGCTTGGAATTTCTGCTTAATAAATAATTTATTTGTCCAAATCCAACGACTTTGTTCTTATCAAAACTGTAGGCAGGCATTAAATAATATTCAAGTTTTTTTCTAAAAATAGTTCTGTTGTATAAAATAGCTCCCAAATATAATTTATCATAAAGATTGTAACCAACAATTGGGCTTAAATTGATATTTAATTTAGACTCATTGGTTGGCATTTTGAATGGAATTCCAAAGTTTATAAATTTTTTAGATTTCAAATTGTTGTTAAAGTTTTTTTCCAATAAAAATCCATTAAAATTATTAGGTTTTTCTTTAGCTTTATTATAAAAAGAGTCAAAAGCAGGAAGTGATTTTGCAATTGACTCGTTGTTTTTGTAACGAATGTCTGTATCAAAATTTTCATTGAATAAGTCATCAAAGAACCAAGTTAGATTTTGACCGCATGATTTTTCAAAACTTTGTTTCATGTCTTGCGGCAAAGGGTGTTTGTATTTCCATGTTTCATAATATTCTTTAACGCATTTTAAAAAAATATCTTCACCTAAATAATCATTCAAATAAGCAAAAAGCAACGGGCCTTTTCCATAAACTATAATACCATAGTTTTCGTTTGTAAAGCTTTCTGATGGTAAGTTAAGTTTTTGCGATTCTCCTTTTGCAGCTTGATTATAAACGCTAAACATGTTTTGGTGTTTCCCAAACCATTTAGGTTGCGATAAAAATGTTTTATCTGTTTTATAATTATTTGTAAATATTTCTTGAAAATATGTATTGATACTTTCATCCATCCACGGATATTCTCTTTCGTTGCTGCCCAAAATACCATAAAACCAGTTGTGCCCAACTTCATGAATAATAGTTGATTCTTCATCCGAATCACAAATTGTAATTGTTGGATATTCCATGCCTGCCCCTGCAGTTAATGCGCCAATTACGACAGTGCATTGTTTGTATGGGTAATTGCCAATGGCCCTTGAATAGTCCTTTACCCCTTTATTTAATGCTAAAATAGGGTGGGTATAGTTAGGGTTTTTAGCTATTAATTTATCGTAATCTTTGTCTGCAAATAGCCAAGTTGTTATGGTGTCATTATTTTGAAGAACCGCAACGCTATTGTCCACAAAAAAGCTTGTGTCGGCAAACCATGCAAAATCATGAATGTTATTTTCTTTAAATGTAAGGGTGTGTCTTTCTTTGTCATCCCTAGTTGCCTTTTTCCCTTTCATCGATTTTAGGAAATTTAACTCATCAATATTTTGAAGATTCCCTGTTGCAGCAATAAGATAATTTTTAGGTGTGTTAATAGACACTTCAAAGTTTCCAAATTCTGAGTAAAACTCTCCTTGATTCAAATATGGCATTGGGTTCCATCCATTAATGTCATAAACTGCTGGCTTTGGATACCATTGTGTAATTGAAAAAAACGAGTTCTCTCTACCCATTCTTGAATAAATTTGTGGAATTTTTACAAAAAAAGGCGTATATATATCTACTTTTTCGCCAGGCAAAATCGGGTCTAATAATTTTATTTTTAAAATATCAATTTGTTTTTCATCCGTTTGATATTCAATAGTTCTCCCATTTATTTTAAATGCAAAACTATCCATATAGCCTCTGTCTTTTTGCGAACTATAATAAAACTTTCTATTGTTTTTATTTAATTGTTCTTTTGCATAAGCTGTGTGGTTGTTTTTATAAGCATTTGGCCATGTATGAATGTATATTTCTGTTAGAGTATCTGGCGAATTATTATAATAATTCATAGAAACTGTCCCTTTTACTGAAGTGTTTTCTGGCGAAAAAATGACATCAATTTTGTAATCTACTCTTTGAATCCAATCCGATTGTTTTTTGATAGATTGGCAATCAGCCATGTTTGTAAATAATGTTAATAATATAACAGAAAATAAATTCTTCATTTTGCAAAATTAACTAAGAATATCAATTATTTTTGTAAAATAAAGATGGAGGTCAACCGATATGTCTAAAGAGGATTCTTTTGAAGAAAATATAGGGGAATTATTGGATAAATATGCCCAGCTAGAAAGCAATTCTTCGCTTTATTTCACTGAAGATGAAATACAAAGTTTGCTAATGCACTTTGATTTTTTAAGAGATATGGAAAAGCAGTTAAATCTTTTGGAACACGCCATTTATTTGCATCCATTTAGTGTGAATTTTCATTTAGATTTAAGTAAGTTGTATTTGTATTTGGATGACAAAATGAAAGGTGAGGTATTTTTGAAAAAAGCTAAATCTTTGAATCCAATAAACTCTGAAACATTAAGCATAGAGGCCGAATATGCAATCGAGAATTTTAACTATGATGAAGCAGAAGTGCTTTTTTTAGAAGCTCTAAAGTATAGTAAAGAAGAAGATTTGGAATATCAAATTGAATTAAATATTTCGATTGCAGAATTTTATTTTGATATTTCTAAAGAAGAGAAAGCTTTTCAAGTAATGAAAAGAGCTATAAATAGACTCGGTATTGACAATTATTTGGGCAATTTTTTATTTTATCTTTACGAAAACTCTGAACAGCTAGAGAATGGTGTAGATTTTTTTAAGTTAAGGATAGACGAGTCGCCATATTCTTTTTTAGATTGGTATTATTTAGGAAAACTTTACCTTTCTTTGGAAGAGTACGACTTAGCAAAAAGTGCTTTTGAGTTTTGTCAAGCTATTGGGCACAATTCTTATACTGTCGATTTTGAGATAGGTCAAATTTTAGAGGCAAAAAATGAATATCAAAGTGCTATTAAAAGTTATTTAACAAATGATACTTATGTGAACAACGAAAAGTTTTGTATCCCAATTGCTCGATGCTATTTTGCATTGGATGATTTAGAAAATGCAAAGTATTATTTGGAACAATGTAATTTAAACCATTTTAACGATGATGAATGGTACACTTTGTATGGTTCAATTTATCTTAAAAAAGAGGATTTTAAACGCGCTTACCATTATTTTAAATCTGTTTTAATTAAATCTAACAATGATGACAGTGCGGTTATTGGTTCTTTTATATGTCTGTTTGAAATGAATAAAATGAAAGAATTAGCTAGTTTTTATGAAGAAACAATTGAGAATAGGATTTTTTTCATGCAAGATTACTGGAAAGAACTTTTGAGCGTAATTAATGCGTTTGATATGGAAATTTTAGAAGAAAATTATGTGAATCATTTGTTGGAAGGAAAGATAGCCAATACAATTGAGTTGAACTATATATTAGCGGTTATTAATTTTGAGAAAAATCCAACACCGCATAAAAAGTCTATTATTATTAAAAATTTAATAGAAGATTTTGAAGAAAACTATGAAAACATAAGTTTAATTTGTCCCGAATTATTGTTGAATGATAAAGAAATAATAAAAATAATAGAACATTATAAAAATACAAATCATGAATAAAGATATATTTAATCTAAGTCAGTTGCCTTTAAGAACTGAAAAACCACGAGAAAACGGACTGACCATGGTAATGGACAAAGGCTTAAGTTTGCGAGAGGCCGAAAATTTTATAGAAAGCGGCAGCCATTTAACGGATTTGTTAAAACTTGGGTTCGGGACAGCATATTCCACCCCACGACTGAAAGAAAAAATAGCACTTTATCAAAACGCAGGAATGAAAGTATATTTTGGTGGCACACTTTTCGAGGCTTATTTGGTAAGAAATCAACTAAACGATTTTAAAAGAATGTTAAATACTTTTGGTGTAGATTTGGTTGAGATAAGCGATGGTTCAATAGAAATTGCCCACGAAAAAAAATGCGAATTAATCAGAGACTTTTGCAAGGATTTTACGGTTATTTCTGAAGTAGGGTCAAAGGATGCTGAAAAAATCATTCCGCCTTACGAATGGATAGAAATGATGGAAAAAGAAATTGAGGCTGGTGTTTGGAAAGTAATTGCCGAAGCCAGAGAGAGTGGAACTGTTGGCGTTTTTAGGGGCGATGGAGAGGTTCGTTCTGGTTTGGTGGCCGAAATTGTTAGAAAAATTCCTATAGACACTGTTATTTGGGAAGCACCTTTAAAAGCACAACAAGTTTGGTTTATAAAACTATATGGAACCGATGTAAATCTTGGAAATATTGCCCCTTCAGAGATTATAGCTTTAGAATCTTTAAGATTAGGACTCAGAGGGGATAGTTTCGACTTTTTCTTGAATAAATAAATGATACTATCTAACAAAAATTGGCATAATGGATTAAACCCCAATTATGCCTTTTAGAATTAAAAAATAATTTGGTGTCAATCTTGTATTTTCAGTAAATAATAGTCCAAGGTTTTTGGACTATTATTTATACTTTAGCTATTTATAGCGTCATTAGCAGTTAAAAGCTGGTTTTTAACAGTTTCGCTAACGGGGCTCAATGGCATTCTTAGGAAAGATTGGCAAATACCTAGCTTTTCTAAAATAACTTTTATACCGCCCGGACTGCCATCTGCAAATATTAAATTCATTGCATCCAAAAGTTTGTAGTGCTGTATTTGTGCTTCTGTAAAGTTATTGTTCAACCCATTTTTTACCATTGTGCTAAATAGTTTTGGATAAGCATTTGCGATAACACTGATAACGCCATCCATTCCAAATGATAAGAAAGGCAGAGTGAAAGCATCATCGCCACTGATAACAGAAAAGTTTTCAGGTTTTTGATTAATGATATCCATACACTGAACAAAATTTCCGCTAGCTTCTTTTGTGCCTAAAATATTAGGGTGTTGTGCAAGTTTTAGTGTGGTTTCTGTGCTAATATTGCTGCCTGTTCTGCCTGGTACATTGTATAAAATGATAGGGAGAGGGGAGTTGTCGGCCAAAAAAGTGTAGTGATTGAAAATTCCATTTTGGTTTGGTTTGTTATAGTAAGGACTAACGCTCAAAATTGCAGAAATTACATATAGGTTTTCGTTTTTTATTTGCTCAACAACTTTTAGTGTATCATTGCCACCAATCCCTAGTATCAAAGGCAGTTTGCCGTTATTGATTTTAATAACATGGTCGATAATATTTCTTTTTTCAGAGGCAGAAATTGTTGGACTTTCCCCTGTAGTGCCCATAATTACTAGATAATTTGTGCCATTTTCAATTTGATGATTTACTAGTTTTGTTAATCCGTCAAAATCTATTGTTAGGTCAGCATTAAAAGGAGTAACCAAAGCCACACCAGTTCCTTTCAGTTTTTGTGATATAATATGTGCCATTTTTTTATGTTATTTTATTAAGATAATTGCCAATTTCAATCAAGTAGTTTTCAACTAAGTCTGCGCCATTTGGTTTAATCATTATTTCGTAGAATGAAATATTATTAGAGTCAGAATAAGGCCCAATTCTAAAAGAAGCTTTAGAAAAGCAGCTAATTGTATCAATCCACTTATTGCCGCCTATTTTACCATTTATTAGCATGTCAAATGGTTTATTTAACAATGCTTTTAATGCGGGCGATTTGGGAGCACCAAAAAGATTGAAATCATTTTTGCAAAATAATTGGTATAAGTCTGTTGACACAAAGTCTTTAGGTAGTTTTTTTAGATTGTAAAAACATACAAATGTAATGTCTTTGCCTGCATTTCTAAACTCGTGTCCAAATGTTTTCAGCTCTTCAATATCTGATTTGGAAAGTTCATTGTCCCAAATTATTACAACAGAATTGACTTGTTTTAGAGGCAAAACAAATCTTTTTGTGGTCGATTTTTTTTCTTTATTTATGAGAGAAACAAATTTCAAGATGATTTTATTTAAAGCACTTCAAAGGTAAGCATTTTGAATTTTTATCAAAACTAATATTAATTTTTCCGTTAGTTTTTATTTTATCCTATCTAATAATGCAATTTTAACTTCATTTTTAAAAGGGAAAACATAAATTATTGATAGTCCGCCTTCTTTTAGTCTCCATTTTTTCAGAAGGTCTGTGCTGTTAAAATTCAAACCTCTTACTTTAATGTTTATTTCTTTAATATTCGCTTGCTTTAAGTATTTTTCAAAAGATTTATCCGATTTATCAAAAACGGAAATGACTTTAAATTTCTTTCCAATAAATCTATCAATATTTGATTCCGACATGTAAAAAGGCACTTTAATATCTATTGATTTTAGGTTTAATTCAGATGCATAATCATTGTTAAGTCTCATTTTCACGATACTTGCCCCCAAATCATAAAAGTAGGGCAGTTTTAAATCCTGAAGTTTTTCTATCCGTGTGCTTAATGCATCCTTTTTTATGGAATAGGAAATTGTTTTTTGATCGTCAATATCAATGCAATGATATTCACAATCGTTTTCATTTTTTAAGTTGATATGGAGCAATAATTCTTTCATTTCTCCTTTATAGCTAAGAGAATAGCAATTTGTAAGCGGAGGGAGCTCAATGTGCGCCATTTTTATATCATATAATGGCGAGCATTTTATTAGTATGTTATCGCTAATTTTGGACAATTCGGGAAACATTTTTATAACATTGGGTAAATGCTCGCTCAGTAAAATTTCTTTTTTGCCTGTTCCTCTTCTGTCAGGATCAATATAAATGTAATTGAATTTTTTCTCTGAATTTTGAAGAATAAAATCCTCTGCATTCTGAGTTATCCGTTCAATATTAACACAGTTTAGGTTTTCAAAATTATACATTGCAATTTCGTTAAGTTCAGCATCTTTATCTATAGAGATTACGGTTTCAAATGTTTTTGAAAATGCCCAATCGTCAACACCAAGTCCTCCTGCCAAAATGAGGATGTTGCTGCCCGAAAATAAGTTAGATTTTAGTATTGCAATGCTTTCTGCGGTGGACTGCTCAAAACTTTTTTGAGTGAAAATACAATTGTTTTCCTTAAATGTTGGCAGTTTTAGGTGCGCTTTTTTTTCAATTTTTATGTTTTCAATGATTATATTAAGGTCTGACTTTCCAATCTTTTTGTTATAGATTAAGCTATCAATATTATTTAGAGCCGATTGTTTAATGTAATATTGAATGTTTTTAAAATCCATTATGGAGCAGTTATTATTTATTGAAAAGTGCAAAATTAAGACATTGTAAGTTTTTTAAACTATTTTTTTAAAAAATGAAATAAAAATATTATTTTTGTATTCTATATAATTAAAATGAAAAACCTTTTAAAAATCAGTGCTGTTCTTGTTCTTATCGTTGCGCTCTCTTCGTGTGGAGGAAGAAAAGACAGATGTCCTACTGTTATGACGAATCCAGCTTCGCAAAACGCTATTTCTTAATTACTACATTTTTATGGAGTGGCATCCTTTGTCAGATTTAGCTCAAATCGACATTTTGATTAATGAGTCTAAAAGTCAGACTTTGGCTATCTTTAAGCACAGCACTCGTTGCTCTATCAGTTTTTCTGTAAAAGACAGATTGGAAAGAAACCACACTTCTGAACTTGATGCTGTGAAATTTTATTATTTAGATTTGATAAATCATCGTGATGTATCAAATGCATTGTCTACAACTTTTTCTGTTCATCATGAATCCCCTCAACTTTTACTTATAAAAGATGGAAAATGTGTTTTCTACGCAAGTCATTATGACATCGGTGTGAAGGATGTTTTAGGCCATATTTAACATTTTATTCTCTGAATTTCGGAATAATATTTTTAGTTTATTGGCATAAATTAAAAATCACATTGGGTTAACTTTCTATAAACTTATTCCATAAAAAAAGCCCTGAAATTTTCAGGGCTTTTTTAAATCTTTTGATTAAAAGAAACTGATTAGTGAGCAGCTGGTGCTTCAGTAGCAGCAGGAGTCTCAGTAGCAGGAGCTTCAGTAGCAGGTGCTTCAGTAGCTGGAGTCTCAGCAGGAGTTTCAGTTGCTGGAGTTTCAGCAGGAGTTTCAGTTGCTGGAGTTTCAGAAGTTTCTTCTTGTTTAGTTTCTTCAGTTGGAGCGCTGTTACAAGCTGTAAATGCGAATGCTGCGATAGCAATAATTAATAATTTTTTCATTTTTTTATAATTTGTTTTTAAATAAAATCGATGCAAAACTAATGTATTTTTCTTATTATAAAAAATATTTTTATTTATTTTTCCACAATCACTTTTTTAACCGCTTGATGATTACCAGAATTTAGTTTTATAAAATAGATACCTTGACTCAATCCTTCAATGTTTATAATTTTTCCATCATAAACAGAGTCGATAATTTTTATAGTTTGCCCCAATGAATTTACTATTTCCATTTTAAAAGGATTGCCGGATTTTAATCCTAAGTCTATTTCAAATGATTTTTTTGCAGGATTTGGGAAAACATCCATCGATAAATTATTTTCTAAATCTTTAATATCCATTCTAAAACTTGTAGAAAAATTATAAATAATTGATGTGCCAAAATCTGCTTGAAAACTTTTTGCTACACCGCCAGATGATAGATTTCTTATTCTTAAAAAGCCTGTTCCATCGTTTGTGTTTGCCCACCAATACAAACCATCTTTGTTCAATGGATTGCTGCTTGGCCCAGGTCCATCATCAAAAAATGAAAGTGTGTAACAAATGTTGTTGTCCAAATAAACAGTGTCTTTATATAATGTATTAGAAGTAAAAGCGATTTTATTTCTAATTACTTTGCCTTGCGCGTCTTTTAAAGTGTAATAATTTTCTGTGGGCGCATTATTAGATTTGAATTCTATTACAATGGCGTTCGGTAAAACATTGGCATTTGTTATTTTGCTGTACGCTATGTTGTCGTTTCTATATTCATCTTCTTTGCCATTTACTTTTGTAATATTTACAAAAAACTGGTCGCTTGCGCCTCGCCAATTATAGATTGCTTCCAGGTTTAGGATTTGCGATTCTAATGGTTTAATATTGCAAGGCACCCATATTTTTTGGATAACGCCACCAACTTTGCCATATTCAAAATCTAATCCCGTAACGGTTTGTTTGCCCATGTTTTTTACTTTTATGATTGGTGCTCCGCAAGTGGGATTATATCTCAAACTTTGAAACTCTGTGGAAGGGGCTAAAATATTTTCTAAATCCACATCCAATTCTTTTTGGTTGTTTTTTGTAAAAAAAGAATATGTTGAAACGCTGTAATTAGCAGAATTGTTGCCGCTAACATAATCTTCCATATTAAAAGAAAATGAGTGTTTGTTGGTGTCTTTCATATTTACATACACATTGTCAGGAATTACTATTGAGCCTGGACACCAGCCCGCTCTGTCATAAAGCCAGGTGCCAGCTTGGGGATACAAAGGATTAAGTCCGCAATCATTTCTCCAAACATTTTTTTCGGAAATTAAATTATTGTCGAGTAATAGCTTTCTTTTTTTACTGCAAAATTCAGAACAGTTCTCGGTGTTGTCCATTCCGTGTCCCGATTGCGTTGTTTTAAATGTAACAAAATCTGAACCATTTGGCATTTTAAATTCAATATCGGGAACAACAGTTTTGAAAGGTGTGTTTGAATTTCCATAAGGTGCATTCACCTGATGAAACTCTTGAACACCTATGGGCAATAGGGCAGGGGTTCCTTTTATAAATCTAAAATCTAAGTTAATCGTCCAACCACGGTCGTTGTTGGCTTCATATCCTGTGTGTTTATAAATGATTTGCACGGAGTCATGCAGTAACGCAGCAAAATCAGTAATGTCAAATACCCATGCGTGTTTCCAATTTTGGGCACTCGTCCAATAAAATCCGTAAGGGGTAATAAATCTGCCTAATTCATAATGCAAACTGTCGCCTGTAACGCCTCCCTTTTTTCCAATATAAATATGATTCAAATAATCCCATTCGCCACATTTTAAACCTGGTGCGCAACCCATTTCTAGCGTTAAAAGCACTTTTCTATAAGATACTTCATTTTTTGGAAACTCGCCCCAAGCCGCATAACTTGTGCTGCCAACAGATGGATTGGTTTTTATGACAACTTTGTTATGTGTATTAACGGTTACTGTGTCTTGTGCATTGGTGTGAAAAGTTATAAAACATAGAATTGCTAAAAGATTAATTATTTTCATTTTGATTTAAAAAATTGAGGTAAGAGGTAACATGTCTGCCTTTTTTGGTTTCATAAATGTCGGCAATTATAACTAAAATACCAGTTTCTTCCACATCGCCAAAATGATGGTTTGTGCAGGTAGGAAAGGTTTTCATTGTTGGACTTGTGTTCATATAAGCATTAAAAAGTGGCGGAATATTTTCGCCTAATTCTCTCACTTTCTGGTTCAACAAATGGTGTCCCTCTTTATAATCTAGTGGTTTTATAGCATTTAGAAACTCTGATGTGTCGTGGGTTAAACCCGTTGGATTTTCCACACTTATTAAATTTTCGTTGTCAGGGAAAAAATGGTGCATAAAGGTTAAAATTAAATCGCGCGCTTCTCTCTGAAAATGGGTGTACATGGTTACTTTTCCAAAAAAGTAATGCACTTGAGGGTTCATTATAATCAAAGCCCCCAATCCATCCCAAAGATTGTCTAAGCTAAACAAGCCTTTTCTGTTTGTGGCGCTTGGTTGGTATTTTGGTTGAACAAATGAACGGCCCAATTCTATCGTACTTAAAAAATAAAAGTTGTTCATTTTTTCACTAAATTCATATATTTCGGTTGTGGCTAAATGATAAGAACCATCTGCTTGTCTTGCATTTTTGGTTTCGATAAAACGATAGCCGCCAATAATCTCTTGGTCTTCGGGTTGCCAAACTATGAGTTGTTTATAGGCACAATTACCATAATCAAACTCGTCTAAATCGCAATCTTTTCCTGTGCCTCCGCCTGCCGCTCTAAAAGATTCTTCTCTCAAGCGTCCTATTTCTTTGAGAACATTGGGTGCTGTGTGGCAATCTACGATATATAATGAATTTCCACCATTGTTGGTGGGTCTTATAAATGCTTGTGGGCTAAGCTCCTTGATTAATATGTTTTTATCTATTGGTGAAATGATTTCTTGCATAAATGCTTAAAATAAGGGGGTAAAGATATAAATAATTTTTATGTTTGTTTAAATTGATGATAAAAACTTTCAAAATCTGCTTCAGGGTTGTCTTTTAGAAGATAAACAAAATGTCGCATGGCATTGGCTATTTTATGATGTTCGCCTATGTTTTTTATCAACCAAGCGGGAATTGGTTTGCCGAAATAAATAGTAATCACTCGGCCTTTTTGTTTAAACATTTCTGAGGGTAGAAGTATCATTTCTATGTTTAATTTAATGCCAAGTTTTTTTCTCCATCTTGCTATATTATAAAAAAGTTTGCTATTGTTTCCATCAATAAAACAAGGAATTACATCGCTGCGATATTTTACAGATTTGGTTATAAAACTCTTGTGCCAGGTTAAATCCATTATTTTTCCATGGTTTTTGCGCGATACCAAGCCGGCAGGAAAAATCAGGGTGGCGCCATCGGATGCAAATTGGTTTTCTACCTCTAGTAATGATTTTTTTAAATTAGAACCTAGTTTATTTACACCTAAAAAAATGTTTTGCAAAGGTTTAATATTCATTAAAATATCATTCACAATAAATCGAACATCGGGGCGGATTCTATGCACTTCGCTTATAAATCCCATGCCATCTAGGCCACCAAGGGGATGATTGGAAATTAAAATAGTGCTTCCTTTTTGAGGGATATTATGCTCGTGTTTGGATTGCATTTTTACACCAATTTCATCAAGAACAGCCCTTGCAAAATCAACGCCTTTCTTGCCTCGCGACACATCAAGCACCCTGTTCATATCTTTTTGATGAATGATGCGCTCAAATAAGCCAAGCACAAAGCCCGGAATCCACCTAGCCAACTTAGGATTTTTATCGTAAAATACTTTTTTTATATCTAATGGTGGTATTTCGTCTTCGCTTACATTCATGCTGCGAATATCGATATTTTAATTTTATTTTCACATATTTTTAAAAAAGCATTATTTTTGACCCATGTCTGAAATCAATTTACCTTTTAATTTTAATGAATGGATAAAAGAAAATCGTCATTTGCTAAAACCACCCGTGGGAAACAAAAACCTTACAATTGGCGCTGGCGATTTTATAGTAATGGTTGTTGCTGGGCCCAATGCTCGCAAGGATTATCACTATAACGAAACCGAAGAGTTTTTTTATCAGTTGGAGGGAGAAATTAATGTAAGGATTCAAAAAGATGGCAAAGCAGTGGATGTTCCGCTAAAGGCTGGTGACATGTTTTTGTTGCCTGCCAAAGTGCCGCATTCGCCTGCCCGATCGGAGGGTTCTTTGGGTTTGGTGATTGAAAGGGTGCGCGCTGGCAAAGGATTTACAGACGGTTTGCTTTGGTTTTGCGAAAACTGCAACCATCCTTTACATTCAGCTTATTTTGAATTGGAAAACATAGAAAAAGATTTTTTGCCTAGGTTTAAGGCGTTTTATGGAAGCGAAACGCTGCGAACTTGCACCAAATGCAACACCGTGATGGCTACTGACGAAAAGTTTGTGTAAAATGTTTATAGTTTTACATAAACATTCGCCCCCATCATGTTGCCTTATAACATTATTTTCGATTTTGCCATCGGTTCACAATTCATAATTCCTAATTAACTATTGAATTTCTATTAAATTTGCACCCTTATTATGAAACAAATCATTGAATGTGTACCTAATTTTAGCGAAGGCAAAAACCCGGAAATAATAAAACAAATTACCAATGCAATAAGCTCTGTGGAGGGTGTTTCTTTGTTGCATGTGGACATGGGGAATGCCACAAACAGAACCGTTGTTACCTTTGCTGGCGAGCCCAAGCAGGTGGTTGAAGCAGCGTTTTTGGCCATAGAAAAAGCGGCCGAATTGATCGATATGCGCCAACACAAAGGCGAGCATCCGAGAATGGGCGCTACAGATGTTTGTCCGCTTGTGCCTGTTTCGGGCATTGGCATGGATGAGTGTGCAAAATGGGCGACTATTTTGGCTGAAAAAGTGGGCAAGGAACTGAAAATTCCAGTCTATTTATATGAAGACGCGCAGGCTGACAAAAACCGATCTAACCTTTCAGTTATTAGAGCAGGCGAATACGAAGGTTTTGTCCAAAAAATTAAATTGCCTGAATGGAAACCTGATTTTGGACCAGTGGAATTGCCTTTAAAATGGGGGGCTACCGTTATTGGCGCCAGAGATTTTTTAATTGCTTATAACATCAATCTTAATACAAAATCAACTCGAATTGCTAACAGAATTGCTTTTGATGTAAGAGAGCAAGGGCGTGTGAAAAGGGAAGGCAACCCAATAATAGGAAAGATTGTGAAAGATGAAAATGGCGAGGATGTTAGAATTCCTGGCACATTAAAATCTGTGAAAGCTATAGGTTGGTACATTGAGGAATATGGCATGGCACAAATCAGCATGAACCTCACCAATTATAAAATAACGAGTGTGCATCAGGCTTTTGATGAGGTTTGTAAAAAAGCAGATGAACGAGGGGTGAGGGCAACAGGCAGCGAGCTTGTGGGTCTTGTGCCTTTAAATCCTTTGTTGGAGGCAGGCAAATATTATTTGGCAAAACAGGGGCGAAGCCTTGGTGTTAGCCAAAAAGAACTGATAGAAATAGCGGTTCAGTCTATGGGATTGAACCAATTGTCGCCTTTCGTAGCCGAGGAGCGAATTATAGAATATGTTTTGAATAAAAACGAAAACCGACTCTTGGTTAAGCTAAGTGTAGAGGCTTTTATGAACGAAACGGCAAGCGAAAGTCCTGCGCCAGGTGGCGGTTCGGTGAGTGCTTTGTGTGCCACAATGGGCATAAGTTTGGGGGCTATGGTTGCTAATCTTAGCGCAGACAAAAGAGGGTGGGAGAGTCAAACAAAAGCGTTTTCGGCTGTTGCAGAAAAAGCACAGAAACTAAAAGAAGAGTTGCTGTTTTTGATAGATGAAGACACCTATGCTTTTAACCGAATTTTAGCCGCCATGCAGTTGCCAAAAACCACCGAGCCAGAAAAGGCTGCAAGAAATCAAGCCATTGAAGAGGCCTCTGTTTTTGCTACCGAAATTCCCCTAAAAACCATGGAAAAAGCCTTCGAGTGTGTGCCAATTATTAGCGAAATGATAGAAAAAGGCAATCCCAATAGCATTACCGATGCTGGTGTGGGTTTGTTGTGTATCAAAACCGCTGTTAGGGGGGCATATTTTAATGTAATGGTAAATGCCAAAGGGCTAAAAAATCAAGTGTTGGCAAAAGAAATGTCCGAAAAAGCAAAAGCAATTCTTAAAAATAACCATGTGCAAATAGATGCAGCTTTGCAAGCTGTAGAAAAAGCAATCGATTTTTAAATCAGTATTTGAAAATGGATATTGAAACTTTCAGAGCATTTTGTTTAAGTAAAAAAGAGGCAACAGAAGCTTGCCCTTTTGGCCCCGATACTTTGGTTTTTAAAGTTTGCAGCAAGGTGTTTGCTTTGTGCAGTATCAGCGATTTTAAAAGTATTAATCTAAAATGCGAACCCGAAAAAGCCATTGCGTTGCGTGCAAATTATGAACAAGTGAAACCTGGTTTCCACATGAACAAAAAACATTGGAACACGGTGCATTTAGAGGGATTGAATACTCTTTTTATTCAAGAAATGATTAACGACAGTTATACAGAAGTGGTTAAAATATTGCCCAAAACCATTCAGAAAACCTTATTTGCCGGTTGAAATTCAAAGCCTTGATAATTGCTTTTCTATTGCTAAATGCGGCTTGTATTCACACCAGCCGAATTTTTAAATGGGGATTGCCCGCACAAAATGATATTGATAAATTTCCTAAACATGCGCTAAAGAAAAGCAATCCCCCATTTGTTTTTGCTAAAGATGGGCAGTTGATAGAAAAACATGTGCATGGGTATTTGGACAATTATTTGGAAAAAAGCAATTACACTGCTTTCTTGATTTTAAAAAATGACACCATCGTTTATGAAAAATATGCAGAACACTATGACAGCAGCAGTGTGTTTTTGGGTTTTTCTTTGGCAAAATCTTTTGTGGGCACATTGGTCCAAATAGCCATTGAAGAAGGCGCTATCCGTTCCATAAGCGATTCTATTGTTAGATATTTGCCTTATTTAAAAAATGCGGACACCTCTTTGCAAAATGTAAGCATCAAACAATTGCTTAACATGACATCTGGCATTAGTTTTAATGAAAACAGAATAGGTTTGAATGCCCCAATTGCAAAGCTTTATTATGGCGATAATCTTAATATATTGCTTTTGAAACAGACTAAAGCCAAAGAGGGCAAACAATTTGTGTATAGAAACATCAGCACACAATTTTTGTCCGAGATAATAGAACATGCAACTGGTTGTCCGTTTATAGACTATTTTAACCAAAAGCTGTGGCAAAAATTAAAGCCAGAAACCCCTGCTTTTTGGCTGTGCGACAATAAGGATTCTATGACAGCAAAGGCTTTCGTGGGATTGGTGGCTTCGGCCAGAGATTATGCTAAATTGGGCATTTTGTATCTTGGCATGGGCGAAATTCAGGGTCAGCATTTGCTGCAAAAACAAGCTTTTGGGGTGATGACAGACACCATTGGTTTTTATGAAAACCAGTGGTGGAAAGAGTGTGGGGACGATTGCCGAAAAAATCGTTGGATAATGGCAAAAGGAATTTATGGACAAATTATTGCTATCAACTTTAATAAAAAATTGGTAATAGTTGGCTTGGGCGAAAAAAAGAAAGCTAAAAATAATTTGTATGATTTGAATCGTATTCTTCAAGAGTCTAATGTTTTTTCGCTTAAAAAGGAAAAATAAAATCATTGAAAAAAATGCTAAATTTGACCCCAACAAATGTATGATTTAAAACAGCTTGCACAAATTGCCGATGGCAAATTAATAGGAGAAAACCTATGCAACGATTGGTTGTTGATGATAGATAGCCGACATTTGATAAACGCAGAGATAAGCATTTTTTTCGCCCTAAAATCCCCGTTTAATGATGGCGCTTTGTTTATTCAAGAATTAATAGAAAAAGGTGTAAAAGCTTTTGTTGTGGATACGCTTTTTGACTGCCAAAGGTTTAATAGCGCTAGTTTCATTGTGGTGGAAAGCCCCTTGTTTGCTATGCAAAAAATGGCGCAGTTTCACCGTTCACAAATTGACAAGCCCATTGTTGGCATAACGGGCAGCAATGGCAAAACCATTGTAAAAGAATGGCTAAAATATTTGTTCAATCATGCCATGAATGTGTGTGCCAGTCCCAAAAGTTTTAACAGTCAAATTGGAGTGCCTTTAAGCGTTTGGCGATTGAAGGAAACCCACGACATCGCCTTTTTTGAGGCTGGAATCTCTACGCAAAACGAGATGCAGGGCTTAGAAAAAATGATTCAACCGCAATATGGCATTTTAACAAATATTGGCGCTGCCCACGATGCTGGATTTAAAAACAGAGAAGAAAAAACTGAAGAAAAGCTAAAGCTTTTTGTAAATGTAAAAATGGTTTTCACTTCCGAAACAAACAAAAAAAACATTCAGTTTCATCAAAGGGTGGCTTTTTGGGCCAGAAACAATGAAGCGGCAGACTTTAATATTCTTTCGATAGAAAAAACACAAGACCAAACCTTTATAAAAGGAAAATATAAAAACCAAGACATAGACTTCAAAATACCTTTCACAGACAATGTTTCTATAGAAAACAGTGCTTTGTGTGCTTTGGTTTGTTTGTATTTTAATGTTTTTGAAGCCCAAATATTTGAAACTTTGCCTGTTTTAAGCATGCGACAAGAGATAAAAAAAGGACAAAGAAATTGTATTTTGGTAAACGATTCATACAGTAATGATATTGATGCCTTGAGCGCAGCCCTTTCTTTTTTGCAAAAACAAACCATCCATCCAAACAACACCGCCATCCTTTCAGATATTGAACAAAGCGGAGCAAGCGATGATGAAATATGTCATCAGATTTGCGTTTTGGTGCAGGAAAAAAATATCCAAAAAATGATAGGCATTGGCAAGGTTTTGTGCAGCCATCAGGCCATGTTTCAAAAAGCAGGCATCCAAATTCAGTGTTTTGAAACCACCCAACTTTTTCTCGAACAATTTGATTTTAATACCCTACAAAACGAAGGAATTTTAATAAAAGGCGCCCGAAAATTCGGTTTCGAAAACATAGTAAAAAAACTAGAGCTAATGTCTCATGGCAGCGTTTTAGAAATTAATTTATCGGCCGTGTTGCACAACCTTTCGGCCATAAAAAGCACGCTGCCCGCCAACACCCAAATAATGGCAATGGTAAAAGCATTTGCTTATGGCAGCGGGTCTTATGAAATAGCAAAACTTATTCAAAAAAAGGTAAATTATTTTGCCGTAGCCTTTGTAGATGAAGGCATTGCACTTAGGCAAAAGGGCATAAAAACGCCTATTATGGTTCTGAATGTGGACAATAACAGCAGCTCAAAACTACTAGAATTTCAGCTCGAACCAGTGGTTTATAGCCTTTCGCAATTGCAACAACTTACCGAAATTTTGAATGGTGCAAGCATAAGTATTCACATAGAAATTGATTCGGGCATGCACCGTTTGGGTTTCATGAAAAATGATTTACAAGCATTGGTTCAATTTCTAACATGCAACCATCAATATGTTGTAAAAAGTGTGTTTTCGCACCTTTCTGCAAGCGATGAAGCCGAACATGATGCTTTCACACAACACCAATACTGGGAATTTAATCAGGCAGCCCAAACAATTGAAAAAGCCTTGCATTATCCCGTTAAAAAACACATTAGCAATACCGCAGCCATCTTCCGTTTCCCCAATCAAAGCCTCGATTTGGTGCGCCTTGGCATCGGTTTGTATGGCATCAATCCTACGCCTCAATTTAAAAATATTTTAAGCACGGTGTTCACTCTAAAAACCAGTATTTCGCAAATAAAAAACATAGCACCCAGCGAAAGCATCGGATATTCCCGACAAAGCATCAGCAACAGTGCCCGAAAAATTGCAATATTAGCGCTTGGCTATGCCGATGGATTGAACAGAAAACTAAGCAATGGCAAGGGTGGATTCTACATCAACAGCCAGTTTGCCCCAATCGTAGGCAATGTTTGCATGGACATGTGCATGGTGGACATAAGCCAAATTCAGTGTCAAGAAGGCGATGAAGCAGAGCTTTTTGGCAAACACCAAAGTATTGAGAGCATTGCCAAACTGCTAGAAACTATCCCTTACGAAGTACTCACCTCCGTCTCGCAAAGAGTAAAAAGGGTTTATGTAAGCGATTAGTAATCTGCAATTTTACCATTACTGCTTTGAACCGACAGAACACTAAGCCCCGAAAAAGGAAGCGAGTGTTTATTTAAAACTAAATTCGCCAGATATCGTAGGTTTGGTTTGGGTAATTGTTAGTCTTAAAATTACGCTACAAAAAGCCATTGTGTAGGTTTCTGTTACATCATCATATAAAATATTGACATAATTGTTCTGATTGCTTTCGTCTGATGTACCTGTAATTTTATTTCCAAATGTACTTTGAGCATTGGCAACAATTCTAATAAACGCTTCGTTTTTTTCTACATTTTCAGTATCAACTATCTTAAAATTGGCACTTCTTTTATTAAGATTATTTACAAAAACAAAAACCTTATCATAGTTACTATTCGTAATTTCAATTATTTCAACATCTTGTGTGTGGTTTTTCCTCTCAGCATTCAAAAATGTTACAATAAAATTTAAAGTACTTGATGTCATTTTAAAAGGCGTCAATGTGCATCTTGGGGCAGTATAAGGTGTGTTGTCATTTACTGTGCCTCCACCGCCAGTTTTTGTACCAACTACAGTTGCTTGTCTTGGTTCGGGGTCTTTTACCAAACAAGCGCTTAGTGTAAAAAGAAGAATAACATTTAATAAGTTTATTGTTTTCATATTTTTTTTATATATTATTGTGTATTTTTTATCTTAAAAAGCCATTCCAACTGCCAACTTCACATTTAACATTTGCATATATGACATATAATTATTTAAGAAAGATTCGTGATAATTGCTGATATT
>Ga0209702_10004597_pt1 | contig 19846 bp, 18 predicted proteins | sample FRY01_FD_187210 | JGI IMG/M metagenome (GOLD analysis project Ga0209702, IMG submission 187210) | Freshwater microbial communities from Lake Fryxell liftoff mats and glacier meltwater in Antarctica - FRY-01 (SPAdes) (version 2) | ecosystem: Environmental > Aquatic > Freshwater > Ice > Glacier...
ATTCTGCAAATGCACTCACCTTCAGGTTTCTACAGTGTTCCGCCCTTATCAGGTGACGACCACGATTCATTAGATTTGAGACGGCTGCAGGCGCACCAGGAATTTCTGAGCCGGCCCAACAGACTTGAACTTTCGCATCCCTCGCTCTCTCACTTGATCTTTACGAAAATCTCGTCGATGAAGAAGGTGTCAGCATAACCTCGATGCTTTCGTTTCAACCGGCGTGAATAAATGGAACCGAACTTGATGCACCAGAGCCGAATTGAGTCACGACTGACAGTGATGCGTTGCTCGGCTAGAAGATTTTCAATATCTCGGTGGCTGAGATTGAATCGATAGTAGAGCCAGAAAGCATGGCTAATAATTTCGGAGGGAAATCGGTAACGCTTGCAGGTATTGATGGGCTGATTCTAGCAGTACTGGCGCTCTAACTTGACAGTACCCCCTCTTCAGCTACGAGACCGGGAGGATGCGAGTCGATTTTCTGCCAATAGCCTCTTTATTTCGCATAGACTTTTTAACCTGATAGGCGCGCGGGCGGGGGCTGCCAATTCATCAAAGCGCCGACATCCATGGGTCTGGCAATAAAGTAACCCTGTGCGAGCTCACAGCCAAGCTCATGAAGCAAGTCCCAGTATTGCTGCGTTTCGATGCCTTCGGCCACCGAGGTGATACCGAGCTTCCTTGCCATGTCGAGGCTGGACTCAAGGATAACCCTGGCCGATGGCTGCCTGGCTGCAGTTGCCACAAAGGAGTGATCGATCTTAAGCTCGGTAAAGGCGATACGCGTGAGTTGCTGTATCGACGAATAACCGGTGCCGTAGTCGTCGATCGACAGGCCAAAGCCCTTCATACGCAACCGCGCGAGGTTCTCCAATACCTGCCCGACGTCGGTAGTGGTAGCGGATTCGGTGATCTCAAGCACCATATGCTTCGGAGCAAGGTTCTCAGCGCGTACCAGCTCCACCAAGCGATCGGCGCAGCCTTTAGCGGCCAGCGACTTGATTGACAGGTTGACCGACATGGTGACATCCAGCGCGCTTGTTTCACGCCAGTCACGGCAAACACGCGCCGATTTTTTGAGCATGGCCCACATGAGGTCGTCAATCCAACCGGTTTGCTCCAGCAACGGGATGAATAGCTCAGGTGCGATGATTCCATCGCGAGGGTGGCGCCAACGTGCAAGCGCTTCTGCTCCTTTGACTTGCCCCGTTACGAGGTCCACCTTGGGCTGGAAGAACGGCTCGAATTCGTCGTTTTTCAGGCCCGCCACAATCTGCTCAAGGGTGAACGTCGAGCGTGCAGTCTTCGCCTGCGCCGCTGGTCGCTGAAGCGTTGGCTGCAGCGACTGGTGGAGTTGGATCAGCCTCGCCAGTTTGACGGCTGTGATTGGCTTCTCGATCACACCCAGGATGGTGAGGCCATAAGTTCTGGCCATCGTGTCGACCGAGGCGAGCAACGAGGAGGCCAGCACGCTAGTAAGGATGATCGAAGCCTGACTTTTCGCCTCACCCAAATGCCGCATGAATTCCACGCCATCCATACCCGGCATATCGAGATCACTGATGATGAAATCTACCGAAGTGTTCCGCGCCCTGATGATGTCCAGCGCCTCGCTCCCATCCGCGGCTTCAACCACATTCTTGGCCCCGAGACTTGCTAGTACATTGCGCAACATAAAGCGTTGAAACGCGTGATCTTCGACCACCAGAAATTTAAGTTCGGCAATACTCATATGCCTTCCTTTTGTTGCGCACAGTAGACATTCAGGCGCTCAAGTTCTTGGAGGAACGCTCCCATGTTTGCTTGAATCGCCTTCCAGTCGTTGCTGCGACCGGCATGCTCCAGTCGCTTGCAAACATCAGCCAAGGCATTGGCCCCGATGGACCTGCTCGCGCCTTCGATACGATGGGACACACTCGCGATCTGTGGAATATCAACGCCGTCAACAGCGCGCTGGAGCAGGACGGCGTCCTCGTCGTTGACTTGCTGGAAGTAAGTCAGGATCTCGCGCTCGGTCGCTGCATCGCCATAAGAATGCGCAGCCAGCACAGCGTGATCGATCGGTGCGCCAGGGTGTACGACCGGCAGCCATTGATCGAGCATTTTTGCTAGATCCTTCAATTCAAGCGGCTTGGTCAGATAGCTGTCCATACCTGCATTAAAGCAGATCTCCGCCTCCCCAGCCAGCGCATCGGCAGTGCAGGCTATAATCGGGAAGCGCGTCCAGCCGTTGGTAGACTCGATTTTTCGGATGGCCTGCGTGAGCGCATAGCCGTCCATCAGCGGCATGTTGCAATCGGTGATGATGATTCCGTACCGGCCTGATTTCCACATGGCCAGCGCTTCGACGCCGTTTTCGGCGATTTCGGCGGCATAGCCCAGCGTATTCACCTGGTTCAGCAGGAGTAGACGATTGACCGGATGATCTTCGACCAGCAACAGCAGCGACCCCTCGGCTTCGGCCTGCGCAATGGTTGGCGCCATACGACGCATCCCAAACGTGGTTCTCGATAAATCTTGTATGGTTGGCGGATCTACTTTCACCAGGTCCTTCGCGTCGGCTATCGGCAGGGACAGTTCGAGGATCATGGTCGTCCCCGTGCCGATCGCGCTCACCATCTCGAGCGAGCCGCCCATGATCTGTGTGAGCCGCCAGCAGATCGCGAGCCCCAGGCCCGTACCGCCAAATTGGGATGCAATATGGCCGGAGGCCTGAACGAATGGCTGGAACAGGCGCGTTTGGTCCTCCGGCGAAATGCCAATACCGGTATCTTTCACCGAGAACCGCACCCGATCCTCGCCCTCGGTCCGCCCGATCAGCTCCGCCTTGATGTCAATGTGGCCCTTGGTCGTAAACTTGAGCGCGTTGCTGATGACATTGTTGAGAATCTGCCGCAGCCGCATCGGATCAACCAACAGCGCGGGGCGGATAGCAGGATCGACACTGCTCCTGATCAGCAGCCCCTTGCTGCTGGCGTTACTGGAATAGAGGTTGCACACAGCCGCGATCACCGCGGCGATGGAGACCACATCGGGGAACACATCGAGCTTACCAGCTTCGATCTTGGAGAAATCCAGGATATCGTCGATGATCCGCAGCAGCGACTTACCCGATTCGCGCACCACGTCGAGCGAGATGCGCTGCGCGCCGTTGAGATTGCTCAGACTGAGCAGCTCCAACATGCCCAGCACGCCGTTCATGGGGGTGCGGATCTCGTGGCTCATGTTCGCGAGAAATACGCTCTTGGCGCGATTGGCGGTCACGGCATCCAATTTCTCGCGTTTGAGATCGGCGTTCAGTTGGCGGATGTCTTCTTCGGCCTGATGCTGCAGGGTGACCTCGCGCGACACAGCCAACAGCCGCTCCGGCTTGCCATTCTGACCAAGGATGGGGGAAACGACCACCTCCCACCAAGCCGGCGTGCCATCCAGCAGCGGGCAAAACCCGCCAAACCGCGCGGTGCCGCCATCTCGCGCTGCGGCCACGGCCTGCTGAGCGGCTGTGCGGCCCTCACCCTCCCAGAAACTAAACCAGTCGGCATTGCGGATGTCGTCGAAATTTGTCACGCGCATGATCCGGCATCCGGGTGCGGCCATGTGAAGCAAGTGGCCATCAAGGCTCAGGACCTTGAGGCAGTCCTCGCTGCTCTCTACGATGCTGCGGTTATATTCCTCGCTCTTGCGCAGCGCGTCCTCAGACTGCTTGGACTTCGTAACGTCGGCGCAGTAGCCGCTCCAGAGGATGCTGCCGTCGGCCTTCTTTTCCAGCGAAGCGGAATTGCTAAGCCATTTAATCGAGCCGTCTGGATGTTTGATACGGAACTCGTGTTGTTGCGGCTCAAGAGAGTCTGTGGCTTTTTTGATCGATGCTAAGAGACCCGGTTTGTCCTCATCGAATACCCTGCTCCATATCTGCTCGGAATCCTGCAACACATCGTCCCGATCGATTCCGAGTACCTGCGCTACCGACGAACTAATGAATTCATACTGCTCGCTGCCGTCCGGGTTCGACCGAAATTGGTAGACAGTCCCGGGCAAGCTTTCAGCCATGGCGGCCAGCTTGCCTTCGGCACCTGCGCGCGCCCGGGCTTGCCAGATAAACCCGATGTAGCCCGGGACTAAAACCAGCAAACTGATCAATCCCGCCACGATCAGAGCCTTCACCATAGCCTCTCTGCGGAGGTGATCATCAGCACGGCGAATTTCCAGCAGTTGCCGCGCCTCCTTCTCAATCACGCCTGTGAGATCGTAGAGCTGCGCGCTCACATTTTGTGCACTTTCGGTCGATGCATTAGCGACGGCTTCGATAATCGCGCTTTGGCGCAGTTTCGTGTTGTGCTGCATGAGGGCGTAGCGTTGTACCAGCAGCCCTGCGAGCGCGGGCATTTGGCGTTGCTGCTGCGGGTTGTCCGAAGTGACTTGCTTGAGGCGCAGGACGGCATCGTTGGCCCTCACATACGAATCGTCGCGGCTGAACAAGAACGTTTCTTTGCCGGACAACAGAAAACCGCGCTGGGCAGACTCGGCGCGGCTCAAATGTTCATTGACCGCTCTTGTTTCCGAGATTACTTTCAACGTGTGTTGCACCGATCGCGCCGATTCTCTCGACGCAATCTCTGCTTTAAAAAGCGTCCAGCCAAGAGCGACCATCATCAACAAAGCTAGCCCGAACGCGAGGCTGGGAGTGTACATGAAGACTAAGCGTTTCATATTCCGACCTTTCCCCTAAGCTGGCGCCAGCACGATAAGACTTCTCCCATTACGCCGCCCGTCGACGTGGACTCGACAAGCGACAGACACTTGAGCAGATTAAACACCCGTGCCGGTTTTTACAAATTCACTATTCCAGATCAGAGGAAGCCAGCCTCAGGTCTCAAGCGACTGCCCTTCCCCATTCGCTAAACGCACTCACCCTCCGGTTCCTATAGTGTTTCGCCCTTGTCAGGTGACGTCCAAGATTGAATAGATTTGGGACAGCTACGTCCGCACCCAAGAACCTCTGCGCTTGACAGACTAATTTAAACTTAGGCATCCCCCGGTCGCTTACCCTGGTCGCCTCATGCGATTGCTCGGCGTGATTATTCTGATACTGTTTAGTGCTGTGGATTGCATCAGGGATCAGTTTCCTATGGGCGACACAATAACTGCACAGCTTGGCTGTCACGATCTTTCGAGGTTCACATCCATGGTTCCTCAGGAGGCGTTTGAGGAATCGCTTCGCCGCTGCTGATGTCGAGGAGGCGCGCCTCACTGAAATCGGTGACGCTTGTAGGTATTCATGGGCTGATTCTAGCCGTAATGGTGCCTTAAATTGGCAGTACCCTTTAGCTGGGCACGTACGTCAGGCTGTCACAGTGCGCAGGTGAGACCGCGCAAGTTCTCAGTCCTGAGTTTCGAATACATCGAGTATCCCGCCAGTGGCGATATTAATCAACAGCAAGTCCATACCAACCTGCACGACTTTTCTGCCCTCGGGCGTTCTGCCGAGTTCAGCAAGCAGTGCGCTGGGCAGGTCTTGGTAGGGTGTACCATGCGGGAAATATTCACCCGTACGCCACTTCTTGGCTTGCCCCGGCGGTTGGCAACCATTGTTCTTTTTGGCTAACCCAGGCGGACACTTGCCAGATTTTCGAGACTCAGAGTAATAGTTGCTAATCAGCATTCTTCGATCAGCATTGAAATAGTGCTGCAGTACATCGAGGCTCTGATCCACCGCGGGCTTGGTGGTGCCTTTTTCGCTAGCGTTTGAATGCTTGCTGTTGCCCGGCGAATCAGGCTTCTCGGCATAAACGGGAACAGAGAGGACGCCGCTGGCGCTCAACAGGATAATCAGCGTCTTGAATTGGCCAGCCACTTATCTCTCCCACCTGTTCAGTTAGTGACATGCATCACGCATTAGCAACAGCGACGCACCCGATTGATGCCTCCAGCATAACGAACTGATGGATACAAAACAAACACCGAACCGTACCGTACCGTACCGTACCGTACCTAATCTAAAGGAGTTTGCGCGCTTCGCTCTTCTCCAGTTCTATATCGGGTACGGGATGCATCAGAGACCTGGTTATCGATTACTACGCGCTCCTGCGAGAAACTCGTAAAGCCATAAGCCCCATCCCCAAGAGAAAAATAGTGCTGGGCAAAGGCACGGAACCTTGAGTTGAATTTGGCCCTGGACCGGTATTGCCATTGAACTGCGTGACATGGCTGATGGTAGTACCGTTCAGGTTAAAACCGGAGTTCATAAGTGAAGTATCGACAACCGCCCAGTCTGATGATCCCAGATTCGCGAATAGCGCCCGGTGAGTAGCGTTCTTCAACACGAAATAACCAGGGGAGAAGGACAGCGCAAACGCCCTAATATTTGCCGTATCGGTGTCGTATATGGCCACCGTCTCGTCTTTGCCATTAAAAGTGAGATCGATACCAAGAATGCTTTCAGCCCAGGCCTCCTCTCCCGCGGGATTGCCCCCAGGGCCTCTGTGCGACTGTTGGCCCAACAGGGTGTCGAGAACGCCGACGTCGTTACCGCTGCTGGGGCCACCCACGATCAAGATTGCCCACGAGTTTGTACTGGCGATTGCCAGAGCCAAAGGGATAACTAGCTTAAGGATTAACTGTTTCATGGCTCTAAACTCCAATGTATCTGCCGCAACTTCCCGAAATGATAAGTTAAATTAAGTGCCAACTGCGGATTATCAGCAGGTAGCAAGCGGCCCGGACACCAAAAGTGTGATGCATCGCTCACTTTTGACGCACCTTACAAGGCCTAGCATCGGCCTAATCCGGGTTGTTAATGAAATGGGGTGGATCGAGAGCACAGTTGAGAAGAACAGATGGTGGCGTCTGCAAAGATTCTTGACGCCTAGTATCGAGCTTACGCTCGCCCTATTGGGACCCCGTCTTTCTGGACTTGGCTGAGGCCGCCGCAAAGAAGCATAAGCGATCTCATGATGAGCCAGCCTGCTCCGTGCAGGCTTTTTATAGCTTAGAATTGGCGGCGGTTAATGTGTCTTGATGGCACAAAACTGACCCTCAAAATAGCCCATATTCAGCATTCCTAAGGTTCTGTGAGGTGACTATGACCCTCCCCCAGCTTCCTGCCTGAACGTCCGCTATTGAGAAAAGCTGCCATTCACCGAACGCACTCACCCTCAGATTCCGATGTGCAACTCCATAACTTCGCAGTTTATCGGTCACGATCCTCCGGGGCTCACCGCCGGGGCTTCGTAGTAGGCGTTTGAAGAATCGCTTCGCAGCAGCGCGATCTCACCGTGTTTGAAGAAATACACATACATCCTCGCCGTCTTGTTGCACAGCCCGCGACAGGCAATGCTGCTTACTGCTAATCTTCACGAAGACTTCATCACTGTAAAAAGTGATACCGTATCCAGGGTGTTTTCGCTGCAGTCGCCTGGCGTACTTCTGACCACGCTTTATGCACCAGAGGCGGATCGTTTCGTAGCTGACAGTAATGCCGCGTTCAGCCAGTAGATCCTCAATCTCGCTGTGGCTCAAATAAATCGATAGTAGAGCCATGCGGTATAGGAAAGGAGTCTGGTGGGGGGCGCTTGGCTGGAATCGGAGACGCTTGCAGGTCCTCGCAGCTGATACTAGCAATGTGCGCCCGTTACGTTGTCAGTAACAAGGAGGCTGCGGTTCTATATCGTCCATGACGCCAACAACTGCGGTTCCGACATACCAGACCCAGACCAGCATTAGCACGTGCAAAACATCGTTTTCTGAAAACCAAACGCCTGCAGACCAGAGAGTCTGGGTATAACCGAGTAGCAGGTAGGCGTAATAGAGGATATTGGTAACGAACATAATGACCCATGCTGTCAGCAAAATTTTGTCTTTATCGGACTTGCTATCAATATAACGCCAACCGTTAATAACGAAACAGGCAACCAGTGCTGGCGTGGAGAACAGCACCAACATTTCAAAAGAAACCATAAACCTATTCGGTAAGAATGCGCCGGCGGCGGCCACACAGCAGTAAATGACCGTATTGACGAGGGCATACGTAAGCAACAGGCGTCGCATCCGACCCTTTGTGCATGCGTAAGCAACACCCGCCAGCATGGCATTCACGCTTCCGACTTGCAGCACTAGATAAGCGATCTCCCACCAGCTGGTCCATGTACAAAATTCTCGTCCGGTACATTTAAGTTCGAAACCAAATGCCTGATAGCTGGTACCGGCCGATAACGCAGCGATGCCCCCCAGCGTCATCGCGATAGACCACCAGCGCCTTGATTTCTGTCCGTTATCGACCTGCCAGAATCGCCACCCCACCCACAACCACATTAGTCCCAGGAAATAGATCAAAATTGTTGAGGTGGGTTGAGTGAGTGTGACGCCACTTGAAAAGAGTTCGACACACGGCATGCTCTCGCACCATTGCATCGGCGTGGTCTTTGGCTGCCACAGCAGTGAGTCGATCCGGTCGCATCCGGTTAATATGAGCGGACTCAGGACAGCGAGCGCTAATCTGTTCATACCCTACCTGTGAATTTCACCCTGCATAAGAGTGTTTGTGGTGGCTTATAGCTCTCAAAAATCGTATCAGAAACAATGTGAGCGCGAATAACAATGGAGAATAATGCCCGTGCAGTATGCCGCATGTCAGTTCACAGGGTTAATCCATATTGGTGAGGACCACGCCCGCTCGCGAATGATCGCAGGAACGTGAGCAGGCGGCGCTTGGCCTAATCGCAGGGCGTCGTAGGTCGACCAACGGCAGGTGGGATTTTGGATAGCGCGCACGTAGTAAAACGCATTTTGGTCTGATTGATAGTCAGGGTCCTTCCAGGCTACAGCCATCTGAGCGGCCCCCACATTACCCAGACCTTCACAATTAGCGATGTTAACAGCGGCGCCATTATCGGCGCAGCGCAGGGTGGAAGCATCGATTTGTAGTCCATCGGAACAGCTGATATCGCGCACGCTTTCATGAGTAATGCCCTCGACGTCTATCCAGCCCTTGATCATCTGGAGACTTTGCAATGGCGCGCTCATCAAGTCTGCGGCTGCCCAGACGAAGAATGTAGGGCTATCCGTTTGCTCTGTGACTGGTGTCAAAACGCCACCCATGGGCACCCCTCCACCAGTGGCTAGAGCGACGGCATCGGGCTTGTCGGCAATATTCTCATCGAAGCCCCAGCCGGCAAAAAAGCGTAACGTTATGCGTGGCCCTGAAGTCGCATAGGCCTCACGGCGTTGCATACTGTGAAAAATGGCATCACGCGTATTTTCCTCTGCCCACACTCCCGTGAGTCCACCGGAGGTGTGGAACTGCAGAATGGATTCGTACGGTTTGCGGCCGGGCCATTCAGTTATGCGGCGGATCGCCGGTGAGGACGCCGCTGCAACTTTGCCGACAAAATCCCACTCCTCCACATCGCCGGGGCTGGCATTATGGGTGTCGGTGGAGCCAATCATTCCGAAGGCAAAGGGGTTAAATCCCATGTCAGTCTGCATTTGGAGGCCAATTTTCAACCCTTGCCGGGCGAAACTGGTGGTGAAGGCACATCCGCTTTCCTGCCCAGGTTGACAGGGTTCTAATATTTGACTGAAGCCACACTCCTCGTCTGTGGCGCCAACACCCAGCGCACACTCTGACGAGCCCTTGACCTGATAGATCTTGACGAGCGGCTCGCGTCGCTGGCGCAGCCGCCAGCTGTCCTCGTCGTAGGTCTCACCATCCCAAGTATTCTCACTGTAGAACAGGCCCCAACCCTTATTCATATTGTGTGGAATGGTGAGAAAATCGCACTCGCCGCTGCAGTCGTCTTCCAGGACCTTCCACAATGCTATGGCATTGCCAACATCAAAGTAGGACGTGGCGTGCTCCGGGAGCCCGGTGCCATTAAAAATGACATTACGATGGTGCTTGCCTGAGTCGGGAAGGGGCGGCGAGTACTCGTAGGCTGAAAATACCGTGAGCATGCCGGGCTGGTTGTATTTGTCCGCTAAACGCTTGTATCGCGACCAGTCACTATTGCTGTCGCGGTAACAGCGCTCCAGGTCTGTTTCATCTAGAGTGCATATCGGAACATTAGCCTGGGTTGGGTGATTGCGGACTCTGTTGCGGTAGACGCCCGCCGCCTCCTTGCTGGTGGATGTTTCTGTGGGTTCGTTAGCAACTGCCTTCAACAACAGGAATGTCACGACATTGGGGGTTTCCATTAGCCAGCAGTTGAGGTTTTCCCTCAGCGACAGATCAGCATCATCGCAACGCGTTCTCAAACCAAAACTCTCTGCATGATCTGTGATGGCCACAAAGTCCAACGGACGCGATAGCTGCATCAGTTCGCCCCCGGCATTGCGCAGGCTTGCGCCCTGCGCAAACCGGTAAGCGTCTTCAATGGTCAGGGTTGTACCGAACAATACCGCATCAAAGCTCTCCACAGTATGGACATGCAGGCCGCCCCAGTAGACATTTTTGAGCGCGCTGTAAGATTGACTAACGTGGGGTTGCGGCACTGGAACGCTAACAAGACTGTCATCTTGCAGAACGTAATCTGCCGGCGCAGTGGAAACCGAGGTGGCTCGATAAAGCGCGTAGACCTCATTCCCGCCAGCTAACCACAACGCACAGGCTGACAGTAGAATTACAACCAGCACGCCCAGCAAGATTTTTTTCAACACGGCTTTATCCACTATTCTTATAATTTTTTTAAGTGTACATTTTCTAAACACTTCGTTATTGAATCCAAGACAACTAATAGTACACAGAGTGTTGAACTATGGTTGAAAAATTCGCATGACATACGTGGAAAATAACAGTGTAGGCACAGCGGGTTTTGACAAGTTAACTCATCGTGACCGATCAAATACCCTGGACGACAATCAAGCTACCGCCCTACTCCATTCACCGAACGCATTCACCCTCAGATCCCGATGTGCAACTCTACAACTTCGCAGTTTTTCGGCCAGGATCCTCCCGGGCTCGCCGCAGTGGCTTTGTAGTAGCCGTTTGAAGAATCGCTTCGCAGCAGCGTGATCTCGCCGTGTTTGACGAAATACACATACATCCTCGCCGTCGGAGTCCACAGCCCACGGCACGTAAATGCTGCTTGCCATTGATCTTCGCGAGGACTTCATCTCTGTAAAAAGTGGTGCCGTATCCACGGTGTTTTCACTGCAGTCACCTGGCGTACTTCTGACCACGCTTTCTGCACCAGAAGCGGATCGTTTCGTAGCTGACACTAGTGCCGCGTTCGGCCGGTAGATCCTCAGTCTCGCTGTAGCTCAAATAACTCAGTAATAGAGCCATGCGGCACAGGAAAGGAGCCTGGTAGGGCGCCTGGCTGGAACCGGTGGCGGTTGCAGGCAGTCATTCACCGAGTTTGCACGTTTCAGCCCGTTAACTTGGCAACACTCAAAACAGGTACTCTGAATCAATAAGGTCGTGCGAAACTGATTGCTGGCCGGGCAGTGGGCCTCTATTGAGGCATAGCTCCGAGGAGGTTTTTATGGCCCGGTCGTTGCGCCGCAGATGTATATGGCTTGGTGGCGATACGTATGCCGGCCTGTATATCGCTCCAAGGCCGATAGACGGTGTTCTGCTTGTACGCGTCGTCTGAAATTTCTACCGCTATCGATATATTTTTTGTGGACATTGCCCCGCCCTCTGTGTGATTTCTTCAGTGGCGCCGAACATGTCGTGCGGACGGCGACCCCTGAGTGGTTTATTCGCTTCTGGCTTTCAACCCTATTCACGAGGATAGGCAAATCCGACGTGAGCGGAATATGCGAGGGGTACCCAAATGAGGTAGCCCTTCATGTGAAAAATGTAGACAGTTTACGAAATAGTCGGCTGCGGCCCGCGTTTGCGCTTGCTTACATTCCTGCCGCCTAAGAGCACCATTTGGTCGATCACAATGGCGTCCTGCTGCGCCTATTGTCGTTTACTGCGCGGCGCGGCACCCGGAGGCACCAACATCAAAGTACATGGGCCTCTGTGACGGGGGTAGGTGCCGTGAAAATACGGGTCAAGACAAACATGGAATATGCCTAGGGACACCTTGGTAATGTACCTGGCATAAAGTTCTACGCGGAAAAGCGTGTAGCATCGTAAAATTAAAAACGATTCGACACACTATATGCGGTTTTCCGACCCACTAACTAAAGTTGACAGCGGCCGCCCTATGCCTTGGCTCTCGGCCCGCGTCCTCTTCCGGCAATTTACGCCAGCTATGGTGTCGATACCCGCCAGACAGACATTAAAGCTTGTTACTGACGTCCTTCGCCGCTTCTGTTGTTTTCTCGCCAACCGCCTCAACGTCTTTTCCGACACCCGCTACCGTGTTGCAGCCGCCAAGGATTGTCGCGGTAACAATGAGAACCGCCGCTAGAGAGTATTTGCCGCAAGATTTTTTGGTCTTCATGGAATTGCCCCAGATCGAATGAAATTACTAATGTGGAAGTAAAAACTCTACCCACGAACGAGTATAGTAGAGTCGTCGCTTTCCTGTCTACACGAGATGTAGATCAGCGCTTGAGTTTTGAAATTGCCCCCGGTTACTCTCTGAACTATCTGTATTTACTTACGAAATTGCAAATAGAAAATCGACTTGCCCTGCATGGGCTCGACCCGGGCGCGGAGTTCGGTTTTGGAAACCCCCTGCCGATCTTCAACTTACTGGCCAAGTCCGGCGCTCTCAGGGCACTCAGGATCGGGGAATATTATTGGGTAGCTGGGAGGCCGATTTATGGCGGGCTCGGATGTGGCTGCAGCCTTGCAAATTTGGCCAAAATTGAGCGGTCGTGCCAAAGTAGCGACTCAAACGCAGTGCAGTATCAGCGGTGATCGCTCTCTTTTCTTTTACAATTTCGTTGATCCTCTGTGCCGAGGAAAAAAATAGCCGCCACTAATTATTAATGCGAATGTCATGTTGTGCTTTCCTGCCTCTTTTCAGTGCTTCCAATCGATTGGCAGATGACTGCACTGGAGGTAGAATCCAATGCTGATGAAGTCCTGACTCTCGATGTTATCAAGACCGCTTGTATCAGTCGTTCAGAACAGGGTTGCGGAAATGAGGATTGATTTGCTGCGCAATTGATCGGTGCTGGCATCGTTGCCCGCACCCTATCCCGATGAGCACTTTAGCGGCATGAACGCCGGTGCATGGAGATAATTACACTGTGCATCATCTGATTAGCGCCATTGTTGAGAAACTAAAAATCGAACTCAGCACTGCTATCGCTGCCAGTCAGCAAGCGCACGACACTGCTACCCATTCGGAAAATATCGCCGCCAATAAGTATGACACTCTCGCCGTAGAAGCCGCCTATCTGGCCCATGGACAATCTATGCGGATAGCTGAATTGAAGCAATCCATCGCCATCTACCAACATTTCCAACGCCCAAGCTTTGACGCTCGCGCCGCTATTCGACTGGGCGCACTGGTCTGCATAGAAGATGATCAAGAACAACAGCAGCGCCTATTGATTGGACCCGCCGCTGGCGGCATGAGTATTGATAGTGTGCAAGGGCCGATACACGTCATCACCCCCATTGCTCCATTAGGGCAGGTGTTAATGGGTAAATGTGTAGGGGATGAGGTGAACTGGCATTTCAATCAGCGCAAAGAGTCCTTCAATATTGTCACTATCGCGTAAAAAAACAGTTTCAAAAATTGTCTATCCCAGATCAGAGCTGTCATGTCTTCCCTTTATCAACCGGGATCAACTAATTTGTCAGCGCCTTCTCGGTTTTATCCTCCAGCCAACGTATCTTTTTATAATCGAAATTGTGTCGAAGTGTTGGTTTGATCACATCAAAGAAAGGAGACAGATCAAAATCACGCGGCGTAAAATGACGATAGTGTCTGGTCTCGAGCATCGCGGTATCACAGTACGTCGGCATATCACCCTCACACTGTTGAATCTCGCGAGGCAGGATTGGATACTTCACCGACATGAATGCCTGCGCGACCAGGGTAGAACATATGGCCTTGGTAGGCTCGCCACTACCCAGCGAGATCAGGTGGCGCCGAAAACGAAATGGTATAGGTGGCGTCGGGATGAGGTAGCGCACGAGGTCCAGAATATTTCTAACGTCGTACTGCTGGCCCAGTTGACCCAGTACATAATTAACAACGGAATCTCGATCTTCATCTATAATCTTGACCGGTCGGCAAATACGCAGGTTGTAACCCACGTACTTACTGACCGGAACCCGAACCACGCCCTCTACAAGATCAGCCTCTACCAAAGTACTGTCCCCTACATAAAAGGCAACATGAGACCACGTCGACTGAGTCAGATATTTGATTGCTGTACTGATTTTGCTGTTACCCTCAACTAGAAGCAAATCACCAGGCTGTAGATGGGTCACCAACTGTACCTGGTTGATCATTGAAAATGGCTCGTAGTTACGGCCGGGTTTGGAAAGATAGCGTGCCAGACTCGATCCGAGACGCTGAAAAAAGATGTTCATAGGTTTTTCCCGCGAAATCAGTATGTCCGAATTATACTAACAAACAAAAATGGGGACAGTTTAGCAAATAGCCTACGTCGACCTCCGTTTGCACTTGCTTAAATCCCCGCCAGTAAGCGTTTGTAATTCATCCAGGAAAAACAGCTTCCGTCAGGCCTTCCAGTTCGACGGTGGCGCATGGTCCGAGCGATATCACCCTCGCACACAAATGGGCGCGAACGGGGTTTAGTTCGCCGTAACGAACTGTACGGTAAAACTGTGATTCGGCCATAACGAACGAGTAAAAGCGTTCAAATGTCTGGTCAGGACGCTAGCAGCTTGAGGCGTCGCGTGTCATGTCTTATAGACTTGTCGAAATTAGGTCTCAAGGCTGCCTTTCCCCTTTGGCACCGCGTTAATATGGACATAATTGAACCGGAGGCAATAGGCTCGGATATAGACCCCGACTACCTCTTGGAATTCCGCAAAAATTCCCCAGCAGATCAGATAATCTGCGAGACAGAAGAAATTTTTTATGCGGCAATTACTACGCGGCGTCATGCAGCCAGAGAGGACTATCGCCTCGGTGCATTAACATCTTCAGAGATCGCCATATCCGATGGAATTTGGTAATAATGATGTGCTTGAATTTCGTAGGCTGCCCCCTAATCCGACGCATCCAAAGACAATCTTTATGCGTAATTTATAAGGTAAACCGTTAAAAAAGTGATGAGATACCATCCCCATGATCTGGGCCCTACTTTTTATTATTCTAATTGCCTGCGTGACTCTTCCCGGCTTATGGGTGAGGCGGGTGATGAAGAAATACAGTGAACCCGCTGACCGCTACAAGGAGCAGGGCAACGGTGGCGAACTCGCCCGACACTTGCTGGACAAGTTCGACCTGAGCGACGTAAAGGTGGAAGAAACCCCCACCGGTGACCACTACGATCCAGTGGCCAGAGCTGTTCGACTGACACCGGGCAACTATGCAGGCCACTCCCTCACGGCGGTCACCGTTGCAGCGCACGAAGTAGGCCATGCCATTCAAGATGCACGCGGTGAATCTCTGTTCCGGGCACGGCAGACGCTTGCCAAAACCGCAATGGTCGCAGAGCGGTTTGCAGGCATGTTGTTGATCGCCGCACCCATTGTATTTATCCTTACCAATGCCCCTCAAGCAGGCGTAGCGACTATATTGATCGGTGCAGCGTCCATGGCACTGAGTACTGTGGTTCACTTGGTGACGCTGCCGGTAGAGTTTGATGCGAGTTACGGAAAGGCCCTGCCGATCTTGAAACAAGGCGATTACCTGCGCGATGGGGACCTCCAGCACGCGGAGAAAATTCTCCAAGCGGCAGCACTGACCTACGTGGCGGGCTCATTGGCAAGCCTACTCAACTTGGGCCGCTGGATCGCGATACTGCGCAGATAACGGCTGATAGCGGCAGCGAGCGCCGTGACGCCCCTGAGTCAGGTAACATACCTATACACAACACCGTTCGGGCACTATTTAACCCGGGCAGGCTGGAGCAACAAACATGGCGGTACTGATCTTTCGTCTAAATGGCGTGCCTGACGAAGAAGCCCAGGATGTCCGCGACTTATTGTCGGACAATGCGCTGCACGGCTATGAGACATCGGCGGGTCGGTGGGGTGTGTCGATTGCAGGCCTGTGGCTAGTAAATGAAAGTGACCAGATGTTAGCCCGAAAGCTTATCGACGCTTACCAACTTGAGCGTCAGTGCTATTTTGAAAAGCTGCGGGCCGAAAATCCATCTGAAAGTTTTGGTGACCGTTTCAAGCATTCACCTGTGAGTGTAATCTTTTTCAGTCTGCTGGCGGTAACAGTTCTATTTCTGTCCCTCTCACCATTTATCCTGTTTTTGTCTGACTAGTTAATCGCAATCGCGAACGGGTGCTTGAAGAACCCCCAACTAACCCTCGAAACCGGTTTTGGCAAGGTAACGGGGCCAGGCCGCAAAAATTTTCCGTTCGACTCCAGGACACTGCTTTCCTCCATTCTAAAGACACACCCTCCCTCAAATTCCCAATAGGTCGGCACGGTATATCGCCTCCTGGCATACAGTGATGCCTCGTTCGGCGGGCACGTCATTAATAAATGGGCCAGCGCACCGGCGATTGCGGAGATTGAGGCGGCAGCAGAACCAGACTGCTTAACCGGTGATAGCGGCGAGCCGCCAGTCGCTGGAATTAACCAGGAGATCTGATTTCGACAGCCTGTCTATTTGTCCTATACTTCAACCATCAACGTAAGCCTTTGGTCGGTGTAATACACATACTGTCTCGCGACTGCTACCGTGTTTTATAGAGCGACATAAAGTATCCCGCCCAGCCCGCGGCGGCGCGCTGAACAATAAAAAGGGAGCGACAATCGTTTTGCAGAGCCAACATTTAGGGGTCTTGATCGGCCTGGTGGTCAGCTCAGCCTGTTTGAGCGCGCAGTCGGAGGATAGTGCAGTGTTCTTCTATGAGCCAAAGGAGTACGGCTCGGAGGCGCTGTTTAACCCGATGACGTCTTTCCTATCTTATACACTGGATTCTGTTCAGGTTAAACGCAGCTTTGGCACCGACAATTATCGCAATAATCTACGTATAGTCCGCGACAATTTGCGCAATCCCCGCGATCGTATTGACGAAGAAGGTGGCACCAGGACGTTTATCAACGCGGAAATATTTCCGGTAGACCCGGACAATATCAGCGATAGCTCGCCCATGCTGCCCAACTATGGTTTACACCTGTTTGGCGGAGGTATGATCTACCGTAAAAACGCTGAATGGTTTCAGGAACACGATGTTCCCTGGCCCTATTTTACCTCGGGCGTGCTGTCCATGATGACCGAAGTGCTGGCTGAGGCAATCGAAAAGCCAGTCACCAGCAGCACCGATGAAATAGCGGATTTCTATCTCTTTCGGCCATTGGGTATTTGGCTTTACAGTTCTGACAAACGCGCGCGTTGGATCAAGGAAGAGCTTGATCCTGTTGAATGGCCTCACCTGATGATGTATGACGTTGCGGAAAACGAACTGCTTAACGTGGGTATGAGCTATGTGGTGCGCCCGAATTGGTTAGCCACGCAGAACACACGCCTATTTGTCTATCTGGGGATCAGCAACCTTTTCGGTTTGTCACACCGAATGCCCAGTGGAGATGAATTGTCCTGGGGACTGGGTGTGTCCACCGTGTCCATTAATCCCGACAAATTCCGCGCTAGCGCCGGCGTTTTCTACGACCGGAACAATAGCCTGCTGGCGTCCTTGATCGTCAGAGGCACCGAAGGGCTGGCGCTGCGGGCCAACGTATATCCCGGCGTGCTGCTCAGCGAAACTCGCAAGCTGCCGTTTCCACTGGGGCTATTTGTCGGGGTCACGGATGGCGGAGAGCCCGCGTTGGGTCTGCAGTTTGGTCTGCCTATTGGTCTTGGCGCAACATTCTAGATCCTATGTTGTACAACATCCACGTGGCGGCAATCAAGCCTGACCATTTACCACCATAGGCTTGGACAACAAGGACGTGCCGGCGCCACTATCGAGCACTGTCACGAATGGCCGTAAGAATACATTCTCTGTCGCAACGCCATAGTTAGCTGGTTTATCGGTCACGATCTTCCAAGGCGCGTAGCCGCAAAAATCGTTGATGCGTGTGGGCATTCATACGCCCAGTTTACTGATTTCAGCCCATTAACTTGGCGATACTGTCTTAACCGCTGGCTAACCTTAAACAGATAGGTAGCGCCTTATTAATCAGTGAATTTGAACTTTAGTACTAGTCCCTTTAAGTGATAGGTGTGGCCATTGCCAGCAAGCTATTTCTTAAAGGCATTTTCACACTATGTTACATCCTCTCGATTACGCGGCACTGGCAATTTATCTACTGATCGTTATTGCGATTGCCGTCAGAGTTTCTCGCGCGAGCCCGGACGCCGACGATCTGTTTCTAGCAGGTCGCTCCCTCGGATGGGGAGTGATAGGGCTGCCCCTGTTTGCCTCTAATATTTCTTCTACCACATTGATTGGTCTGCCGGGTGCGGCATGGCAGTCGGGTATCGCAGTTGCTAATTGCGAATGGAGGCTGCACTGGTTCTACTTTTCTCTGCCTATTTCGTTGTACCACGCCTGCATAAAGCCAGGGTCACCACAGTACCGCAATGGCTAGACCAGCGGTTCGATGCGCGAATGCAGCGATACCTTTCCATCGTTACCGTGTTGCTAAGTTTGTTTCTGGATACCGCCGGTAGTTTATACGCGGGTTCACTGGTGATGATGCAATTCTTCCCCCAGCTGAGTCTTGCACCCACCTGCGCGCTTATTGCTGTGTTTGCCGGCCTGTATACGGCCAGCGGGGTTTGCGAGCGGTAGTTTATACCGACGTCATGCAAACGCTGGTGTTATTGCTAGGTTCACTCTTACTTTCAGTGATTATTTTTTCAGAGTTCGACTACTCGTGGGCTCAGGTACGCCAGCAGATGCCTGATGGTCACATGAGCTTGATCAGGCCTCTGAATGATAAAGATCTACCCTGGTTAGGAACCTTGCTGGGATTACCTGTGCTGGGCTTCTATTACTGGACAATGAACCAGTATGTATCACAACGCTTGCTGGCTGCACGTGATAACCGTGCAGCCAGTTATGGTGCACTGCTGGCCGCGAGCCTGAAACTTTTGCCCTTGTTCTTGATGGTGTTTCCCGGAGCGATGGCAGCGATTTTGCTTACGGATATAGATAGGGCTGATGAAGTATTTCCCCGGATGATCGTAGCGTTTGCGCCGGCGGGAATTGCCGGATTGATTCTGGCAGGCTTACTGGCGGCAATTATGTCGAGTATCGACTCTGCCTTGAACTCATGTTCAACATTGATCACCGTCGATTTTATTCAGCCTAAGCGGGCTATGACCTCTCGGCAGCTGGCTACGACTGGTCGCTGGATTATTGTAGTCTTGGTAGTCGTCGCGAGTATCTGGGCCCCGATGATTGATCACTTCCCCGGACTATTCAGTTATTTACAAGCGGGCTTTTCTTATGTCCCGTCTCCCTTGGTTGGGGTCTTTCTGCTGGGATTATGGTGCCCGCGAGCGAATGCTAAGGCGGCATTTTTCGCGACGATTTCTGGCCACCTACTCAGTGCCATCTTGTTCGTTTTGGCTCTTCAGGGTATCTGGACCTTACATTTCACTATTTCCGCCGGGATTTTAGCTGCATTTACCGCAGGCTTAGCTTACGTATTGGCCCTGTCCAACCCGGAGACGGGCGGAAGGTGTCAACCTCAAATGGACAGTCATTTCAAAGATAAACTCTTTTTCACGTAGCCAGCGGCTGACAATGTTGGGAAGTTGACCCGGTCGCAATCATTGCTGCCATCATCGTTCAGTACTACTGGGTTGATGGCTACCGTCT
>Ga0209702_10004600_pt1 | contig 19840 bp, 17 predicted proteins | sample FRY01_FD_187210 | JGI IMG/M metagenome (GOLD analysis project Ga0209702, IMG submission 187210) | Freshwater microbial communities from Lake Fryxell liftoff mats and glacier meltwater in Antarctica - FRY-01 (SPAdes) (version 2) | ecosystem: Environmental > Aquatic > Freshwater > Ice > Glacier...
AGTTGTATTGTTTTTTGCGGGCGGTCAGCTCGGCGGTCAGCTCGGCGGTCAGCTCGGTAAAGGTGTCCAGAATGCGGACGATTTCGGCCTGGATCTCAAGCGACTTTTTCGGGTTCGACGGGCATGGGATGGGGATCAATAGCTCCTTCAGGTTACCGGCATTCAAAGCCGGGATACCATCATATGTGCAAAGTGCCTGAATGTCAGTTTGCATGTACAGTAACACGTGGTAGAGATATCTCGTGCTGACCTTCAGGTTGTCCTTAATAGTCACCGAATAATTCAAATTACCGCGAAAGTACTTTCCCTCTTGCCACGTTATTGAACCAACCCCGGCCCCTCGGGTTGTCACACCAATCGGATCATTGTCTGTATTCCATTTATCAATATACCCAAGGGGATCTCGCCCGCTATTGATTACAGGATAGTCACCGGGGTTAGCTGAAATTATTTGCTTATTGACTGACGGACCAGTTTTGATTGATGTAAGATCGCCCAGCGGCAGCCACCCCACCGAAGCACCATCCAGCATTTTGTCCATGAAACTCATGTTGCTCATCCCTCGACCTCCTCCCCTTCAATCTCTGCCACGATCACATCAATCTCCGAGCGTAGCTGGTCGATTCTGGCCACGGTCGTTTTCAGCTTGGCATTGAGCTGGGTAATGTTCACCCGCTCGCGGGTGTCCTTGGCTTCGACATAACTGCTGACCGACAGGTTGTAGTCATTGCCTGCGACGGTTTCAAAAGCGACCGATAGGGCAAAGTGGTCGATGTTCGCCTTGCTGTCGAACGCCCGCATGATCTGCTGGAGATGCCCTGGATTGTCCGGGTCATCATTATCCGTCAGCACGTTGTTATTGGTTTCCTTCTTGAACAAGTCGCTGGCATCAATGAACTGGGTGGTGGTGTCGGTTTTGTGCTTGGACAACACGAGGACATTCACGGCGATGGTGGTGCCAAAAAACAGATTCGGTGCCAGTGAGATCACCGTTTCCACGTAGTTGTTATCCACCAGATACTTCCGGATCTTCTGCTCGGCTCCGCCCCGGTAGAAAACACCGGGGAAGCAGACAATCGCCGCACGGCCTTTGCTGGACAGGTAACTCAGGGCGTGCAGCACAAAGGCAAAGTCGGCCTTGGATTTGGGGGCCAGAACTCCCGCCGGAGCAAATCGTTCGTCGTTGATCAGTGTCGGGTCGTCGCTGCCTTTCCATTTCAGCGAATAGGGTGGGTTGAAGACGATGGCATCAAAGGGTTTCTCGTCGCCAAAATCCGGGTCGAAACAGGCCTTTGATATCCGCTTCGGACGGGTAGCCGTTGGCCGAGGCTTCGATGGCGGAAAAGATGGTCGCCAGATCGGTGTTCAGTCTCTCGTTGGTGTTGGCACCTTTGGCGATTCCGGCAAACAACTGGCTAGGGTAGATGAAGTATCCCTTGGTTTTGATCGCGTCGTCCTTGATCTCGGCATAGCGAACGCTCTCGTCACCGGCTTCGATGTAAAGGGAAAAGTTCTCGCTGATAAAGCGCTAGAACAGGGTGTCCAGTACATACTGTTTGAAATCCCAGCCATCCACGGCACCGCGTACGTCATTGGCGATTTGCCAGATTTAGCGTTGCAGGGCGGCACGTTGTTGGGATCCGGTCATACGATGGTTGTTCCTTCTTGAACTATTTGGTCCTTCACCAGAAACGAAAGCTATCTCGGTGGGAGAGGCCGCACAGGCTTCACTGCTACGCCATCATTCACGCAATGCAGCTTGTCGATTGACGGTTCTTCGAGTTGACGTTCTGCGTGGGATATCGCTTACGGTTTGGGCTTTACTGGCTTGGCAGTCTTCTTCAAAAAAACGTCGAGGTCGCTCCGTTTGAACAGTCGATATCCGTTCGCTGGATTGCGGTGCATTGGAATGTCACCACGCGCCGCCCACTTGCGAAGCGTGTTCTGAGCGACACCGATGTAATCGGCTGCCGCTGCTGTGTGCAGGTATTCAGTTAGTTTCGGCATTTTGGTATTGCTTTCCGGCTCGCGATACGATCTGAGCAAGGTCGAAGAGTCTAGCAAACCCTGCACGGTTGTGATATGCCAACTAAGCAACAAACGGACGACCGGCGCGCGATGTCCTGTGCGGGATGTTCAGTGCGCGATGTTCTGGGTCTAAATTTAACGCCGCTTTGTGATTGAAGACCCATAAGGATTAACCGTTGGCACCCAAGCGTGGCTTTAGTCCACTGCTACCCGCTTCGCTATTCTTTTCTTTGTGGTTGCTAAGCTGATACTGTTTTGAGGTGGTCGCCGGTGTTATCGAAGAACGGTTTTGGTGCTGCTTCTGAAGTTGAGCACATAAAAAACGGAGGCGTAACTGCTGTTACACCTCCGCCTTAAAATCAGATGCCTGCGGGTCATATCTTTCAGCTAGAAAGCAAAGATTTTAACCTCGGCCACAGGCCATTATGCGCGACGCTTGCGAACCAGTGTCAACGCGGTCATTCCCAGTGCCAATACGGTCAACGAACTTGGCTCTGGTACAGCGCTGACGTTCACCGAACCGGTTCCAAAAACCAAGTCACCACCGCCCAGGGAATTGCCGCCACTATCACCAATACCTTGGAGTCCGAAATCGATGTTCAGATCGGTCATGCCCAGTCCTGTCGCGGTAAATTGAATTTCGCTGAACAAAGCGAAGTCATTTACGCCGCTGGTGGACAGGCCTGTGCCACCGATACCCGGCAAAGCAAATCCGTATCCATCGTCAACCAAGTCGCCAAGGGTACCTGCTTCGGTTTGTAGCCAACGCGAGTCAGGGTTTGCGATCAAGTTGCCAGATGCTTCCAGGACACTGAGGTCACTGCTAAGGATGTCAAGACTGATACCGGTCAACGTTTGCCCAGTTTCGGTTGACGCCCAAACAAAAATTGAACCTGTTTGGCCCAAGATCAAGTCCAGGTTTGAACCCGCTTCGGAATTCGTGCTGCTGGTGCTGAACTTAATGTCGGCATTTACGGTTCCGACAAACAGACCTGCGAATAAGCAGAAAACAATGCTTTTAAGTTTCATCTCTTTTTCCTGAAGTTATCGATTACAAAAGTGTCGCGGGGGTTCACCCCAATCAAAAGTTGTGTTCCTGACCGATGTCATGGTGCAAAATCCAGTGCAGAGCTTCTAGAATGTTTCTTCGAAATTCGATGATCACCTAGTTGCTTAAAATCGCATTGGTGAAGCCGGTCAAGTCGCCAAAGTTGACAACGCCGTCTTCGTTGATGTCCATTTCCAGGCTGATAGTACCTGTTAAGATGGCCGTTACGCCTGCCGTGATGTCGCCGAAGTTAGCGATGCCGTCGCCGTTGGCGTCACCAACGACAAACGCTTGGGCATTGGCTTGGACTAGGACATCATCAACAGCGAACCACCAGTTATTCCCTGCATTCAGGCAACCGATGCGGAAGGCCATCTTGTTGCTGTCGGGGACGTTTCCATTGGGAAAGAAATCGCTAACCGTAATCTCTTGTGCTCCGGTGCTGAAGGTCCGGATGATATCGCTTTGATTGATAACACCAGCGTCACCCGCGTCGAAATCCAAGTACGGCAGAAACTCGGCTTGCACCGCGGGATCTGTCAGGTTGGTCGGATCCATTTCAAAGATGCGAGTCCAGGTCTTTCGGCCATCGAACGAAACTTCCATCACGTTCAATTGTGGGCTTTCAATTCGAATTTCCCATTCCAATGTGATCTTCACCGAATCGTTGTCAAAGTCGCTCATGTCGTAAACTTTTTGAGCGTACGAATTGAAGACAATAGGATCGCCTTCGTTCTCGCGGTTGTCAAAAGATTGATCGGGATCGAAAACCAAAACCGAATTGTTCGTTCCCCAGAAAGCATCTCGGAACATGCTTCGGCGTTGCCCCCAACCCGAGTTGATGTCGGATTCATCTTGGGCCGTAGGAGTGCTACTTGAAGTCTGGTACGACCAAGAGAACGCATCGAGTACCGCACCACCGTCGTAGGCACCTTCGATGCTGTCAAAGCCCATGCTTTGACCAGGAGCGTCGTTGATGATTTCCCAGCCGATGCTGCTTAGATCGGCAGTCCAGTCGGTGCCGTCGGAGGGTTGGAAAGGCAGGGGCGGCGATGTAGGAGCGCCGTTAACGGCATAGTTGAAGGGAACCAAATCTTCGGCGGTATCTTCGAAATCTTCAAATGCGATCACACCATTAACATCTGCCAAGCCGACGTTGTCGACGGTAAACCACCAGTTGTTGCCTGCGGTGATGCAACCAAAACGGACCAACATTTCAGTGGCGCCCGAGGCTGGGGTAAAGTCTCCGCTAGCGGCAGTGAAAACGCCAGAATCGGCTGCTTCACTGTACGTACCATAGGGAACGTCGTCGCGGCCGGTGAGCGCGTCGTCGGTCATGGTCAAAAGGTTTTGCCAGGTGGTTCCGTCATCAAACGAAACATCGACAACCCCTTGTTGGCTTCCGTCGGTGATGAAATCGAAGTCAAACGACAAAGATAGGCTGTTAAGGTCAGCGGTAGAAACATTGTAAGCACGAGTGATGTACGAGTTGTAACCCCCGCCAAGGCCGCCCGCTGCATTTCCACCATCGTCGGCTTCGTCTGCATCGGCAACCAAGCAAGTGTTTCGGTACGGTACGCCATCAATCACTTCACTGCCGAAGTAGCTTCGGTCGCGACCCAGGCCTCGCGAATCGCCTGCGGACTGTACACCAGCGTGAGCAATCCAGCTGGTAACATCCATCAATGACCAACCATCAAATTCACCAGGCATGTTCGTGTTATCGTAAGTGTTGGCCGAATTGTCTAAAGCCCAACCCGTTGGGAAGTCTTTCGACCAATCGGTACCATCCGCCCAAGGGCCATTGCCCGGTCTAAAGTATTGATCCGCAAGATCAAACGGGACCAGGGTCAGACCCTCGAAGTTATCAAATGCTACGACATCTTGAGCGGACGTTGGGCTTGGACTTTGGCAACTCAAAGCACAGAGTACTGCTGCGAAAGTAAGCAAGCCACGTTGTGTTGGTGAAGGTTTTGTCTTCACAAGCGATCCAACCATTCTTGTCATCTACGAAGTTCCTAAAAACTGCGGGGAGGAAGTTGTCTTGGGAAGTCCCAAGAATGATGAAAACAAAGTCAGATACGGCTAAGACTTTGTTTGCGCGTCTGTGGTTTAGCGACTATCCACGTTTTGCGATTATCCGGGGAACGGACCAACGGTGGCCGAACGAACCAAACGTTCGCTCCTGCCCCATTCAGGCGTCACTTAACGGCCCAAGATGCCAACGTTGATATCCTGGCGTTTGCAATCGTCAAGTCCTGGCGGCTTCATTGATCGCCAACTCCTTTTGAGTTGCCAACCGGGCCGCAGAAAACGTTCGTCCTTGCTTTAGCACCCAACGGTTCGTCTCTTCACCCGTGCAGATTTCCACCCCTGGGCCTTGTCCGCTAGTCGTATGAAGAACATCAGCCTGAACTGGCCAAGTGCTACGTTTCCCGGATGCCTAAGGCGATCGAACACGCGATTGGTTATCTCAAACCGAAGGATTCCCGCTAAACCACTGGCATCATTTAATGTCATGTGTGTGAAAATGGGTCGATGAATGTGTTTAGATTAAGTGAAAGAACGTAGTGCAAATCTAAACATTTCTGGAAGGCTTGTTTGAATTGTGAAGACCAATTCAATCGCGTTCTTGCTTGAGAAGGTCAGCTTCACATTGTGAAGGTATTTTGAAGATGAGTCACAATTGCCATTTATGGGACTTATTCTGGCGGTGGAGCATCGTTTTCTTGTTTTCATAACAGATGCGTGCTCTTACTTTTTTCGTTTGGATGGCAATCTGGCAATCCACATCAAACCTAAATCAATGCTTAACAAAGATTCGATATCCTGTTCAACGTGGCGGCAGCGGTGTGAATAACGCCGATGGACTGTTCTGAAAACGAAAGGATAAATGGTTGTGGTGAAAAGTTACCCATTGGCTGGAAGGTTGTTCGTTGTTCTGGGGCTTGTGTTCTTGCAAGGTTGCCAGGGTGATCCAGAGTTGCACCCGGTGACCGGGAAAGTGACTTTAGGTGGACGGTCGTTCAATCGATTGTTGGTCTACATGTATCCACTAGAAGGTCAGGTTACGCCGTTCAATCTGGGCGTAGGCGAGACCGACGTGACCGGCAAATTGTCGTTGCGGTCGACGGCCGGCATGGGATTAGCGCCGGGAAAATACAGGGTGTCGTTTTCGTGCATCCAGCCTGAAAATGCAGGTGGACAAGAGGCAGTGGATCCCAATGAGAAGCCCGATGACGAAAATCGTCAGTTGAAGTTGATCGATTTGGTGCCAGACCCTTATGACAATCAGGCAAACGCACGAACGAGTCCTGAAATCTTTGAAATTAAGTCGGGCGAAAACGTCTTCGAATTTGACATTCCGACGAAGTGATTTCAGTGGGTTAAGAGGGCGCTTGCCTTTGTGGATTCTGCGGTCAAATCGGCCGTTTTCGCATCGTTTGCTACCTGGGTTTTGGGTGGGTGGCGGATGATGCCTTGATTTATTTATTCCGTTTTTCAGGAGTTTTCAAATGGTTGTAAACCAAGGTCGTCAACGGCGCGGGTTTACGTTGGTCGAGTTGCTGGTCGTTATCGCGATCATTGGCATTTTAATGGGACTGTTGCTTCCAGCGGTTCAAATGGCTCGAGAAGCCGCTCGTCGGTCGTCTTGTGGAAACAAGCTTCGCCAACTGGGTTTGGCGATCCATAACTTTGCCGATACCAAGCAGGAAAAATTTCCAATGCTGGGTGAAGCTCAGGAGGGTGGTCACTGGACTGCATTCATCCTTCCCTATATCGAACAGGGGAATGTTGCGGACGCGTTGTCGTTTGGTTCGATCAACTTTGCGTACGGCGCCGCGTTTAACAATCCAAGTATCAACTCGGCAAATCCGGTTGAACGGCATGTTGCCGCATGCGAGTTAGTACTTCCAGCGTTTCGTTGTCCATCTTCGGTTCACAATGCACCGATTTTTGATGCTTCGGTTTACTCGCCACCATGGTTTGTGGCCGCCCGCCAGCCAGCCAATTACTTGGCGGTGGTCACAGGCATTCAGCCAAACGATTGGAAGCCAAGTTGGGGTTGGGGCCGTTCAAATCGACCCACTTGGGGCAGCGGGCAAATCACCAAAGGGCATCCCGAGCTGGACGGCATCTTTGGGACTCGCAATCCCGAACGTGCTCGATTAAGCCAAGGTGGTATGGGTTCTAGCATTCGATTTGCAGACGTAGTCGATGGGTTGTCTAATACGTTAATGCTGGGCGAAGCCGAACCCGATCCCGATCTCGCATCGATCGCCAGCACGCAAGAATCTCAAAACACCGGTCGCAAAGATCACTGGGCGATTGGCGGAGATGACTTTGACAACTGGGAAGGTACCGATTGGTCAGAAATGGGCGGATCCACTGCGGTTGCTGTGAACTTTCGCAAGCCAATCAATGATCGGGTCACCGACGGTAGTGCGACTTGGGCGGCTTATGAAGTAAGCTTTGGTAGCAATCATCCTGGCTTGGCACAGTTTTGCAATGGTGATGGTTCGATTACGACCGTCAACGATGAAATTGATCCAGCTGTATTCAGCAGTATGGGTACCCGTCGTGGCAAAGAAGTTATCGCTGTGGATAACTGATTTGTTGTAGAATAGTCATCTGATGTGACCGGGTAGCAGGCGTTGCATGACGCCTGCTATCTTTTTTGGATGGTACCGTTTGTCGCCGATGCTAGAGAGAATTCATTGAACCCTTCCGTCTTTCGGTCAAAAAAATTGACATCGTGGCTAGGGAGAACTGGCGAGACTCAGTTTTCTCTTTTTTGCATCGTCGCCGCCTTTGCCACTTATGCTTGCATGTACGGTTTTCGCAAGTCGTACACTGTGGGAATATTCCAGCAGACCGAAGTACTGAACATCGGCTATAAAGCGGCGTTGGTGGCCAGTCAAATCATTGGCTACACGCTATCGAAATTTATTGGGATTAAGTTTGTTTCCGAGATCCCGGCCAAGAACCGTGCGTTCGCCATCTTGGCCTTGATTGCGTTCGCCCAATTTGCATTACTCTTATTTGCGATCGTTCCGGCGCCTTACAATATTGCCTGTTTATTTTTGAACGGGTTGCCGCTTGGAATTGTTTTTGGATTGGTGCTGACGTTTCTGGAGGGTCGCACGGTAAGCGAGGCCTTGGTTGCTGGGCTGTGCGCCAGTTTTATTTTCGCTTCAGGTTTCGCCAAGACGGTCGGGAAAACGATGCTAGAAAATGGTGTCTCGGAGATGTGGATGCCCTTTGAAAGCGGTTTGGTTTTTGTGCTGCCCTTGTTGTTTTCTGTCTGGCTAATCAATCATATTCCTCCGCCCAAAGCGAACGATGAATCACGTCGAACCAAGCGACAATCGATGGACCGAACCGCTCGATGGGCCTTTGTTGGGAAGCACTGGTTTGGTTTAGTGATCTTGGCTGCGGTGTTTATTGTCTTGACGGTGATTCGCAGTATTCGTGATGACTTTGCCGTCGAAATTTGGAAGGACATGGGATATCAAGCCGCCCCCGAAGATTTCACGCAAACCGAATTGTGGGTGATGGTGGTGGTGACCGCAGTGGCAGGAGCAACATTTCTGATTGGAAGTCATCGGCTTGCATTTTTGACGACGATTGGGCTAATTGTGGTTGGACTGTTGATGGTGATTGGCAGTGTGATCAGTCGTCAAAACCAGATGTTGTCGCCGTTTAATTTTATGGTGTTTTTCGGCATTGGTGTTTACATCCCTTACGTATTGTTTCACACCACAGTGTTTGAGCGGTTGATTGCTGCCTATCAAGAGAAGGCCACCGTTGGTTTCCTGATGTATTTGGTAGATTCTTTGGGCTACCTATTCTATTTGTTGATTCTACTTAGCAAGACCATTACATTGCCCACGGGTGTGCAGGACGAACGTCAGTCCTTGTTGGCGTCTTGGGTGGGTGACTACGGTTTCTTGGTGTTGTTAGAATCCATTTCGTTCTATTCTGCGATAGCGTGCGTGGCACTTTGTTGCCTACTAGGGGCTTACTTTAGTTGGACTTTGCCAAAAAATCGTGGCGAAAATCCAGCAGATTTGAAGGTTCAACCCGTGGAAGCGGGAGCAAGTGAGTGTGGATGAACAACGTCGAGGTCAAGAATTTGTTGGAGCATATTGAACATTTATTTACGATCAAAGGTGGTCAAACCTATGCGGGTGAACCGGTGACCCAGACCGAGCACGCTTTGCAGTGTGCAACTTTGGCGGTCAACGAACAGGCGCCGTCGTCTTTGGTGGCGGCAGCCTTCTTGCACGATATCGGTCATTTGTTGCATGATTTGGACGAAAATTGTGCGGATCAGGGGGTTGATGATTTGCATGAAAGGCTGGGCGGACAGTGGTTGGAGCGATATTTTCCCGAATCCGTCACCCAGCCGGTCACGCTGCATGTCGACGCCAAGCGGTATCGATGTGCGATTGACCAGCCATACCATGATTGCTTGTCCGACGCTTCACGGTTAAGTCTTGGGTTGCAAGGTGGGCCGATGGATCAGCGGCAGCGTGATCATTTTGAAGGCTTGCCATTTCATCGCGACGCCCTTACTTTACGTCGATGGGATGAAGCTGCTAAGGTGCCAGGTTTCCAGACGCAAGCGTTAGGGTACTTCTTGGATGTGGTGGCACAGTTTTTGCCCAAGCAATCTTGATGCACAAAAGTAACTTGAAAAGAAGTTGTTTTAAATGAGCCAATCGATGGGTCAACCTGCCAGCCAAATTTTCGATTATCCTGCGCATTCCAAAGCGGCGGTCTTTCAGGAAGCGGGCAAGCCCATTCAGTTGATCGACTGCTTGGTGCCCGCACTTCGGCCAGGCGAGTCTTTGTTAAAAGTGGAGGTCGCAACCATTTGCGCCAGCGATTTGCATTCATTTTTCGGACGCCGGCACTGCGATGCCAATACCATTTTGGGGCATGAAGTCGTCGGGACGATTGTCGCCCAGAACCCTGAATTGAGTAAGGTCGAGCCGCATGATAGCGTGTCGTTGGTCGATGAAGTTGCGTTTGAGTCATGGCTTGGGCAGCGATGCGTGATCGCAGTGCCTGTAAGTGCGTGTACGAAATTAGACTTTTCCAAGCAATGCCGTTTTTGCCAGCGTGGTTTGGCGCAGAAGTGTGTTGGCGGAATCAAGTATGGGCATTGTGCAGAAGGGGTGCAGTCCAATTTTCTAAACGGATCGCTTTCTCAGTACATGATTCTTAAACGCGGAACGTTTGTTTATCCAGTGGGTCAGGGAATCGCAGGGCCGTTGGTTGCAATGTCTACCTGTGCCACCGCCACTGCGATGGCTGCGATCCGAATGTCTGATCTGCCTGCAGCTGAGTTCAAACCATCGATCGCAATCCTAGGCGCGGGTGCTTTGGGTTTGTTTGTGGCCGTTGCCTTGATGGCGGACGGCTACCCCGTCGTGTTGGCCGACACGAATGGACAGCGTTGTGAATTGGCTTTGGAAATTGTGCAGCGGATGTCGAGTGAGCCACAGGTTTCGGGCAGTTGTCAAATTATGCAAGTTGGAAATTCTCTCAGCGATCAGTTGCGTCATCACTTTCGGGACGGAATTGACGTCACATTCGAATTGTCTGGTCAGCGGCAGTGCGTAATCGATGCGATCGAAAATTCTTCAATCGGAGGCAGCGTGATGTTGGTTGGGACTGTCCGTCCGGTAGACGACATTCCTTTTTCGGCAGACTTTGTGACCCGTGGCCTGCGAAAAGTGATTGGGGTGCACAATTATGTCAACGCTGATCTGAAGGCGGCAGTGCAGTGGTTGCAGCGAACGCATCATTGGCTACAGCCCATCGTGGGCACGATTCCGTGCTATGAGCTAAATGACATTCAAGCGGCATTTGAATACGCCGAACGGGTTCGTCCGATTCGAGTGGCGATCGTGCCCAATCCTTGAAAGTTTTAAGGCCTCCGATTGCAAGCGGCCAATCGCTGTTGACAATGCAGGTTGAATGATTGTGGTGAAGGTGTGTTAGTAGAGAAGGCTTGGCAGCAAGAGTGAACCGGCAGCCAATTAACAGTCTCAAGCGAGTTTAAATTTTTTTTGTTGAATGAGTATGATGCATTTTGATATCGGAATTGTGGGTGGCGGAATTGTCGGCATGGGTGCGGCTTGGGCTGCGGCCAAGCGGGGCCTGAACGTAGCAGTGTTTGAAAAGGATGTTGCAACCCACCGGTGCGTCCATTCGTAATTTTGGAATGGTGTGGCCGATTGGCCAGCCGGGCGGACCCTTGCGCGAGATGGCAATGGCCAGCCGAAGTTTGTGGATGGATTTGGCCAAGGTAGCCGGTTTTTGGTTGGAACCTTGCGGCGCGCTACACTTAGCGCATCATGACGATGAAATGTCGGTCCTGAAAGAATGGTTCGATCGTGATCAGTCTCAGAATAAAGCTGCTGGTATGGCAGCGGCAATCCTTGATCGAAGCCAAACCTTACAGCAAACTGCCAGTGCGAACGAAGCTGGATTGAAGGGATCGTTGTGGAGTGATAGTGAATGTCGAGTTGATCCCATGCAGGCGGTTAGTGGTACCTTTGCCTATCTGCAAAGCTTGCCCAACATGCATGTTTTTCGACAGACGCAGATTGTTCAAGCCGATGGAACTGGGGTGCGATCGGCGGACGGTCGACATTGGACAGCCGATCGAGTTTTGATATGTGGTGGAGCAGAGTTTCGCAACTTAAGACCTGAGATTTATGCGTCACTGCCCATGCGTCGTTGCAAGTTGCACATGCTTGGTACCGAGTCGCCACGTGATGGTTTTCAACTTGGGCCGCACTTGGCTAGTGGCCTGACGCTGCGGCATTACCAATCGTTTGCGGGGCTGCCTTCGCTGGAAGACGTCAAACAGCGATTCGCTGATGCGTATCCTGAGTTAGACCGATACGGAATTCACGTCATGATGTCGCAAGCCCAAAGTGGTGAACTGGTGCTTGGCGATTCGCATCAATACGACGATGACATTCCACCCATGAACGATGAAGTGATAGATCAGTTGATCTTGCAGCACTGTCAGAAAGTGTTTTCGTTTCCGGTGAATAAAGTGACCAAGCGATGGACGGGGGTTTATGCCAAGCACAGCAAAGCTTGGGTGGCGTCGCGTTTGGAGGATGGAATTTTTGTGCTTAACGGGTTCGGCGGGGCTGGGATGACGCTATCGTTAGGTGTCGCAGATCGATTTGTCGAAGCCATACTAAAAATAGAAAAGGAGCATTCAACTTGTCTGGAGATCGCTTTAAGCTAGAGAACATTCGTGCTGTGGTTTTGGATTGGGCAGGCACAACGATTGATTACGGCTGTTGCGCGCCGCCTCGAGTCTTTCGGGAAGTCTTTCAGTCACGCGGTGTCGAGGTGTCCGAGCGCCAGGCTCGCGGGCCAATGGGAATGGCGAAGTGGGAACACATTCAAGCGATTGCTAACAATCCTGAAGTGCGAGAGTTGTGGATTCGCAAGTATGGCCTGCCAGCGACCAAGACGGATATCGACTTTTTGTTCAAAGAGTTTGTGCCTTTGCAAAAAGAGATACTTTCCAGCTATAGCCAATTGATTCCTGGAACGGTCGACGTTATCGACACTTTGCGATCGGCAGGCGTCGCCATTGGCAGCACGACGGGGTATACGCACGAACATATGGAAGTCGTTTTGCCCTTGGCTGCCAAGCAAGGCTACAAGCCGGATACCACCATCTGCAGTGATGATGTTTCTTATGGGCGGCCCAGGCCGTGGATGCACTACGAGGCGTTGAAGCGTTTGAATGTTGATCCGGTTTGGCAAACCGTGAAGGTGGACGATACACCAGTGGGTATCCAGGCGGGGCAGAATGCCGGCGCTTGGACAGTTGCTGTATGTCTTAGCGGTAATGAAATCGGCTTAAGTTACGACGCGGTTCGTTGCCTGGGAAATGAAGATCGCGCCCATCGGATTGCGGAAGTTAAACTAAAGTTCAAACAGCTGGGAACCGACTTCATTATCGATACGGTCGCCGACCTGCCCCCCGTGATGGTGGCAATTGATCAGAAGATCGCCAATGGTGAACTGCCATCGTTCTTTTCGCGGTCCAAACTTGGCGTTAGCTGAACGGTGTTTACCCAGCGGTCATCGGGGTAGGTTAGTTAAGCGATCAATTTTCTTGATTTGGGTGGCCTTATCCAACAGTCGATTTTGCTAAGTCAATCCACTTCCTGCGCAATCTGAACTTATATTCAACACTTGGGCCGGTTGGTTTGCTATGGTAGCGAAGTGGCAAGTGCTGAAACCGGCTGATGGGGGCTAACAAGACTTGCTGGGGCTGGCCGGGGTTGAATTAACAGATTGTTTTAGTAATTAGCTAAGGTAAATATTGTGCGGAACGTGTTAGACGTGGGTCAGTGTAGCCCCGATCATTTTTCTATTTCGCAATTATTGACAAAGAACTTTGACGTCCAAATTCACCAGGCGCATTCGTTTGAGCAATCCATTATTCAAGCCAATGCGATCGCCTTCGATTTGATCTTGATTAATCGAGTTTTGGATGCCGATGGCAGTTCGGGCTACGATATCTTAAAGGCATTCAAAGCGGACCCGGCTACTGCACAACAGCCGGTTATGTTGATTTCGAATTTTGAAGGCGCTCAGCAAATGGCGATTACTCAGGGAGCGGTTCCTGGCTTTGGCAAGTCAAAACTGCACCATTCTGAAACCATTGAATTATTGTCGCCTTATCTGGCAGAGCAGGCCAACGGCCCCAACTGATTAACGCATCAGGGACGCTTAATAGTAGGCAAAGCGAGCGTTGCCTTGTTATCGTCAGCCAAATTTATCGGCCACTAATGAGAGTGCGTCTGCCGATTGGTCTTGAGTCGGACTTGTGACCCAAAGCTTATCGTACCAGGCGTTTAGCGACACGGTCTGGGTTCTATTGGTTCTATTGGTTCTATTGGTTCTATTGGTTCTATTGGTTCTATTGGTTCTATTGGTTCTATTGGTTCTATTGGTTCTATTGGTTCTATTGGTTCTATTGCCGGGTTAAGATTGAGGCGTATTTGCTGGTCACTCAAGGCAGGTGCGATGCAGCGAAATTCAGACAGGTGACTGGTGACGCCGGAAAAGCTTAGAGGTGTCGTGGCTTAGCCACTTGCGGGATTGAAGGGGTTGGGGGCGACTATGGCGGTTGGTGGGTTCGGTCTGTTTTTTGGATGGCCGCCGCGAATTGAGGTTTCGAATCCCTGCACTCATTCTTGAAATGGCCTGAAATTCCGATGTCAGATAAGTTGATTCGAAGCCCGATCTATCAACAGTTGCATGATCAACTGCGGCAAATCTTGAGTGCCGATTACGAGGTCGGCCAGCAGTTTTTGACCGAGCGCGAGGTGAGTGAACGGTTTGGCGTCAGTCGTACCACGGCAAACAAGACGATTTCAAGTTTGGTTTCTGAGGGGCTGTTAGAATTTCGCAAAGGCATTGGTACCTTCGTGCGCCCTAGCGCAATTGGCTACGACTTGCAAACGCTAATCAGTTTTTCGCAGCTCGCCAAATCGGTCGGTAAAGCACCAACCACGAAAGTGCTAAAGTTTGAAGAGGTATTGATTTCCAGTGCGCCGGAAGAATTTGTCAAGCAATTGACCACGGGTCGCGATTCGACTCTTTGGTACATGCAGCGGTTACGTTTTGCTGATGAAGTGCCGGTCATTTTGGAATCGCGATACGTAGTTAAGTCGACTTGCCCTACCCTGTCATTGGAAGAATTGACGGGATCGCTTTACGATGCGTGGACGAATCAGCACCATTTAGAAATAGGCGGTGCAGATATTTGTATTCGTGCCGTATTGCCGAACTCGCAGGAGGCGGCACGATTGGGCGTGGTGCCAGGTTCACCGGTGTTTGAAATAGGTTCAACCGGATTCTTAAGTAGTGGTCAGCCCATGTGGTGGGAACGGACTCTTTATCGTGGTGACTGTTACGAATTTCACAGCCATCTCGCATCGATTCCGCAGTCGACACCAGCGCGAGGTGCCTTGCGCCAGGGTTGAGGCTTGGATGATTAGTTGGAGGTCAAGATCCTGTTAGGTTCGGTTGATTATTGGATTTATGTTTGATTGGTTTTTTGCGATGAGACAACTAAAGGCAGCCGTCATTGGCACAGGATTTATTGGACCTGTCCACGTCGAAGCATTGCGGCGATTGGCGATACCCGTTCAGGGAATTTTAGGTTCGACGGTGGAAAAATCCGTGGCAGCAGCGGCTAAGCTGCAGTTGCCCAAGGCCTACGCAACGCTAGAAGAATTGTTGGCGGATGATCAGGTCGATGTGGTCCATGTGACATCGCCCAACCAATTTCATTTTGACCAGACGGTCGCAATCTTGAATGCAGGCAAGCATGTTCTTTGCGAAAAGCCGTTGGCTATGACTTCCCAGCAATCTGCCCAGTTGGTTCGCTTGGCTGACCAAACTGGTTTGGCTGCGGCAGTCAATTACAACATTCGCTACTATCCATTGTGCCAGGAAGCGGCGGCACAGATGCGTGCTGGAAAGCTGGGACGCTTGTATCATGTGGGTGGCAGTTATGTGCAGGATTGGCTATTTCATGAGACGGATTTCAATTGGCGAGTGTCTTCGTCCGCAGGTGGCGCCTTGCGAGCGGTGGCGGATATTGGCACCCATTGGTTGGATTTGATTCAGTTTGTAACCAATGAAAAAGTGGTTTCTGTCTGTAGTGATTTGCAAACGGTTTTTCCGCAACGAAGTCGTCCACTTGGTGGTGCCCAGACATTTTCAGGCGGCGTAGCGCAGGATCGATCGATCGAAACCATTGACGTGGATACCGAGGATTGTGGTTCCGTTTTGTTGCGTTTTGCCAGCGGCGCAAAAGGTGTTTTGTGGGTGTCGCAGGTGACAGCGGGACGAAAAAATTGTTTACAATTCGAACTGTCGGCATCCAAGCAAGCGGTGGCTTGGTGTAGCCAAGATCCCAACCAATTGTGGATAGGGCATCGAGACCAGCCCAACCAATTGTTGATTCGCGACCCCGCGATGTTAAGTTCAGCGGCACAAAAGTATTCGGACTATCCGGGAGGGCATAATGAAGGTTTCCCTGATTCGTTCAAGCAACTGTGCCGAGACTTCTACGAAACAATCGCGTCCGGGAACGCTTCGAATTGCAGTTTAAGTGCCATGCATGAAGCTGCCAGGATGAAAGCTGCCAGTGTGAAAGCTGCCAGTGTGAAAGCTGCCAGTGTGAAAGCTGCCAGTGTGAAAGCTGCCAGTGTGAAAACTGCCAGTGTGAAAACTGCCAGTGTGAAAACTGCCAGTGTGACTTATCCGACGTTCGCCGACGGGCATCGAGAGATTCTTTTGTGTGAAGCGATTCTAGCAAGCCACCAACAAGAGCGTTGGGTTCATTTGGAGAATTAGAACATGATGAAACTGGGTTTTGTCAGTGCGATCTTACCCGATCAGACTTTTGAGCAAGTCTTGACGATCGCCAACACCATTGGTTATGACTGTGTTGAAGTGATGTGTTGGCCTGTCGGCAAAGCCGAACGTCGCTATGCGGGCGTGACCCACATTGATACCGCTTCGTTAGATGACACAAGCGGCCTGGCGATTGAACAGATGTGTGCATCGCATGGTGTGAACATAAGTGCTTTGGGATATTACCCGAACGCTTTATCTCCCAATTTGGACGAAGCATCCGCTGCGGTTGCCCAAATCGGCAATGTAATCCAAGCGGCCGCTGGCTTGGGAATTGGTAAAGTCAATACCTTCGTCGGTCGTGATTGGACAAAGTCGGTTGACGAAAATTGGACTCGCTTTCTGGATACCTGGGGGCCGATTATTGATCTGGCTCAGGAACTGAATGTCGACGTGGGCATTGAAAATTGTCCCATGTTATTTAGCGGGGATGAGTGGCCAGGGGGTAAGAATTTAGCGATCAGTCCCGCGATATGGCGGCGAATGTTCACGGACCTTCCGTCCAAGCGATTTGGTTTGAATTATGATCCATCGCATTTAGCGTGGATGCAAATGGATTACTTGGCGCCATTGCAAGAGTTTGCGGACCGAATTTTTCATGTGCACGCCAAAGACGTTCGAGTGGACCGGGATCGGTTGAATGATGTCGGTATTTTGGCTCACCCATTACAGTACCATACGCCTAAATTGCCAGGGATGGGCGAAATCCAATGGGGAAGGTTCTTCTCGGTGTTGGGTGATGCTGGCTATCGTGGCCCGGTGTGCGTTGAAGTGGAAGATCGAGTCTTCGAGGGATCGTTAGAGAATAGAATTTTGTCCCTGCAGCAGAGTCACACTTACTTGCGGAATTTTCTGCCAAAGTAGGCGGCCTGTTGTGCGGGAAGTTGTCGGCGACTCCCGTTAGGGTGACGTTGGGTCTGCAAGCGTCAATGGAATGTTTCACGGACTTAAAAAGTAATTTTCAGGACTCAAATTGACATGTCTCTTATTTATGCAGGGATCGATTTAGGCGGAACTGGAATCAAGATTGCTTTAGGATCAGCTGACGGCCAGATTCTTCAGCATGTGACCATTCCTACGTTGTCACAGGAAGGGCCGCAGCGGATTTTGCAACGGATGTCCGAAGCGGTTACCCAATTGGCCAAACAGTGTGACTGTGAAATTTCGGGCGTCGGGATTGGGGTCCCGGGACTGGCAGACATAAAAAGCGGCGTCACAAAATTTTTACCTAACTTGGCAACGCAGTGGCGGGAGGTTCGTGTGGCGGATTCTCTGCGTGCTTCGCTAGGCTGCCAGGTGCGCTTGCTAAATGATGTTCGCACCGCAAGTTTGGCAGAATTGAAGTACGGGTACGGCAAGAATCAACCCAACCTTACCTTTGTTTTTTTTGCGTTAGGGACCGGTGTTGGTGGCGGCATCGCAATCGATGGTAAATTGCGATTGGGCCCCTTGGGTGCGGCAGGCGAATTGGGGCACTGTACGGTGGTGCCCAACGGAAGGTTATGCGGCTGCGGGAATCGAGGTTGCTTGGAAACGGTTGCTAGTGGGCCAGCCTTGGTGGCCGAGGCAGTTCGTCTGGTGTTAAGTGGTCTGGCACCGTTACTACACCAGTTGGTCGAAGGTGATACGGGTCGAATTACGACCAAAGAAATGGCACAGGCTGCCCAGGAGGGTGACACACATGTTGCCGACGTGATTGTTCAAGCCGCAACCAGTCTGGGGACCGTCGCCGCGAATTTGGTGACGACGTTGCACCCAGACATGATTGTGTTGGGTGGTGGTGTGGCAGGAATTGGGAAGCTGGTCACCGAGACTGTCCAGCAGGTGATTCGTGAACAGGTTCGGATGGTGCCCACGGACTGGTTGCGCGTCGAGGTAACACAGTTGGGGCAAGAAGCGGGTGTTTTGGGGGCGATCGCGTTAGCAGCTGCTGACGATTTGTTTTAATTTCCAAGCTGACGAGCTCCGCTGATCATTACCGTTGGAGTGTGGTTGGTGGAAGTCCGGTCGCGTTTTTTTGATTGAGGAATTGGTAGTGAAGTATTCTTATCTTGATCTGTCAAAGATGATTGATCATTCACTGTTGCACCCGACGATGACCGATAGCGAATTGGAAGCTGGGTGTCGATTGGCAGCCAAATATGACGTCGCTTCGGTGTGCATCAAACCCTACGCCGTGAAGCAAGCGGTGCAGTGGTTAGCAGGCAGCAATGTTTTGGTAGGGGCTGTGATTGGATTTCCGCACGGTAACGGCTGCACCGAAGCCAAGCGTTATGAAACCGAATTGGCGTGTCGAGACGGCGCGGCTGAAATTGATATGGTGATCAATATCGGAAAGGCGCTGGGTGGCGATTGGGATTATGTTTTGCAGGATATTAAAGCTGTCTGTGACGAAGCTCACAAGCATAACGCCAAGGTTAAAGTGATTTTCGAAAATGATTATCTGACCAACGGCGGAGCTGGTTTAGACAGCGACCCATTCAAGATCAAACTATGCCAGATTAGTGAGCAGGCAGGTGTGGACTGGGTCAAGACTTCTTCGGGGTACGGCTTCGTGAAGCAGGCTGACGGTAGCTACAACTACCAGGGTGCGACCGAACATGATTTGGCTTTGATGCGTGCGAATTGTAGTGAAAAAGTCCAAGTTAAGGCCGCGGGCGGTGTCCGTGATCTGGACGGCTTGATCAAGGTCCGGGATTTAGGCGTATCGCGTTGTGGTGCGACGGCAACCGCTGCCATGATGGAAGACTATAAGAAGCGCCAGGCAGCCGGTGATGATCAGGATTCGAGTGCCACCAAGATCGGTCAAGGCGGTTACTAACTTGGGAAGCGATCCTGATCGAAGGCCCCCAATTTCGTAACTGAAATGACACCCGTTGGTTTAGACAAATCTTTTAGCCAACGGGCTTGGGCAGCTAATCAAAACGACAAAAGCCACGATGGGGTGCATCCTGGCTTTTGTCGTTTTGGTTGGCTTAGTCTCCGATTTAGCGTTTCTGACGCGAACGTTCCAGTTGTTGGAATTCTTCGACGCTGGCTTGATCACTTGAATCGTCGTTGATCACGAAATTGCGATCGTAATCAAGAGTCACCCCGTACTTGATTTCAGTCGCCTTTTCGCCAGAAGTCAACTCGGGAACGTTAACGTCCCACCTTAGAATATTCTTGGTTCGTTCGCGCTTCGGAATGTGTCAATGACTTTGAGACAACATATTTTTGTAATTAGTGTGTGGTGTTGCATACGCTCGGGGGCCAGCCCCCGAACCCCCGGGATTTTCC
>Ga0209702_10004602_pt1 | contig 19828 bp, 22 predicted proteins | sample FRY01_FD_187210 | JGI IMG/M metagenome (GOLD analysis project Ga0209702, IMG submission 187210) | Freshwater microbial communities from Lake Fryxell liftoff mats and glacier meltwater in Antarctica - FRY-01 (SPAdes) (version 2) | ecosystem: Environmental > Aquatic > Freshwater > Ice > Glacier...
AAAAAGGAGAAGTTTGCACTTCACCTCAAAGAATCAGAATTTAGATTTAACTGTAGATTACAAAAAGAAAATATGTATAATAAGTTACTAAAAATGTGTAGGAAATTTACTCAACTAGTCTAGACCCTATGCAATTTATGATTTAGCAATGAAGGAGAGTTGAAAAAATTTTATTGATGGGCAAAAAATTAATTTTACTATAGAGCCATTGTGGCAAACTACTGAACATTATTATCGCATATGAACTTTATCAGATATAGATAATTGAGAATATATTATAATTATCGAAACGGATCCTGCTATAATTATATGAACATGATCAAATGTACGGTTGATGGATGAGAAAATTGAAGGTTTAAAAACTAATACAATAGTGAAATCTCCAGATAATTCGCATTGTGAACCATTACATAATATAGTTCCTAATGAATGATTCTGATTCTTATATGAATATATACCTGAATGCCTCAATCAATGTGAAAAACTTCATCAAATGGTTATCAAATCTGATTCTAAACTATCAACAGAAGATATCAAAAAAATAGATCCTGATTGTATAGAACCATCATACAACAATTAATTTATCTCCATTTAACGACATACGTCTCTTTGCTAATGGATCTACATGCTTTGGGCTTAAATACTTTGATATTCCCACCTCATCGAATCTCTTTGCAAGTAGACACAAATTCTTCAAATCATGGTCACATAAATATTTTGATGGCAAATTTACCATCTGACTTGAGATAACGTTGGTAGAGTCGTAGAGTGTCTTCGAGGATCCCCACACATCTGAGTGAGTCGATATCTTTGAGTCCTGTGGTATTTGGTGCAAGATCTGACATAATCACGTCAGCTTGTGTGATATTATTGGTCTCAAGAAGCTTGGTGACTTGCTCAATATTCGTAGCATCACATACATAGGTGTGGACGTTTTCCAGGTTTGGGACGCTTGGTTTGAGATCAAGACCTACGATCTTTGTTTTACCATGAGTGATACGATGAGCATACTGGATCCGACTTCATGGACTACATCATACATCGATCACCACCTTGGTGTTTGGTCAGAATAGTTTATACTTGTCATCGATTTCTTGCAGTTTAAAAGCACTTCTGGCTACATAGCCAAATTTCTTTGCTTCATGGAAGTAGTGATCTTGAGGATTGAAAGGTTGTGTCATAGTAAAAAATGTAAAATTATTGTTGTATTTTTTCAGTATTTATTTCGTATTCTTGTTTTTGTCCTTTTTCCTTATCCTTATCTTGTATCCCAAACATCTGATGCATGATACCATTGATGAGTTTACCTGCTGCAGCATCTTCATAGTTTTTGGCGAGTTCGACGTATTCGTTGATGATGATTGTGCCTGGCGTCGACAAGACTCTATGTTCAGCATATCATAGCAATAGTAACGCGCGGCGAGTCAGACTCATCTCTTCATAACTAAATCTCTGAGTATATGGCGCAATCAGACTCGCAATCAAATCACGATAGATCGTATAAGCACTTGCTAATTGCATCACAAAATCATGATCGTACTTGACCACTTTGGTCGTCGTGTGCTGAGGGAGCTGATACTCAGCAATAAATATGATATCTGACTCCAACGTAGTATCGTTCATCTCTTCGACAATCGGTGCTGTGGTGGCTTGAGGAGGAGTGAGCTCATCTTCTTCGATACCCAATCGATCAGTGAGCTCGTTGAGTTCTTGATGATTAGTTTCTTGGATCTTGATTTCCTCTATTTCAAGAGGATGTGCAAGTACTTCTTCGTTGAACAATCTTGCATAGTAGTATAAAAATACAAGCTTTCTAGATACAATTCTCGATGATTTTGCTGGAGACATAGGTACAAGTATTAACGATAGAATGAATATTGAGTATGATAGGTTTTCAACTTTTAACAATAATCTGCTACTTTGAGGATATGTAATGATGGTGCATGAAGTTCGTTTTTCTGTGTGTCAGAGATCACGACTACTGTATTGGATTTTTGTAATAATCATTGATCCACAAGCATCATGATAGCAGTTTGGATATTAACTTCAGAGTTTGAGATTGTTAGTATCTGACCATATACTCCATAGTACATATTCATCATTGCCCATGTATCATGATGTGATGTAAACCCATATACTGGCACGCTTGGTCTATATGCACTTGCGATCTTTGGTAAAAACCCACGTCTCGTAAAACAAATCATTGCGTCAGCTTCAATGGTATCACATAAGTCGATCGCAGCTTTGACCAAATATTTACGTTGAAGATCTCATTCATTATCTTCGTGTCCTACAAAATCATAGTGCTCATACTCCAGTGTATCTTCTGCTTCAAGCGCAATACGAGACATGTATTGGATACATTCTACAGGATAACTACCGATAGCAGTCTCACCACTTGTCATAATCATATCAGCTCACTCAATCACTGCATGATAGACGTCGCTGATTTCAGCTCTGGTGGGGTACGGTTCTTTCATCATGTTTTCCATGAGTTGAGTCGCCATGATGACAGGCTTACCTGCAAGTTTACATTTTTGGAGAATCTCTGTCTGATAGGTGGGAAGCTTTTCGATCGGTACTTCGATACCAAGATCTCCACGAGCGATCATAATACCATCTGCAGCTTCGATGATTTCATCCAAATTATCCATACCTTGTTGATTTTCGATCTTTGCATAGATTCTGATATGTTGTCCTCCGTTATCTTCCAAAAATCTACGAGCTTCGATGATATTATCTTTATTTCTGACAAATGACATAAAGATCACATCAAATTTATTAGCTATACCAAACAAGATGTCTTCTTTGTCTTGATCAGTCACTCATGGAAGTTTGATCGTGATCCCTGGTAGATTGATGTGTCTATATGATTTGATACTTGCTCCACTCAAAGCTTTCACTTTCATATTTTTTGCATCTATTTTTTCTACTACTTCGATATCCATCAGTCCTGATTCTACTTTGATCACATCACCGATTTTTACACTTTCGATAAGATATTCATAATCACAGTACAAGGCTTTGTTGACTGCTTGTTGAGTGATATCGATCGTTACTGGGAATATTTCACCTTTTTCGTACACCAAGTTTTCATCTAGCTTACCCGTACGGATCTCTGGGCCTTTTGTATCCAATGCAAGTGTGAGTTTGACCTTTCATTGGCGGTTGAGACGATGTACCAAGTCAGCTACCATCGTTTTTTCTTCATAATCTTTATGAGAAAAATTGAGCCTGACAATATTCATGCCTGCTTCATACAACTCAAGTATTTTTTCTTCTGTCCGGCTTGCTGGTCATATCGTACAGATGGTCTTTGTTTTTTTGTGTTGGTAGTTCATTGATAGATAGTTAGTATGATGGATAAAAAATCGATTGTATAAGAGATTTTTATATCTTTGCTTATAAGCATTGTGAGGATAAAAACAAATCTCAAACTTTGATATAAATATTTAGATTCATCATGTCAAATATGATTGAGAAATTACTATAGGAAACGCTGAATAACCATCAAAGTTGATCTTAATTACAATGTTTACTATTATATATTAAAGTTATTATGCCCTTGTGGTAAAACTTTATGTGTTGGAAGCGTTCACCAAAGGCACTAGCTTCGCGTCGTCCCAGAGGACTATAGTGCCGTGTAACGGTGAACACACGACAGCAAACCCCACCTGATTTAATAGATTACATTGAATTATGAGAAAATCGTGAGGTTTTGCAGTGTTTCCTTAGAGGAATTATTTCTTGAAGGTAAAGGATTGTACGGAAACAGGCAAAAAATATTACAAACTCTTGAGACAATTGTCAAGACTTGATATTTATCATAACATCGATACTCTGATACAAAGCTTTATCTCAGTCAGACTTGTATCATGTCCAATATACAATACTTTTCGTTATGAGTACTGGGAGTTCTCTCGATTTTTTCGATAGCAATGGGGATCGAGAGAATGGTACGTATGATCGTTAGTAACTACATCTTGAGCGTATTATGTCTGTCTCTGAGTAGTACGATTGATCTGATATTACAAAATATTGTTCGTTTACAGCTCGCAGAGAAAAAAAATAATTATGTCTCTACCTATAACTTTCTCTCGCAATATAAAATCGGTATTATCATTGTAGTGTATCTTTTTTGCACAATTACATTGTTTACGAGACGAAGAACGAGTTTTGATACTGGGCATCTTCCTTTCCCTAAGTTTATCGTAACAACAATACTCGTTATTATGACAGCCGTGAGTATCTTATTTACACTTGCGGTAATCGTCTGGGGTATTTGAGTGCTGGATCCATTTAGTATCACAGCGATCGTATCACAATATGTCCCTGATCCCAAGATCTTGTGATATGTATCCTATATGCCGATCTGGATGATGATACACGCCTGACTGACGATCTTTTTGGTAAGTGATTTTAGATCGAGACGTCAAGTGGTTGAGTTTGATGAATAAATTATTTTATATTGTCTAAGGAAACGCTGAATAACCATCAAAGTTGATCTTGAGTTTAAAGTTTAAAATTCCACAAGAAAGTCAGGTTTGTGGTTCAAGAAAGCGTTTACCAAGGACTATAGTGCCGTGTAACGGTAAACACGTGATAGCAAACCTTATACGATGCCCGGATGGGTGCACCTGATTTAATAGATTACAATGAATTATGAGAAAATCGTGAGGCTTTGCAGTGTTTCCCTAAATATATATATATATATATATTCATCTAGTAGATTTTACACCATATGAGCGACCAACAACAACATTACCGCATGATCCGACTCGATATCATCAAATATCTCGAGACAATTACTGATCCCAAAAAAATCATTTCGTTTTTGGGGCAAGCGTGTATCACAAAGATCGATGAAGAAGATTTTTGTATTATTATTGGCGTGCCAAATGAGTTTATCTTGGTACAGGTCAAGAAGTTTTTTGGAGATATCTTGCAGCAAGCAGTCAAAGAAGTCTATAACCCTCATTATGGAGCGATGATCAAAGTTGTCTCGACACTTCATGATTTACACCCTGTTGATCTCAAAAAAATTCTGCAACCATCTACTCCTGATCTCACTACCTCAGTAACCAAAACCATCTCAGCTCCATGACCGTCTCAGCAAGTCACACGTAATACATTGACTGACTATTTTGGAGTGTTGTTTGATCGTAGGTTTCAGTTTGATAATTACATCGTGTGAGACAACAACGAATTTGCATATGCTCTTATCCAGCGTATCACACTTTCACCTGGTACTGAGTATAATCCATTTTTTGTACACGGACATGTAGGATTGGGTAAGACTCATTTATTACAAGCAGCAGCTAATCGTATTATTGAGGAATTTCCTGACAAAGTAGTCGTCTATCTTCCTACTCCCAAAATTGTCGATGATATTATCAATGCAATCAAAAAAAACAAGCTTGATCAATATAAACGTAAATTTGAATGAGTGGATGTGCTGATTGTGGATGATGTCCAGTTCCTTGCCAACAAGGACAAATGCCAAGAGATCTTCTTCACAATCTTCAATGATTTTATCCAACATCACAAACAACTTATTTTATCATGAGATCGTCCACCTCGTGAGCTGACTTTGATCGAGGCGAGACTCACGACAAGGTTTGCACTTGGGACGATCTGTGAGATCAGTATGCCAGATTTTGAGACCAGAGCTGCAATCATTCAGTCCAAAGCAGAGATCAAAGAGCTTCCGCTTGGTAGAGACTTGGTAGAGCTAATCGCCAAAACTATTGTGGATAACGTCAGAGAGCTCGAATGAATGATCAACACACTAGCTACCAAGCATCATATCCTACATCGTGATGTGACTCGTGACGATGTGATTGATTGTCTTGCGATGCTATGATACCAAACCAAAGGATGATCCTCCAGCTCACCTACGATGCAATCTGTCGGGCCTCGTGTGGATGATGTGATCGCTGCGATCTGTGATAGCTGGGAAATTACACAAGAAGATCTCAATAGTGATAGCAAGAAAAAGCGTATCAGCGTACCTCGCCAATGTGCGATGTATTGTATTAAGCATCATTTTGGGCGAACATTTGAGCGTATTGGTGAGTATTTTGGAGGTAAGCACTATAGTTCAGTCATGTATGCAATTGATACATTTGACAAGCATATCAAGTCCGATACACATCTTGCAGAACAATACCACCGCGTATGTCAGCAATCATGAATCAAACAATAATTACGTTACATACTTAGTCAGCTTTTACATTCCTCATGTCTAAAAAATTACCAAAAAATTATACGATTTTGATCATTGGGGGTGTTTTGATATTGTTTGGTATATTGGCTGTGTATAGCGTCAGTATCCACGAGTCTTTCACTACTACACTTGTGATGATCAGAAGGGGGTCTTGGACTTGAGATCCGAGTAATTATTTTTATTTCTTCCGTCATTTGAGAAATCTTTTGATCTGACTTATTATTGGTGCTGTTGCGTACAAAATTCCATTGAGTTGGTACAAAAGATATTATGTACTGATCTTTTTAGTGTTTTTGGTCTTCCAGCTGATGGTGTTCACGCCACTGGGTGATTCGTTTGGTAAAGGAGCTCGCAACTGGATCAATCTTCCATGATTGGGCACAGTTCAGCCTTCAGAGTTTTTTAAGTTAGGATTTGTAATATTTTTGTCAGCTCGGCTGATACGTAAAAGACAATTACTCACAGAACTCAAGTGATACATTGCTTTTTTGATTATGGTTGGTCTATGTTTATTTGTGTATCTTTTGATACCAGATTTGGGTACGATCATGATCTTATGATTGTTGTCACTACTCATGTATCGATATTCTTGAGGTAAAAAAAGATTTGTGCTATCATCATGAATACTGTGATTGTTGGTAGCGCTGATTGCAGCGACACAGTTTAGCTACATCAAGGATAGATTGTCGTTTTTTGTATGATCAGAAGACAATCTGACCAATACTGCCGTCTGATATCAACAAGAACAAGCCTTGATGGCGATTGGTGGAGGAGGAGTGTTTGGCAAATGATATGGAAAATGACTCCAAAAGTTTGGCTACATACCAGAAGCTCAGTCAGATTTTATTTTTGCTGCATATAGTGAAGAAATCGGATTTTTGGGTAATAGTATCTTACTTGCGCTATATTTTCTTCTGGTATACTTTATGATCAATAGACTCAAACACATCCAAGATCCTTATTATAGGACTTTTGGAGTCTGACTTGTGTCGCTGTTGGTCATCCAAGCCTTTGTCAATATGTGAGTTAACACAAGTATATTACCAAACACCTGATTGACATTACCATTTATATCTGTATGATGAACCGCTCTAATGAGTAATATTGTGCAGTTAGTGTTGATGCATAAGATTATTAATGAGTAGTATTGACTTTACATATATGTTATATAATAGTAGATATTATTTCGTGTGTTCTAATTATGCAATTTTCTTTTAAAATTAGAGAACTAGTTGATCCAATATCGATTGTAAAGTTAGAAAACTTGTTTTGATTTTCGTCAGATCAAAAATATAGATATAAAGCTCAAATTTCTTCAGTATTATTTGATCAAATAAATAACGAGCGTGAATATGGTTATGCAAGCAATCGTGAGATTGCTACCAACATTATACAATCATTTAATAAAGATCGTCGAGAAGAAATACGTAAATCAACTTTAATTCGTCAAGAATGTGAATCTCAAGATACTAAAAAATCATTATGAAATATATATTATGAAAATTTATTTAATTACATATTAGAAGATTCTGATTTAGATTGATATTTTGAATCTATCTTTACTGCTATATTTAGACTTGAACATCCTGAGTGATTCAGTGTTCATATAAATTACTACTTTAGGTATGCAGCTAACGAAATAGCTAATAAGAATCCTGAAGCAGGACGTATCATGAATCAAATCATAAACTCAGAATCAAGCAAACTACTCTTATAACATAATTATGGTTAGAACCCCAAGTACATTTCATTCATTTTCTGTAAGTAATAAATCATTTACTCATCAGATGTTGGGTCAGCAGCTTATTATATGGTTGTGACTAGAGCTAGGACGTAAACTTGGTGGGTATTACAAATATAATAAAATTACAATTTACTCCACTGATTCGCATCTCAATCATCAGATCTTTGTGCGTAAGCATACATTGATTGAAAAACTAATCAGTATGACTCAAGAGCGTTTTGGTCGTACGATCGTGATCAAAGATATCTTGTTCCGTGCGCAATCAGCACCATCGACAAGCGATACATGAGCTGAGTCAGAAATCAATATGAAACTTGATGATAATCAGTATGATGGTGAAGATTTAGATTATGAATAATATTGATATGGCTCAACCACGCAAAACATCATGTCTGGATTATGCGACTAACTATCTGTATCGCTACCCCAAGACGCACAAAGAGATGATCACTCAGCTGATGAAAAAATGATACAATAGCGAAGAGATCGAAGATACAATGCAGGCTCTCAAGTCAAAACACTATATCGATGATCGTCAATTCGCTGAGCTGTATCTCAACTCTGAAGTAGTAAGTAAAGGCAAGCCCCTCGCTGTGATGAGACAGAAACTGATATTTAAATGAGTCGATAAACATCTACTCGATACAGTCATCGCAGAGCTTGAGACTGAGATCAAAGAATGAACAATGACGAGAATACTTAAAGAAGTAGAAAAGTTTCGTACTAAAGATCTCGAACCAGTCGTGATTATCCAAAAGCTACTTGCAAGAGGATATAAGTTTGAAGACATCAAGCATGCACTCAAAAACAAAAACTCTGACTAGGTCAGAGTTTTTAGATCATCCAAAAGTATATACGCACGCCTGTACTCAAGTAGTATCGAACTCAATGGTTATTTTGTGATCTTCATACTCATCTCGTCTGTAGAGATTATAGAGATTGTATTAGTCGACTGTAATCACCTCAGTTGCTATCCCATCAACCATGATTTTGCCGCTGATAGGAGTATCACTTCCTAGTACAAGATTAAGGAAACGATGAATAACCATCAAAGTTGATCTTGATAACAAAGTTTACTATTATATATCAAAGTTATTATGCCCTTGTGGTACAACTTTGTGTGTTAGAAGCGTTCACCAAAGGTACTAGCTTCGCGTCGTCCTCGAGGACTATAGTGCCGTGTAACGGTGAACACATGACAGCAAACATCACCTGACTTACTAGATTACAATGAATTATGAGAAAATCGTGAGGTTTTGCAGTGTTTCCTTAAGCTCATCAATCGAATCATATCCTTCACTATTGAGCCAATTGGTAAGTCATGTAAACTCTGGAGCAGGGTAGTTAACATTGAGTAACGATTCAACTTATCATGCATGCGCATTATTTGATCATGATCAATTATTGATGTTTTTATCAGATCAGCTATCAAGATTACGCTCTAAGATAGATTGTTCTATCGATGTGATATCCAAAAATTCTGATCCAAGCAATTGTACTTCGATCTTCTTCTTCTATCAAGATTACGCTCTAAGATTCACTGTTCTACTGCTGTAATATCCAAAAACCCTGACTCAAGCAATTGTACTTCGAGTTTCTTCATGTATCCGCTAATGATCAAGATACCAGTGATTATCAATACGATTCATAATACTTTCTTAAACCATCCATTGGGGTTAGTTAGTCCACTAATACGTGATATGACGGATCTTCCACCGTATACTATGATCGCTAGTGCGATAGCAAACCCTATACTATACACAATTGTATATAATATACCTTGTGCTACACTTTGTGGAAATACGGTGGAGAGTAATACTGCATAAGTAGGACTACAGCTCGCAAAGATTGGTCATAATGATGCTCACAATAAGATGTCACCCCAGATTCATTTGGTTTGTTTAGCTTTACTGGCAAGATCATTGGCACGATCAAGTCATAATGTAGCTCTTACAACATCTCGTAACTCTGGAAAGATCAAAGTCAGACCATATGCAATAATAATAACTGCCGATATACTAGTCCATACGGTCTGGGGTATATCGATCAGTGCAGTGGATGCTTTGAGTACTATGGTAAACAACGTGATAAATACTGCTGTCGATAATATTATGATCAACGGTCTATATCGCTGCTTCGATCACAATGATCCTCATAAGATCACCGGTAATACTGGCAGCACACATGGAGCGAGCACGCTTAGCACTCCCGCAATAAATGAAAGGATTGCTAATGACATAGTAGATGACAAGGATAAGTAAAAAATATCAAGTTGTTGAGATGATTATTAGAAAAGATCAACAAGATCATTGAATGTGCCTCCGATATTCTTCTCAATCATAGACATATCAGTATCAATACGTACCAATGTATGTTGTGTGGTTACTCCATATTGTTTTTTGAGATCAGTGGAATTATCGTAGTCGATCTTAAATACTACAGTATTGGCTGGAAGTTGGTTGGCATTGATCGATTTATCCAGAGATTTGCAGCTTGGACATCGTGCTGCATGGAAAAATAATACTACTTGTTTACCTGCTGATAATGCTGATTGTACTGCTGTTGAGCTATAAGTCTCATATGATCATACAGTCATCGCTGTATCGTCTTGTGTCATAGTATTGTCAATCATAGCTACTCCATCATTCTGCTTCATAACATCTCTATCTTGATCTGTCATCGTATCATTGTTCATCATGGTGTCATTTTTATCAGGCGATCATGGAAGAGTACATCCTGCAAGTACAACAGTACAGAGTACAAGAGTCATTAGAGTGAGTTGTTTCATCGGTTTAATATAAATGATAAAAAATTATATATCAATATTATAGATATTAGTTGAGTCTGAGCAAGTGATTTTTTTATTATCACAATGATGGATATATGCCTATGGTAGAGAATTTTTAGGGATTTTATCACTATTTTCTTCTATTGAGAATTGTTTCAAATTGGTAGCTTAGCATCTCTGTCACCATCTCATCAATGAGATTTTGGTCTTTCTCGAGTTGTTGAGGGATGAGATCCATGCGATCATTGAGTAGTCAGCCTGCAGTATACGCTACATATGGGGATTTGGCAAACGCAAATCATAGCTCTGATCGTACTGACATCATCTGACCTAAGACGTGTTGAGCTCAATCCTGCGCTCCCATGATGATATTACCCATGAGTTTGTTATGTATGAGATCTACTCAGTACACTTCTTTTTGGTTTTCGATACAGTTGAGTCTTTCGACGAGCTTGTAGTAGAGGCTACTAGCACTTCATCGTCTGATAGGTGTTGCCACAAGTACGATATCTGCCCAGTCGACAAGATCGTTGTATAATTGTGTCAGTGGATCTGCGATACCTTTTTCTGCTTTTCTTTGAGATATTCGACATGGTCGAGTACAGTAGTGTCATTGTACACTATAGTTACCTTCACAATGATCAAAATTGAGATCCTCCAGGATGTGAGTCTTGCTAAGTACTTGTATATCAGGATTGATGATTTTAGCTTTATCCATACATTGCTGTAGGATTTTATGGCTGGAAGGAGTTCTACGTATCTCATCATCGAGATTGGTTGAGGAACACCCTATTCATAGTATATTGATAGTAGTTCTCTCATTAGAATGAGCAAGAAATAAGTCTGACTGAATCTGTAGAAATTTCTGCTGAGCAATGTATTGTGGTGATTGTGGGTCGATCATGGTTTTTTATGATATACTGATTAGATAAAGTTAGGTTTATTGATCTATCATACATAACTTATGATTATATAATAATTATTTTTGCGATATTATTATATGCTGTTGAAGATTATATTGTATGGTTGATTGTGCAAATCTGATCACCAAAGGTACCATGGATAATAACAGATACCGAGTTGAGAGCGAATCATTTTGGTAGCGATATTTGATCAAGGTTGACTGCTATGGGTTGTATGTCCACTACTTGATTGGAGTCATCGCAGTAGATGTGGCAGTGTGGTGCTTTGTGGATCTCTCGTAGGATCTTGTCTCATAATCCATAGTGCTTCTCAATCGCTCCATGCTCATATAGTGAGTCCAAGTTGCGATATACGGTAGCGTGTCAGATCGTAGGATAGATTTTTGTGAGTGACTTATACATCTGATCAGCAGTTCGATGTTTACCATCTTGCAGATGTACAAATATTTCTTTTTCGTAGCGGTTCATATTGGGTATGATAATATTATATTTTTATAATAGATTTTTCTAGCTCCTCCAGAGCTAGCATTATATCGTTAATCATTTCTTTAGGTTTATCTCATAGGCGCTCTAGTATTATGTTAACTTTATTGATTGTAGTTTCTCGATCAATTTGATGCTTGTTTTTTATTTTACTATCTAATATTATAATTTCATTATATATTTCTCTTATATTTTGTAAGCTGTTATCTCGTTTTCAACATAATTTGGGGAAATATATTTGTAACAATGCCGCTGTTTCTTCACTATCTTTATTCATTTTTTCTACATTAAAAATATCTAGTTTGTCTATAAATATTGTTGATTCCTCTGTTTTTGTTTGGTGAGTATTTTCAATCCAAACTATGAACCTTTCTCTGTCATGTTCTATGATAGCTATTTTTGCTATTATTTTTTCTGCTATTTGCTGATATTTAAAGTATTTTTCTTTTTGAAAGTTAAAGTTTCTATCTTTTTTATTTCTTAAATTACTATAACACAAAATTATTACAGACATTATCAGAGCTAAATATTCTGGTTTTGTGATAAAACTTAGTGTCTGAAATATCGTGCTAATTTTTTCTAAAAATTCCATCTTTATGGTTTTCGAGTAAATAAATTATTGTAATAACAACATTACAAGAGTAACAATTTTATCTTTGTCTTTAGGGTTACTCTCTGCGATGAGTAATGCGAGAGCAGTGAGAGCCTGGGGCGTAATTTTAGACTCAAACGGATAGTCAGCTTTACGCAATAATCGGATGAACGCAAATGCTCAGGTTCTCTTATTGCCATCGTTGAATGGGTGGTTCTTGATGATAAAATAAAGGAGATGTGCTGCTTTGGATTCGATACTGGGGTATGCGTCTTCGCTAAATACAGTTTGGAAGATGCTCCTCAAGATTCACTGAAGAGATCAGGAGTATTTTTCTTGAGCAAAGAGATCGCTTGCTTCTCACTTGCTAATAAGATCTTGTTTGAGAAGTGATACATCATGATAAAGCTTATCTGCTTCGATTTCGAGGGTTTCGATAGTGAGGTCTGATGATGGGATGGCTGACTTATCATATGCATCCAAGGTAAACCATGTACCTGCAAATGTTTTGATGAGTTCGATAATATCATCTTTTTGGATATTGGATGATTGATTACCCAGTAATTTGATGTCTTCTATTGCCTTGAGAAATTGTTCATAGTTGTGTTGGATCCTATGTGGATTGATTGTATATCACTCAGTGATATGTTGTTTGAGAGTCTGAGTTGCTCGTTGGCGAAACTTGGTACCAGTAAGTGAGTTGATACGATAACCTACCGATATCAATACTTCTAGATTATAATGTTTCACTTGACGTGTTGTGGTTCTTGTTCATTCAATTTGAACTTGTTCCATTTTGGAACAAGTTGCTTCTTGGATAAGCTCTTCCTGCTGATAGATATTACTGATATGTTTGGTGATAGCTTGAGATCATACTCCAAAAATCTCAGCCATTTGTTTTTGGCTTGCCCAAATGGTATCGTGGTCGGCATCGCCACGAAGTTGTATGGCTCCGTTGGGAGCTTGATAAATGATGAGCTTATTTTCTAGATTCATGCACAAAAACCACAATACTTACTCAGTATTCTAGTCAGTCAGTTAAAAAATACAAGACTAAACTTATCTTCTTTTCGGTCTATTGCTAGATTTATTGTTGGATTGATGTTTGTGCGGAGTAGTAGCTGGTGGGATATCGTCTGCGGTAGCTACAGAGATCGAGAGTCCAAGTTCTTTTTCGAGAGCTTGAATGTTTTCTCCTCCGCGACCGATGATGGATCACTTATCTTCTTCTGCTACAAATAGTTTGATACTTGTGAGTCAGTTGATCTCGATGCGGGCTGCAATACCAGTGATAGACATGATCTTGCGAGTGAGCTCAGCACTAGCAAGCTTGGACACGATAGAGTCAGATTTCTTGGTTTTATCCAGCATGTCGAGTGGCATAACAACAACTTGCTCACCGTAGCTATAGATTTCATATTTGAGCTGACCATCGAGGAAGCTAGACACTTCGATCACTGGACGTGCCAAGTCTTCAGACATCATGCCAGATGGCATCTTGACCACATGCTTGAGGGTAAGTATCTCGGTGATGGTACCTCATTTGATAAATACGATCGTGTCGATCACTTCTGGTATCATACCCATCTCGATCGTCCCAATCATACGCTGGATACTATCAATCGGCTTGGTAGCATGGATGATACCGACCAACCCGATACCAGTCAGTCTCAAATCTTTAAACAACAAGAAATCTTCTTTGTTTCTGACTTCATCATAGATAGCGATATCCGGTCTTGATAATAACAAGATATCTCTGACTTCGTGATGTGGTGCGTAGTTAAAACTATATTGGACCACTGACTCATCGACGATCAGATCACGTGGAGATTCGATGGTTTTGATGACTTTGAGATCTTGGACATAGAGCTCGACCAGAGCTTGAGCAAATGTCGTCTTACCTTCTCCTGGTGATCATGCGATCAGTACTCAAGCAGATTCATGACGAAGTCTCGTAATAATCGCCTCATCAAAATCATAATCATCCATACTCAGCTTACGTACTGGCTTGACGACTGTCATCTCAAGTGCATCAGCAAGTGGTGGATATACGATCACGATACGATATGGTCAGACTTGCAGCACTTTACTATACTGTCTATCGATCTCTAAAAACCCATCTTCACGATGCATTGCTTCGAGTAATAGTGAATCCACCAGGATCTCAAGTTGCTCTTTGCTTACGATTTCATCTGCAAGCTTTGAATCTCGTCATCCTGGTCTACCAAGCTTGGACATTGGAGCTACATTGGACTTCCAGTGCACAGACATCGTGCCTTGTGGGAAGTATATATCGAGAATTGATCAGTTGCCGGGGATGAGTTGCATAATAGGTATGATTGATAATATATTAATATGATTGTATGTATATCGATCGACAAATCAATGATCATAATATCAATAGTTCTACTATTGACAATTATATCTATATTACTATGATAAATACATATTAGGTTTAATAATTACATAATCAGTAAGGTTTCTCTTCGAGAAGTATTTTTATTTCCCCTCAAAACTTAAATAATCATTACCTACCACCAAGATTAGATCTACACCTGTCGCACTAAAGTCAATTTCGTTGTTGCCAGAGAAGATCGTACCAGAAAATACGTCAGGAGTAGGGGAGGGGTTGTAGGTCGCAGGAGCAAAATCTTTTAGTAAGTCAGACGTCACATCAAAATCACCTGTACCTATTCTGAGAATTTGAGAGCTTGGAGATTTGATATTACTATTACCGATACCTACTACGGTAAACCCATATTTGACGAGGTTTGTAGCCAATTCACTCGTAACACCATTAGCTTGTTGTCCAGGTAGAACTTGTTCTTTGTCGATTGCATTCCACAACAAGATACGAGCTCACTCGACGAGAAACTGTTGTTGGTAGATCGTGTAGTATGCAAATTTTTGGATCTTGTCATATTGTGAAATGCGAGATGCTGTCGCACCGTCGGGTAGTAGGATCGCTGCACCGCCAAATAAGTTTCTATCAGGAGCATAAAGTAGACATCATGGTTGAACGAGTTTGAAATATTCTCAACAGCCAGACTGAAGTGCGAATGAGTAATAATGATCAATACGATTAAGATATTTCGATAATCATACGAGCTGACTCATGCTTAAGTCAGTTGTGACTGCTTGTTGGAAGTCATCATTAAGCTGGTTGATCTTGAGTAGTCATCATCCTGCCAAGAGTTGTTTGAGAGCTCATTGGATGATCTGTTGTTGTCTTAGAGATCTATCGAAGTCTGATGTGCTATGTCTAGTTCTGGCATATTTGAGAGCCATCGAACCATTCATCACCTGCTCTCACGCTTCAATCGTGAGCGTCATAGTACGAAACTCATCCAGCGGGTAGGTGGTGTCGACGATCTTTGCGGGTACATCGATTTTGATGCCACCCAGAGTATCGATCATCTGCTCAAATCATTTGAAATCGACGAGAGCATAATGATTGATCGGAACATTGATCATAGTGCTGACTTTGGCAGTCAGAGAAGCCAATGCTCCAGTCAGACCTTGATCACGTAATTCAGAGCTAAGATATGCATTGATTCTACCATTTCGTCATGTGCCAATATTGACATACAAGTCTCTTGGGATCGACATAAATGTCACTGCTTGAGTCTGCGGACTATAGCTTGCCACAAGCATTGTGTCAGTGTTGTAGGTACCACGATGTCATTCTCATCATACTCACACCAGTAGTACGGAGATTTGACCCATCTCATCTTCTTGGACCTTGGTGCCTACAGTCGATCATACAAATCCTATGGTAGACTTAAGCATATTGCTTGTAATTAGTTTAATGTGTGGCATTGCGTATGAAATCACCCACCATCCTGCACTGATAAATACTAATAATAATAGGAGTATCCCAAGAGGCTTAAATATACTGTAATTACTTGGCTTATTGGATTGATTATGATTAATGATGGCTTTATTACGAAATTCTTTAGTCATACCACAAGGTAACGAAAAATAAATATTAGATAAGTGAATTCTACAAACTATGATTGTACCAATCTTCCACCAAATATCAATGTTCAAAATTTGACACTCTGACTCTTTGTGTGTATAATTGAACTATGAACTATATGATACGTTGGATGATGGTGATAGGATGTAGTGCGCTATGCGTATTACTTTTGCCTCATACATTCGCACAAGATAAGTTTGTAGACTCATTAAATGCATCAGTGGAAGAGATTAGGCCTCAGCTGGAGCGAAGCAATGAATACGGGCTGGTAGCTTGATCGGAAAGACTCGACGGTACAAGAAAATTTGTATATGATGTAGTGGATAAGTTTGTATTTCCACTATTACTGATCATATCAGTATTGATTGTGATCTTGTGACTATATGAAGTGATGTTTTCGTCCGAAAATGATCTCGACAAGTGAGTCAAGTACATCGGATATGGAGTGTGAGGTATTGTGATCATCCAGTCTGCCAAGTTTATCACTGCTACATACTTAGGCATCTTAGGCAAAGTCGTCCCTATCCAAGCATGAGAACCTGCACTAACATTCAGTCAGACAGCGTTTGAGATTTATAGTAAGCTTCTCATGCCATTTATCAGTATCGTGATGTATATAGTATTGGGCGTATTATTTGTGCTGCTGATGTTGCAAGTCATCAAAATGATCACCAGTAGCGATGAGGATGTAACGAGCAAGGCAAGAGCAATCATTGTATCCAATATCGTAGGTATCATCGTGATCCTCGTAGCCAAAACTATCGTCGAAGCCATCTATGGTAAACAAGAGGATGTACTTGCCAAACCTACAACCATCGGAGATATCGGTGGGGGAGTATTGGCTGACGCTGACTTGACGATTGTGTTTAGTATTATCAATTATATTCTCGGGTTTGTGGCATTGATTATTCTGATCATCATATTGGTACAGACCTATCAGCTCCTCGTCAATCCTACCAACGAAGAACTCATCAAGAAAACCAGAACCAATATATTTTATATCCTGATCGGTCTTGCAATGATCGCTCTGGCGTATGTTATTGTCAACTTTATTATTATCAAATAATATGATATCTTATCTCAAATATTATATTGTAACACTAGCACTTACACTAGTAGTGTGTTGGCTAAGTATGTGATCAACACAGACACACGCTCAAGATCTGCTCGAGTCAGCATACGATCAGTCCAAAATATATGACTATGTAGCTGACTTGGGTACCAGTCGTAGCAGTGTAGGTCAATGAGTATTTAGAAGATGATATACACTCTATATCAATAAATGAATCAGATTTACTACACAAGACTCGCTTTTTGTCAGAATTATTAAATGGTTTTTACAAATCATCGTGATCTTGGGAGTGCCATTGTTGATCTTTGGAGGTATCAAATATATGCTAGCTGCTTGAGATGAATGAGCACAGAAAGCTGCAAGAGGATTTATCATCAATGTAATCATCGGTATCATACTCGCTTTGGCTAGTCTGGCCATCATCTCGTTTGCATCATCCATCCTCAACGATCAAAGATTCCTTAAATAAGTCAGATATCATCTATGATCAATCCTTTTAGGAGCTAATTTGCAATTATTGGGTGGATCAGTATACTGTGTGCAGTGACGATACCATTACCTATCTGATGATAGATGATCTTATTCCCTTATTCTGCGTATGAAATTAGTGTATTATACTCTATGATCTCTCATTACTCTCAGTATCCTCAGTGCATCGATCAAGCCAGTCCAAGCAATGTTTGCTGATGAAGTAGCCACGATAGGATACAATCCTGCAACGACTACCAAAAAAAGATTTCCTGCGCTGGACAAATGACTTGGACCGGTTGCTACTACCAACAAACTTACAACTATCAAAGCAACAACATCTATAGCTAAACCTAGACCGATTGCTGCAAAAACTACTACTGATACATCCAGAATCATTACATCTGCTGCAACGATTACCGTAGATGTGAGACAAGCTGCAACAGAACAACAATCTCGTATCCAATCAGTGCAACGAGTCAAAACTCCACAAGTAGCACTGATCGATACCAATACTTTGAGCAGCGATATCACTACCAGCTCAATAACTAAGTTTCCAGCACTTGATCAAGCACCTATTGAAACCTCTGAAACTACCAACACCGCAAGTGACAATCCAGATATCGTGTATCTCAACGATCGACAGTACGTCGACGAGATGCAAGTCAGAGATGCATGGCTAGTATGGACCAATGAGCTCAGAGATGAACTTGGTCGTGCTCCATATACTACTGATCGACGTCTCAATGCTACTGCAAGATCACGATCAGAGTGAGCGGCACGCATCGGCTCGATCTCACATCGTCGTAGGTCAGGCGATAGCTATTATAATTACAATCGTATCGTACAGTGGTTCAAAGATACTGGTAATGAGCTCGTCTGACAACCTCTCGTGTTTCGTAATGTCTCGAGAGCGACGTTTTCCGAGAGTATTGGTCGAGGCATGTATAGTTGTAAGGTAGCAGATTGTACGCAAAATATGATCGATGCGACTCGTAGTACATGGAGATTTTTCTATGGAGAACGTAGCTACAATGGAGTCCACTATAGAGCTCTGACTCATCCACGTTTCGCATTGCAATGAGTGTGACTATGATACACAAGTAACAAATACTATCTCACGATCCATTATGGGACGGAGATATTAGAGGATTAATTATCAGGATTAAAAATCATTAGCGAGAGCTAATGATTTTTTTATTGATTGATATTACTCTATAGTATTGTTATAAATATAATCCATCAAGAAATACTCATCATCTTCATTAATCGCTTTATACTCTACACACCTTTCTAAAATTATCTTTATATCTTCGATAGGTATTTCACACACCTCACGATGAATATCTTCCATAATATATTTTAACTGTTCTCAATATAGATATCACCTGATAGCGTTACAGTAATTAAATGCTTTATTATAATTGGGTCTAGACTAGTTGAGTAAATTTCCTACACATTTTTAGTAACTTATTATACATATTTTCTTTTTGTAATCTACAGTTAAATCTAAATTCTGATTCTTTGAGGTGAAGTGCAAACTTCTCCTTTTT
>Ga0209702_10004603_pt1 | contig 19823 bp, 27 predicted proteins | sample FRY01_FD_187210 | JGI IMG/M metagenome (GOLD analysis project Ga0209702, IMG submission 187210) | Freshwater microbial communities from Lake Fryxell liftoff mats and glacier meltwater in Antarctica - FRY-01 (SPAdes) (version 2) | ecosystem: Environmental > Aquatic > Freshwater > Ice > Glacier...
TGCCATCGACTCCGTTACCGTGGACGCCGTGGCGACGGGCGGCTGGATCGCACGGTTTCGCATTGGCTATCCCGGTGCGTTTTTCGACACCACGATCAACACGGTCAATAGCCAAACCAGCTTCACGCTCAACGATGGCTCGGGCGAAGATGATGCGCTAAATGGACTGTGGGTCATCCTCCACGACGTAGCCTCGGTGTCTCAATTTGGGTACGCGGTGATTTCCGACTACACCGGCTCTAGCAAGACCTGCACGCTGGCGGCTGCGACCACCTTCACCATCGCCGCCACAGATAACATTTCCATCATGGGCCCCGCCCCGCTACAGCCTACCGTGACCGGCAACAAGCTGGACGTGTCCGCCACGGGCGAAGCGGGGCTTGATTGGGCGAATGTGGGCAGCCCGACAACCACGCTCGCATTGACCGGCACGACCGTAAGCACAGCACAAGTCGCCGCCAGCGTCACCGGCGCGGTCGGATCGGTGACAGGGGCGGTGGGTTCCGTGACAGGTGCAGTTGGGTCAGTCACGGGCGCGGTCGGGTCAGTTACAGGCGCGGTGGGCAGCGTGGCTGGTAACGTCGATGGCAACGTGACGGGGACCGTTGGCAGCGTCGTGGGCGCAGTCGGATCAGTTACAGGCGCGGTGGGCAGCGTGGTTGGCCACACCGCGCAGACCGGCGACAGCTTCGCACTGGCGAACGGTGCCAGCGGGTTCGTCGCCGTCAAGGGCGACACGGCTGCGATCCTGATCGACACGGGCACCACCCTGGACGCTGCGATCGCGGCCCTGAACGATTTCAACCCCGCAACGGACGCGGTGGCGAATGTAACGCTGGTCGCCACACTCACCACCTACACGGGCAACACCCCACAGACAGGCGACAGCTACGACTTGCTGAATACGGCAAGCACCGAGCCAGGCCAAGGCGCGCCGGGTGTTTCTGTGAATGTGCTCGCTAAATTGGGCTATCTCTACAAGGCGTGGCGCAACAAGACCGAGCAGACCGCGACCCTGTACAGCTTGTACAACGACGCGGGATCAACGGTCGATCAGAAGGCCACAGTCAGCGACGATGCCACGACCGCTACGATCGAAGAAGTTGTGACCGGGCCATAAAAAATGGCAGTAGACACGCGCGACAAGCGCATGACAATTATGAGTCTCCGTCTGCCGTGGCGACGGCCGCGCTTTAACCCGGACGGAACGATCGGCGCTGCTGATCGGCTGGCGTTCCTTCGTTTGTATTCAGGCATTGCGGCGTCATCACTGACGCCAGACGTATTCCCCATTTACTACCAGTCCACCGGCCTGCCGGTACACTACCTCACCGCCACAAGGATCGTCGGGTATTGAGTACCTTTCGTAATCTACGCCTGCGCTCGGACGGCCCGCTGGCCCAGAACGACGACACGCCAGCCAACCTCGCCAACGCGCTTACCAACGGCGCGTTCCAACTACCGCCACATATCCAACTGATCTCCAACGAACTTACCAAGGCTGCGTGCATACCGAATAGCCGGGTGCTGGTCGAAGCGTCAGTTCGCCACGGGAAGAGTCTGCTTTGTTCCAAGTGGTTCCCCGTCTGGTGTTTGGATCACTGGCCCGACCTGCGCTTTGTGCTGGCCAGCTACGGTGCTGAGTTCGCAGCTAAGTGGGGTAGAGAAGCACGCGAACTGGCGGAACAACACGCGACTTACCTTCGCTTTGATCTTGCGCCCGATCAGCAAGCGACACACGACTGGTCCACTACCCAAGGCGGGGGTATGTTGTGCGTGGGTGCTGGCGGTCCCTTTACAGGGCGCGGTACGGACTGCCTCGTGATCGACGATCCGATCAAGACTTTCGTGGAAGCCAACAGCGAGACTTCCCGCCAGTCGGTGTGGGACTGGTATCAGAGAGTCGCCTACACCCGACTCGAACCGAACGCCAGTATCATTCTGCTCATGGCGCGCTGGCATGACGACGATCTTGCCGGCAGGCTCAAGAAAGAGTCGGAAAACGGTAGTGGTGAAAAGTGGAAAGTGATCAGTATGCCCGCGATCGCAGAGGAACACGACGTACTCGGTCGTAAGCCCGGACAAGCCTTGTGGCCCGAACGATACGACGAAAAACGCCTTGCAGTCACTAAGAAAGTAGTCGGAACTTATTCTTGGGCCAGCCTGTACCAGCAGCGGCCCATGCCCGAAGGCGGCGGTCTGGTGCGGCGCGAGTGGTTCCGCTACTACGATCAGAGCGACGAATACTACACCCTGAACACCAACGCGGGTCCGAGACGTATCCTCAAACGCGACTGCTGGCGGTTCATGTCGGCCGATCTGGCCTTTACCGATCGGACGTGGAGCGACTACAGCGTCGTGCAGGTGTGGGACGTACACCGGAACATGAAGGGCAAGGATTGGGCCGCCAGCGCTATGGTATTGGTGGATCAGTGGCGCGGCAGAGTCCAAACCCCCGTGGTCGAGGACACGCTTTTGAACATGCAGCGCAGGTACAAACCGGGCTTTATCGCTGTGGAACGCGCCCATGCAGGTCTGGCGGTGATCCAGCGGTTTATTATCGACGGGATCAACGTCAGAGGCGTGAAGGTGGATAAGACCCGTGGCAACAAAGTCACCCGAATGCAGAACGCTACCGTGTGGATGGAGAACGAAAAGGTGTTCTTCCCGACCTCGGCACCGTGGTTAGGCGATTACGAGAACGAGTTGCTGAGCTTCCCCGGTTCCGCCAACGACGACCAGGTGGACGCTACCAGCCAGTCGATCTTCATTGGCTCGACGACCGACAGGTGGACCGAACCCAAACCTGATAAACTTCCGCCTACGTCCATTGGTAAACTGTTGGGGCACGATAAGATACTGGAGAAGGACAAGAGGAAGTCACCGGTGTTCACGCTATGACCAGACAACCACTACCCTCCGAAACGCAGGATGTAAGCGATCCCCAAACGACCTGTCTTTGGTATGAAAGACTACCCTTGGAAAAGGGGCAGTACATACCCGGTTACGAGCTGCACATAGAAAACATGCCGAGATCGGAAGCGATAGCCAATGGCCACTACTACTGCGAACAAGACAATTGAGCACCTCAGAGCGGTTTTCGTCGACGAACTCAATGAGCAAATGCTCAAGCACGACGAACTCAAAGTGCGTATTGTGACTGGTGTTATGTGCGAGATCGGCACCAGAGTGGCCAGAGGCGCAGCCACGGATCAGCAACTGGAACAGAACGTGGACGATATCCACGGTTTCGCCAATGAAATAGCCCGTCAGCTACGTAGCGACTTGTGGCTCTAACGCAAAGGAACACCCATGCCACGCAAAGCAAAGACCGAAGAGACGATGGATACACTGACCGACTACGAAGATCAGGTGGCCACGCTCGAACGGCCGGAACAGACCGTCACCATGACGGCCAGCCAAATCGAAAAACTGATCACGCGCAAGATCGAGTCCGCGTTCGCCGCGATCGGACGCAAGACGCTTACCACGGCGGAACAGGCCAAGATCGACCCCGCCACGCTGGTCAGGGGTCAGGTCGTCGCGCCCGGTACGCCCATACCCTCGAACATGACCTACGTGTTCTGGGAGGACGGGCGTATTACCGTCGAACCGATCATGTCGTCGATCCCCAAGTACAAGTTCTTCGATCCCGACATTAAAGAAAAGACCATGCGCCGTCTGTTCGACAAACAGGCCGAGATCGTCAAAGCGTCTAACTTGCCCGACGCGCCCAAGCCGGTTTCGCTGGTGGTCAACAAGGCGTGGCGCGCACAGTTCAAGGACCAGCACCGGTGGACGGTTAACGACAAGTTCGATCTGCCCATTTACGTGTCCAGCGAACCGGTAAAGCACTTCGGCGACACCGCCAAAAAGACCAAAACCGACCCCGAAGGACACCCTCAGTTCCGGTTCGTCATGGAGAAGCCGCTCGCTGATGTCGATATCGACGCGCCCATGACCGTGACGGACGAACTACCGGCCGAACTGGCCGCACAACTGTGAGGCTCCTATGGCCCTGAAAATGAACAGCGCTTCGGACCTGCGCGACGAAATTCGCGCCGCCACCGATCTGCGCTCCAAGCACCTCGAAAACGTCGATCGGCTCGTGCGCCGCTACACAACCTCGTGGTACCGATCCGACCGTCAACCCGACACGCCCACAGCGCATAACCATGCCTACGAACTGATGAGTGTGCTGCTGTTCGCCGTGCTGTACGACAACCCGCAAGTCGACATATCCTCGGACAACCCCCACGAATGGGACGCCAACGGCGTGCTGACGGCAGGGCAATACTCGGAAGCCTTGCAGATGGGTCTGAACCGGTGGTCCAAGAAACAAATGATCGGCAACGCGCTGTTCGACGTAGCGGTGGACTACTTCTTTGCGTGGTCCATTGTTATGACCACCACAGAGGATCAGCCGGGCTATCAGTCAGCCGATATCATTCGTCAGTGGCCTCGCTTCCACCGTATCCCCGCAGAACACTTCGTGATGGACGCCAGCGCTATGACGTGGGACCCCGTAGACGCCAACGGGCCACGCTGGAACGGGCACATGTGGAAGGCGGACAAAGAGGACCTGTTGGCCGATCCGACCTACGACAAGGAAGCGGTAAAGTCCCTGTCCGTTGATACCGACCTCGAAAAGTACGACGTGGAACGCGAAGGCGGGCTGCACATTCCCAAGCGCGGCGAGATCGTCGGCTGGGATATCTGGGTGCCGGAATACCAGATCGACGGGTTCTACCCGGAGGACGGTTATCACGGCGCTATCTTCACTCTGGCCGTGGGTCACGGTGAAGGTGGTATGAGTAAGAACCCGCAATGGCTGAGAAAGCCACAACCTGCCTTTACGCCACGGTGGGGGCCGTACACTATGTTCGGCTACCAGAAGCCGCGTAACAGTGCATTTCCCTTGAGCGCCCTTGTAGCCACGGCAGAGAAGGCAGAGGAACTGAACGCCCACGAAGTCGCCGCCGCTGAGGACGCACGCGCGTACAAGAAGTTCGCTGCGGTGTCGGCGCGCAACGCGCCTGACGCCGAGAAGATCAAGATGGTGCGCAACGGTGAGGCTATTGTGGTCGACGCCGAGGACTTACGGCAGTCAGTAGCGCAGATCGAATTGGGCGGCGCGAGTAGAACGCAACTCGAATGGGTGGAACGCACACGCGACGCCCTGAACCGCCAGAGCGGTATGAGCGACGCGCTAAGGGGTGAAGTGACCGGCGACCCCACCGCTACTGAAATTGCCGAGTCGTCCAGGGGGTCCACCATTCGCCTCAACGGTTTGCAACGACGGTTCCGTATGCCCATTCAGAGGTGTTACGAGTCGGCCCTGTTCTTCATGTTCCACGGCGACGATCACAAAATGGCGCTCGGACAAGAGGGCATGAAGCTGGGCATGACCGAAATACACGGCGGAAGGTACGGTCAGGTGTACATAAAAAGTAAGGGGGGTTGGGTTGAGTATGACGGTAGGGACCATTGGCGCTACGACGACTTGACGCTGACAGTGGAGCCGTGGAGTATGGAGCACACCGATCAGAATGTGCTGCAACGCAACGTGATGAAGGCCGTGGACGTAATGCTGAAAATGAACCAGCAGATGCCGACAAGCCCGTGGATGCGGTGGAAGAAGCCCATGCAGAAGATGTGGGATGTGTTCAATGTGGGTTCTGCTGACGAGTGGATCGACTTCGAGGTTCTCAGTCAGGTGCAGGAAATGACGGGTGGTGTAGCGGGCGTGTCCGGTACGCCGGGCGGTGGGCAGGGCAGTCAGGTGAACCAGCACGGCGCGTACGGCGCTGGCGAGCAGAACCGGTCTGTTTCAAGTGGTAGCGCACTGGCCAGCGTCAGAGAAAACGCTTCCATGATGGGCGCGGCGCAGAAAGTTTGAACATGGGACTCAAGGACTTTGACATATTTATAATGGTCCATAGCGGTAGCTTATGGACTGACGACCAGATACAGAATGTGGCCGATATGGCGACTTCCATTACGGGCGAACAGTGCCATTGGGGAAGGGATGTGGAACCCAATGAGTCGGCAACAGAAGAACAAAGGACTGTCGTAGGTATCCTGATATCAGACAAGGAAAAAATCAGAAAGGGCAAGTTTGTGCGATGCTGCGTGAATGTATCCCTATCGGAAATTAAGGCGAATGACGATCCCACGGAACTGCTTCGCGTCAAACTGCACAACGGAGTTCAAATGATCGAAAACTTTCTGATGGAACCTGTAGCATGACCCTCAAGGACTTTGATGTGCTGCTGATGTATCCACCCAACACGTTGTGGACGGAAGCCCAAACGCAGAACGTGGCTACCCTTGTCGCAACCCTTACCGGGAATACCTGCAAGTCATGGAAACTTTTCCTGAACACCGACAATGAAACAACGATACAGTCACACCACATTCTGCTTATCTCAAAAAAGCCCACTTCGCGTGATCATATTGCGTGGTCAGCTACGCCGCTGTCACTGGACGAACTGAACCGCGACAAAGACCCGTCCGGGCTGGTGCAAACGAAACTGAACCATGCTTTTCAGGCAGCCATAAAAGACATGGAAGCGGCACAGAAAGTAGCCTTGCAGGAAGCCTGAACCATGACACCCATAGCCAAAGCATTCAACGAGTTTGTGCTGGAAACGCACGAGGTGAGCTTAACGGTTGACCTGCGACCCGATCACCCCTGGGGTAGCGCTAAAAGGCAGTTTGAATCGTTCAAACGACTGCGCGCCAAACTGTTTGGGAAATTACATGACACCGATCTACGAGATCAAGCAACTCAAACACGGTAAAGTCACGTTCTTCGAGCGCGTGCCCAGAGATACCGACGCGCTCATGGACGAAGCGGCCCGGTTCTTTGTGGTGATAGAACACAAGGAACGCACCGGTCGAAAGAACCGCAACGGTACGCCTGAGATCGCCACGGCGCGCATGGAAATCAACCTGCCCGGCATCACACCCAGACTGGCGGCGGACGCCATACCAGAAATGGTGGAAGAGGCCGTCAAGAATATCAAGCAGCAGATCAAGCAGGCGTCCACCAAGCGAATGCTGGATGAAAGCGTGGCCATTGCACGGACGAATGGCCGGAACCTCCGATGAGACGAACATGGCGTTTACTCGACAGCAGGGACAGGTCATTGTGGTGGGTGATGTCGTCATTCGCGTTATGGGCTTCGATACCAGCCGGTCCCGACCGCGCGTCACCTTGCGCGTTGACTGCCCGCCCGGTACTCCCATACGACTCACCGAACCGTTGGAACAACTGAAAACCCATGCGGCAGTGGAGACGCTGGCCCGTGAACGAAGATCAGGGTAAAGTCGATCCGATCATGGAACTGCGCGACGCGCTGCGAGATATGATCATGGCGGGCGGCGAACCCCTGGAAGCCGCATTGGCTATTGACGAACTCATTCGGCACCGGATCGAACAACTAACTCTTGACCGGGATAAGACGGCTCGTTAACATAACCAGCGACAAGCCCGCACGATAGCGGCATTTCACTTGGGCACGACAGTCCGATCAGGACTGTGCCAGTGCCTACCTACGACTTCAAAACGACTGACGGACACGAAGTGTCGATCGACATGACAGCCGATCAATTCGTCGGTCTGCCCACCGGTCGACCGCCCGGCGAACGCATAGAAGTCGTGTACATGAAGGGTCCGAACGGACAGCGGTACTACCGCAAACGCCCGCAATTAGGCGGTATTGTCGGTGGTTTGTCGCACTACGACGACAACAAATATCCCAAGGTCAGCTATGCAGCGGAGCGCAACTCCGGGCACGATTTGAAGCTGGACCACACGCCGGGCGGCAAGGTCATTTTCGCCAACAAGCACCAGCAGGACGACTACTGCCGGGCCAACGGATACACCCGCGACTACAGCGCCAATGACCCAGCGCCCAAGAAGCAACTCGACTCGTTCGAGTTCAGCAGAAAACAGACCAACCGGGAAGATCGTGACGAACGCGCCGCGTTCAGCCAGACCCGTCACAACGGAAGTGCCCCCAAACTCGCCCCGTTCACCTACGAACAGTTCATACGCGGCGAAGTTAAGTGAAAGGACACGGTATGTCTGAAACCACCACACTTGAACCACCAGTCGAAACGTCCACGGTCGATCCCGACCGCGCTGCGTTCGACAGCCTGAAAGTCACCGAACTACTCGACAACGAAACCACTGACCCGGAACCTCAGCAGACGGACCCCGACCCGACCCCAACCGACTCCACAAAGGGTAAACCCCAGGCGGAAGCCGACCCGGAACCAGAGGCGAAAACCGCCAAGGTGACGGAAAAAGCCAAGCCGGAAGCGGACAAGGGCACGACGGACCAACCCGACTTTAAGCTGAGCAATAAGGGTGGAGGTTATGCAGATCGTCTGGGACTCAAGGACGCAACACCAGTCGAACTCTTCAATGCCTCGCTCAAGGGCTATGAAAGAGACGGTACGTTTGATGATGACGCCCTGGTAGTCATGTACTCCAAGGATCACGACGCCTTTGTGGAACAAGGCCTCAAGCGTGCGGTGGTGCAGAGGGATCAGGACGAACTGGGGAAAACGGCCAAGAACCTCCAGCGGCAACTCGCACAGGAGAAACCGTCCGTTCAGGCCGAAGCGCCACCAATGTCCAAATCCATGAAGGACTTGATCACTGAGACGATCAGTGGTTTTGGCAGTTCGGTGGTCAACGACTTGGGTGATCTGGATACGGAAGCGCTCGAACAGGCGTTGAGCGTTGTACTTACGACCGTATCCGATGGACTCGCCAAGGAACACGAACAGTCGTTTAGCGCCTTGACCAAGCAGTACACGGAAGAACGCCAGCAGATGGCCAAAGTCATTCAGGACTTGGGCTTTCAATGGGTGGAATCCGAACTGGCTCGATCGCGGGAACGACTGTTGGATCAATACCCGGACCTCAAGGACGAAACGGTCTACAAGCGTGCTTTGACGCGGTACGACACGCTCGTCAACTCAGATGAAATAGCGCCCAGCGTACACGAAAACTTCACGGAAGCCGTGAAAAGCGTGTTGGGCGATCAAACCAGTCACCAATTACGCGAACGAATGCTCCAAGCGCACCGTCAGCGAAAGTCAGGACAGCCACGCCCACCCACCCAAGTGCCCCAGAAGCCCGTGGAAGGCGACCAGAAGCTGCGTCAGCAGTTCAACCGGGCAATGGACAAAGCGCACGGCGCGAAGTGGAGATAGCGTTCCAAGGAGTCTCCCATGGGCGCAGCCCTCAACGCATACACCGACTTTGTGGCCTCAACAGGCCCAGCGTACCTAACAGGCGCAAATGACCTCGTAAACGACGCTCAATTGCGCAACTACGAAGTGTTCAACGCAGTAAGCCGCGCACGTCGCAAGGTTTCCGGCGGTTCGGACATTCGCGACACCGTGATCCTCGAAGACCCGTCCACGGCAGCGACGTACCTGCCGGGCGACCCCGTGACCGTTCTGAACACCCAGACGACCTCGACCAACACCGTCAAGTGGCGGCACATTCGTGTCTACACGACCACGACCGAAGCCGAGATCATGCTGAACCAGTCAGGCGGTATGGGCCAGTCGCGCGAGGACGCCATTTTCCACCAGTACAAGAACCTCAAGCGCGTCAAGGAACAGAGCGCCTTCACCTCCATGTTCAACAAGGTGGAACGACTCACGTTCGCCACCGCGTCCAACGCCGCCATGGAAGCCGCCGGCGGGCAGGAGCCGTACTCGGTTCAGGCCACCATTACGTCGGACGGACTCGCGCCGTCAGGGTTTACCACGGTGCAGAGTATCAACCCCACGTCGCTGTCCAACTGGCGCAACCAGACAGCGGGTTACACCGCCTCGACCCCGTTCGACTCGCAGAACGGCATTGTGGCCGGGTTCGATCAGATGGGACACAAGGTGAACTTCAAGGCCCCCAGCTATCAGCCGGACGGCTCCAAGTTCACCACCAGCGACATGAAGAACTGTGCGGTAATGACCAACGAGGAAGGACGGCGTTTGTTCATGCAGTCCGTCCGCGCCAACAACGACATTCTTCGCATGGGCAAACAAGACCCCGCGTACTCGGAGCCTGTGTTCGACGGCGTTCCTGTCCTGCACTGCGACGTGCTGGACGATCTGAGCCTGTTCAGCGCCGCCAGCCCGGACTACCTGTTCGTGAACCTCAACTTCTTCAAGCTGGTGTTCCACGAGTCCAAATGGTTCGCACGCGAAGGCCCGTTTATCTTCCCCGATAAACCCGATACCAGCGTGACCTATTGGGACCTCTGGTACAACCTGTTCAATTGCTCCCGCAGGCGTCAGGGGTATCTGCTCGGATCGTAGTTTCAGTAAACGCAACGACTTACGTGGCTGCCGTGACTTTGGGCACGGAGCCGGCAACCTTTTCCAGACCACTCTTTTAAGGACATTAGCCATGGGATTTGATCCTTTTGCACACGCAGCACAACTGGAAGGAAATATCGACCTTCCTCCCCATATAGTTTGGAATCACTTCGAGACCGGAACCAGCATTACTGACGGCGGCTTGGCCTCCACCACGGCCAACCTCGGCAACTGGCTGGCGACCCTCACCGGAAGCACGCCGACCGCCCTGATCGCCGACGACGAGCCGGGCGGTGCGTGGCACATTACCACCAGTGGGTCCGACAACGACTCAGCCGAGTTCCAGATAAACGGCGAGTCGTTCAAGGTGGCCGCAGGTAAGGACATTACCTTTTTCACAAAGGTGAAGTTCACCGCAGCGGCAGCGCCCCTGACCAGTATCGACTGGTTCATTGGTTTGGCCACGACCGACACCACCGTCATGGACGGGGTGACCGAAGCCATTGGTTTCGGCTCGTATGAGTCGGCCACGCCCGGCTTGCTGAACGCCGGGAGCGCCAACATCAACTTCTTCTGCGGCGACGCCATGACGGACTGGACCACCGTGGCCGCGTACACCACGGGCGACTCAACCGTGGACTACGTGGACGACACGTATGTGACGCTGGGCTTCCGTGTTGTCAGCAACACAATGGTGAAGTTCTACGTCAACGGTGCGTTTGTGGGCCGTAGCGCCACCAACATTCCGAACGGCGATGCAGTGACCCCGACGATCTGCATTCAGAACAACGCCGCCGCCGCCAAGCAGATGCTGGTGGACTTGATTTACTGCCGTCAGGAACCGTAATCCCAAAACCATCAAGGCGGGCTGGTTTGACGACCGGCCCGTTATTTAACCACCGACGTGTACACGATTGGGTTGGCGTCGGAACGGAACCCATACCCAAGGAGCAGTAACATGCCACACCGAGCCGAAGTCGAACGAATTATCGAAAGCGAAGTTCGAGCCAGCACTGCCGCACACACTCACTCCGGCGCTGAGTCGTTCAGCGGGCGGGTGAGTTTCACCGGCCAGACTGTTGCGCCGGTAAGCGTCAGCACCACCTCGGCCCTGACGCTGCATTCCAGCGTGTACAGCGGCAAGACCCTACTGTTCACCAGTCTGGCCGCGTCCTCACGGCACGTGCGCATTACCCTGCCGGTGATGAGCGCGGTGACCAGTGGGTTCTGGTGCAAGATCGTCAACGGCCACGCAGTGCTGAGCAGCTTCGGTATCTCGTTATTGCCCACCAGCGCCACCCAGATCGACGGTACGACCAAAATACTCAAGTCAGGCAGTAAAGCCGCCGTCGGCGCTTCCATTGAAGTTCACAAGGTGGGCGGCAAGATATACATCCTGAACGCCAACCCCGGCCGCGCCGTGGCGACAAGTTTGGCCTGGATCGCAGGTAACTGAAGGACGACCTGTGAACACCTGTATCGCCACTATTACGGTCGGCAGCCCGTCGCAGGATATGTGGTCCGACATATTCGCGCCGTCTTGGCGCGCTTATGCCGACAGGCACAACTACACCATTGAACAGTTCAAGTGGCCCATGGACCACGAGACCACCAAGCACCCGTCATGGCAGAAACTTCTGCTTGCCGGCGAACCGCGCTTGGCGAAGTACGACCAGATCGTTTACCTCGACCACGACATTCTCATAAACGACAAAGCGCCCAGGGTGACTGTGCCCGTGGGCATGATCGGTGCCGTGAACTGGCGCGACTCGCTGGGCTTCGACCCGGTGGTGTACGAAGCGCACAGACAGTCGTGGCGGAGGAACAACGAGAAATGGGTGCGCGACGCAAAGCTGGAATCGTTTGGCGATCTATTGAAACTGGCCGGATACCCACCGACCGAAGATCACATGAACGCCGGGGTATTGGTATTCGACAAGAGCCACGCGAACTTGTTGCGGGGCCTGTACCAAACCGAAGCGGAAAGCCAGTGTACCAGCCTTGAACAGTCGGCATTGACGAACTGCCTGTGTAACACGCACAAGGAACTGCTGTACCCCATAGACCGCAGGTTCAACCAGATATGGTATTTGGCATGGTGTACGTACTACCCGTTCCTGAGCGAGTTGTACCCCGGTTCGGTGGTGCTTTCGCGTTGCGTCGAGGCCGTACTGAACGCCAACTTCTTCCTGCACTTCGCGGGCGACGGCGATCGTTCGGTTGCGAGACACTTCGTGGCCGCGTTGAAAATTGAAGCCGAAGGGAGGAAGTTATGCCCAAGCGCGTAATTCTCTCCGGCATGATCACGCCATACCAGAAGGACATGCTGCGACCGGGCGACCAGGTTTGGGCTTGCAACGGTGCATTCCGCGATCAATACGCACTGACGCGAGTTTATTCGATGGATGACCCCACCTACTTCCCCGTGGGGTATGTCGAGGAACTATCGCTGTTACCAAAGCATGTGCGGGTGATCTGCACCGAGAAGCACGACTGCATTCCCAATTCCGAAGCGTACCCGATCCACGAGATACTCGACTACTTCCACAACCACCGGTTCTTCAACTCCACGTTCGCCTACATGCTGGCTGCGGCCATTTACGAAGGGTTCGACGAGATCGTTATGAACGGGTGCTACTGGAAGCATGACTCGTGGGAGTACATGAGCGCCATGTGGAGTATGAACTTCTGGTGCGGTGTGGCTGTTGGCAAGGGTATCAAGCTGGGTATTCACGGGCCGTGCATGTTGTGCCAGAGTCCGCCGTGGGAGCCTGACCTGTACGGATACGTGACCAACGAACACCGCCACGTGCTTCAACACGCAATGGCGGTGACGTTCAGATGGGCTGGCGACTTCCCGGCCAAGCCGGTGATACACCACGATATCGACGCCAAAACCGAAGCTGAGGTGCTTTGTGCAACTGCTGACTGACTCACAACGCGACGCCATGCCGGTCGACGTGATCGACTTCGTGGCGCGAACGGTAAAGACGAAGTTCCCTTCGGTGGACTTCGATCTGTGCCTGAGCGCTGCGGGCGTGGGTGTTATGGATGCGTGGAGTCGGTTCGATCCGAAGGTAGGCACGAAGTTCGTGTCCGTGGCTACCAGACGGGCTATCGGACAAATGTTGGACGACGGGCGCAGTCACTACAAGTGGATGGGTGCGAGCACTGTGGTTAAGGGCTGGCACAACCATAAAAAGCAGAATATCCACGTTCAACGGGTGGGGAGATCATATACACCACCGGTGAGTATGGACGCGCTGTTGGCGAAAGCGGCACACGATCGCCCTGATATCGAAGTGTTGACGAACAGACAGGTTGATCCCGATACGACGCTGGAGGACAGGGACTCATTCGAGAAGCGGATCAAGCCGCTAGTGCAACGTGAATGGAAGGTACTGATGCGACTGCGGTATCTGGAGGATATGACGCTTAAGGAGATCGGGAAGGTGATCGGTGTCTGCGAGTCGCGCGTTTGGCAAATGCACGAAATGTGCTTGAAAATACTCCAACGAGGTGCCGCATGAGCCAGTCGGTCTACACCGAATATCTTCGCAATAACTTCGTGCGTGGCCTGACCACCAACTCCACGGACGCAGACTTCGGCGCGATCATTCCCACCACCACCAAACCGGTGACGGTGGACTCTACTACGCCCACGGCCAACCTGATCGTCCTGCCGTGTTCGGGGTCCGAAACCCAGATCATTCCGTTCGGACAGGACACCGACAACGACCAGTTGACCATTCGCGCTACCCTGTGGCGCAAGGTGCCCAGAACCACCAACACCGGCCTTGACCTGTGGGTATCGCTACACGTCGGTACGTTTGAGTTGACGCTATCGGCCGCAACCGGCGTTGCCGCTGCACCGGTAATCAACACTGAGTTCTTCGTTGACACCATTACTGAAGTCGGCACCACCTGGTACGACGCTTTAGTCAGCGTTCACAGTCCGGCCAACAACACGCCGGGCATTATTCGCGTCACCACGATCGGCTTCGACCTCATCCAAATCGACGGCGATATCAACCTAGCGGCCGGAACAGACGGCACCGCGTGGAACGCGCTTGTTTCACGGGCTTAACACACGGGAGCATTCAATATGTCACGAGCCTACGCAAGCATTGGCACTCAAACCACCGCCAGCCCGACCGACACCGCACTCACCATTCAAAGCACCACGGCGCTAAGGCCGGAGGTGTATTACCTGAGTATGGGGTGTACTGGTTCGCCGACAGACGTTCAGTTGCGGATCACGCTACAGCGATTCACGACCGACGACGGGACCGGATCGGGGATAACTCCCAACGCGCTGAGAGACGGCTATCCCGCAGCGACCTGCGTGGTACAGAGTGACCACACCGGCGAGCCGTCAGCCTACACCGCAGGCGAGGTGCCATTGGACCTGCCTTTTAACACCCGCGCCACGCACCAGTGGATCGCTATTCCCGACAGTGAAATTAATCTTCCAGCCGTAGCCACAGAAGGTATTGGAATCGCGCCCGTCCATGCGTCAGCGACTAATGTCGTTCTCATAACGATGTATCACCGCGAGTAGCAAAAGGTATGACATGGATATCTGCGGCACCTGCAAACGCGCCCTGCGTGGCGACGATAAACACACCATTTTGCGTTTGCGCGGCACCGTGCATGGCGTGGTAACCAAATACGTGCGTTCGCTTGGCAAGGAACACGAACTGGAGTTTTGCGGTCAATACTTCGTGTGCAGCGAGTGCTATGAGGTGGCCAGAAAATCGTCAGCATTTGAAGTCAATTCGCAAATGGCGAAACGTGGGTGTGCCACGCGGGTCAGTGAGGAACAGATAAGTCAATACTGGACCATGTAATGCCAGACCCTCGCAAGTACAACCTGCCTGCGCCGCGAGCCGCGCCCAAACTTGCCGGACACGTCATTGTGACTTTCGACGACGGTGCCGAGTTCACTTACGACACGGTTCAATGCTGTCACTGCTTCAAACACTGGCGCTGGGTGGTCGGATCGGGGCGCAAGCGGGGATGGTGCGACAGGTGCAGTGGTTTCACTTGTGGTTGTCAGCGCTGCGACGTATGCGTGCCCAAGGAACAGTGGTTGGAAAACTCTGAGGCGGGCCTTGCCCCTGAACTGAGAAGGACGTTCCGCCCCACACGAGTTGGCGGGTTTCATGCCAAATGAGCCAGTACGTCTACATTCCGGTTACGACCACACCGCCCCCACAGCCAATTGTGCCGGGTGCGGACGCTGCCGTGACCACAGCGCCCATGGACCGCGATCCGATCGACACCATGGCCCGGCCGGATCGCCTGCTACAGAACAGGCTGCTGCCGGTCATTATGAACGTCATGCACACGGAGCCGATCGAAACGCCGTCGACGGCGGACCAGTTCGGCGCGCCCATTCAGCCCGGTGTGTGGGTGCAAATGGTTCCCATTTCGATACACCAGAAACGGAAGCTGGAAATGTCGGTGCATGTGGTTGTCATGGAAGTCGTACAGGAGAAGTTCAACCTGTACAGCTTCGTGCCGATCGGCGGGCCGCATTACGTCGAAGCAGCACAGGTGTACTCGTCAGGCGCGGAGGCGGGAATGGTGTTCTCGCCGGGTGTTGACGAGTCAGGTAACGATCCGGCCGGACAGATATACAGTCCCGGTGCGGAAACAGGAGATATCAAGCCATCGCCTTAACACGCTACATAACGTCGGTGATCTGGATCGGTTCGGGCGCTCAGTGCATAGCGCGCGTGCGTGGCAGAGACGGGGCGCTCATTACCCAGGCGTCCATAACCGGCATTACCTTCACCGCCTACGACCTCGACTCCGCGACCCCCACAGTGGCCGTTTCCGGGCCTACAGCGCTCACGGTTTCGGGGGTGGTGTTCAACGCGGCCCAGACCGACGAACGCTGGACGGTGGACTCTACCGGCTACAACTTCATGTACGAAGTGCTTGAGTCGGTATTCACCACGGACGGACACTTTTACAAAGTGGTGTTCGACTTCGATCCTGCCTCCGGGCAGGACTTTGTGATCCCGTTCAAAATTAAGGCGAACATGCCATGAGTATGACGCTGACAGAACTCAAGGGGCACGTTTCGCGTGTGTTTGGCGAGTCGCCTGACCCACGGCTGAACGCCGTCAAGTGCATTAACGAGGCGGGCCGGTTCCTGTACAACATGCACAGTTGGGGCTGGCGCACGCGCCGGGAATACCCGCTCGACTATATCGCGCCCATTGCCTTTACAACCGCGACGTGGACTGAAAGCACCCTGACGCTCACCAAGACAGCGGGGTTCACCAGCTACACCTTCCGGCACAACGATCTGGTGACGATCTCAAGCGGGACCGGCGCTAACACAGGCGACTACCGCATTGCCTCGCGGACCAGCAATAACGCCATTGTGCTTGCCCAGTCCATTGGCGCGGCAGCGGACGGGTTGACTAATATGGCCGGGCAGATCGACTTCCCCTACATGGTGCTGCCCAGCGACTTCGGGTTCGGTGAAATCATTGACCTGACACCCGCTACCAGTATCAACTATGTGGCTGTGGCCACGACTCTGGCCCAGGTGCGCGAAATGCGCCGCAACACCGTATCGAGCAGTAACCAGACGGTGTGGTACGCCATTGTCTACCCCTCCCAAAGTGCAGTAACCGGCGCTGCGCCCGACGCACTGATCGAGATATACCCCACTCCAACCGCTTTGGGAGTCTCACAGTTGTACTTGGGCTATCGAAGCGGGTGGGTGGAACTGACCGCCGATCAGCACACAGCCAACATTCCAACGACGTTCGATAATTATCTGGCCGATCTGGTGTACGCCATGGCCCATAAGTACGCCAGCAACGACATGGACAAGTTGTACACCGTGGCCAGTGATAACAACCCGGCGCTTCTAGCGCTCAAGAAGGCGGACGGACGCGCCCAGTGGAACAAGGGGAAAATGGGGGGCGGTATTCTTCAAGGTGAAGGCAGGGCCGGGTACCAGTGGAACTTCACCGATGGGGGGATCGCCTGATGGGCCACCATGTCGAGTTCATTAACTCCAAAAAGGTCGTACAAGTAGACGACATCAACCTTGCGTTCGACCACGAGCGCATTAACGTCACCGCGCCCGAAGATGTGGATCAAGCCTACAAGCACGTCAACTATCTTGATATCCCGGTAACGCTTTCAGGGAACGGACTGTCTGTAGTTGAGGACGAGGCATACGAACACATTCGCAGCCAGACGCCGTTCAAGGTGGAACTGCGATTCGATAACGGCAAGCGGTACAAGGGTGATCTGTCAGTAGATCGGGTAGCGCAGTCGTCGCGCAAGGGTAATACCCAGACGCCCATGCAGTTGATCGGAGTGTTCGCCGGATCGCTGGACGATCTGTCCAGCAAAGACCCGACCACACAGTCCACCATTATTGATATCAAGCGTGGCACTTCATACTTCCCCGGTTCGACGTTCACCAAAGGCTATCAGGACGATCGGCAGACCGAGGCCATACGCCCGTTCTATATCGAGGGTTTGACCGACGCCAACACCAACCCCAAAGACGCTTTGGACGTTGTGGTTGCGGCGGAAGGTGGTAACTTCCACACCCACCAGTCCGACGCTACCCTTGGCCTGCTAAGCGGGTCGGCACGTCCTATTGGCAGAGGGCAGGTCACCGGGTGGTTGCGATACGGGCGTGGACCGCGCGACTGCGTTCCAGCGCACGCCAGCTACTCAGTCGGCTGGATCGACGATATCGGAACGGGACTCGCTGCGGTGTCTGCGGGTACGAACGCTTCGGTGTGCGACGATCTGGGGATCAGTATTTCGCCGTTGGTGAAGCGCCGTTCGCCTATCAAGCACATTCAGATACCATGCGTGTGGCCCGACCACCCGTTAGTCGCCTTGGACACGCCAAGCGGAACGATCAACAACGGTGACTATACGATCGAAGGCATTACCTACCCTTCGTTCAGTCTCAGGTGGGACGGGTACGACGCGCAGTCGTATCAGAGCGCTGGAAGCGCTTATTGGGCGGGTAATATAAGAATTACTTATAAGCCCAACCTGTGGACCTCGCACCAGATCATTTGCGTGCGCACGGTGCCACTGCCGCTTGAGGGTAACCAGACGGTGCCGGGCTACACGCTGGAGTTCGGCACGGTACAGGTGTACCAGTACAGCGCGTCGAAGTTCCCGTCCATTGCCAGCGTGTGCCCGAAGTGCTATTAAATGACCCCCCAACGACAAGACAACAAGCAGAACACCGACCTAAAGGTGCTGATGGACGACGAAGCCTTGGACCAGATGAGTCCCAAGGACGTTTTTCGTTTGCTGACCGGCATGATGGGCGAGTTGGGCGGTCGTTTAGGCAATATGGAGAAGCGACAGTTTGAACAGGGCACATTTCTACGGGAAGTGAACGTCGGTAAGGGCCTGAAAATGGAACAGGTGGACGGGGTGGTGAATATCGACATGGACGAGACGGACGATCCCAACCGCCAAGGTAACTCTGTGACCCCCGCCGCCGGTGCGGGACCAGTCACGCCGCCCGGCCACGACCAGTACATTGACTGCGTGGGCGTACAACCCAATATCTACCTGACTCACCAGTTCGTCCAACAGCACGGCACCGGCATTACCGTCATGCTGGACTTCAACGGCGTGTGCTATTCACCCGATGCGACCATGTTGAACCAGGTGGATCAGACGGACGAAGTATACACCAACTCAACGATTATGACGGACGGTTGTGCATCCAGCGCGTGCGGATCAGGTGGTGGTGGTGGTGGACCAGCTACTCTGGATCGCTGGCGGTTGTGCATTCACCAGCACAGCAGCGGCGATCCGGTGATACCACTTGTGGACGATATCTACCTCAGCGAAACCGTGGCCGACACGTTGGGCAACTTTGTGAACGTGAACGGCGACTGCTACTTCCTGATCGCCTCGAACGAGATAGGCGGGGTATTGACTGTACCAACTACGATCACAGCGTTGGCGGACTGCGCGGATACCGAGTGCGATCGTTGTACTCCCATTTGCGTGCGTGGCAATAATGTCGGTGACGTGGAAGGCGAATACACCTACGACGCGACCAGTATCCAGTGGAAGAAAGACTCAAACCCCAGCTTCCTTGTGCGGTACAACACCACTAGTGAACAGTGGGAAATGGTCAATCCTACACCGGTGATACTGTTCACTCACTCCGCCTCGAACAGTGCGTGCCCGCCGGCCACCGGCTGGGAATTGACATCGGACTCGCCTTCTTCCAGCAGGCCCAAGATCGACCAGGGCCTCTCGTGCGAAGCGCTTTGCGCATGGCCTTCTCCGGGCGTTCCCAGCGACACGCCTCCGGGCGACTATCTGGCGACTTACTACATATCATGGCCCCTGCCCGGCGCTGCTGGTGGACCCGTCGGCATCCACACGGGAGCGCTGGCCAAACTCGACTGGATCACCCCAGGCGGGACGTTATGGTCCAACGGTGGAAC
>Ga0209702_10004605_pt1 | contig 19814 bp, 11 predicted proteins | sample FRY01_FD_187210 | JGI IMG/M metagenome (GOLD analysis project Ga0209702, IMG submission 187210) | Freshwater microbial communities from Lake Fryxell liftoff mats and glacier meltwater in Antarctica - FRY-01 (SPAdes) (version 2) | ecosystem: Environmental > Aquatic > Freshwater > Ice > Glacier...
TGAAGCGTTCAGCATGGTGGAACAAGAAGCTGGCCCACTTCATCACCGGGCGGATTTTTTCACTCACGCCCGAGTCCTCGCCCTGCGCAATGCCGGCCAGGTCGTTGGCCATGGTCACGTCGATGGTTCCGGCCTTAACGGCTTCCTCATAGGCGAGCAGTTCATCACCTTTGAGTGCCTTGCTGATGTCATTGTTGTTGCCAGCTGTTTGTTTGGATGCCGTCAGCAGCGCGCTAGATGCCTTGGTAAAACCCCACTTGGCACCCATGATGGGCAATGCCACCATCGCCGTCTGTGACAGGTTGACCATCGCCGACGCAGGCGCAAATCCCAGGTGAAAGATAAAGCCGAAGCTGGTCAGCGCCGTTGACAGCGGACTGGTTTGCGGATTCATCATGGCATCGTGTCGCTTGCCCATCTCGTCAATGACTTGTTGCGCCTTCACCGAGTCATAGGTTTCGTCGTCGGTCTTGCTGGCTAGATGCTCCTGCATGTTGTCCAGCTGGTCCTGCAACTGATCGGCGTAGCGCAGCTTGGCCAGGTAGCGCGCGCCATGGAACATGTTTTTGGCGAAGGCCCGGCGTGCATTCGTTGAAAACCCCGGCGTGCCCTTGCGGTGAATGCCGTGCTTGGCCCAAGACAGGTCGGGCAGCGCTGCCAGATACAACTGGCTGATGGCATCCTGCAATTGCTCGCCCGCGCCGGTCTTGTCCAGTGTCTCGAACAGATCAGCCATGAAGCCCCGCCCCACGCCGTCGCGCGCCGCATTGAACTCGCGGTCGCGCAGCACCTTGCCGACCTTGAAGCCGCCGGTTGCCGGGAACTGGCGCTGCAGCATCTTGCGTGTAGCCTCGGCCTCGTTCAGTGTCTCGCTGCGGTTGGCACTGGCCACGTTGCCCTCGCTGTCCTTGACGATGGTCACGTACTGGCCAAAGCGCGCCAGCGGGAAGTACACCCCTTTGACCTTCTTGAAGAACTCGCCATCCATCCGCTCCAGCAGCGCGCGGCGCTTGGCCGGGCTCAACGCACTGCGCTCGATGCGCTCCTTGATCGCTTGGCGCACCTGCTCATGGTGCCGGGCGTACATGTCGCGCGCTTCTTTGAAGGCTGTTTGCGCCTCGGTCGAGAGTGCATTGAAGCGATGCGCCAGCGCCTCGTAGTGGTTCTCATCATCACCCCTAACAAAAGGTTTGGCTGGGTCAATCTGCGCCAGCGTGGCGTCGTGCATCAGCTCGGCTAGTTGGCGCTCGTCTTTGAGTTTTCCCCAACCGGTGGCCAGCTTGTCAGCCTCAGCGCCAGACTCGTTTTTGTCGGCGTCCATTTGCGCGACCATGGTGTTGTAGCTCGTCAGCATCGGCAGGTCTTTGGCGTAAATGTCCACCAACTGCCGCCGCCCCAGCGTTTGCAGGGCCAGCCCACGGAAGTCGGCCAGGCGGTTGCCGAACTTGTGGGCTAGATCAGTGACGATGATGGCCGCGACCGATTCACCGATGGCTTGCGGTATGGTGCGGCTGAACATGGCACTGTCCGGCGTGGTGGGCTCACCACGCATGAACGCCGGCAAGCCTGCATTTGAAATGGAACCTTTGCCGCGCACCACAAACCCCCTGGCAGGCAAGATGAACTGGTTGATTATTTCCGCATCGGTGAGCCGCATGTTCTTCATGCCTGGAACATTGCGCCGAATCCATGAACGGATGATGGCAATGGCGCGCTTCACAAAACCCAGCTCAGGATGTGTCTGTGCAAGTTCTGCAAGCACTTCCTCTGCGGCCTGTCGGCGTTCTGCCTGCTTGGTCATGTCCAGCCCATAGGCTTTGGCCTTGGCTGCCACCAGCGGCTTTCTGAGCGCGGCCAACTGGTCCAGGATTGGATCGAGCTGGTCGCCGAACACACCGCGCAGGCCCGCGTGCCCAAGAACTTCATGAAGCAGCACCCGCACCGTGTCCTGCGGCGTGTTGAGCTGGGATGAAATCAGGTAGGCCGTGCCCTGGTAGTAGAAGCCCTCGGGTGTGCCGGTGGCCACGCCGCTGCGCTGCTTCAAGTCTTCGGCCCTGACCTCATCGGGGATGCGCGCATCCTGCATATCGAAGGCGACTACCACCTCGGGCGCATTGGTCCAGCGGGAGGTGATGCCCTGCACCATGCGCTCGACGGTTTCGATGGATTGGGCTTGGGCTGCTGGGGATGTGGCGCGGCTGAACATCGGCCCGCTGGCAATTGCATCACCCATCTCTGCTGCAGATCGTCCGGTCTTGACGTTGACAGAGTCCAGCGGGGTGACGTCTACCTTTTTTAGTGCGGCGGCAATGTTTTCTGAGACCGTCACACCGGCTGGCAGGTCGCCTGTTTTGCTCAGCTCGCCACCGTGAACGATGACGGCTGATGCAGCGTTCGACTGGCTCAGTGCGCGGTAGATTTTGTTCAGCGCCCCGCCGCGCAGGGGCTGCTTCATGTCTTCGGTGATGGGTAGCCAGCCAATGACTGCGTGCTGTGAATTAAGCAGCATCAAACCAGGCTCGCCTGCCTTTTCATAGTAGCGCTTGGCTGCGGGTAGAACATCACTGGGCGATGTCAATACGGCCCCCGCCCTATCTCCTGGCGACAGCTCGCGCTCGTACACCGGCACCTTGACTGGTTTTACTACTTCAGGGATGCGCCCCATAGACGGCGTGCCATCGACATCGGCATAGGCGAACTCTTTACCTACTACAGCCATCAAGCCCATAGACTCAATTCCACTACCGCGAAACGCATCAGCAAGTGCGCGGTTTATATGTTCATCAGCACGCGACAGCGTTGCCGTTCCGCTGGGGTGGTTGTGTGAAAACCAAATGTGCGCCGCGCCCGGCACCCGGATGGCTTCACCCATGACCGTTGACGGGTAAACAGATGTTTGAGACAGCGCCCCCTTAAATCCGCCAACAACAGCCAGCACCTTGCCAGCCTTGTCGGTGACGATGCCATCGAAGCGTTCGACGGCGGACTTGTAGAGGTAGGCGGTGGCCTGCGCGGCCTGCTCGGGTGTCGTGACAACACCAGTGCCGATCAGGCGCTGGGTTTCAGTGGCAATGTGGGTGTTGACAAGGTACTCACCTCTTGGGGCTGGGGTGTCACCACGTAGTCCGCCTGCGGGCTGTACGTCCCCACGTAGTCCGGCGCCAGCGGGTCGGGCAGAAACAACCCTTGCGGCGGGAGCCGGTAGCGGGTTTCCGAAGAGGTCGCGCTCATAATTTCCATTGTAGTTAACGGTTGGTTCATTGACAAACACCGCACCACCACCAACCGACTTCGGAAAATCCCGCTCGCGCACCCACCAGCCTTTACCGGGCTTTTGAAATGTGCTTTTTGCGCCGTCATAGAGTGCAATCGCTTTGGTCGGCACCCAAGCGCCAACCATGTCTTTGCCGGCGTTGTTTTTGTAAATCTCAACTGTGTAGGGTTTGCCAAAGATAGTGACGGTACTGCCAAGCACTGCGCTCTCGGGCTTGGCTTTCTCGCCGCGTGTCGTGGTTTTTGCCTGGACTGGCTCATCTTTTTCTACCGCGTCCACCTTGGGCCGATTCGGCATCAGCTTGTTTTCCAGCCGGTCGAACAATTCATTGATGTCAGCGATGCTGCTCAAGTCGATGCCATGAATGCCACTTGCCGGGGCGTTGGCCTTGTCGGCCTGCTTTTCGATCACCACGATGCGCGTAGCCACCGAAGTACCGGCACGCTCGAAGGCCACTTGCGGCAATTTGATCTCGGCCACCAGGTGCAAATCTCCAACCAGATTCACTTCTTGCGTGCGCGCTCCGGTGGGCTTGACGGATGAAACCGCCACCATGTTGATGCCGCTATCCTTGTCTGTACCCTTTGGCCGCAGGTATCGTGCGAAATTGTCGCCACCATCAATATGTTCGACCACGAACGTATTTTTAGCGCCCATGAATCCGTCTACGGTGACGGTATCGCCTTTATAAATCGGGCCATGCTCACGACTTGTAGCCAATGGTTTGACGGGTTTGTCTGCCTTCTCGTAAAACCACTTATTAAACTTGGCATCAGCTGCGGGGCCAGTCGGAATAATGGCTACGATGCGGCCACCGTCGCGTAGGTGCGTTGCCGCCTTGACCAAGTGCTCGATGGCCGTCTTGCCGCCCACGCCGAACGGTGGGTTCATGGCAATGCCGTCGTACTTGTTGCCAATGGCAAGGTCTTCAAACGTACCGTCAATGATCCGGTCTTCCAGTGCGTTCATGGCCAGCGCCAAACGCGAGCGTAGCGCCAGACTCGGCTCGATCACCGTCTTATTCGTCTTCTCAGGGAACCATCGGGCAATCGCACCGTGTCCGCCGCTTGGCTCCAGCACGTCCTCGCCGGATCTAGCATCCAGCCACTCAACCATTTTCAGGCCAATCGGCTCGGGCGTGGCGAAGTAGTCAGCGCCCTCTTGCGCTTTGGTGCGACTGTTCTTTTTCTGCGTCGACCAGTAGTGGGCCTTGGCCCGGTCGTACTCGGTCAGCGCATTGTTGGCAGCCTTGTCGCGCTCCTTGCCGCCCTTGCCCTCGCCCTCATGGCCGGGAGCGTAGGTATCAGATTCCTCGAACGACTGAATGAACGAATCCTTCAGCGCCCGCGCCATCTCGCCCATGCCCAGGTTCTCTGCGGTGCTGGCCCGTCCCGCAATGGTGCTGGCGAACGTCCAGCGCTCCCAGTTGGTGCCAGTGTTCAGGTAGCGCATGATCGCGTCCGTCGCCTGGCCGGTTCGGTAAATCCGGCCCTCTTGCTGAATCGCCAGTGTTGGTGCTGTAGGTTGTCCGAGATTGATCAGCACGCGCTGGTGCTTGCCGGTCGTGTCGTGACCGCTCCAGCCTTTGTTCTTGGCTGACTGCACCAGCATGACCTGTGGCCCGCTCGCGTCGTCCTGAAACGACTTGTAGCGCGCCAGCAAATCCTTGGCTTTTTCGTCGCCGTTCACCAGCAGAACATTGGGCAGTTCGCGCTTGAAGATTTCAATCGGCGAATCCATGTCGGCAAACGGATGCCTCACCAGATCACGGAACTCTGAATTGAATTGAGTCAGTGCAGACGTGAACTGCTGCATGGCGGATGTACTGGCCGGCGGGCCGTTCACGCTTACCACGGGGCGGCTCACCTCGAACGGGTTGAAGCCGCCGCCCTTCTTGTAGTCATGGAACACCACGACCTTGCGACCCATAGCCATGTGTTGTTTGACAATCGGGATAACCTCAGTTGCCTTGATGGCCTCCAACAGGAAGCGCTTTTGCAGGTACTTGAATTTGTCATTGATGGCATCTGCCACTGCGCGCATACCCCGATCATCCTTGGGCGCATTCTTGCTCTGATCCGTCAGCCAAGCCAGCGCTTCGTCGATACGATTCCCAATGGCTGAATCCACCAGCACAAAGCGTCGGTCGTAGTCGGGCGCCACGTCGAGCATCCGGCCTGACAAGGAGCCAGCCTTCTTCAGTTCTCCGTTGAACATGCGCTGCATCATGCCGCTGTCAACCTTGGCGTCGGGCTGCGTCAGCTTGTTGAAACGCATGGTGTAGCCAAAGCGGGTCTGGAAGTAATACTCCCTCGGGTCTGGCTGGTTGTAGCCTAGGCTGGTTTCATTAAAGGGGTAGCCATCCTTGTAGTCAAACAGGTAGCCATTGGCCCAGTCAATCGTTTTCTCGTAGGCGAAGGGGGTGGCGGACAGTGCCACCATGCGCGTGCGTGCCGCGCCTTGTTTGGCATCGACTTCATTCCTGACTGCATGGAGGGATGCGTCCAGCTTCTTGCGTAGCGCGGCCAGCTCGGTCTGCATCTTCTCGCTTTTGACTTCCAGCATATTAGCGCGCGCTGCGGTCGTGTCAGAGGCTGCAATGTCGCGATCCATGCCCAGTATCTCGTCGCCCATTTGCGTAGCGCGCGCTATCTCGTCGCGGTGCAGCATGGAATAGCGGTTGCTTGCACCATCCGGGTGGTAGGTGATGGCGCGCAGATTGTGCAGGTAGGTGGTCGGCTTTCCGTCGGCGCTTTGCATCAAGGAATGCGCCTCGTCGGACACCACCAAATCCCACTGTCGACTAGCCAGCGCGTCGTTCTCGCCCAAGTTGGCGTAGCTCGTGATGACGATACCCTTGCCAACGTCCTTGGTGTTTTCCAGTGGGGTGATGCTCAACCCGAGAATTTTCCCAGCTGCAATCCAGTCAGATGCAATCTTGTCATCAGGAACTACGATCAAGGTGTTTTTCTTACCCTGATTTGCGAAGCGCTTGATGATGCCCAATCCTGAAAATGTTTTTCCTGTGCCCGTACCGTTGGTGAACAACATGCCGTAACCCTTGGGGTCGGCAAAGCGGGTTTCCGCCTTCAGTACGTCTTCTTGCTGGCCCGGTAGCAGTTGCGGCAGCGTGGCGCGGATGTTGGCAAGGTTGGCGGTTTCGGTGGCAGTCTTGTCCGCCTTGTTGCGCTCAATGGTGGCTTTTACCCCCCTAGGGCTTTGGTCAGCAGTTGCTTCAACTTGGCTTGCTGAGATGTTGTCAGACGGTACTCCTCCGACGCTATCATCACCGCCTCGCTCACCGAATTGATCTCCGGCAAGGACGCTCTCAAGTTCGGGGACTGGGACTCCAGAATGTAGTTGCTGATCGCCAGGTTCTCCTGCAACAGGGGCGCTACCAAACGGTACGCTAACACCGTCGAATTGTCCGCGCCCATCGCCTCTATCGGCTTGTCCACCAGCTCGTCCAGACCCTTCGGAAGTTCCTCGAATGTCATCCTGAACAGCGTCGCCCACGGACGACTCAGGGGTTGAGTCCTGGCGATCTCGTTCCACGCGGCTATCGGTGCTTGGTACATGGCTTTCCTCTTTGCGTTGATTGTCGGTCTTTGCGTCGTGGTTTTCAATCTCTGATCTGTCCTCGATGTCGATCACCGCGCGCTTGCTGTCCATGCCCGCCCGGCCGCTGGACGCCGTGATGTAGGCTCCTTGCAAGTGGTCGAGCGTGATCATGTCCGCCGTATCAGAGCCCAGCGCCGTCCGGATCTGGTCAATGACAAACTTGGCGGCATCCTTGAACTTGATGTAGCCCAGCTTGAAGGCGGCATCCATCAGGCGCACCATGACTGGGAACAGCTTTTGTTGCTGCTCAGGCATCATGTTCAAGCGCCCGCTGCTGCCCAGAATGTCGCCCAGGTCGGCCATCGCTGCGGCTAAGTCAGCTTTGGCGCGCAGTTCTTCCGGGCTGGCTTGTTTTGGCTCTGCTGGCTGGGATTCGGCGGTAGGTTTTGCTGGCTCGGCTGGCTCGTCAAACACACTCTTTTGGCCACGCTTTTGCTTTGCCGTGACTTGTCTGACTACCGGCTTGGGTGCGTCCTGGCCAAGTCCAAAGTTTTCCCCGGCGGCATCGACTTCGGCTTTCTTGGCAGCTTCGCGCTCGGCAAGAATATCGGCGGCGCGACGGTCTGATTCCTTTTGGTTGTCGCTGCGCTTGTCGGCCTTGTCGGCTTCGCGCTCGGCTGCGGCCTTGTCTTCAACTGCCTGCTGCTGGGCTAGGATGTCTTCGCGGGTGGGGGCGATGAGTCCTTCGTCTGCGGCCGCGTTGCCAGGTAGATTTTCTGCATTTCCACCTTCTGCTGGGGCGACAACTGCTTGCCGTTCAGCACGTCCGCCAGCATTTTCAGCCCCGTCGGGCTGAGCTTCGTTTCTTTGGCCATTTCCAAGTTTCCTAAAAAGTTCATCGCGCGATAGGGTTGGCGCGGCACCGAACATGGCGTCCTGCGTCTCATTGCTCCTAGCAATTTCCACCTGCTCTTGAACAGTCGTCGCCCAGTCTCGGAGTCCTTGAGACATCCGCTTGGCGCTGCGGATATTTTCAGCGAAAAACTGCGCAATGACAATCGCCTCACCGCTGGTCGTCATATCCACCGTTTTCAGATAGTCGGCCAGTTTCTCGCCCTTGCGCTTGGCATTGATCGCTATACCTGCGGCCTCGGCCACTGCGCCTCGAATGTCCCAGTCTCCCGCATCTTTCAGGGCTTGCATGGCCCCGGCTGCATCCGCAAGGGCGGACATGATGGTTCTGGCTTCTGGGTCAGTGGCTTGGGCGTACAACTGCACCAGGTCGTCGGAGCCATAAGCCTGCTTGAAAGTTGCCGCCATGAGACGGTCGATGGCTTGTCTGCCTGGTGTCCCGTCAGGGTTCATCATTTCACCCTGCTCGCTGGTGGGCATGGCGCGGATGAACTGCTGAATCGATTGCGGTGTTGGATCACCCCCCTCGGTGAATTCCAAAGCACCAAGGTCGAGCCTCTTGGCATCAGTGGCGGCTTGTTCAACCGGCGACATCCGGGCCGAACTGGCGATGTTGCTGCGGTCGCCGATGTCTGGCCTCACGTCCTTGCCATCCATGATGCGAACCAGGATGGGGGACTTCATGGCATCGATGGCGGCGCTGTCAACACCCAGGCCATCAGCGTCAGCGGTCAGGTCGGCGCGGTATTGGTCGGCAGTCTTTTGGCGGTAGGCTTCCGTGATACCGGCTGCCCGGCCATTGCCCGCCACGGCACGGAGTTTTCCGGGCTCGCCATTTGCGTAGGCTGCAATGCTGGACCCATCCGCTTGATGCGATGGGATCAAATCAGAGGCATCAACCACGGCGTAGCGCACCTTCACGCGGTCGCCTTTACCATCGACGATGGTCTGCTCGTGGCCAATAGCTGCGCCAGCCGGGGTGTCGCCAAACACTATCGGCGCGCCTGTATCCATGACTGTTGCCTGGCCGGTACGCAGGTAGTCAGGCCGCGCAGCAATCTCTCTCATTTGTGCGATGCTCGATGCGCTGGAGCGGTCGCGGTTTTGCAGGACTACAGCAGGGCCGGATTCGATGGCTTTGGCGCGGGTCAGTGGTGCGACGGGGATTTCGACATTGGTGGTCTCCATGGGCGTAGCGCGTACCACATAGGATTTTGGGCTCAGCTCAAATGGCCCAAAGATTTGACCTGTCGTCGAAGCGGCTGTTGCAGCCTTAGCTGCTGTCCGCGCTGCGAATCGGTTGGTGAACGGCTGCTGAGTCACCGCATTCAGGATGTCACCCTCTTGCTGCTGGGGTGCATCTTGCTGGCGCTGGTCGTAGGCGCTGATGATCTCGCCCGTGTGGGGGTTGACCTGCTGGGAGCCTGCTGCGCCCATTCCCGCATCGGTCGCCACCTGCTCCAAAATGCCATCAAACAGCTTCTGGTTGTGCTGCCTGACGCCTTTGGCTGCGTCCGGGTTGTTGATGACGGCGTAGGCCCGCTCTGCGATCTGGCGCTGGCCATCGGGCAGCTGGGCGATGATGCCAAGTACCGGGTCGTCCACCGGTGCGCCCTGTTCCTGCGGTAGATTGGTTGGGTCTTGGCCGGTTGCCTCCATGCCCTGCGCGCGCGCCTCGATGGTGGCATTGGCCCCTTTGGACAGCGGGCCGACTTCTAGCACTTTCTCGGCGCGGATGGTGTCTGCGGCTTGTTTGCCGGCATTCCATTGCGCAATTTCAGCCTCTGGCACGCCGCGTTTCTTGGCCTCCAAGCTGACGTAGTTCATGGCCTGCGTCTTGATTTCTGGCGGCGCTGCCGGATCGTTCAAGGCTGAATCGACCATTTTTGCCCGCTGTGCATTACTGCGGTGCGCCATGAAGGCGAACGGGCCAAGTAATGCGGTCATACCAACTGCCGCTTGTGCGCTGTCTTTGGCGATGGCCCATGCATCTTCCGGCTTGGATCCATAGCTGCGCTCAACAAACTCTGTTCCCACGTCTTGAGCTACTTCGGTGCCTGGTTGCACCACCATGTTGATGCCCATGCCTTTGGCGAAGTTCTTGACAAATGCCGTGTCCGTCAAAGCCGACAACACGCCTGTCATGGTGGGCGATGCCTTGCCTACGGCTTGCGCCAGAGGCTTGAAGGCACTCAGGCCAACAGCGGTTGCCACAGCTTCTGCTGGGCCTTGAATCAAGCCGGTTTTCCATCCGGCTTCGGTCGCAAGATCATCAGCGATACCCTGCTTGCGCAGCTTGTCCTCGGTCTCTTGCGCCGATGACAGGCCGAACTGGGTGGCTGCCAGCGCGGGACCGGCGACTGCGCCGACAACCGGGATTGCGGAGGCAGCCAAGATTGGCACCATGGGCCCAAGCCCACGCGCGCCTTTGGCCAGTGTCCCTGAAATAATCCCCTCACCCTGCGTGTTGGGCTCCCATCCTGGCGCGCGGGCATTGGCTGCCTCGACCATGGAGCGACCGTAGTTGTCCGCCTCGCCGCCATCCTCCGACACACGTCGGATCACATTACCAGCCATGCGCGGAAGATCAACCGTCAGCCCGCCAACAAACTGGCGACCGACTTCTTTGGCATCTTGATACCACGGCCTGTCTGCGACCACAGGCGGCACGCTCTGATGCCCCAAGCGTTTTGCCACCTCGCTTCGATCCATGCTGGGGTAGTAGGACTGATGGATCACATCAATAGCCGACTCGTCGTTCAGGCCATTGAGTTCAGGCAGCTTCTTGCGTACTTCGAGCAAATTCATGGTGGCCTTTATTGACCGTTAAATGCGGCTTCGGCTTCGGCTCTGCTCTTGAACGCCTGCTTGGCAAGCCCCGCTCTGGGGTTGGGGATTTGGCGGTAGTACGGGACACTCGGGTCGCGGATCGTGGCCGGTATGTCAAGGCTCCAAGTTTTCCCGCCGTCGGTGGATCGAACGGGTGCCGATGGCTTGCCTTGGCTTGCAGCAAGGTTGGTTGCTACAACAGGCTTTGTGACAATAGGTGCTGGCAGGGCATGGGGGTCAGCCTTGGCCGCCGGGGTGGCGACTGGCGCTGCGCCGGGCGCATCCAATATCCCTGCTACATCACCAACACCTGCTGCTTTCGGAAGGTGAGGAGCCAGCAAGGCCTTCATCTGGTTGGAGACGATGAGACGGTCGGCCATGAGTTTTTGCGCCGAAGCGCTTTCCACGTTGAACGTCCCCTCGGCCTGCGCCTTGTAGGCCGCTTTATCAATGGCCTCTGCGGTTGACTCAAGCGTCTTGTAGGCCAGTCTGACGCTGGCTGGAACCTTCCTTTCCTCCTTGAAGGCTTCAGCCTTGCGGGCGGCTTCTTCTTTTGCGATGCTCAAATTGCCCGCACTGATCCCGATCTGCTTTTCTTGCAGGCGTTTGTTCTCTTTGAAATGTTCGGCGTTTTGATCGAATGTCTTGTTCCAATTATCTTGGGACTGCTTCTTGTTGCCCGCCTGAATATCGAGTGCATGCTTTTTCTCGAAAGACATCAGCGCCATGCTGGCATCCTGAGAATTGATCGTGCGGGTTGCGATGTTGCCGTCTTTGTCTTTTACCTGGAAGGTAGCTGTGTAGCTGGTGATAGCCTGCCCACCCACGTCTCGCGGCTCAGGCGTCATAGTCACGTCACCGACGATAGTGGCATCACCCTTCGCATTGAAGATTTTGGCAAACCCAATGCCGTCTCCAGCTCGCAGCGGCTTCAATGACTCAAGCACATTTTCGGCAGCGAGTTTTTTGCCTATGGCATCTTGCTCTTGTTTGAACTTGATGTCTTCCCGTCCGCGCTGGGTCTGGGTGTGCTCTGCATCCATGGCTTTGAGCGGATCAATGCTGCGCAGCGCTGCAATGGTGCGCTTATCCATCGCCCCGGGTGCGTTGTAGTCGCTCTGTGCCTTGCTGGCCTGCGCCGGGTCAGTGTAGATTTTCGCCTGCCCTTGGGCTGACGCATTTAGCCCTTGCGCTGCGGCAAGATTAACGGGTACAGGTGCTTGCCCGGTCTGCTCGCCGCGCATGTCGGCCTCGGCCTGCATACTGTCCAGGGTGGCCGCATCAGGTGCGGTTTTGTACAGCAACTTGTTGCCGTCTGGACTGGTCACGGCTGTGCCATCCATCAGCGTGGCTGGCTTGACAGCATCTCGTAGGGTCTGCTGGTCAGCCTTGGCTTGCTTGACTGCATCAATACTCAGTCGCGCCGCCTCGTTGCGCAGCGCGCGATCCTCGTCTTCGCGCTTTTGCTTTTCCGCTCGGTTGGTTTCTTCGACGTAGCCGGTGCCAAGACCGGCCAGGAATGCGATTGCGGATCTAGCCATGATGAATGCCTTTCAGTGGTGTGGTTCTCACACTGCGGACTTTTGAATGGCTCAATCATGCTCAGTGCGGGATGGAAATTCAATGGGGCTACCTTTTCTCAAGGCATGCCCTTCAACCGCCGTATTTTTTGAGGCCATAAGTCATGGCTGCATTTCCAATCTGTCCCCATGCAGCTGAGTTAGCAGCATCTGCCTTCTCCTGGATCTGTGCCATGTTGCTGTAGATATTGCCGGCACTGTTCATGCTGCTGCTGGCCCCACTGAATCCTTGTTGCATGATGGGCACGCCAGATATGCTGGCGGCCAGCGCGGCGTTTTGGTTGGCCACCGCCGAATTACCCTGGGTGGTCGCAATGTTTGCGCTGGTGGCTTGGTTGCTGGCCAGGTTGCGCCCCAGGTTGGCGGCGTCCATCTTGCGCGCATAGCCCTGCGTCTCCACGCTATCACGCGCACCCATTGCTGCGCCTGCTTTGCCACTGGCCACGGCCAGTGCGGCTTGATTGCCCATCGCCAAAGACTTACCGCCGCCCGGGTTGACGCCCATGCGGTTCAAGTTTCTCGTCTGTATCTGCTGTGCCATGTCTCCCTGCTGCTGGATACCGGCCATCGCCATGTTGGCCTTGGCCTCGCGGCGCTCGGGCGTGTCGTAGTTCTGCGCATCCGCAACAATGCCCTGCTCCAGCGGCCTGAAGGTGGTTTTCTGGTAGTTGGCGTAGTCATCGGTCAGCGCCGTCTGCTTGTTCATCGCAAGGAGCTGGGCGTCTGAAATGTCGCCAGCACGCTTGTTCGCAGCGGCGCGGTCGGGCGCGGTTTCTGCGTAGATCTGCTTACTCCAGTCGAGCTGCTCTTTTGAAAGAGCGGCCTGTGACACGGCGGCGGCGTTCATGCCGGAGTTGTCGGGGGCGTCTGGCTGAGTTAGGGCGCCAAGTAATGCGGACCCTCCGATGGCTACTGCGATCCATGCCATATCATTTCCCTTCGATGTTGATTGATTGAGGCGCCTGAAGCGCCTCGTATCCCGTAGCGATCAGCAATGTCTCCAGCGTTTCAAGATCGGTTTCACGGGTTCCGTGCAACGTGGTCCATACCGTCTCTTCCAGCGCATAGCCGACCCGTTTGGTGCCAGGTTGGGAAATAAGGGTGGCGGGTGCCTCAATGATCTGCTCGCCAAACTCTGTGACCACCGCAATTTTTCCCTTGGAAATGATGTTGAGGTGAACCGTTTTATGAATCTTCCCGGTCAGGGTTGCGCCCTTTGGGATGGTGATTTCGCGTGCGTAGAGCCCGTCTGAAAAGTAATGCCGGGTAGTAATTTCAAGCGGCTCCATCTCACGCATCATGTTTTCAATGGCGTCGATCTTCATCCGGATATGCGGTGCGCTCAGTTCAGAGAACCCGCTTGCGCACAATGCAACGGGGAACCGATCAGGAAACAACTCCCGCACCATTTCAATGGCCATCGAAGGCGTGATGGTCTGGCCGATTCGTCGGGCCATGGCAGTGCAAAGTTGTTCGCGCATCATTCAAGGGTAGCCCCCTGACTGGCGCTATTCAAGGGGGCTCGGGCCAGGCAATCGCCAGCGGGTCAGCCTGCTGCGTTACGTCGCGCAAGGCCCGTCGGTAAGTGACCCAGATTGCTTTCGTCGCGGGAGGCGCATCGGAGAGTTGCGTCCAGTCGGAGGCCGCTAGAAGCGGATCGCGTTGGCGACGAACGGCGCGCCAGGCAGCAGATAGGTCAAGCGCCCACTGTTTGGTGGTGTAGTTGAATTCGTGGTGTGGTGATGGTGGCGCGCCCATGTCGTGTATGGCGCCCTCTTGGTACATTAAAAACCGACGCTGCCAGTCACTTGGAGGCGTGACATTTTGAACCAACTGCTCCTCATTGTGCAGCGCAACTAAGTGGACCGCCTCATCTTGACAGATGCCATGACCAACAACCTTGCCAGCGGTGTTAATTTTAATGTAGTTCATCGTTTTCCATTCATGCACGTTAATCCAGAGAGGATCTGGATTAACTTTGCGGGAAATTGGGGGGGGACATAAACCCTGATGTCTATTGCGTGGTTACCATTGCCAAGCTGGGCTAAAGCGGCAAGTGTTGTGGTCTTTGATTCACCAAGCGTACAGGCCCCCTGGACTACAACAGTGCCGTTCACCGTAATGTCAGTAACCACAGTGACATTGTTGCCGCCGCCTTCATAGAGTGTTGTGTAACCTGTGATAATGACGCCAGAAGTTTGCCCATCAGCAAGCCCGCTTATGTTGAGTACGGTGGCGCTAGCCGTGACTGGTGTGCTACCAACACTTAACTGGGCAGATGCGGCACTTGCGAATACCGAAGTAGTTACCGCATTCCCCGCAATGTTCAGCGTTTTGATGACATTGAACTGGTCTATCGTCATGACTCCATTGATGATGCTGAACCCAGGCGAGTACAGGTTGCCCACACCGGTCACTTGGAAGTATTTGCCGTCGTTAAAATTCCCGAGCAGCAACCCTTCGGCGCTGAGGTGGGCGCCGGTCCCACCAGCAGCTGGCCACGCATACCCCGTGAATGCGCCGACGTTGATAGCGCCCCGGAAATTTCCAGTGTTGGCATAGAAAGTGCCGTCGCTATTGATCCTCCACCCCGCGCTGCCTGCCGCGTAGTTTGGCGATTGCATCCCAGCCGCGTCAATCGTATTACCGCCGATCAAGCCCGCTGTCGCAACCACCGTGCCGCGCACCGTCACGCCTGAGAACTCAGCATTTCCATTTCCAAGGATGCGCCAGCCCGCAGACCCCGCCACATAGCCGGTGCTCTGGATGTACTGGCCCACAGCGATTGAGCCCGCCGTCAGCTTGTCCACAGCCAGCTTGATGATGTTGCCGTCATCCACCGCCAGTAGCGCAATCTTGGCGTTGGTAATCGTGGCGTCGTGCAGGAATGCGGCCTTCATGTAAGCGCCAGCCGGAACGCTCACGCCGTTGATAACAGTGGCGACGGTACGATAAAAGAACGGTGAGCCGTCCGCCGCGGCGTTGTCGGTAGATACAGGCGCAATCGCGAACTGGTCGGCCCGGATGATGAACTCACTGGTTGGAACGCCGTCACGCAGCGTGCTCGCCAGGCCGAAGCCGGATACGTGCCCGTTCACGTCCACCTTCACGGTGTACTGCGCAGAAAGCCCAGTGATTGAATTGGCTGATGCGCTGGATTGCACTTTGACCGCCGCATAGTCGCCGGTGTCGAGTCGGGCCGCCAGTGTCGTGGAATGTAGGGCTATGGCGTCGTCGGCCTCTTCGCGCGTGAGCGTTTCCACCAAAATCCGCGCACTGACAGACCCCGGCCCCGTGCCATCAATCAGATCGATGCGGGCACCCAAGTCAGCATAAAGCTGGCTTGCCGTGATCTCTCCGGTCAGCGCTTCCAGCAGCGTCGCCACATTCTGACCAGTGGTCACGACAACGCCATTGGTTCCACCGGCTGGCGCTGAACTCAGCACGCCGTCGTTGGTCATCCACTTGGCCCACAAGTGCCATGTGGTGGCCGGGTTGGTCGGGTAGCCATGTACCGTGCCGCCAAACTCGGTGATCTTCACAGCACTGCTAAACACCGGCAGCGCGCCGCTGATCCAGGTCGCACCGTAGACCACGGTTTTCAGGTGGCCATTGCCCTGCGTGTAGAGTTGCGCCTCGCTCTCGATCAAGATATTGCTGATGGCCGCCGTTGCGGTGAACCCTGTTGGCGTTGGTGGGGGCGTCAGATCCACGGTGTACGTCACCAACGCCGACCCAGGCCCTAGCGGAAGGGTGATGCTGCCTTTCAAATTGTTCGTACTGAAACCGGACTTAAGCGCAATGATGCCGTTCTCCAGCAGGTCGCGTATCGTCAGGCCCCGGTCGAGCGGATCGCCCTGCCTGCCCATGTACGTTTGGATAGCCTCCCGCACGCGCTGGCTGAAGTTGGTAGCACCAACACCGGGTAGGTCGGTGCGTCCGTCGTTCATATCAAGTTTGCGCCAGTTCAGACATGGCGTGCGCCATTGCCACACCCTGCACTGCGCCGGTGGTGGTGACTTCGAGCTGCCAGGTGTCGGCGTAAAACCCGCCCGGCAAGCGGAACGGGTTTGCGTCGGCCGCGGTCTGGGTGTGCTTGAGCACAGCGTCGGCATAGAACTTGACCGTCACCGGGTAGGCGTCGGCGCGCACCTCGGCACATGCGAATGCCTGGGTGGGCTTGGGCAGTCGAAACAACTTGCTCTTGAAGGTCGCCGTCATGGCGGTGCCCGCATCCCAGCGCTGCACGTTTACGCCGTCGAGTACATAAAGTTGATCCTGTAGCTCATCAAAGTGCAGAGCCGAGTAGCCTTCACTTAGAAAGTAGATGCCCTGTGGATTACCGGGCTCGATCAGAAAGCCCTTGCGCCCGCTACCGTCGTCGTAGCTGCCCAGGTACAAGCCCTCGTACATCTGACCGATGATGGTCGCCGGCTTGAGCGCCTGCCAGTCATCGCGCGTCATGATGCCTGCGGTCAAGATGCGCGGCCCGCCCTGGCCGTACCAGCACAAGCCATCGTTACTGGCCCAGGCCACGCCCGCACCCATGCTGACCGCCGACCTCGGCGCAATACAGGCTTGGCTGAACTCGAGCGGGCTCTGATCCATTGAGTCGGGGGAAGAACCCGCCACCAGATCAGGGCGCCCCGTGGTCAGCACCAGCAGCGACTGGCCAAACTTGCCCAGCGCCACCGGCGTGCCATCCGTGGGGATGATGTCGTAGGCCATCGGCCAGGCGTATTCGGTGTAAGCCTCACTGAAGCGCACCGACCTGCCGCTGATGCCGGTCAACATGCCGTTCCACAATGATGTCAGGTTGGACAAGGCAGGCTCGGTGTAGTTGGCCGCTCCGCCCTGCTGCGTGCCGGGAGGTGTCAGCCATGTCGTTGACGGGCACACCTCACCCAGCGACCGGTTGTCGTCAGTGGTGCTGGCTGTGCCCAATGCGATTTCGCGCATGAAGAAAAACGGCGCACTGTTGTCGGTGGTGGCCTGCGTGCGGTAGACGCGCATCAGGGTGATGCCGTAGTTGCCGGACGGGGCCGCAGCAAAGGAGCTCAGCGTGATGACGGCATCCGTCTCGCTGGTGTTGGCCGCGCTGATCGGCGAGTTGGCGCTCTCCTGCCCTTTGTCGTTGACGAAGGTGTAGAAGTAAAACACCGTCTCCATCAGGCCGGTGTAGGTGCCAGCCACCTTGGTGGCAATCGGCGGCGCAGTGGGCGCGGGAACGCCCCACAGCCGGTTGGCGGTCGGGAACGGCGCAGTGGCCAGTGCCATCGTGTTGTCGGTCCACTTGGGCACACCGTCGCCGGTGTAGTAGGTGCGTTCCGTCGTGTCATCGGCAACAAAGCTGCGCGCCGCGTGTACCGTGCCCACCCAGCTCAGCCAGTAGTTCGCGTCGCTGGCGACATCGCGCCCCATGCGGTAGATCGTGCCACGACCGGCCGGAACTGTGGCCACATTGAGTGGACTTTTCCAGGGCCGCAGGTCGCCGCGTCCGGGTTTCTGGTTCAAGCTGGTGACGCCGACGCTATCGGGCAGCAGCAGTGGGTGCAGCGCGCGGTTCTCGCCGAGGAAGCCGGTCAGGCGAAGGATGGTCATTTTGAGGCATCCCGAATGCTCATCGTGTCGGCCCGGCACGATGCGTAAGCTAAATTTATTTCATCGGCTTCTCGGATAAGCTCGAAAAGTAGTTCAGTAAGCGGTTTTGAAAGTAGCCTGGCTCCTTCGGCGGCGTCTGTTGCACGATGGCCGGCGCTGGCGGTATCTGGACTTTTGGGGCTATCACCACCGCCCCCACATCCCTCTGCGTTGGGGTCGCGCAGCCTGCCAGCGCTGCCAGCAGCAGCACGCAGGCGGCGCTCGTAGCCAGCGACAGTCGTTTTGTTTTTCGCATCTCGAATCTCCTGGTTGTCTTTGAAGTTTCGAAGGGTCTGTTCAATCGCTGATACCTTGGCCCGCTCGGCGTCCAGCAGCAGCACCGCTTCGGCTTTTTGTTTCGTGGTCGCTTTTATCCACGCTGCATCAGATCGGGCTTCACCGATGGCTTGCCGCGACACATCAAGCCGCCACACGCCCAGTAGCAAGGCTGCAATCAAACTTCCATAAAGCAGCCAGGTGTAGGGGTTGAGCCAGCTCATTGCGCCCCCACGCACTTTGCGTGCGTTTTGAGCCGGTCCACCCAAAGCCCGGAGCAGGTGCGATTGCCGGGTGCCGAGCAGTCCTGCCCGTTCGACTTGCGCCACATCAAAATGGCATCGCACGTGCCGCCGTAGTCACCGGCATTGAGCCTGCGCACGATGGTCGAGCCGCAGAACCCTGACGCGCCAATGTTGTAGCTCAGGTCAACGTAAAGGTCGTACTCCGCTTGATGCAACGGCACTTTGACGCAGCGCTTGAGAGCGCCCTCGAAGGTGCCAGCGTCAACCAGTGCGCGCTGGATGGCGGGCACTACCGCCAGGCGGTCACCGCGCTTGACGTCCTCGGTGGTTCCAAAGCCCACAGTCGGAATTTTCCAGCCATAGGTCGGGTCTGCATACGCCTGTTCACGGTATTCCTCGCGCGCCAGGATGCCGACGAAGCCCACCGCAGACAGGCTCAGTACGGCTACAACAACGCGCACGGCTGGGATCATTACGAGCGCTCCGATGCCGGGGCGCGGCGCTTGAATCCGAACCAGCCATATCGCACGAACACCGGCTTCCAGAGCCGCTTCCAAAACCACTCACTGAGCAACAGCAATGTGTAGAGCGCGGCCAGCGCCGACGCGATCACCGTGGCGGCGGACGCGGCCTCGGCCCAGCTCGTGACACCAACAGCGGCCCATGCTGATGCGGCTTTTGCAATCGGAAATTGAATGTTATCGTCCATTTTTGGCCTTCCTGCTCAGTCATTCATCAACTCATAAATGTGCCTCTCTGCCATCCAGCTCAACTCGCAGTGGTCGCGCTCGACAAAGTAAAACAGGCCATCAATCAGCGGGCGGAATAGCTTGCCCATGCGCTTGCCGTGCAGCTCAAGGCCCCAGGCAGCGGCGCTCATGGTTTCGCCGCGCTTGCAGTTGCCGAGCGTCAGCAGTGCAAAGAACATGTGATCCAGCGCTATCAGGATGATCCTGATGCGATTCATACCGGCCACGCCAGCACAGGCAACAGCGCCTCCACATCCGCAAAGCCGGTAGGCATTGGTTTGGTTCCCGCCTGCACTTCGCCCATCAAGGCGTACAGCGCTGACCAGGTTGCATCCCGAGCATTGACGGCGGCTAGACCTTCCGCTGCGAACTTGGCTACCGTGCTGCTGGCATAGGTGCAAGCGCTCAGAATGCCGTCATAGTTTCGGGTTTGTGCGAAGGTGTCGAGGCGGTCCTGCACAGCCTGCACAATCAATACCCGCATATCAGGCGGCTTCGGTGCAACTAGGATGCCGCTGGCATAGACATACTCGCTCATGCGCCCGTGATCAAAGTCAGCGGGCGCATCAATAAAGGCATCTGGCCCACTGTATTCATCAGTAGCCGTACCAACAATAACATGTCGGATTCAAAACTGAAGTGCAACACCCTGGGTTTCAGTGAATTGCAGTGGAGTGCTGCGGGTTGTTGATGAGCAGCTCTCGGTAAACCGCCAAGGGGGATCGTACCCCGAGTCCTTTTCTGGGTC
>Ga0209702_10004606_pt1 | contig 19803 bp, 10 predicted proteins | sample FRY01_FD_187210 | JGI IMG/M metagenome (GOLD analysis project Ga0209702, IMG submission 187210) | Freshwater microbial communities from Lake Fryxell liftoff mats and glacier meltwater in Antarctica - FRY-01 (SPAdes) (version 2) | ecosystem: Environmental > Aquatic > Freshwater > Ice > Glacier...
TATTTTCGTTGGCACAAACAAGGGTAACAATGAAAACAATATCGTTCTTGATCTGTATAATAAGTTCAACTTTATTTGCTCAAAATGAAGGAATTAAAATCAATAAATTAAAATCAGGTGACTGGACAGCTCATTTATATCTTACAAAAAATGATACACTTCCGTTCAAATTGAAAATTTTAACAAAAGGTAAACTTCAATTTATCATCTATAATTCGGAAGAGCAAATCGTTTTAAAAAATATTGTTGTGAACCGTGATTCTATAATAGCCTCATTTTCAGAATATAACTCAAAACTTGTTTTTAAAGTAGGGGAAAAAGAATTGAATGGTTATTGGATGAATAACAATAAGAAAAATTATAAAATTCCGTTCCATGCTCACTATGGATATTCAACTCGATTTAAAAAAAATACATCTGTAAGTCCAGAAAACTGTAACGGAAAATGGAAGATTATTTTCGATCCAACATTGCAATCGGAATATATTTCATTGGGCTATTTTAAACAAAAAAATGAATCAATAAATGGAACATTTCTAACAGAAACTGGGGATTTTAGATACTTAGAAGGAAACCAATTTGGTACTGAATTTCAAATGTCTTCATTCGATGGTTCTCATGCCTATTTATTTAAAGCTGTAGTAAAAAATGATTCAATTTTCGGACGATTTCAAAGCGGTAATCACTTTGAAGGTACATGGATAGGAAATAAAGATGAAAATTTTGAACTAACAGATCCATATTTTATAACTAAATCAACATCAAGTTTACCTATTAGTTTTAAAGCAAAAAAAGAAACTGGGGAATTCTTTATTTTTCCTTCAGAAAAATACTTAAATAAAGTAACCATAGTGCAAATAATGGGTACATGGTGTCCGAACTGTTTAGATGAAACACGATTCTATAAAGAATTATATGATAGATACCATTCAAAAGGCTTGGAAATAATAGCTGTTGGATTTGAAGTAGGTGAAAATGATTCTATCAGTTTTTCTAAATTAGAAAAATTTAAAAAAAGAAACAACGTTAATTTCGAATTTATTTTAGGTGGAACGGCTTCCAAAAAAGCAGCATCAAATATATTTCCAACACTTGATGGAATTAAATCTTTTCCAACATCAATATATGTTGGAAAAGATGGAACAATTCAAAAAATACATACTGGTTTCAATGGTCCAGCAACAGGAATTTTTTACGAAAAGTATGTTGAAGAAACAAATGCATTTATAGAAAAATTGTTGAAATAAATTGTATCTATTTCATTTATACTTCTTCAAAAATTTGTTCCTTAATTTTATCTAACAAGAAATTTTATCTACTCTGTTTTGATGTCTTCCACCTTCAAAGTCAGTAGTGAAGAAAATATCTACAATTTCTTTAGCTTCCATTTCTGAAATAAATCGAGCAGGTAAAACAACTATGTTTGCATTATTATGTAATCTTGCTAATTCTGCAACTTCAGTTTTCCAACACAAAGCACTTCTAACACCTTTATGTTTATTTGCTGTCATATTAATACCGTTACCAGAACCACAAATTAAAATTCCTTTAATCCCTTCATTTTCTACCATAGAAGCAACAGGATGAGCAAAATCTGGATAATCCACACTTCCGTCAGAAAAACAACCGAAATCTTTCATTTCAAATCCTTTTTCAGTTAAATATACTTTTAATGCTTCTTTTAATTCAAATCCAGCGTGATCTGCTCCTATAGGAATAATAACTTTTGACATCGTATTTTAAATTTTTTACAAAGTTAATCCATATCAACAATTGTAACAACATTTAAACAATACATTTTTTTGTTAATAACTAATAACTGATAATCAATAAGTTAAAAAATAAAATTTAAACGGCTTTTTAATTAAAAATGTTAATAGCTGTGTATAACTATTAAAAGAATTTACTTTTATTATTCAATTAAAATTGCAATCAAAATTATAACCGAAACAGCTCGTATAAGTTAGTCTTAGTTATACACTATTTATAAACCTTTTTAACACAATCTTAACAATAACGAAATAAAAAAGAAATAAACATTTCATACAAGAGGTCGTTTTGTTAATAAAAAAACAATGTTTTAACTATCAATAATTTAAGCTGAATTATGGTGTTAACAAAATAGCTTAAATCTATAATAAGTAATAAAACCTATTAAAAAAACTATTATTTACACACATATCAACACCTTTAATAAATAGAATAAAATCTTTTAAATCTTAAAAATATTTATTTATATATTATAAAAAAGGGATATTTCAAAAGTTTTCTTTTTTGAAATAAAAATTGTACATTCAGTAGAACTCCTCTATTTTTAATTAAAATTAAATAGTAATTAGTTGTTAAACTGATAGTTATATATCTCTTAAATGATATTATATTAAATTAATTATTAATGAAGTGTAGTATTAAAGTAGTAAAAATTTACTATTTTTGATTCTACTATTAGTAGCTTTTTAAAATTTTATAAATGTCGAAAATAAATGTATTTGTAGTTGAAGATGAATCAATCGTTTCAAAAGATATTCAACATAGTTTGATAAAACTTGGGTACAATATTACTGGATCAGCTTCTACGGGTGATAAAGCTATTGAATTAATAGGTACAGAGCATCCAGATATTGTTTTAATGGATATTATGTTGAAAGGTACAATGAACGGTATTGAAGTAGCTGAAATTGTAAAAAAGGAATTCTCTATACCCGTTATCTTTTTAACTGCTTATGCAGATGAATCAACTTTATCTAAAGCTAAAATTTCTGAACCTTATGGTTATATTTTAAAACCTTTCAAAGAAATAGATTTACAAACATCTATTGAAATGGCAATTTATAAGCATAAAAAAGAGCAAGAAATTTTAAAAGAAAGAAATTTATTGTATTCTATCGTTGATAATAAAGAAAAAGTGTATGATTTTATATTTGTAAAATCAAACAGTAAATTGGTTAAAATTAATACTAAAGATATTTATTTTATTGAAGCATTGAAAGACTATGTTGTTATCAATACAATTGATACCCGATATACAATTCATTCAACAATGAAAGATATTGAGCAAAAAATGGGTACAACTGATTTCATTAGAATTCATCGTTCATTTATTGTTAGATTGGATAAAATTGTAAGTATTGAATTTCCTAATTTAACTTTAGAAAATGATAAAAAGTCTATTCCAATCGGAGGATCTTTTAGAGATGATTTGAATGCTAAAATTAAATTATTGTAATTTTAAAATAGATTTTAGTGTATATTAAAAAAGGCTTGGATTTTATATCTAAGCCTTTTTTATTCAAATTATTCAACAATTAATTCTAAATCAATTTGTCTTTTTGCAAGGTGAACTTCGTAAATTTTAACTCTTACTTTGTCACCAAAATTATATTCTTTACCAGAATTAGCTCCAACGATTCTAAATTTATTTTGATCAAAAGAATAACGATCTCCAGGAATATCATTCATAGCAACCATTCCTTCACAATGATTTTCATCCATTCTAACAAACATTCCATGTTCTGCAATTCCTGAAACTGTACCGTTGAACTCCTCCCCTAATTTATCTTGTACAAATAAAACTTGGAAATATTTAGTAGATTCTCTTTCAGCATCAACTGCCTTACGTTCCATTCTAGAGATTCGTTTACAAACATCATCTAATTCTTTTCCGTATCTATGTTTTTTAGTAGTTAATTCTTCTAATAGAATCCTATGTACCATTAAATCTGCATATCGACGAATTGGTGAAGTGAAATGCGTATAGTTTTCAAAAGCTAAACCATAGTGACCGATATTTGTAGTTTCATACGTTGCTTTTGCCATCGAACGGATAGCCATGGTTTGAATTAATGAGTATTCATTATTTAAACGAATATCGTCTAATAATTTATTAATACTTTTTGAAATTTCATCTGGTGTTGTGAAATCTAATTTGTATCCGAATTTATCAATAAATACATTGAATAACCCAATTTTAGTAATATCTGGTTTATCATGACAACGGTAAACAAACGGAATTTGATCTCTTCCTTTTTTAGATTTACCAATAAATTCTGCTACTTTTCTGTTGGCTAATAACATAAACTCTTCAACCAATTTGTGTGCATCCTTTGAAGTTTTGATTATAACTTCAACCGGCATTCCTTCTTGGTCTAATTTGAATCTCATTTCTTCAGATTCAATATTTAAAGCTCCATTTTTTAAACGGTATTTACGCAATGTTTTTGCTATTCCATCTAAAATATGTATTTCTTCTTTGTAATCTCCTTCAGCCCCTTGAATTATTTCTTGTGCTTCTTCATACGAAAAACGACGATCAGAATGAATTACTGTTTTTCCAAACCATTCAGAATATACTTTTCCATTTTCATCCATTTCGAAAACAGAAGAAAAACTATATTTATCTTCATGTGGACGCAATGAACAAGCCATATTTGATAATTGTTCAGGAAGCATTGGTACAACTCTATCTACTAAATAAACAGAATTTCCACGTTTTAAAGCTTCAATATCCATTGCACAACTAGGTGTAACGTAATGACTTACATCTGCGATATGTATACCAATTTCGTAGTGACCATTTTCTAATTTTCTAAAAGAAATTGCATCATCAAAATCACGAGCATCAACTGGATCTATTGTAATGGTTGTAATATTTCTAAAATCTCTACGGTTAGCAACTTCTTCAGGATCTAATTCCATTCCTACCGATTCTGCCTCAGTTAAAACTTCGGGTGGAAATTTATAATCAATTCCATTATTACAAAGAATACCAATCATTTCCACATCATTAGTGGAACCAGATCTACCCAACACTTCTACTACTTCTCCATAAGGATTTCCAGCAGTTTTTGGCCAAACTGTAATTTTTACTAATGCTTTTTCTTTGTCTTTTGCTCCGTTTAATTTTTCTTTAGGAATATAAATATCGGTGTTCATTTTGATATTATCACAAATCAAAAATGCAAATTTATCATGCATTTGAATTGTACCTACAAATTGAGTTCGTTCACGTTCTATTACATTAATTACTTGTCCTTCACTTCTTGTTTTACCGTATTTTAAAATTTGAATTTTAACACGATCACCATTCAAAGCTTGTCCTATATGATTAGGAGCAATAAAAATATCTGTTTTTTCAGTGGCAATTGTAACAAAACCAAATCCTTTAGCAGCTATAGAAATAGTACCTTCTAAAATAATTTTTTCTTGACTGTTCATTTTAAAAGTATCGTAAGACATTCCCTTTAAGAAACCTTCTTTTGTTAAATCTTTTAAAACTGAAAAAACCAATGTACGAAGAGCACCTTCATTTGCATTAACTAAGTCACAAACTTGTTTATGAGTTAATGTTGTATCGGGTTGTTTTTCAAAGGTTTTACGAATAGTGTGAAGAAGACTTTGTTTTAGTTTATTTGATTTTTTTCCTTTATTATCGCGCATATATCTATGTATGAGTTGCTAATATAATTAATTAAAAAGAAAAATAGAATTTTAATTGATAGATTAATAACTTTGTATGAAAACTTCGTGTATGAAAAATTTTTCATTATTAGTGTTATTTTTATTTTCAATTAGTTTATTTCAAGCACAAACATCGTATAGATTTAATAATTATTCTATTAATGAAGGGCTTTCACAAAGTTCTGTTACATGTTTATTGCAAGATAACACGAATGCACTTTGGGTTGGAACACAAGAAGGACTAAATAGATTTGATGGTAAACTATTTGAAATTTTCAATTCTGATAATACTACTGGTATTGAAAGCGAAAATATTAAATGTTCAGCTAAAACGAAAGATGGGAACTTATGGTTTGGTACAACTAATGGTCTAATAAAGTTCAATGCTGTAACTGAAAAATTTAAAACTTTTTCCTTTTTAGAAAATAGTTCCCTTCAAATTGAGAATATTTCAATAGATAAAATGGGTAATTTGTGGATTGCTTCTTTAACCTCTGGACTTTTCAAATTTGATGTGAAAACTGAAAAATTTACGTCATTTACTTTTTTACTTCCTACCCGGAAAGTTGTGAATATTTATTGTGATGATTATGAAAATTTAATTATTGCTACTGAGGATAAAGGTTTGTTAATATGTGATTTAAAAACAGAATATATTAAGAAAATTGATTTACCGGATAAAAAGATTAAGATAGGAATTGTTACGAAAATTACCTCATGTGAAGATAAAAAAATTATTATATGTACTTCTGTTGGTGTTTTTGAATATTCATTAATTACTCAGAAAACTCATTTAAAATTTAAAAAATTATACAAAAAATTTGGTGTTATTGGTGTAACAAATATCTTGTTAACTAAAAATAATAATTGGTTGATTACAACTATTAATTCAGGTTTGTTTACGATTAGAAATGACGGATATATTTTTAATAGTTCAGAAGATATTTTTCAAAAAACAGCTCTTTTAAATAATAAAATAAATTCTTTTTTTGAAGATAATCAAGAAAATTATTGGTTAGGAACTGATAGAGGTTTAAGTAGTTTTAATCCTATGATACAAGGTTTTTTAGGTGTTGGTCCAACTGGTAATTTAGAACATGGTGTACCAACTTCCAGTATTTGGAGTTTTAGTGAAGATGCTAATTTTGAAAATACGTATATTGGAACGGATAGAGGTGTTTCAAAATACAATAAAAAGACCAGAATATTTGAGCACTACTACAGAGATATAGAAAAATCAAATGGCTCAGTTGATGAGTGCATGACTTTATCTTTGAAAGTAATTAATAAAAATTTTATATTAGTAGGTACTTCAAATGGATTTTATGAATTAAAAATTAAATCCAAATCAGATTACACTTTTAAGAAAAGTATAGTTTTTGATGCTACAGAAGTATTGCATAATATTAGAATTTATTCAATAGTTCATTGGAAAGATAATTTATATTTTTTTGGTACAAGTTCTGGTGCAGTTTTATTTGATTTAAAAACTAAAAAGATTGTACTTTTTGAAAATGATATTGACGACTTAGAAAATACAATATCTGCTGGTTTATGTAGAGTTATATATAAAGACAAATTTGGGAAAATTTGGTTTGCTACAAGTACTGGCGGTTTAAATATTTTGGTTCTAAAAGGTGAAAAACCTTTCATAAAGCCATATAGTTACAATTCTTCCATTCTTAAATTATCGAAAGATTATATTACGTCTATTTATCAACGAAATTCAACTGAATACTGGTTTGGTACATTTGGTTCTGGATTAATGAAATGGGATGTTTCTATTAAAGAAGCTAGTATTTTTACCAAGAAAGATAAATTACCCAACAATGTAATTTATGGTGTTCTTTCTACTGATGATAAAAAGGCATGGTTAAGTACAAATAAAGGAATTTGTTGTTTTGATTTGGATACCTATTCTGTCGTTAATTATTTAGAAGTAAATGGATTGATGAGTAATGAGTTCAATATGGGTTCTTTTTTTAAATCAAAATCTGGTGAGTTATATTTTGGAGGTATTAATGGTTATAATTTCTTTGACCCAACAAATTTAGTATCTAAAAAAACAGATATTTCTGTGCTTTTTACAAAATTGAAAATTGATAAATATTGGGTACATGCCAATGAAAAAAATTCTCCTCTGAAGAAAAATATTTCGACAACTTCTAAGTTAGAATTACCCTATGTGCAACGTAATTTAACTTTTCAGTTTTTAGCTTCAGATTTAAGTAATCCTGAATTAATTAATTATAAATATAAAATTGAAGGATTAGAAGAAGGAGAAACTTATTTAGGAAATGTGAACGAGGTGCGACTTCCTTCTCTTTCTCCAGGAATTTACACTTTGTCTGTTTATGCAAGATCAGGTGAAGGTGATTGGTGTAAAAAACCAGCCGTAATTCAATTAACAATTGATTCTCCTTTTTGGTGGAAATGGTGGTTTTGGGTTTCTTTAGGAGCTTTTATATTATTATTGATTCGTTTATTTGTGCGTTCTAAAATTGAATTAGAAAGAAGAAAATTAGCTCGTTTAGAAATGAAGATTGCAGAAAGAACAAGCGAAATTAGAGCTAAAAATGTTCAGATTGAAGAACAAAATGAAATAATTAATGCTGAAAAAGAAAAAGTAATTGAACAAAAAAGATTACTTCAAATTGAGAAAGATAAATCTGAATCTTTGATTCGTAAAATTATTCCAGAGTCTACTATTATAGAATTAAAGAAATATGGAAAAACGAGTGCAAGAGCTTATAAAGTGGTTTCTATCTTATTTACAGATTTTGTTGGTTTTACAAAAATTGCTGAACGAACGAGTCCGACTGATTTGGTAAATAAATTAGATGTATACTTCCGCAAATTTGACGATATTGTTGTAAGTAATAATTTAGAAAAAATCAAAACCATTGGTGATGCGTATATGTGTGCTGGTGGTGTACCTGTTAGAAACAATACCAACCCAATTGACACCTGTTTAGCTGCTATTCAGATACAAGCCTATATGGCTAAATTAAAAGAAGAAGCGATTTTAAATAACGAAGAATATTGGTCGCTTCGTTTAGGAATAAATACAGGTGAAGTTACAGCTGGGGTGATTGGAAGTGAAAAATTACAATACGACATTTGGGGTTCTGCTGTTAACAGAGCTCAACGAATGGAAATGATGGGTGAGCCCGGAAAAGTAACAATCACAGGTGAAACCTATAAGTTAGTTGAACCTTATTTTGAATGTGTTTTTAGAGGTATAGCTAAATCTAAGAACAACAACGATATGGAAATGTATTCTGTGGAAAGAATCAAGCCTCAACTTTCTATCAACGGAGAAGGAATTTATCCGAACGAACGTTTCCAACAAATTGTTAACTTGTATTTATATAGTTCAATTAATTATGCAAAAGCAGAACGCTATATTACTAAAGTGTTAAAAGAAGGATTATCTAATAAGTTACATTATCACTGTTTAGATCATATTAATGATGTTGTTAGAGCCGTAGAAAATTTAGCTTTAACAGAAGATGTTACAGATGAGGGTTTGTTTTTATTGAAATCGGCTGCCTCGTATCATGATGCTGGTTTTGTTGAACAATACGATAAAAATGAGCCAATTGGAGCCAGAATGGCTGAGGAAATATTACCTAAATATGGTTATACTGAACAACATATTGCTATTATTAAAGAGTTGATTTATGTTACTCAAATTCCTCATAAGCCGACTAATAAATTAGAAGAAATTATTTGTGACGCAGATTTAGATTATTTAGGAAGAGATGATTTTCACCAAATTGCTGACCGTTTGCGTTTAGAATTAAGAGAACATGGTAAAATTGATAGTGATAGAAAATGGGATGAATTGCAAGTAAATTTCTTGACTAATCATCGTTATTTTACGAAGACTGCTATTGAAACAAGACGCCCTAAAAAATTGAAGAATTTAGAAGTAATCAAAGAACGATTGCTTAGAAATGAATATAAAGACTAAGATATTAATTTCTAAGAGAACAATAATGGATATTTTTTCCGTTATTATTACGTCAAAACATTGGTATATTTCAATATTTCAATTTAACTTGCAACTTATACATATTTTTTACGTTTAACTAAACACTATATGAAGGTATTAAGTATGATTGTTGTATTGTTCTTTTGGAATTGTTCTTTTGGACAATTGGTGACGAGCACTGCTCAATCTCCAACTTCATTAGTACAAAATGTTTTATTGGGTGCAGGGGTTTCAGTTTCAAATATTCAATATACTGGAGCTGCTAACACAATTGGTTCATTTACAGCAGCTAATACAAATTTAGGTATTTCTTCTGGTATTATTATGTCTACCGGAACAGTATTAAAAACTTCTGATGGACCACAAGGACCAAACAATCTTGCAGGTGCTTCTTTTGATAATTTCGCTCCAGGTTTAAGTTTGTTGGATAACATTGTTCCTGATGGTTTTAAAACTAAAAATGCAGCTTATTTGCAGTTAAATTTTATTCCTCAGTCTGATTCAATTCATTTTAAATATGTTTTTGCGTCAGAAGAGTATCCTGAATATGCTCCAGGAGGAAGTGAACCGGCAAATTTTAACGATGTTTTTGCTTTTTTTATCTCAGGTCCAGGCATTGTAGGTCAGCAAAATATAGCAAAATTACCAAATGGTAGTATTGTTTCTATCAATTATGTAAATGCAGTTACGAATAGTTCTTATTTTGTTTCCAATGGTGATGGAAGTACTGCACCATTTAACAATTCACCAAATTACATTCAATTTGACGGTTTTACGAAGGTATTAACTGCATCTGCAAAGGTTCAGTGTGGTAAGACATACCATTTAATTTTAGCAGTTGCAGATGTAAATGATGGCATGTTTGATTCAGCGATTTTTTTAGAAGCGAATAGTTTAAAAGGTGGAGATGAAATTGCAATTACCCCTTCTATTTCTTATGATGCCTACAATGATCCCACATTATTAGCAGAAGGTTGCACCTCAGCTACATTTGTTATTAATAGAAAAGGTACTCAATTACCAGCTCTTTCAATTCCTATTACTATTGGAGGTACAGCTACTATGGGCATTGATTTTAATTCTATTCCTTCGGTGCTTAATTTTGCTCAGGGTGAATCTTCTAAAAGTATTGTTTTTCAAGCGATTTCAGACAATTTAGTAGAAGGTATCGAAACGATACTAATCAATTTTATGTCTCAAGATGCTTGTGGCAATCTCATACCATTAGATTTTATTTTTCGAATTAAAGACCCTGAATTTTTGTCTGTAAAAGTTGAACCTGGAAGTCCTGTTTGTCTTGGTGATGATGTGAATGTATACGCTCGTGTATATGGAGGTGTTGGTCCTTTTAATTTTATTTGGTCACCAACTGGTGAAACTACTCAAACTATTTCTGTAAATCCTACTATTACAAGTTTATATAAGGTTGAAATTTTAGATCTTTGTCTACAGTTAGGAGCAAAAGATGAAAGTTTTGTTACTGTGCCTGTTCCCATTCCTATGGTTATTAATCAAACGGCTAATTTATCAGAGATTTGTCCCTATTTAACAAAGACATTAGTAACAAGTGTTACTGGTGGAACTCAACCTTATTCATACAAATGGATAGCAACTGAAGTACCAAAAACTTTAGGATTTTTGCCTTCACAAGAAGTTACGCCATTTACTACTACGGTTTATACAGTTACAGTAACAGATTATTGTGGCGAAGTGAAAGAAGATTATACTACTTATTCGGTTTTAAGTTCTGAGTTAGTACTTAAAATGTCTCCTGATATCGAAATTTGTCCTGGTGATTCTGTTCAAATTTGGGTGAAACCGAGTGGTGGACGTCCTCTTCCTGATTCTGTGTATTTTTATAAGTGGGCAGAAAACAAGATTGCTGATTCCAGTTTTTGGGTAAACCCTTTACAAACAACATCTTACAATGTTTCTGTTTCTGACTCTTGTCAAACGTTTACTAAAGAAGGTAAGGTTACTGTTACTGTAATCAAACCTGTAGCTAATTTTGAGATTTCCAGTCTTACTTTATTTGAAGATTTACCCATATCTTTTCAGAATTTATCCGAATATGGTGCCAATTATATATGGCGTTTTGGAGATGGAAATCGCTCAAATTTAACGCATCCTAACAATATGTATTTAGACCCTGGAACATATATGGTTCATTTAACAGTTATAGATAAAAAAGGGTGTTTAGATTCAATTTCTAAACCAATAACGATCGAAGAGGAATATTATGTTTATGTTCCCAATACTTATACTCCAGACGATGGTAGATCCAATCCCTATTTTTTTGCAAGCACAATTGGTATCAAATCATTCAAAATACTTATTTGTAATAGATGGGGAGAAATTGTCTTTGAATCGAATGATCAATATTTTAAATGGGATGGTAAATCGAATAATGTATTATCTCAACCTGGTGTGTATAGTTATAAAATACATTGTGTTTCTAATTCTTTGAAACAATTAGAATTTGCTGGTCACATTACTCTGTTATTGTAAATTCACAAATATGTTTTACTTTTGTAGGTCGTACTGAATTTATATTATGAGTGCTTTTGATAAATTATTAGATCAAATAGATGCGTTTATTCGCAAATATTATAAAAATGAGATGATTAAGGGTTTTTTCTTTTTTGTCGGAATATTTTTGTTTTCTTTTTTAATAACCACTTCCTTAGAATATTTTGGTCGCTTTGGCTCTTTTTTTAGAGGTTTTTTATTTTTTAGCTTTATCGCTTTAAATGTGTTTGTATTGTTAAAATACATTGTTATACCTGTTTCTAAATTGTTTTCTCTTGGTAAAAAAATTGATAGATATCAAGCTGCCACTATTATTGGTCATTTTTTTCCTACTATTTCGGATCGTCTTTTAAATACATTACAACTCAATGATTCTTTACTTCAAAATGAAGGAAATTTTGAATTAATTCGTGCAAGTGTTGTTCAGCGTTCCGCTTCCTTAAGTGCTGTACCTTTTACCACAGCTATTGATATTAAAGAGAGCAATAAAAAATACCTAAAATTTCTTTTACCATTATTGCTTATTTTACTTTCTTTGGCACTCTTTTTACCACGTTTATTAACTCAAGGTACGGATCGTGTTGTCAATTACACACAAGAATTTAAACCAATTTCCCCTTTCGATTTTGTTTTATTAAACAGTAATTTAACTGTCGAAGAAGGTGCAGATTTAGAAATTAATGTAAATTTAAAAGGTACACAGTTTCCTGATAAGATTTATTTAGTTAGTAGTCAAGGTAAATTTTTAATGGAAAAGAATGGTAAGAATGCTGCTGTTGGAGTTCTCAAAAGAATTCAATCTAATACTCTTTTCTATTTCGAAGGGAATGATTTTTCGAGTTCTAATTTTTTAGTTAACGTTCATCAAAAATCAATTATAGGTAAACTTCAAGCAACATTAATTTTCCCGAATTATTTAGGTAGAGATACTGAAATTATTTCTAATGCAGGTGATATGTCCGTTCCTGAAGGTACAACTGTTGAGTGGAGTGTATTGACTAAAAATACAAGTAAAGTCAAATTTTTATTTAATTCCAATCCTCAAGTTTTTAATGTACCAGGATTTAAGATTCAAAAAAAGTTGATGAATCCTGCTCGTATTCAATTTGAATTAACAAATTTACAAAGTACTAAAGTTGATATTTCTGGATTTAATGTTTCTATTATTCGTGATGCTCATCCTTCTATTTTAGTTGATGAAAATAAAGATTCTCTTTCAGATGGTCTACGTTATTTCGCTGGTACTATAGCTGATGATTATGGCTTGTCTACTTTAAAATTTGTATACACTATTACAGGTGGTTATGGAAATAAGAGAGAAAATTCTATGATAGTTACTAAAGTTGGTGGTACAGAAATGCCGTTTGATTTTGCTGTTGATTTTAGAAGAGAAAATGTTAAAATGAATGATAAAATTGAATATTATTTTGTTGTTACTGATAATGACGGTGTACGTGGCAGTAAATCTACTAAAAGCCAATCGTTTACATACAAACTTCCATCACTTGAAGAATTAAATGATAAGCGTGAAGACGAGCAAGAAGCAGCCAAAGAATCTTTAAGTGATATCTTAAAAAGAACTGAAGAATTTCAAAAAAATGTTGATCGCTTGAAAAAAGAAATGTTGAATTCAAAAAGTAAAGATTTCAACAAAATAAATCAAGTACAGCAATTGCAAGAAGAACAAAAATCATTGCAAAAGATGTTGGAAAAGATGCAAGAACAAATGGAACAAAGTTCTGATGAGAAAAACCAACTTTCTGAAATTGATAAAGAAATTTTAAAAAAACAGGAATTAATCAATGATTTGTTAGAACAAGTTATGGATGATGAATTGAAAGAATTGTTAGAGAAATTAGAGAAATTAATGGAAAAAAATGCTAATAACAAAGATGAAATTAAAGAGAAATTAGATGATATAGAAATGTCTTCCGAAGAAATGAAGAAACAGTTGGATAGAAGTCTTGAGATGTTGAAGAAATTGCAAGTCAATGAAAAAATTGATGATATAGAAAAAGAATTGAAAGAGCTTTCTAAAGAACAATTAAACCTAAAACAAGCGATTGAAGAAAATAAAGTTTCTAAAGAAAAATCTTTAGAAAGACAAACAGATTTGAATAAGAAATTTGATGATTTAAAAGATAAAATGAAGGAAATGGAAAAGCTAAATGAAGAATTAGCTAAACCATTAGATCTTGGAAATCAAGAGGAGAAAAAAAATTCAATTTCTGAAGATATGAAAGAATCATCTGATGAATTAGGAAAAAGTAAACCCAAAAAAGCAGGTGAAAAACAAAAATCAGCATCTGAAGAAATGGTTAAGATGGCAGAAGACTTAGATAAAAACCAAAAAGAAGCCAATAAGAAAGAGCAAGAAGAAGACATTAATACCCTTCGATCTATTTTAGAAAATTTGTTAACCTTAAGTTTTGATCAAGAAGATGTAATGAATAAAATCGCTCGTGTTAAAGATACTGACCCCGTCTACCGTAAATATGGTCGCAAGCAACGATCAATAATGGACGATACTCGTGTTGTTAAAGACAGTTTAGAAGCTTTAGCCAAACGTCAACCAAAGATTGCAAGTTTTATAGATAAAGAATTATCTGAAATAACCAAAAATTTTAAATTATCAATAGAAGATATTGATGAGCATAGAAGACGTGAATTAAATGTTCACCAGCAATCAACAATGACCGCCTTTAATAATCTTTCTCTTTTACTTAATGAGTCATTAGAAAGTATGCAAAACGAAATGAAGAGCCAGTCTAAAGGTTCTGGAAGCTGTGATAATCCTGGTGGTAAAGGAAAACCTAAACCAGGTTCTGGAATGAATCCTGGTGATATGAAAGATATGTTAAAGAAGCAATTAGAACAAATGGAGAAAGGTTCTAATCCTGGCGGAAAGAAACCTGGTGATAAAGAAGGTCAGTCTGGTTTACCTGGAGGTATGAGCAACAAAGAGATTTCCAAAATGGCTGCACAACAAGGCGCTATCAGGCAGCGTTTAGAGCAAATGAAGAAAGAGTTAAACAAAGACGGTAAAGGTTCAGGAAACAAGCTTAATTCGCTTTTAGATGAATTAGAAAGACAAGAGAAGGATTTGATCAATAAAAACTTTTCTTCAGAACTCATAAAACGTCAGAAAAACATAATGACAAGATTGTTAGAATCAGAGAAAGCTTTAATGGAAAGAGGTTTTGAAGAAGTAAGAGAATCTAAAGAAGGAAAAAATTCAAATTTTGGTAACCAAATCAGATTTGATGAGTATACCAAAATGAAGCTCAATCAAATTGAATTATTAAGAACTGTTGACCCTTTGTATAGAAAATATTATAAGGATAAAGCAAATGAATATTTCAATCGAGCAAATTGATAATTGATGATATTTATACAGTATGAAAGAAGGTTTTACTATTGTTGATACCATATCTATTCCATCGGAATTTGAAGCTGTTAGTAAGGTTGAATCCTTGATTGATAAGGTGTGTAACGATTTGGGTGTACAAGAAGATTATTACGGAAATGTTTTAATTGCTGTTATTGAAGCTGTTAACAATGCAATCCAACATGGTAATTTATTTAATAGCGAATTAGTTGTTAATGTATCTGTAGGTGATAAAAATGAAGAGTTTTGTTTTTCTATTATCGATCAAGGGAAAGGTTTTGATTTTGCAAATTTACCAGACCCTACTGCTCCTGATAATATTGAAAAAGAAAATGGTCGCGGTATCTTTTTAATGAAACATCTTGCCGATGACGTAGAATTTGATGATAATGGTCGTTTGGTTAATATTTATTTTAGTAAGTAATTGATTATAAGTATGTTAAATGTTTTTTTTGAAGATGTTGTGATTCCGGATTTAGATTCGGAATTTTTTGTTTCATGGTTGTCTGCTACTTGCTTTGAAGAAGGTAAACAATTAGAAGAAGTTAATCTGATTTTCTGTTCTGATGAATATCTTTTAAAAATGAATATTGAATTTTTACAACATGATTATTATACAGATATCATATCTTTTGATTATTGTGAAGATAATCTAATTATTGGTGATTTATTTATTTCTAAGGATCGTGTTTTTGAAAATGCTAATGATAACAATGTTTTGTTTTCAACAGAATTACAAAGAGTTATAGTTCACGGTGTTCTCCATTTATGCGGTTACAATGATAAATTGGATGATGAAGTACTTCTAATGAGATTGAAAGAAAATTATTATTTAGATAAAATTGTTTCACGTGAAACAAATTAAATTTTTTACAGGTTTTTTAGAGCATTTTATTATTGATAAGCACTAACTTTGTTGAAGGTATAATTTTGTGAATATGTTAAATGAATATGATGTAATTGTTGTTGGTGGTGGTCATGCTGGTTGTGAAGCTGCAAATGCTGCTGGTAAGTTAGGTAGTTCTGTCTTATTGATTACGATGAACATGAATACAATTGCGCAAATGAGTTGCAATCCTGCTATGGGTGGAGTTGCAAAAGGTCAAATTGTTCGAGAAATTGATGCCTTAGGTGGAGGATCTGGTATTGTTAGTGATAGAAGCGCAATACAATTTAGGATGTTAAATATGTCCAAAGGTCCTGCAATGTGGTCACCAAGAACTCAAAATGATAGAATGCGTTTTGCTGATGAATGGCGTTTGTTGTTGGAAAGAAATTTGAATGTTGATTTCTGGCAGGATATGTGTGTCGGGCTAATCACTGAAAATGGAAAGGTTGTTGGTGTTAAAACTTCTTTAGGTATTGATATACATTCTAAATCTGTTGTTTTAACAAATGGTACTTTTTTGAATGGTTTGATTCATATGGGTGAAAAACAATTTGGTGGAGGAAGAGCTGCTGAAAGAAATTCTATAGGTATCACTGAGAATTTAATTGAACTTGGTTTCGAAGCTGGTAGGATGAAGACTGGTACTCCTCCAAGAGTTGATGGCCGTTCTTTAGATTATTCCAAAATGGAGATGCAATCAGGTGATGTTAACCCTACTAAGTTCAGTTATTCAATTGAAACCGTAGCTTTAACTAAGCAGCGCCCTTGTTATATTACATATACTAATACTTTAACCCATGAGACTTTAAGAGAAGGTTTTGACCGCTCTCCAATGTTTAATGGTTCTATTAAAAGTTCTGGGCCAAGATATTGTCCTAGTATTGAGGATAAAATTAATAGATTTGCTGATAAGGATCGTCATCAAATTTTTGTTGAACCTGAAGGTTGGGATACTGTTGAGATTTATGTTAATGGTTTTAGTACTTCTTTACCTGAAGACATCCAACTAAAAGCGTTAAAAACTATATCAGGTTTTGAAAATGTCAAAATGTTTCGTCCAGGATATGCTATTGAGTATGATTTTTTTCCACCTACTCAGTTAAAACACACATTAGAGACGAAGCTAATTGAAGGTTTGTATTTTGCTGGTCAAGTTAATGGAACAACTGGGTATGAAGAAGCAGCTTGTCAAGGCTTGATGGCTGGTATTAATGCTCACAGAAAGGTTCATAGTCAAGATGAGTTTATATTAGGTCGTAGTGATGCATATATTGGTGTATTAATTGATGATTTGATTACTAAGGGTACTGATGAACCGTATCGTATGTTTACTAGTCGAGCTGAATATAGAATTTTATTACGTCAAGATAATGCTGATATTCGCCTAACTCCAATTGGTCATGCTATCGGATTAGCAAGTGACGAAGCTTTGAAAAGAGTTGAAGATAAGATTAATGGTACTGTTGAGTTAAAGAAAGCATTGCGTAAAGAAGGTGTGTCACCTGAGGTTGCGAATATTGTTTTATCTACTAAAGATAGTGCTGTAATTAATCAACAAGTTAAGTTAAGTAGTTTGATTACTCGTCCCCATATTACTATTCTTGATATTTTAGAGATGAGTGTTGTTGCTAAGGATTTAGCGTCAAAGTTAGCCCTTATTCATCCTGATATTATTAATCAAACAGAGATTTTATTAAAATACGAAGGCTATATAGAACGTGAAGAAGATGTCGCAAATAAAATGAATAGAATGGAAAATTTAGCTATTCCTCTTGATGTAGATTATTCTGTTATGTTTAGCATAAGTACTGAGGCTAGACAAAAATTATCAGTAATTAAACCCGTCACAATTGGACAAGCTTCTCGGGTTAGTGGCGTTTCCCCCTCCGATATTGCCGTTTTGATTATTTATTTAGGCAAACAGTTCCACGTGAAACATTGTTAATAAGCATCTGTTTTGAAGGTGAATATCGAAGGGATTTCCCCAGCTAATCATTCTTCTTTTCTTGAATGCCAAGTGAATGTGAATTTGTTTTAATCAATATTTGTTTTTTCGGTTACTTCCTAAGTTAGTATTGTGGTTCGAAGCTCTAATTATTTGGGGACATCCTGAGTAAATTTGAATGAAGTGCTAACGCAATTCATATTTGTATCGAAGGGTGCCCCCCTTCAATCCTTTAAAAAACTTCTTACTCAATCCTGGTAACGCACTAAAATCATTTTCAATCAATGCTATTTTTTTAATTCTAGTCCACCCTTTTAATTGTATTTCTCGTTTATTAGCTTTGTAAAAACAATTGTAAATCTCTTTGTAAAGTAATTCTATGGGTAATCTTTTTGAAGTGTAACTCTTTGGGTAATATTCTGTACTATGTCGAAGTACTCTTCTCTTTATATTGTTAGTTAATCCAATGTAAAAAGAGTTGTCAGCACATAATAAAATATAAACGAAATAGGTTCTCATAAATCTAAATTTTATATTAAGTTAAGAATTAAGTTCTTTTTAAAAAGTATTTTAAGTGAGTTTATTTAATAAATAGAATACTTACAAAAGTTATATCTAAATCCTTTTAGTAAATCAAATTCCACCCCTATCTATCTCTTTAGAACCACCAACTATACCTATTCTCAATTTAGACCATCCAATATCTATTCTCATATGTTGGTATTGCGACCCGACGGTTTCTTAATTATTGCCTTCAGTCCTGAGTAAATGATTCAATGCGAAGCATTTATTATTGTATCGAAGGGCTAACCCAACCACCAACTATCCCTATTCTCAATTTAAAACCATTCAATATCTATTCTCCTACTTTGGTATTGCGACCTAAAGTCTTCTTAATTATTTGGTTCAGTCCTGACTAAATAATTCAATGCGAAGCATTCATTATTGTATCGGCGGGCTCACCCAGTCGCCATTTTCTTTAATCAAATCTATTAATGCTTGAACTGCATCTTCTTCGTTTACGTTTTTTCTTACTACATTTTTCTCTTTATACAATGTAATTTTACCCGGGCCAGTGCCAACATATCCATAATCAGCATCAGCCATTTCACCTGGACCGTTTACAATACATCCCATTATGCCGATTTTCAACCCTTTTAAGTGAGCTGTTTTTTCTCTGATTTTGCCGGTGGTTTCTTGTAAGTCAAATAACGTTCTTCCACACGAAGGACATGAGATGTATTCAGTTTTGGATATTCTTGTTCGTGTGGCTTGAAGTATTCCAAATGAAGTTGAATTTATTAGTTGAAGTGATTGTTTAGCCTTGATCCAGATTCCATCTCCAAATCCATCGATTAACATTGAACCAGCGTTACTTGAAACATTCAGTTGGAAAGTTTCTTCGTCTTGTTCTGTTGAAATGTATTTTAAAATAATTGGATTTAGTACATTTATATTCGCTAAATTAATTCGAAAATTGCGAAATAATTGTGTTTTGTTTGAATATTCTGTTTTTAAAACAAGTAAACAATTAGGGTAGTTTAATATCCAATCTAAATTGTTTTCTTCGGCATCAACTTCAATTAGAAATATTGAAG